>Ga0207640_10000042_pt1 | contig 102885 bp, 66 predicted proteins | sample KBSCornC42_FD_184300 | JGI IMG/M metagenome (GOLD analysis project Ga0207640, IMG submission 184300) | Corn rhizosphere microbial communities from Kellogg Biological Station, Michigan, USA - KBS Corn C4-2 (SPAdes) (version 2) | ecosystem: Host-associated > Plants > Roots > Rhizosphere > Soil ... | reverse complement strand
GGGCTGGGGCGAGGAGCGCATCGCCGGCATGGTCGGCGACCGTCCGGACTGGTGCATCTCGCGCCAGCGCACCTGGGGCGTGCCGATCGCGCTGTTCGTGCACAAGGGCACGCAGGAGCCGCATCCACGCTCGGTCGAGCTGCTGGAGCAGGTGGCCAGGCGCGTGGAAGAGGGCAGCATCGACGCGTGGTATGCGCTCGATCCGGCCGATCTGCTCGGCGACGAAGCCAAGGACTACGAGAAGGTCAACGACGTGCTGGACGTCTGGTTCGATTCCGGCGTCACGCATTTCACCGTGGTCGGCCAGCGTCCCGAACTGCAGCAGGGCCATGCCGCTTCGTACAAGGTGATGTATCTGGAAGGCTCGGACCAGCATCGCGGCTGGTTCCAGTCCTCGCTGCTCACCTCGGCCGCCATCCACGGCCGCGCGCCGTACGACGACGTGCTCACCCACGGCTTCACCGTGGATGCGCAGGGCCGCAAGATGTCCAAGTCGCTGGGCAACGGCATCGAGCCGCAGGACATCATGAAGAACCTGGGCGCGGACATCCTGCGCCTGTGGATCTGCTCCACCGATTACCGCAACGAGATGTCGCTGTCGGACGAGATCCTGAAGCGCGTCTCCGACATGTACCGCCGCATCCGCAATACGGCGCGCTTCCTGCTGGGCAATCTCGACGGCTTCGATCCGGCGCAGCATCTGCTGGCGGTGGAAGACTGCCTGCCGCTGGACCAGTGGGCGGTGCAGCAGGCCTACGACGTACAGCAGGCGGTGGCGGCGGCGTACGAGCGCTACGATTTCCCGGAGATCGTCCAGCGCGTGCAGAACTTCTGCACCACCGAACTGGGCGCGCTGTACCTGGATATCACCAAGGATCGCCTCTACACCATGGCGACCGACAGCCGCGGCCGGCGCAGCGCGCAGAGCGCGATGTACCGCATCGCCGAAGCGCTGGTGCGCTGGCTGGCGCCGGTGCTGAGCTTCACCGCCGAGGAAATCTGGAAGGCGCTGCCGGGCGAGCGCAGCGAGAGCGTGCTGTTCGAGACCTGGTACGAGGGCCTGGCCGCGACCCAGGGCTCGCCGGAGCAGCGCCGCTACTGGTCCGACCTGCTGGCCATCCGCGACACCGCCTCGCGCGTGCTCGAAGGCATGCGCAAGGCCGAGCAGATCGGCGCCTCGCTGGAAGCGAAGCTGGCGATCCACGCCGATCCGGCCCTGGTCGCCCGCTACGCGCCCGCGGCGGAAGAACTGCACTTCTTCTTCATCACCTCCGAGGTGCGTCTGGACGTCGCCGGCGGCCAGCCGGACTCGGCCGTGCTGTCGGAGCTGGAAGGCGCGGATGTGTGGGTCTCGGCCACGGTCAGCGACGCGGCCAAGTGCGTGCGCTGCTGGCATCGCCGCGACGATGTCGGCCAGCATGCGGCGCATCCGGAGCTGTGCGGGCGCTGCATCAGCAATATCGACGGTCCGGGCGAAGATCGCCGCTGGTTCTAAGACGCAGGCGGCCGGCGCGAGCCGGCCGTCTTGTTCCAGTCCCTTTGCATAGAAGACGCATGAGCAATCAACGCAACGCCTTGCCCTGGCTGTGGCTGTCCATCCTGGTGATCGCGCTCGACCAGGCCAGCAAGTGGTGGGCGCTGTCGGCGCTCCAGCCCGCCGGCGTGCAGCACGCGATCATCCCGGGCCTGCTCAACTGGACCCTGGCCTTCAATACCGGCGCCGCCTTCAGCTTCCTGGCCGACAGCGCCGGCTGGCAGCGCTGGTTCTTCGTCGGCCTGGCCGTGCTGATCAGCGGCGCGCTGCTGGTCTGGCTCAAGCGCACCGCGCGCGGCGACTGGCGCACGGCGCTGCCGCTGGGGCTGATCATCGGCGGGGCGCTGGGCAATCTGATCGACCGGCTGCACGCGGCCCAGGTCACCGACTTCATCCAGGTCCACTACCAGGACTGGTATTACCCCGTCTTCAATATCGCCGACTGCGGCATTACCGTCGGCGCCGTGCTGCTGATCGCTTTTGGCCTGTTCACCGGCAAGCAGGACGGCGGCGTGAGATAATTGCGGTCTCGGCGCCTGCGGGCGCCGGCCAGCGACAGCCGAGGCTTCACGTGGACATTCTTCTCGCCAACCCCCGCGGATTCTGCGCCGGCGTCGACCGCGCCATCGCCATCGTCGAGCGCGCGCTCGAGGCGTACGGCGCGCCGATCTACGTGCGCCACGAGGTGGTGCACAACCGCTATGTGGTGGACAAACTGCGCGCCAGCGGCGCGGTCTTCGTCGAGGAACTGCACGAAGTGCCCGACGGCGCCACGGTGATCTTCAGCGCGCACGGCGTATCCAAGGCCGTGCGCGAGGAAGCCGACAGCCGCAAGCTCAACGTGTTCGACGCTACCTGTCCGCTGGTGACCAAGGTGCATATGGAAGTCGCGCGGCTGGGCCGCACCGGACGCAGCGTGGTGCTGATCGGCCATGCCGGGCATCCGGAAGTGGAAGGCACCATGGGGCAGTGGAATCCGGCCAACCAGGGCGAGATCCTGCTGGTCGAGTCGGTGGAATGCGTGGCGAAGCTGGAGCCGCGCTTTCCGCATGAGCTGTCCTACGTCACGCAGACCACGCTGTCGGTGGATGACACCAAGGCCATCATCGCGTCCCTGCGCGAAAAGTTTTCCGATATCGAAGGTCCGCGCAAGGACGATATCTGCTACGCCACGCAGAACCGCCAGGACGCGGTGCGCCGCCTCGCCGACGCGGTCGACCTGATGCTGGTGGTCGGTTCGGTCAACAGCTCCAACTCCAACCGCCTGCGCGAGCTGGCCGAGAAGCAGGGCGTTCGTTCGTTCCTGATCGACGGCGCGGAGCATATCCAGCGCGAATGGCTGGAAGGCGTGCAGCATATCGGCCTGACCGCCGGCGCTTCCGCGCCGGAGAAGCTGGTGCGCGACGTGATCGCGCGGCTGCAGTCGTGGGGCGCGGGCGAAGTGCGCGAGCTGGATGGCGAAGCCGAGACCATCACCTTTGCCTTGCCGAAGGAGCTGCGTCTGGCGGAGGGTGTCACGTCCGCCAGGCTTTGACGGCGCAGTCGCCGAGCCGATCGATACCTGAAGAAAAAGGCCCGCGCGATGCGGGCCTTTTTGCATGCGGATGCCGGAAACAGGCCTTGAGCCCGCGGCCTCACTGCTGGATGGAGCAAGCCTTGACTACGCCCGGCAGGGGATCGCTGAAAGCCGCATTCGAGCAGTCGACAAGCTGTCCTACGCCGACGTTCCGGTAGTGCCATACGCCGCGCGCGCCATACGCTACCAGGCCGGTGCCCTGTGTGACCTTGCAGGTTCCGCCTTCCTTGGCGCAGGCGGCAAAACCAGTCGGCGCGCTGGCCGTGCCTCGCGGATTGAGCACGCGGATGGCGTCCTCGGTAAACAGCAGGGTGCCGAAACCATTGTTGTCGGCGTATGGCGTACGGCCTTCCGGACGCAGGTGATCGGCTACCTGCTTCGTGTAAGGCGCCGACAGGTTCTTGCGTTGGGTGTAGTGGCTGTAAACCATCTCGTAAATGGGGCGGAATGCGCCGCGCTGATCGCTCGAGATGGTGTTGTGGCGGTACTTGCCGGTGGTGTCGACCATGGGCACGAACTGCACGTTATTGCCCAGGTTGTAGGAAGCGACATATTCGAAACCGGCCAGCAGGCGGTTCTGATGCGCGGCATACAGATCGAAGCCCTGCGCCCATGCCACTTCGGCCACTTCGGCGAGATTACCGATGCCGAGCTGGGTGTGGGCCTGGTCGCGACCGCTTTCCTGGGTTTCGCCGAACGTATTGATCACATAATTGGTGAGGGCGCCGTCGGATGGGCCGTTGTAGTAGTAATCGAGCGAACGGTTGAACAGACCCCAGTCATTGGTAAACACGCCGATGGCCATCATCGCCTTCATGCAGCTGGAGTCCCAGTTGCCGTTCGCATAAGGCGCGAAATCCTTGATCACCGGATAGAAGACATTGCGGAACATGGCCTCCGCGGCGGCGATATCGGTCGATGACCAGCCGGCGTTGGTATAGCGAATGAGTTCCGCGGCGGCGGCGAACTTGAATCCATTGAGTCCGGCGGCCAAGGGCGCATCGTGGCCTTCGATCGACTTCAACGTGCCCGACCAGGCATTGAGGATGCGAATCGCATTCGCGGCATAGCGCGTATCGCCGCTCAATGCCCACATCAGGGATTGCTGATAAGCGGCATTGGCGTCGTCGTTGAACTCGCCCATGCACTGCGCGGGCGTATCCCTTACCACTTTCGCGCAATGCCCGCCGCGGACTTGATAGGTGGGCGAGGAATAATGGTCGTTCTTCAGCGCGAGATATCCGCTCGACCACGGCGCCTGCTGCAGGTGGGCCTTGATGCGGGCAAGATCATCGGTGGTGTGCATCACGCCGGGATGGGCGAAGGTGGCTGCCACCGTGGCAGTCGCGGCCTCGGCCGGCGCGGTTGTTCCACCGACGGCCAGGACAACGATCAGCGGCGCAACGATGCGCAGCGGTGAAAAAGCTTTCGGAGACATGGGGACGCGCCTTGGGAGGGGTGCGTCCGATTATCGCGAGCTCGCCCCGCCGGTCATGGTCGCGACAGTGCCGCGATGTGTCACTTCGGGCCAGGGACGCGGTGGCGGGACTTTCGTCACGCGGTGGGCGGCACCACCTGGAGATCCCTGACGGTCGCGATGCCATTGAGCGTCAGGTGGACTCCGTAGGTTCCGACAATCTTCGGGCTGATCTGTATGTCGGCTTGCTCGCCGGATGCCGAGAGCCTCCACGTAAATTCCTGCTCGCCACCATCGATCTCACGCCAGCCGGTGCTGGAGCGATGGACGGTGCTCCACGGTGGACGCAGGTCAAAAGGATCGTTCTGGCTTGGCCTGACCAGAAAGACCTGAAGTTCCGATCCCACTGGCACGTTTGCCAACATCGAATATCTGCGATCGACAAAAATCTGCGTGCAGTCTTCGTTGAGAATGTTTTGCCCTTGCCTTCCGCGTTCCGGGTAAAGAACCGGAAAAGGGGGTGGGGGCGGCGGATCTTTGACTTGAAGCCTGAGCGAGGCCGCTTCGGCTTCCAGCACCTTGATCCGTTCCCTCGCTTGCGCCAGTTCTTCCTGCTTCGCGTCGAGGCGGCTCGCCGCCAGCTCGAGCCTGTCCTTGGCCGTGCCGCGAGATTTCGTGATCCACTTTCCCGCGGCGACTCCAAGTAGCAAGAAGAAGATCGCCACGATGATGAAAGTCTTTGGATCCGCGGTGAATGCCTTCAGCAGGTCGTCCAGTTTTTCAAGCATTTCCATATCGGTTCCCTGAAAGCCTTTCTCGCCACACCAGTTTTAATCTTTGGCCGAATGCGGCAGCCTGTTCGAGCTGATTCTTTCGTAATGGCGAAGGTTTGCGTTCCGAAGAGCTTATTATGGCCAGCACGATTTTTCACGCCAAATCCACATAGTTGCGTGATAGCTTCGGCGCGCTTTCGGGGAATCCAGGAATTCATTTCAGTCGGCCAGGATCGGCCACTTTTCCGCATTAAGTCACGGCCGTCGGATTTTCCGGCGTCCCGTCGGCGTTTTCATGGCTGGCTTGACTCTCCGGCTTCGTGCCGGCGCGTTTCATCGTGCTTTTTCAACCGCCGGACGCAAGTTCGATGGGTGATGAGTCTTGCGCGTCCATTTTGTCAGCCGCACGGCCGACGGTGTTTTGAGACTGTCGGTTTACCGTGCTTTCGATCGGCCCAATACCATCGAGATAAATGCCATCTGCTGTATCACTTCAACCAGGAAGGGGGTCCATATGCGCTTCAATATTCATCGCCCGGCTTATCTGCTGGCTTCCATTGCCTTGTCGCTGACCGCGGGCGCGGCTTTCGCCGCACCAGTCATCGGAACGGCAAAAGTCCAGCTCAAGCATGTATTCGCGACGCTGCAGACCGGGCAGCGCGATTCGAAACCCGAAGACGAGGCCGCCTGCCGCAAGCAGGTGTCGTCGCCCAACTCCCGCTATCTCGGCATCACGGTCACCACGCGCTATTCGGTCGATCCGAAGTCGCTGATCATGAGCGCCTCGTCGTCGCTGCCCTCGCCGCAAGCCACCAAGCCCATCATGCTCACCATCAAGCTGGCGCCGCTCGGCATTGAAGGGCAGTACGCGTTCGGCGCGTTCCGTCCTTCCGCCATGCCCGACACTTACGTGCTGTTCTCGATGGGGACCGACTTCAAGGGAGCGAAGTCGTCGATCCTGGTGCTCAACGAGGGCAAGGAATACAACTGCCTCGTCACCAGCGATCCGAATCCGTTCGAAGGCAGCTTAAGCGCGAAGTTCGGGTCCGATCAGAAGTAAAAGTGTCGATCGCTTTAGCGCTTCGACAAAGCATGAGCATCAGGCGCGCTATGCATGCGCATAGCGCGCCGCATTCCATTCCGCTTTCGATGTCTGAGGGTCAGCCTTATAGGATGACTCTGGCCAGACGGTGCGCGCCGCGATCGCACATTGATGTATCATCTGGGCTCTGCCGTGCTCCGCGCAGCCGTCGGCTCCGCATCGAAGTAGGCAGAAGCGTCGACGAAAGCCTGCACGGCAGCCTGATCGGCGTAGTCCAGTTCCAGCATCGCCCTGATCGCGGCCTGCTGGTCGGGAGCTTTGGCGTAGTAGCGCGCGCAGATCGCATAGCCGACGTAGTAGCCCAGATCGCGCGTGCCGAACGGATTCTCCGTGGAGTTGTACAGCCAGCCGCTGTAGTCGTTGCCGAGCATGTCGCGCTTGAAGGCTTGCTTGACTGCCGCATCGTGGGCGGGGCCGTAAGCCACGTAGTCCAGTTTCGGCAGACGCCCGGTTATCCGTTCGGCGACGAAATCAGTCGCGCCTTCGTAGACGGCCTGGGCGAGCAGGCTCTGGCGCTCGCCGCGCTGCTGGGTGTGGACGAATTCGTGCACCGCGAGCAGATCCAGGCTGCTCAGTGGCTCGCTGGCGAAGTAGCCGGCGAAGAAGCGCTGCAGCCGTTCCGGCATCTGGGAGGTGTCGCTGCTGGCCTCGCCGGCAATCATCTCCGCGCCGAGCAGCACTTTGTCGTCCAGCGTCGTGCCGGCGGAGCGTAGCGCGCCGATCTCCAGATAGACGGCGGCGGGGCGCATGGCCGGATACAGCCGGCGGAAACGTTCCAGGTGCTGGTCCAGGCCTGCCAGCGACTGGCGCACCAGCGGCATGCGCGGGCGAATGCTGTCCCAGTACTTCGGGTATTGGCGGATCGCCTGTACGTAAGTCGCCGCCGTGTAGCCCTTGGCCTGCATGAAGGCCTTCAATCCGGGCGTGCCCTTGTCGATGTAGAGCGCCTGGAGTTGCGCTTGCTGCCGGGCGGGATCGTCCACATGGCGAATCGCATCGTAAGCCACCCAGAATCGATCCAGGTCGTCGGCAACGATACGCGGTGCAACGGTGACGGGTGCCGTGGCGGCTGGCGCGATGGGCATCATCGATAGGACCACGAACGTCGCTGTGGCAAAGAGCCAGCGCTTCATGCTGTTCTCCTGGGTAGTCAGGTTTGGCGTTCGATCTGATGGTGGCATCTTCGCGCCAACGTCCGCGTCGCCATGCAGATCATCCAATCTTTCTTAGCCGGGCTTTGTCAGCCTCGCTCAGTGATCCCCGTCCGCTTGACCCCGCGGGCGTTGTCCAGCGGTTGAAGAGTTTCCGTCGGATATTGGCCTGTCTTGAGCTCGGTCGCCCAGCGTCCTGAGGAAGAAGAGCCGCACGTCGTCGTGGTAATACCGGCGTGGCTGCTCGGATGGGCTGTGCGGTTGTCCAGGCATGATCAGCAATTCGACATGCTTGTCCGCGCGGATCAGCGCATCGGCCATGCGCATGGTGGTCGACAGCGGGGCGTTGGTGTCGCTGGTGCCATGCATGATGCGCAGGGCACCGCGCAGATTTGCGGCAGCCAGAAGGTTGGAGCCGGCCCGATAGGCCTCGGGATTCTTGTCGCGCAAGCCGAGGTAGGGCTCATTGATCATGGACTCTTCCTCCAGTCCGCCCGGTGCGCCGGCGTAACCGGCTTTGAAGAAATCCGCAGCCGTCAGCATGCCGCGCAGAGCGAAGTAGCCGCCCCAGGAGTGGCCGTAGATGCCGACCCGATCCATATCCATATAGGGGCGAGTGGTTGCGGCTTGGCGTAATGCGGCCACGTGGTCGGGGATTTCTATCTGGCCAATGCGCCCATAGCTGGCATCCTGAAAAGCCTTGCCACGGCCCGGGGTGCCACGCGCGTCGAGCACCATGACAATGAAGCCCATCTGAGCCAGCGCGCCGGCGATACGCGATTCCTCGGACATGCCCACAAAGCTCCACGGCACCGCCGTGGTGAACGGCCCAGCGTAAATGCAGTCGATGACCGGGTAGCGTTTGCGTGGATCGAAATCCCAAGGCTTGTACAACACGCCGTATAGCGGCGTCACACCATCCGCGGCGATAGCCTGCACGGCCTCCGGCGGCGTGTAGTGAATTTCCGCCAGGCCGCTGGCATCCGCCTTTGCGTAGCCGAATGACGTTTTCCCATCAACCGCGCTCACGTCCCACACCCTTGGCCGGGTGCGGGTGGAATGGCCATCGATGTAATAGCGGCCCGATGGCGACCGATAGATGCGGTGCAGGCCCGGATCGGATGTCAGTCGTTGCAGCGGGCCGCCGGAAAGGCTGATCCGATAAAGCTGGCGATCATAGGGGGCGCTCTTTTCCGCGGAAGCCAGCACCAGGATGGCGTCTTTCTCCGCGGTCGTTCCGATCACCTGGTGGACGGGAAAGTCTCCCTTTGTGACCTGGCGTACGAGTCGTCCCGAGTAGTCGTATAAGTAGACATGGCGCCAGCCATCGCGCTCCGACATCCACAGGAAATGCCGGTTGTCCGCAAGCGGTACGACTTGCCAAGCGGATCCATCGTCGAGGTCGAGTCCGCCAACAAAACTCCGAGGGCGCTCATCGCTTACGAGGAGGCGGGTCTTGCCGCTGCGCGGATTGACTGCTGACAGAGACAGGCGCTTGCCGTCGCGGGAAAGGTGCAGCACCAAGGCTTCGCTGCTATCCGGGCGCCAGCCGACCAGCCAGCTGTAGTTCTCACCCTCCGGCGATGGGAGCGGCGTTACTCGGCGGCTGGCCGGCTCGACCGAGTAGAGTGTCTGACGGGGTAGGGGCGTGCCCACTTTGGCATACGGCACCATCGCCACTTTCTCGATGGCGTCGCTGTAATCCACGATGGGAATCGTGTGGACGGCCCGATTGTCGTTGCGCCAGACCAGCAGCGTGCGACTGTCGGGTGACCAGCCGCCATTGGGGATCTGCCAGTCCTGCTTCGTTTCGTCCTTGCGTTCGATCAGTACGTGGTCTTTGTTATCGATGACGGAGAACCCGTGTTCGCGCTGCACTGCGGTGTTCAGGCCGTCGGGTGAGCGCGTGTCGCTCATATCTCTGGATGCACTGGCCGCAAGCGGGTCGGTCGCCGCCAGCGCCGTAACCTGATGCCCGGAAAGTCCCAGCGTGTAAGCACGTTCCTGATAGTCAAAGACGATGTGCTGCTGGTCAGGGGCTATCACGAAGAAGAGATTGTCCAGCGTTGCAACGGGCTTCCCGGTGAGCTGCCCGAGTTGTGCCTGCAGATCGGCGGGAGCGATCAATGGCTCGCCAGCTCCGCTACGTGCATCAACCAGCACCCAGGTGCCTCGATACGGACCGGTGGCGGCCCAGTAAACGAAGCGTTCGCCGGTACCAAGCCAGCGCGGAGGGACGAGGGTGTCTTTGATTCGACCGGGATAGCTGTAGTACTGCTCGGCAAAGTCGAGACGGTCCTGCAGCCCGCCTGCTTTGTCTTCGCCGCCATAAGACGCCGTGAGGGCAGTCTCGGCGCTTGCACATAGGGCTGGCCAAGACGCGGCAAGCGACGCGAGCAACAGGCAGGCGGGTGCTGGAAGCTTCATTACGATGTCCTGGGGGGCGCGGGGGCGGCATGCCGAAGACATGCTAGGTGGGCTCATCATGTAGAACCAATATATCTTTAGCTGCTCATCAATACTTCTGGAGTATCGATCGTGGAATTTCGGCAACTGCAGCTTTTCGTCGCCGTGGCTGAGGAATTGCATTTCGGGCGCGCGGCGGCACGGGTACGCATGGCGCAACCGCCCTTCAGTCAGCAGATCCGCAAGCTGGAGATCGAGCTTGCCGCGGAACTTCTCACGCGTTCCAGCCGACGCGTGGCGCTGACGCCGGCGGGTGCGCATTTGCTGGAGCAGGCAAGGGGGTTGCTGGCCAAGCGCGCAGAGGTGGTCGCTTCCGTGCGGCGGGTGGCTGAAGGCGAGGCCGGCGTGCTGCATGTGGGGTTCGGCGCTTCTTCGGCGTTCGGCGTGCTACCGGACATCATTCAACGATTCCGCACCAAGCACCCGCATGTGGTGTTGCGCCTGGATGATCGCGAGGCACTCGACATCGGAGCGGCGCTGGTCCATGGCGAGCTGGATATCGCGATCGTGCGCGCGCCATTTCAGTATCAAGGCGTCGATGTAGCGCCACTGCTGCAGGAGCGCTTTGTGCTTGCGCTGTCGGCGAAGCATGCATTGGCGCGCAAGAAGAATATTGTGGTGTCCGCCCTGGCATCGGAACCATTCGTCCTGTTTCCTCGGCATGTCGCGCCGAGCCTGCATGACACCATAGCCAGCATCTGCATCGAAGCAGGGTTCTCGCCCCGCATCGTCCACGAGGCGAGCTCCTGGCCTTCGGTGATCAGTCTGGTCAAGGCGGGCCTGGGCATTACCATGGCGCCCAGTTCAGCCAGGGATATCTTGCCCGGAGGCGTTGTCTTCAAGGATCTGCGTGGCGCCACCCAGCGTGCGGAACTATGCCTGGCGTATCCAAGGCAAGGGCTCTCGCCTGCAGCCAAGCACTTTCTGATGGTGGCCCGGCTGTCATCGAAAGAGCATCGCCGCAGCCGAGCCATCAGCGATGGCGTGCATGTTTAGTGTTGCTTGACGAAAACGCCTTACTTGTCTGGATGGGTGGACGGGGAAGGCTTGCGATGACCGAAGGCTATGAGGGCTATCAAAAATGCTGAGGACCGACTGATGGAGCTATTGGATATTAATGCGGCAGAGGCTCTTGCAAGTGCGGAGGTGAGCCGGCTTGGCGATGGTGTCGGTATTGAGTTCGGCTTGATCACCGATAAAACCTTGGCGGTCGAATCTGGTTGGGTGTTTTTCTTTAATACGGTCGAATTCATCAAAACCAGAAACTTCTCGGCGACCCTCGCCGGTAACGGACCGATTTTTGTAACTACGAGTGGTGTTCTTCATCACCTTCCCAGTGCTACGCCATGGGAGGTTGCTCTGAAGGAATTGCAGGGTCGATGAATTCGGGCCGTTGGGGCGTATAGCCATGACGGAGCCCACGGATCGCGTCACGAGCTACTGCGGCAGGCAGCTTGCTTGCGAGGAGCGATGGGGCCACGGTTTGCGGAGGTGGATCACCCCACCAGCAGCAAGAGTGCGCGGACGGCGTTTCCGGCGGCCGCCAGATCGAGGTCGATACTTCCCTGGCTATCTCCAGCCATCAACATGCCGCTGTCGGAATCGACGAGGGCGCCTGCGATGTATCCGTCAAGGTTCTTGAGCGAGTCGAGCGAAAAGCTGTTCATGGGGTTCCCCTGTTGATCATGTTCGAGTGATGGTTGATGGATGCGGGCGGAGCTGCGACTTCTTCCGCCGAGAAGGCATTCAATGACGTAGCGATTCGCCCGGCGACATCGAGCGTCAGCCGTCTGGCACGGGCGAGCAGGACTTCGCCTCGCACGCCAATGGCTAGCGCCAGTGAATGCTTGCCTGCAGGAATATGCGCGATGACGCAGGTATACCCGCTCATGGTGAGGCACACGGATTGGCAGCTGCCACCATCAAACTCCTGCGAGAGCGATTCGCAGATCGCGATGATCGATGAGGTCATGGCTGCCAGGCGGCTGGGGTCGATCTGCGCATGTGCGCGATGGCTGATCACGCGCGCGTCTCTCGAGGAGATGATCGCGAAGCCGATATCGGAGTTACCAGCACACACTTTTGTAAGCACACTTTCACAGATCGCTCGGGGCAATCGGTCTCTCGGAGTTTGAGGGTCCAAGGCGGCGAAATAGTCGTTCATGGCGTTGCGCAAGGCATGCGAGTGGGGTCACCGTGCCTTGGTTGCGTGCGCGATGAATGTGGAACGCCAGACGAGGCGCTTGTGAGTCGTGTCGCAGAATCAATGGTGGCCAGAAGTTCATTCAATAGACATGGCCGACAGGGACTTTGAGTTGTCACTTGAGGCCGCGCATGGCGTATGGACGGGGTGGCGACTGGCGTGCGACCCCTTCTGGTGGGCCTTGGTTTCTAGAGAGAAGGTCGTGGCCAACCTACTAAGAACCGACGTTATGGAAGATGTCCCGGCAATGACACGCGCTTTCAGAAAAGATGAAAGTGATACATTGCTTGACGCAATCCAGAAAACTGTCACCCCGCGCACCAGTCACCGGTGTGCCCTCTTCAGGGCGAAAGCCAGGCGACAAGTTCAAGCGCTTTCATGGCCATCGCCGTCACGTCGAATCGTGCCAGGGCTGCCGAACGAGCGACTTTGAATGGAATGCAGCGCACGATTTTCGACGACACCGTCTTTAACGCATGTCACTAAGAGGTCTTCCTTTGAAATTCACTCGCCGTAACTTTCTCCATGGCTCCATGCTGGGCGCGGGCGCCGTCTTTGCCTCATCAAGTCTGGCCAAAGTGCCTTCGACCGCGGTGGTTAAGCCGGCGCCAACCAAAGACGGCAAGTCGGCATTGAGCCCGGACGAGGCGCTCGCCTTGCTCATCGAGGGGAACAACGCTTTCTTGCGTGACGAATTGCGTGTGCCGGATTTGAGTTCGGCGCGGCGATTGTCGTTGGCTGCGGGTCAGGCGCCGTTCTGCGCTTATGTCACCTGTTCCGATAGCCGTGTTCCTCCGGAGTTGTTGTTCGGGCGTGGCCTCGGCGAGCTGTTCATCATTCGAAATGCCGGAAACACGGTCGACACCGTGGCCATGGGCTCCATCGAGTATGCGGTGGCCGTACTCGGGGTCCCGCTCGTGGTGGTGCTGGGGCATGAAGCCTGCGGCGCCGTCAAGGCGGCGATGTCGGTGGTCGAGAAGAACGCGCGGTTCCCTGGCGCCATCGACAACATGATTGAACCCATCATTCCCGCCGTGCTTGAGGCGCGCAATCTGCCTGGAGATGGCGTTGAAAATGCGGTGAAGCAGAACGTGCGCCGTGTCGTGGAGGTGCTTCGCAAGGAGAGTGACCCGATCATGCTGAAGCCGCAGGAAGAGGGTCGTCTCAAGGTGATCGGTGGCTACTATCACCTGGATACCGGGCGGGTCGATTTCTTCGATCGGGTTTGAGGAGCCTTTTCCCCAAAGGCTGGCCAGCTACAAAGCGAGCGCTCTTTGATCTGCGCGTTCGCGCGACGAAGCAGCCGCATCTCGGAAATGGCCGGGCTGGTGCCCGGCCATTGGTTCAGATGAGGCGGCACGGTCGACGTTTAGAGAGATCTGGCCGTCGATGCCCACTGGACTGGAAAAGCTTGGGCGCGTAAGGCAGGCGTGAATGCCTGGACATCGCATCGAACCAACTGCTGGATGCGGAACGAGTCGCGCTCCAGCATGTCATCCAGTTCCGCACGGCTTTCGCAGTGAGCCAGGATCAGACCGCCATCTTCGGACTCCAGCGGGCCGGCAGCGAGAATGTGACCAGCCTGTGCATGCTCGATCAACCAATCCCGATGCGTGTCGAGATGCGCCTGGATTTCTTGCTTGGGGCGGATGTAGGTGAGGGTTACTACGTAAAGCATGGCTGACTCCTGGGGGACGATCGACGGCATCGCCGAGACGGGTGCGGAATAAGCAACGAGGCAAGCCTCAAGCGGCTGCGGCCGAGCCAAGCAGCAGGTCGATCGCCTCGTGAGCGGTTTGCAGCGCCGCGCTGCGGATCTCGCCACCTTTGGTAAGGCGCTCCGCACGCACGATCCGGACGTCCGAAATACCCATGAAGCCGAACATGGCCTTCAGGTATGACTCCTGGAAATCCATGACGGCAGCCGGGCCTTCGGAATACATGCCGCCGCGCGTGGAGGCGATGAATACCGTCTTGCCGCCGGCGAGCCCCACGGGACCCTGTTCCGTGTACCGGAAGGTGCGCCCTGGCTGCGTCACGCGATCGAGCCACGCCTTCAGCTGGGTGGCTACCGAAAAGTTGTACATCGGCGCGCCGATCACGATCAGGTCGCTGGCGACGAATTCGCTCACCAATGCCTCCGAGCGCGCGTGTTCGGCGAGCGTGGCGTTATCGAAACGATCGACGCCGGAGGGGCGAAAACCTGCCGCCGTGGCGCCATCGAGGTGCGGGATCCGCTCCGCCACGAGATCACGATAAACCACGCCGGCTGCAGGGTGCCGGCGGCGAAGTCCATCGACCAGGGCGGCGCTCAGGGCGCGGGATGCGGACGCGCTGTCCAGGATGCTCGAATCGAGATGAAGCAGTTGCATGGCGTTCTCCGGCGTGGGGTTGGCGTAACCCTAGTGCGCGGTGCCGCGTCCCATTAGTAAGGCAAATCGGTAAGCTTCGTTCCACGGGTGGAACGGCCTGCCACGAACGTCACGGAGCCTGCGGTGGAAGATCTTAATGACCTGGTTCTTTTTGCCGCGGTCGTGACGCATGGCGGCTTTTCTGGAGCGGCGAGAGCTCTTGGCGTGCCTAAGTCGAGCCTGAGCCGTCGCGTGGCGGACTTGGAGCGACGGCTCGGAGTAAGGCTGCTGCAGCGTTCCACACGCGCCGTTCGGGTGACGGACGTAGGAGCAGCTTTCTATGCCCAATGCGAAGCGGTGGGTCAGGCGGCGCGCGCCGCGCTGGAGATTGCGGAGCGCGCCGGAGAGAAGCCATCGGGCCGCCTGCGTGTGAGCTGCCCCGTTGGCGTGGCGCATATTTTTCTTGCGCCGGTATTAGGTGGATTTTTCCGTGCCAATCCCGAGGTGCGCCTCGAACTGGACCTGACCAATCGCAGGGTCGACGTCATCGGCGAGGGCTACGACGTGGCGCTCCGCATTCGCACTGCGATGGACGATTCCAATCTGGTGGTGCGCTCGTTTGGCCTCAGCCATCAGATCCTGGTGGCCAGTCCCTCCTTCCTGGATGAGCGCGGCCCGTTTCCTTCGGCGGAATCGCTTCAGGGCGTAACTGGCGTGGGATCGGGAGGAATGGGGATGGATCGTCCGCGTTGGCGGGTGGCTGCGCCTGATGGTGTCCTGGTCGACATCGAATATGCGCCGGTGCTGGTGACCGATGATGTCCATGTTCTGGAACAGGCCGCGATAGCTGGCATAGGTGTGGCGCAACTTCCTTTCAACCTGTGCGGCGACGCGGTCGGCGAAGGACGGCTGATCATCTTGCTGCCCGATCACCGCATCGCCGCGCACCAGCTCCATGCGGTTTTCCCATCGCGCCGCGGCATGGTGCCCGCCGTCAGAGCCTTCATCGAATTCCTCGCCACCGAACTTCCCCGGATGACTACGCGTGCGAACGAGCATTTCGAGGCCATGAGCGGCGATGCGTGATGCATACGTAATTAAGGTGTCTTCCGCACAGCCCATAGCACGCATCCATGTGCGGGAAGATGGATGCTCGGCGCCTCGGATGCATCGACGTGTTTGCCATCCCATAAATCACGGGCGGCGTACCGGCCGGGCTCGAGACCAAGTTCGCCCCAGGCCGCGTGCAGATCGACAGGCTTCTCAGCTAAGTTGAATAGAGCCAGGTAGCGCTCACCGCCTTTGCCGGAAGCTACCCAGGCGCGCACTTGCTCGAAGCCCTTCGGAAGCTGCTCGACCGGATGGTTGTCGAGGCTGTCCTGATTGACGGCGATAACCGCCCTATTGAGAAGCAGCGCTCGTGTTGCATCGTCGAGCTTGGTCAGGTTTGCCCCCAGGATGAGCGGCGAGCGAGCGATGGCCAGCAGACTCAGCAGCGTGCGCTGCTCGTCCAGGGTCAAGCGAGACTGACGTGCCGTCCCCCATCCTGGGTGGGGCGCCAGCATGCCGAACGGCAGCATGTCGGCATCCGGCCACCTGCCGTCATGCGCCTGGCCGGCCCATGAGGGCAAGCGATCGAAGACGTCACGTACGCCCATCGGGAAATCGTCCGTGGGATGCTCGTGGGTGAACGACCAGCCATCCCATACATCGTTGGTGATGCGCCACATCTGCCCGAATTGGCGAATTTCCGCCGCATGGGACAGCTGAGTAGGACCCGGAGACAGGCTCAGCACCATCGGGCGGCCCGTCTTCTTGATCGCCTTGGCGATCTGGCGAATCTCGCTGACTTTGTAGGGATGATCGGCAATGCAGTCGACCTTGAGAAAATCCACGCCCCAGCGCGCGTAAAGCGCCAGCATGGCGTCGTAATAGGCTTGTCCGGCAGCGGTGTCTCGAACGCCGTAATTGCTGTCGTCCCAGGGGCAGACATCGGCAACATCGGCGGCGGCGTCCGCATGAAACCCGGTGTCGGCAATGCGTGCCTTCGCCGCCACGGCCTGTTTGGGAATGCCTCGCACGATGTGGATGCCGAATTTCAGCCCTTGCGCATGAGTCCAGTCGGCGAGCGGCTTGAAACCCTGCCCATTGGCCGAAGAGGGGAAGCGATTGGCCGCGGGAATCAAAAGACCATTCGCGTCCAGTGCGTAATCGCGGTCCTGCAACGTGCTGCGCATGGGGTTGCGCATGTACCAACCTTGATCGATCACGGCATAAATCCAGCCGTGGGTACGCAGTTTGGCCAGCTCCGTTGCATTGGCCTTGAAATCAGCCTCGTTGATCGTGAGGCCGTAGGCATCCCAGCTATTCCATCCCATGGGCGGCGTGGGACTGACGTTCTGGGCCGCAAGGGCGGTAGACACGGCTGATAGAACAGCAAATAACGCAATGCTCATCCGCTTTGGCATGACATTCCCTCGCTGGACAGTGTTCTTTTTCTGCCTTGGTGAAGGCAGGACTTCCGCGCGTGCCGCGATCGGAGGCCAGAGCACATGAGACGCCAGACCGGCTGATGTTGCTTTGCGTAAATCCCCAGGGTCCTTTATGAAATTGCAAGGCTTGCACCGCGAAGCATCACCCTCTCGCAGGCCCAACCTTGGCTGCACCCCATAAAGCGTCAGCGCATTGCGCGGCTGTGCATTGGATTTTCTTGGCTCTCTGATCCATCGCCCGGCGATCGACGCCAGGCGCCGGGTCATTCGGTCCGTTCGACCGGCAGGCTCAGCTTGCGCGGATCAAGCACGACATGTTTGATCCGTTGGCGCTTCCAGGTATAGACCACATGAACCAGGCCGTCATGCGTCTGGATGACGGCCGGATAAGAGAACTCGGCGCCCGGCGTGTTCTCCAGATCGAGCACCTTGCGCCAGTGTTCGCCGTCAGCTGAGATCGCCACCGACAATTGGCCGCGGCCATCCCACCACTGCGCGCCGTGCAGGGTAGGGTTGTAGACGATGAGCGAACGGTCATCGGCGAGTACCACTGCATCGATGCCCGAGTTGGGGTTGGGCAGGTCCAGCAGATGGATCGATGACCAGCTGCGACCGCCATCGCGCGACCAGGTGCTGAAGATCTTGTCCTGCTTGCTGCGTCCGACGGCCTGCAGGCTGCCGTCACGGTGCACCAGCAGCGAGGGCTGGATCGCCTCAATGGGCGGCGTGCTCACGGGTGGCGCGACAAGTTGCCAGCTGGCGCCGCCATCGGTGGAGCGCTCGAAATGCACGGTCCAATGCTCGCCCTCCGTGCTGGATGGACTGACGATAGTGCCGTCGGCCAGTTGCACCGGCTTGTTCTTGATCGGGCCCAGCACGCCATCGGGAAGCCGGCGAGACGCGGACCAATGCTCGCCGTTGTCGCTCGAGGTCTTGAGCATGCCCCACCAGTGCTGGGGATCGGGGCCTGCCTTGTAGAAAAGCATCAGCTGGCCGCTGCTGGTAAGGAACAGCACCGGATTCCAGGTCGGTAGGCGCGTCCCGCTCGCCTGCACGCCATTGGCAACTTCCACAGGCGCCGACCAGCGCCCGGACTGCTGCCGCGACACCCAGATGCCTACGCTCGGATCACGCTCCTGCTTGCCGCCGAACCACGCGGCGACCAGCCCGGATGGCGTCTGCACCAGCGTCGCCGCATGGCTTTGCGGCGTGGTCTTGGTGGACCCGACGAATTCACTTAGGCGAATCGCCTGCGGCAAGGGGAGGGCCGCTGCGGGCGTGGACGATATAAGTATGAGGAGCGCCACACCGCACAAGGCGAAGCCCACCCGAAAGACACACCTGCTTTCCATCGGCAATTCGACTCACGGGAAAGACCGGAATTCAGTCTGGCATGACCCGGGCCGCGAGGCGACTCTCATTACCGCACCTGACATCCCGGGCAATGCCAGCGTTGATGCGATTCAACTCACTGGGGAATGACGGCTGTCAAGCTTGATATCTGATCAACCACAGTGTCGATACGCCGGCGCCCTCGGCAAATTGGTATGACCGGATAAGCGGCGCATGGTGCATAGCCGGCATCCCCGCGTATTCCATTATCGCCTCGCGCTGCCGCCATGAATGGCGGCAGCGCTAAGAGGCATCAAGAAAGCCGGTGGGATGCGGCCTGTTGCTGGGTCTGATCGCCCTGAGTCTGCACAGATGGGGGCGCATTCTTGGCGAAGTCTTCCGTCGCCTTCGCCCATGCGTTGGAGCTGTGATCGATAGGAGTGGACACGGCCTGCGCAGTGTCGACGACAGCGTGCCGCTTGAACACCGAGTTGAGTTCGCCTTGGACCGCGTAGGCGCGTGAGCGATCGTCGCTCAGGACGAGATGGTCGATGCGGTCCAGCCCGGCCGATTTGGCGGCGACCGCGAGGCTGGCCGCAAACTGGTTGCTCTGATGGTCCGGCGTCCGGCCATTCTGTGCATCCAGTTTGACCACGGCGTCCAGGCCTTGCTGGTACATCGTGTGGCCCGAATGGCGCGGATCGTTCAGCGGATGAGGCGGCTCGACTTTCGGGGCGACGGCCGCAGCATGGTGTTCCGGACCCGCAGGTTCTTTGACCGGGCCTACAGTGCCTGGCAACGGCGTCGGAGCGCCTGGATGGAACTCGTCTTTCGCGCTGGCCAGATCGGAAATCGAATGGAGGCGTTCCGTGAACGCCGCATCGTTGGTGGGCCCTTTGCGCACCATATTGATGGCGAAATCTTTCGGGTCATTGGCGAACTGCTGTTTGCCGTGGACATCGCCGTACCCGGTCTCGAGCAGACCCAATAACTGCTTGTTCGCCTTGGACGCCCCTTGCGCGTTCTGCATCAAGGCCTGCATCTGGGTCTCGGTGTAGCTGACGGTCACTGTAGAGCCGGGTTTCGCCGTCGGGGCCGGGAGCCCGTCCATGCGGCCGTGCAGGGTCTGCATGGCGTCTGTTTTGACGGTGTAGTCGTAGCGGCGTTCCTGCGGGAGTTCGTGGCCATCCTTGTCGAACTTGGAGTGGATGGTCAGTGGAATGCTGCCCTCGTACTTGAGGCTGACGTCCGTATCCTTGGTCCCGTCGGGGTAGCTTGTTAAGACGCGATCGCCCGAGTTCTTGGCGCCATCAAGGCTGCCGCCGTGCGATTTTACTTTGAGTTCCAACTGGACCTTCGACTCGTAGCTCAACTTCTCCGTGGTGGACACGCCCGAAATGCCCGGACCATTGACGCTGGGGATCTGCCCTTTGATCAGGAAATCGTTGTACCCCGTGCGGCCAGCCTCGGTCGTCAGGTCGAATTCCGCCGTCCTCATCGTCTCGTGATTCAGCTTGTCACTCCGCCCGAACATGGCGCGCGCGGAGCTCACTTCTGCACCAACACCGTTATAAGCACTCACGGCCTCTTTGGGGCCCGCGAGTACGCGCACCTTGTGGTCATCGATCTTTTCAATCGCGACACCGAGCCCCTTCTCATCGCCCATGCGAGTCTGGATCGCCATGTTGCGGAAGGCCGCCTTGAAATCGGTGTCGGCGTAAATGGCGCCGTCGAGCGCGATCTTGCCGCCTTTGGGCATGTGCTCGGGCTGATACGGATTGATCGAAGTGAGATCGATCTGCTTTGCAGCGGCTTCCGGGAGGGACACTTGGAAGGTCGCCTTGGCGCCGTCGGTGTGCGCCACCTCCGCACTCGCCGCCTTCAGGGAGCCGCCGCCCTTGATCGTGATCGAGAGGTCATCGGTCAAGCTATAGGTGGTGACACCGTCCTTGGTGCGCTGCTCGCCGGTCAGCTTCGCTTTCCCGCTCACGTCGAAGGAGACTTTCGCGATCTTCGCGATGTCTATCTTGTGGGAAAAGCCGAGGTCGGCTGAGGTTTCTACTTTGTCGGGGGATGGCTTGAGTTTGACGTCGTGGTGGACGCCGCCGTTCTTGCCGGTGGGCTTCTCTTCGTTCGACATAGACTTCCCTTTCTGTGATTGACGGACTTCCTGCTGGACGAACTCCCCATTCCAGCGCGCAACGCTATCAGCTAACCATAGAATGACTGGTTCATTTGTGAAGATACGCAGCGAAATCCCGCTCGGTCGCTGTCGGGCTACCACTCCAACGAATGCATGACCTGAAGAAATCTCGAGGCGCGAAAGGGAGGGACGGTGGGGCCGGTCCTTACCTGGCTCATCAATCGATGAAACCATTCATGCGCAGCTGACCCGGCCCGGATCCCTTGCGGTGCCAGAAAACGATAGCCTTGTGGATGGCTGTCATCAGTGCGGCAGGATTGAACATAAGTCGTGGCGAGATAGCTCTGCAGGTTCCACCGGATATCGTTCAAGAGTTCCGCCAGTTGAGTGGCGTAGTAGATAAAAACGCTGTCATTGAGTTGCGAGCGCAGGTCACGAAGCAAGAACGGCATTTGCTCGATGGGAGCAGGGTGGCCCTGCGAAGCAAGCAAGGTGTGAATCTGCTTGGCTGCCGCAGCCATTCTCGAGGGATTGTGGCCGGCAGCGTTCCCCGAAATCCATAAAAGCTGGTGTCGCGTCAGCGACAGACGGGCGTCCAGGCCGATGCTGGGAAGCCAGAATTTGGGCGCGATGGCGCCACCCAGCCAGTGCGATAAGTGATCCACGGATCTGCTGAAGCTTTCACAGGCCGCGCCAGGCGCAAGGCGTCGTTTGAAGGCAGCTCTTTTCAAAACACCTAGGCATGAGGCCTTGTCGCCTAATGGACTGCTCAACCCGCCTTCATTGATAAAGTCGAGCAATTGCATCAGAAAGAGATTTTGGTGAATCGCGCTATGAAAACGCACCTCCATCTCATCGGGTCGATCTTCGACAGGGGTGAGCTGGAGCAGGTTGGTGCTCACCAACTTGGACAGCGCATCGCAGCAGATGCACAGCTCCATGGCTTCGCGTTCAACAGAAGTAAGGACGTTGGCCAATGAAATCCTTCCTGATGGATCGTTGACCAGCGTTTGCGATAGGGCAAGCGAGTGGTCGCCTTCAATGGCGCCAGCACGTCATCTCCCGCCAGGTCAGATTGGCGAGCAGGCCGCGATTGGTCGTTAGCTATGGAATGGGTGGGGATTGCCCACCATGTCGGTCCGGACGAGGGCACAAGCCTATAAGGAGGTTACTTGCACCTCGGCGATGCCAAGAAGACCGGCCAGCGGCACCAGAGCCATGGTTTGCTTGGGACTCACGGTCAACTTCTGCTGCCGGAGCATGTTGAGAAACATCTCGGCCAGTGGCAGCACCATGTGTTGTCCCCAGCAGCGCTCGGACTTGTGCCCGAAAGGGAGATAGCCGGGCAGTTCGTCAGGATTGAGGCTGTCCCACCGCTCCGGAAGAAACTCATTCGCGGCTTCCCACAGTGCGGGCGCACGATGGCTGACCAGCGGCAGAATCAGGACATCGTCCTTGGGGCCGATGCGGGCGTCGATCGCCGTGTATTCGGGAGAGGCGTTTCGCAGGATGTTCCACGATGGGGGCAGCAACCGAAGCGCTTCATAGAGGATGTGCCGGTTCGACAGGCTGTCGTCGAACGGTGCGCCAAGCCAGATGGCATTGGCCACCAGCGTGGAAATGGTGAAGCAGACAGGCGCGGCCGTGCGCCGATACATGCCCATGGCATAGCGGCGCTCGTGATAGGCCGCCGGTGCCGCGGTCGCCACGGCAAGTGCGGAGGCTTCCGCGCCCGGACGCAACGGCAAGAGCGCTCCGGTGGCGATCACGGCCCAGGTCAGCTTGGGCGTCAGCTCCAGGATTCGATCCATCAGGAAGCGCAGTCGCCCAGGGTCTCGGCCAAGGATCAGGTCGCGCAGATAAACATGCCCGACATGCGGCCATGGGCCACTCAGGTCCACATCCTCGGGGATGGGTTTCTTGAGGGCGGCGCGTACGTCGCGACCGATCGCCTGCATGGACTTCAAGGCATCCGGGCGAGGGATGGATCGGCCATGCAGCGGTTTGAATGTGGGGCGCTCGAATTCATTGGCCGGCCTGGCTCGCAGGATTCGATCGATCAGCTCGGGTCCGGCGACCCCCACCGTATTTTCGTCCAATCGAAAGAGGTCATCTTCCGCGTGGTTCTGCAGAAGCGCCTGGAGCCGGGGCGCGAAAACGGTTTGTCGAACTTGCCTGGTAATGGGTGACATGGGTTCGAGGGCACGGATGAGCTATGGGACGTTCGGCGATGCTTGCTGGGCAAGCACCGCCGAACGCTGGTTGAGTCAAGCTTCGTTGCTTACTTGAGTCAGCGAAGCAGGTCGAAGGCTCAGTACCAGATGTACCAGGCGTAGTCCTTCAGGCTTTTCTCACCGGTAAAGCGATTCTTGATCGAAAACAGAATGTTCTTCATAAGAGTCTTCCTTTTGTTGGTGATTGAGGATCGAGACATCACACATCCTTGTCGGCACTGCATCCCAGGCAACGCGCGACGTACAAGAAGATCGCCGTGCCGTCGTGGAAGTTATGTCAATCGGGTTAATGCGGAGCCTCTCCATGGGCCAGTGAAATGGTCGACATGGGCCACGACAAAAATAAGGAGATGTTCGGGTGTTCGATACGTGAAGGAGCGTGGCTTCACGCCACCGCGTTCTCCCTTTCTAGAAGGTCGGCGACGACCCGCTCAGCCAGTAAATCGGCATGCATCGATTCTGCGAGCAGATGCAGCTCCGGCGCGTCCGGCACTTCGTAAGGCGAATCGATCCCGGTGAAATGGCGCAGCTCGCCGACGCGCGCCTTGCGATACAGCCCCTTGGCGTCGCGACGCTCGCATTCCTCCAGCGGCGTGTCGACGAAGATCTCGACGAACTCGCCGTCCTCGAAGCGCTCGCGCGCGAAGCGGCGTTCGTCGCGATACGGTGAAATCACGCAGGCCAGCACGATCAGCCCGGCGTCCACCATCAGATGCGCCACCTCGGCCACGCGGCGCACGTTTTCCACCCGCGCTTCGGGGGTGAAGCCCAGGTCTTTGTTGAGGCCCAGCCGCAGATTGTCGCCGTCCAGCAGATAGGTATGCCGACCCAGCGCATGCAGGCGGCGCTCGACCAGGTTGGCGATGGTCGACTTGCCCGCGCCGGACAGGCCGGTGAACCACAGGCAGCGCGGCGCCTGTCCCTTGGCCAGGCTGCGTGCCGGCTTGTCGATATCCAGATGCTGCCAGTGCACGTTGATGGCGCGGCGCAGGGCGAAGTCCAGCATGCCGCAGGCGACGGTAGCCTGGGTCTGGCGGTCGACCAGGATGAAGCCGCCGAGGGCGCGGTTGTCGGCGTAGCGCTCGAACGGCACGGGTTGATCCAACTGCAGGTTGCAGTAGCCCACCTCGTTGAGTTCCAGCCGCCGCGCAGCCAACTCATTCTGGCTGTTCACGTCCACCTTGTGCCTGATCGACGACACGCGGGCAGGGACGCTTCGCGCACCGAGCTTCAGCTCATAGGTTCGGTTGGGCAGCAAAGGCTCGTCGCCCAGCCATAGCAAATGCGCCGCGAACTGATCGGACACCGGTGCTGGCCGCGCCGCGCAGGCCAGCACATCGCCGCGGCCGATATCCAATTCGCGGTCCAGCGTCAGGGTCACCGCCTGTCCTTCGACCGCGCGCTCGAGATCGCCGTCGGCGGTAACGATGCGTGCCACGCGCGCCCGCTGCATGCATGGTTGCACCACGATCAGCTCGCCTGGCGCTACCGCACCGCCACGGATCGTGCCGGCATAGCCGCGGAACGACTCGTCGGGCCGGTTGACCCATTGGACCGGCAGGCGGAAATCGGGGAAGCCCTCGCTTGCCGGTTGCGCGGCCTCCAGCAGTTCCAGCAGGCAGGGGCCGTCATACCAGGACAGGCGGGCGGAGCGGCTGCCGATGTTGTCGCCTTCCGGTGCGATCACCGGCAGGCAGCGTACGGCGGCGATGCCGAGCGATGCGGCCAGTGCGCAGTACGCCGCGACGATCTCTTCGTAGACCTCGCGCCGGCCGCCGACCAGGTCCATCTTGTTCACCGCCAGCACCACCTCGCGCACGCCAAGCAGGGCGCAGATGTAGGTGTGCCGGCGGGTCTGCGGCAGCACGCCCTTGCGCGCATCGATCAGCACCACGGCCAGGTCGGCGGTCGACGCGCCCGTGGCCATGTTGCGGGTGTACTGCTCGTGCCCGGGGCAGTCGGCCACGATGAAGGCTCGCCGCGTAGTCTGGAAATAGCGGTAGGCCACGTCGATGGTGATGCCCTGCTGGCGTTCGGCATCGAGGCCGTCGGTGAGCAGGGAGAAATCCAGCTGGCCGGGCGCCTTCCCCCTGCGGCTGTCGCGCGCCAACGCGTCGAGCTGGTCATCCGGCACCGCGCCGGCGTCGTACAGCAGGCGTCCCAGCAAGGTGCTCTTGCCATCGTCCACGCTGCCGCAGGCGATAAAGCGCAGCAGGCCGGGCTGGGTCTCCAACGGCATCTCTTCGATCGCGACGGCCATCAGAAGTAACCCTCCTGCTTCTTTCTCTCCATCGAGGCAGCCCCGTCGTGGTCGATCATCCGCCCCTGCCGCTCGGAGCTGCGCGAACCGGCCATCTCCTCGATGATCGCGTCCAGCGTCGCGGCGCTGGATTCAATCGCGCCGGTCAGCGGATAGCAGCCCAGGGTGCGGAAACGCACCATGCGCGTCTGAAGCTGTTCGCCCTCGCGCAGCACCAGCCGTTCGTCGTCGGCCATGATCCAGGCTCCGTCGCGCGCCACCACCGGGCGTGGTCGGGCGAAGTACAGCGGCACCACCTCGATACCTTCGCGGCGGATGTAGCGCCACACATCCAGCTCGGTCCAGTTGGACAGCGGGAACACCCGCACGCTCTCGCCCTGGCCCAGCCGCGTGTTGTAGTTGCCCCACAGTTCCGGCCGCTGGCGGCGCGGATCCCAGCGATGCTGTCCGCCACGGAAGGAGAACACGCGTTCCTTGGCGCGCGACTTCTCTTCGTCGCGCCGCGCGCCGCCAATCGCCGCATCGAAGCCGTAGTGGTCCAGCGCCTGGCGCAGCGCCGCGGTCTTCATCACGTCCGTATGCACCGAAGCGCCGTGCACCAGCGGCGAGATGCCCTGGCGCAGACCGTCCTGGTTGACGTGCACCAGCATCCGGATGCCCGGCTCGGCGGCCAGGCGGTCGCGGCTCTCGATCATCTCGCGGAATTTCCAGGTGGTGTCCACGTGCAGCAACGGGATCGGCAGCGGAGCCGGATAGCAGGCCTTGCGCAGCAGGTGCAGCAGCACCGCCGAGTCCTTGCCGATCGAATACAAGAGCACCGGCCGCTCGAACGCGGCCAGGGTCTCGCGCAGGATGTGGATGCTTTCGGCCTCCAGCGCATCGAGGAGAGGCCGGTGCGGGGAAGTCAGCATGAGCGACTGCCACGAGCGGTGGCGAGAGGGCTGGCTGCGCGTTCGATGTGTTTGCACGACGGGCTCTTGGCCGTACAGCTGTCGAACCACGTCAGCACGTCGGCCCAGAGCGCCTCCGACGCGGACCGGAAGAAGCCCATGTGGCCGATTTTTCCCGAGGTCAGGGACGGATCCAGCTCGACCCGGGTGATCGGTGCGTTGCTGTAGCCATGAAGGAAAGCATCCCTGGCTCGAGGCGTTGCCCACCAGTCGTCCAATGCGTTCACCGCCATGATCGGAGTCGTCACTTGCGCGAAGAGCTGCTCGATGCCTTTCATGCGGGGATCTTCGAAGAAGAACCGGGGAAAGCGGCACCAGCGTCGCCACTGCCGGTACGCATCGAGCGGCAGGTCTTCGCCCCGGCTCAGCAGTTTCCATGGGCAATAGCCTTTCCATGCAGTGAGCAAGGGCAGCACGATGTGCCACATGGGCAGGGTACGCAGGTGCTCCCGCAGCGGCATCCAGCCATGCCAGCTGGCGCCGATCCCGACCACATAAAAGCCGGCGACCTTGGGGTGGTTGGGCAGTAGCCCGAACGCTTTGCCGCCATAGCAGTGGCCCACCACAAACAGCGGCGAATCAGCATCGGCCATGGCGTCTACGGCAGCCGCCAGATCCTGTCTTCCCCAATCCAGCAGATCCATGCGGAAACCTTTGAGCGAGGTCGGTCGGGAGTGGCCGATGCCGCGGTAGTCGAAGGTCAATGTCTCGAAGCCGTGCGCTGCGGCGAAACGGGCAAAGCGCCGATAGAACTCCTGAGGCACACCCATGGCGCCAGCCACCACCACGCGACCTCGCAGACGCCCTGTGGGCGAATAACGCAGGGCGCCCAGGACATAGTGGTCACGGGTGGTTAGGGAACAACGCAGGGCTGGGATGGCCTCCTGATCCGCGGCAGCCGTCATAGGCATTCGTCCATTCGTGTTTGCGATTCTTGAAGCCGTATATGAGCGGCCATCTAGAAGTCGGTCACGGCGAGAGGCTCGGGATGGGTCATCTCGAAACTCGCCAGCGCCAGCTGGATGGTCTGGAACCAGTTGGGGATCTGCGCGATCTGCGTGCTGGAGCGAAGACAGATCTCCCGGGCGTTCGCAGCCATCTTCCCGAAGTCACCCGGGCGCGTCGCCAGGTGGTTCATCATGTAGGCCGCCTTGGTCTCGATGCCCGGATCGTCGAGCACCACGCCGTTCTTCCCGTGCGTGACCTGCTTCCTGAGGCCGAAGGCGGACGAGACGATGACCGGCTTGCCGCGGAACAAGGCTTCCGTGGCGGTCAAGCCGAAGCCTTCTTCGCGGGAGAGCTGAAAGATGCCCAAGGCGTTCTGCTGCAGACGGCCGACGATCTCGGCGTTGGCGTCATGGTCTTCCATGGAGATGCAGGCCAGATGCACCCGTTGGCGCACGTCCGCTGGCAACTGGGAGTGGAGGTCGGCGTACTTTCTGAAGTACTCCCATTCCTCCGGATCGTCCGCGACGCCGGCAGGGTCCGGCCCGGCAATCACCAGGCGGACGTCCTGCGTTTCTTCCATGGCAGTGCCCGCGAAGCACTCGAACGCGGCCATGATCCGATCGATGCCTTTGAGGCCATCCCAGCGGGATACATGCAGGAAGTATCGCGAGCCAAGGATGTCCCGCAAGGAGCGCGGAGCTTCCTGGCCTCCGAAGGCGACCATGGATTCCAGTGCATGATCCATCGGGTCTTCGTAGTGGCGGTTCTTGCTCGAGAACGGGCTGATCGAGGGTTGGATGAAGTCGACGGGATGGCGGGTGTCGAGGGCGTATTCACGATCGCTCAGGACCACGCGCTGGAAAGGCGGCAGATAAGTGCCGAGAAATTCCCATATCTTGTCGACCGTGGGCGTGCGCTTGGGATAACCGATATGGCAGCGCCAGATCGCCGGGTGCGGATGTGCGTCGAGGAACTGCGCCGCGGCAATCAAGGGCTGCGGATCGTGAACAATCAAGACATCGTCGGGACCGATGAGCTCTTGCAGTTCTTCGGCGCCTTGCCGGGAGACCTCGAAGTAGTGCGGAAGAAGCTCGTCGAAGTCTTCCGTGCTGACGTCATGCAAGGCATTGTGAAGGCCCTTGGTGAACTGGAAGAACGGCTCCAGCGTCGGTTTGAAGATGAGCCAGCGCGCATCCAGGCCCAGCTCACGCAGCAGGCAGATATGGTGGGGAAGCATTTCAGCGACGCCACCGCCGAACGCGGTGGAATTGATGTGCCACAGGCGACGGCGCCCCAGCTGGCCACGGATCATGCTCGCCGATTGATGCAGCGTATCGAGAAGCTCCCCGTAATCCTCTCGGCGCTCCTGGTAGTGTTCAAGTACGGATCCCTCAATCCGTACTTCATCAAACAGCGGCGTGCGGCTCTCGATGGAAATCTTCATGTCGTGGACCTCTTGAGAGATGGCGAGCAGGTCGTGCGGAGCTGACCAGGCAGCGCGAGTTCGCGGAAGTCGTTGACCCACCCCTTGGTGTCGGGGTGATCGCGGACTTCAGCTCCGACGCCGATGCAGTCGCAACCCGCCGCGGTGGCGGCTTCAATGCCCGTGCTGGAGTCCTCGAACACCAGGCATCGCTGGGGTGACAGGCGCAGCCTGTGCAACAGCGTCTGGTAGGGCTGCGGATGCGGCTTGCCGCGGGTGACGTCTTCCGCGGCAATCAGGATGTTCGGGCAGGGGATGCCCACTCGTTCCAGCCGGACCAAGGCGGAAATCCTGGCGGAAGAAGTCACGATGGATCGGCGTGCATACGGAATGGAGCGGTAGAACGTGGCGGCGCCCTGGATCGGCTGCAGCAGCTGCATCGCTTGAATCTCATAGCTGGCGATGCGTGCGGCCTCATGTTCCGGCGAAAGGTCCGGCGCGATCGCCGCCACCAGATCGACGTCCCGGCGTGCCGCCGACATGCGCACGACGTCGTCAGGCGAGAGTTGCGCTTCCGTGGCCCAGCGGCGGAGGGCGCTTTCGATCACCGCCTCCGAATTGACCAGCACGCCATCGAGATCGAAGGCCACGTGGTCGTAGTCGTTCAAATCGAGCGCGATCATGAAATCTTCCAGCGAAGCCCACTGCCTCGGAGTGCAGAGGGAAGGGCGGTGATCATGGGAGCCTTCATGGTTCTCCTGCCGCCATCAGGCCCAGTGATGCTTGTTGCTGAGGCACGCGTTTTCGGTGGCTCGAAACGCCTCTGCGCAGTAGTCGACGATGGCGGCGTCGGTGACCGGCACCGTCATGTCTTCATCCTGTCGGTACGCCGCCAAGGCTTGATCCAGGGACACCTGCAGCGCCTGGAAGAAGGCAGGCCCCATGGCGGCATTGCTCATGCAGGTTCCCGGATAGCCGAGGTAGATGCCGTGCTGAAGACAGCGTTGGGCAAAGGCCCTGCCGTGCTTCGGTGAAGGCAGGATGATCTTGAACATGGCATCGCTTCCCAGGACGCGCGCCGGGATGCCATGGCGTTCGAATGCGGTTTCGAACAGCGCCTTCAGCGCTGCGCCGCTCTCGGCCAGTCGAGCCACCGTGCCGCTTTCCTCAAAGATGTCCTGGGTAAGGTTGGCCGCCACGAAGGCGCGGTTCTCACGCAAATAGGTGTTGCCCAGATAGGCCTTGTCGGCGCCGGCCATGGCTTGCGCCGTGCCAACTACCGCGGAAAGGCCGATGCCTTGGGCGATGCCCTTGGCCAGGGTGATGAGGTCGACCTTGATGCCATGCTGCTGGCAGTAGCCGCCCTTGGCGTAGCGAAGTCCGCACATGACCTCATCCACCATCAGCAGAACGCCGTGCTGCCTGGCGATGCCGGCGACGGCCTGGAGCAGCTCGGGGGGAAAGACCGAAGGCTCGGGGGTAAAGAAAATGCCGGCCACATGGCCGACGTTCTCGGCGAGCTGTCGATTCAGCAGATCCAGGTCATAGCGGAAATCCTGGATGTTCGGATCCTTGGTGGGGGATTGGTTCGACCAGGGATGCTGTTGAAAGATGTCGTGCCAGCCGTGAAAGCCAGCGGTCAGAACTACTGGCCGGCCCGTTTGATGCCGGGCGATTCGAATCGCCGCGGCGGTGGCGCACGACCCGGTCCGCAGAAAGAACACGCGGGGCGTGTCCGGAAACATCGATGTGATTTTTTTGGCCAGCGCGAGGCGTTGCGCACTCACCGGCGAAGGCAGGACGTCCGCTTCCTGCTCCATCGCCTGGGCCAGCCGCCCCTTGAACACGGCGTCATTGCTGCCCAGGGGCGAGGCCCCGCTGCAGGACGTCATGTCCAGATAGACCTTCCCATCGATGTCTTCCGCCATCGCGCCATGGGCGCAGCGGAAGATGATGGAAGACCGCGCCTCGCGCTCCCATTCCGCCAAATGCCCTGTGCTTGCGTGATCCAGCATTGCGATTGCTCCTTTAGACGAGGGACAGGGCCATGCGCCTCGCGTTGGCCATGATGGTGTGCGTCGGATTGCTGCTTCCCGCGAAGTTCATCACCGAGCCATCCATGACATGGAGATTGGCGAGCCCATGGACTTGGCCGTTGCGATCGACGACGGAAGTGCCGGGGTCGCTGCCAGCACGCATGGTGCCGTGCAGGTGCGAACTGCCTTTGGCGTGGAAGGAGGGAATCCGTTCGATGCGCGCAGCGCCGAGCTGGCGCAGGATGTCGTCGGCACGGTCGGCGAGGAAGCCGATCCGCGCCCAGTCGTTGGCCGAGTTTCCGTATTCGAAGCGGATGTACGGAATGCCGTTCCGGTCCAATGCCTCGTCAAGCACGACGCGGTTGTGCGACCAGGGTTCTTCGCCCGCGATGTAGTGCAGGCGCACCAGGCCCATGTTTTCCCTGGGCGTGGGCAAGTTGGCCTCGTAGATGAGGCCGCCCAGCCGGCACGGGGCGTCGGGGTGTTCGTAGAACGCGTCCGTATACACGGTGGCATGCGGGCCCCAGTGCGGCGCCGATGCGTCGGGATCGCTTGTGGCGGGATCCATGTGACCGACGGCATAGCCGCTGATCTTGAAGGAGAGGCCCCGGCCCACGAGATCGAAGTCATTTCCGATCCCGTTGGGCGCATGCACGCTCTTCGAGCGCAGCATCAAGGCCGCGGTCTGTACGGCGTTGGCGCAGACGACGACTCTTTCAATCGGGATACGAATGCGTTCCGCAGTCAGCGGGACATGGCATTCAAGGGCCGCCGCATGACTGGCGCTGCGCATCTCGATGCGGTTGACGAAGCAGCCATAAAGCACCGAGATCGATCCGCGCAGCGTGCGGTCGTCCAGAAGATCTCGCGCCAGGACTGAGGCCTTCGCTTGGGTCGGGCATACCAGCTCGTCGCACGCCGAACACATGACGCAGCCGTCGTGGGACCCGGGCGGCCGAATCGCCAGGGGGAGCGGCTTCGAGCGGATGCCGAGCTCCTGCATCGCGCGCGCCAGCCGCCGCCCTCGCGTGCTGGCGGGATACGGCGGCAGCCCATTCACGCCGCTGACGTGCAGCAGATGCTCGATCTGCGTGTAGTGCGGCTCGAGATCCTGGAGCGTGATGGGCCAATCCACCTCCATGTCGGTCGTCAGGTAGCGAGACGCCGACAGATCCGCTTGCCGGTATCTCAAGGTGACCGCGTTGTAGAACTGCATGCCGCCGCCTACGCCGCAGGCGGTCCAGGGATTGCCGTCGGCGGGGCCATCGGAAGACGTGAACGCCTTGCTGTAGGCCGCCTGATGAGGCGCATAAAGCGCGCCTGGCGAGATCAGGCCGCCGTACTCCAGGATGGCCACCTGCAACCCTCGCTCCGCCAGGGTCCGCGCGACGATCGATCCCGCTGGCCCTGAGCCGACGATCACCGCATCGAAGCGGGTGTAGTCGCACGCGGCGGCGGCGATGTGCCGGATGTCCGTCACAGGCAAAGCTCCCTGGCCAAGCGGGGAGAGGCTGGCCACTCGCCGCTGCCGGCGACAGACATCAGAAGATGTCCGACGCGAGTGACGTAAGCGGGAACCGCAGTGCCGGCGGCATGGGTGGCGGGATGGCGATAACTGACGGAAAGGCCAGCGAGATCGCGGACGATCCAGAAGTACACGTCGTCCGGCGCCGTGCTGCGGGCGCGAAGGATAGCCGTCCGCCAGGCTTGCCAGTGGCGGGCACCCAGTGTGCGACGAACGTCGGAGTACGAAACCATGAAGGGATCGCAGAGCGGAACGTCGAGAAGCTCCGCCACGCGTGGCATGGGAGTTCGCGCCATTTCCTTGAGGCCGTCCAGGCCGATGGCCGCCGCTTGCAACACGTCCGCGAAGGAGTCGGCATCGTTCAAGGCGAAGGCGATCGGTCCCATCCCGACGTACCAGCCGATGGAGTTGCGATAGCGGTCCGTTCGGGTATTGAAGGGGGCCATGGTGCGAAACACGCCCGAGCGACTGGTGTCCTGGCCAACCTTCGCGAGGCAAGCGAGCAGGCCGGCGAACGTATCGCCACCGGCAGCCCGGCAGATCTGATCGAACGCATGCATGGCTGCAGCGTCGAGTAGGTCAACATAGGCGCCGGGCTGTGCGACGGGGCAGCCGGTCAGATCGCCCACCGGGAGCAGGAACGGCGGCAGGCGGCCACCCGCCTCGGCGAGGAACTGACGCCAGCGATCCAGAAATGCAGCGTCGCTCGTCAGCGCTTCCGCGGCAGCCCGTTCTGCTTCCGCGAAATCCAGATAGCTGGCCGCTGGAGAAAGGGCAGGCGATGGATGTTCGCCATCAGCAACGGTGAGTCCGGCGGCATAGAGGACGTGAAGTTCGTGCGCTACGCGCAACGTCGAGTAGCCATCCATCAAGCTGTGGTCTGCGGCGAGGCAAACGGTGACGGCTTCAGCGTGTTGGATGGTGGCGAAGACATAGCCAGGCCAATCGAGGGGATTGGCTTCGTGATCGAACAGGTTTTCCAGGTGTTGCGCCAGTTCGGAGCTGTCGGTGAAGGGTCCCGCCGAGCTGGAGCGGATGCTCACGGTGCCGGGGAGCAAGGTTCTGCGGCGCAAGACGTCATCGGATGTCGTGAAGCCAAGGTGGCTGCGCAGCACTTCATGCTGATCGATCCAGCCGCGAAGGGCTGCGGCGAAAGCATCCGCATCGAACTCAACGGGCAGATCAAACGTGCAGCCCAGCCACGACGGTGGCATCGGTCGCCCGGCGGCCACTTCGTCAATGATCGCGACGATGTGCGCTTCCTGGTCGTGGGATGCCCGCCGCGGATCGACCTCCCAGCGGGCGTCGGAAAGGGGCGGCGCCGACGCGCGCCACACGACGAGGCGGCCGGGCGGCAGCTTGAGCGATGGCAACTCGACGAATTTCACAGTAAGCGTGTCTCACTGAAGAGCGGAGCGGGGAATGCGAATGGCGCGTGCTGCGGCGAACCCGCGCTAGGTACTTCCCGCATCGAATCGCGCTCTCGCGGGCGATGCAGACAGTGCATAGCCAAACTGTTCCAGCGCCGCTCCGGCGATCCGTTCGAACGCCTCGATTTCGTCGGGGGTGAGGTCCTGCTGATACCGGCCATGACGCTCGGTGTAGAGCGGTTGACTCGCCGCTTCCGCGGCGGGATGGCTCCACGGCTTGTTGAAGAGCGCGTGCTCGTGTTCCGCGTGGTGCAGCAGCGCCTCGTCCCATGGCAGGCCGAGGTGATCGAGCATCCGCGTCATGGTCTCGCGGGGGCGAGTGATCAGGTCCTCGTACCGCACCTCCTGGTAACGGCCCGCGGGAGCGGCCTGGCGAGGCTGCGTGACAACGTCCAGCCAACCGTGGGCGGCCTCCGTGACGGAGCGATAGCCCCAATCGGGAACGGTCTTGAGGTGGGATGCGGCCAGATCGCGGCCGTCGCGGATGATGTGAACGAAACTGGCTTGTGGCCAGATCGCGGCGTAGATGCCGATGTCCTGAATCCTGCGCTGAAGTTTCAAACCCCAGCGGCTGGCGCCGGTCTGTCGGCGCCGGCATTCGCCGATGGCGTCGATAAGCAGGCAGCGGTCTTCCAGCGTGAACAGGTCGGTGCCGCGCTCGATCATCAGATCGGTTACCAGAATCCGAAGATCTTGCCGTTCCAGGCCGAAGCGCTCGCATTGCACGACGAAATGGGCGCCATCGAACCATTCCGTGGAGACGTTTTCTTTCGTCGCGCCGGCAGGTTGCGCTTCAAGCTGATCCAGCAGATCGCATGCCGCGAGGACATGCGGGCCGAGATTGACCGGTTCGGTGAAATCGATTTCCGGACCGATGACCAGTTCGGGGTGCGAGTCGAGCAGGACGCTGAGCAGCGTAGTGCCCGAGCGATTTTCTCCGCCTATCAGCACGGGATTGGAGCAGAGCGTTACGGCTGGCAGCTCGAGCGCAGATGGAATGGCGAGACCAGACATGGTTTTCCTGCGTGCCGTTGTATGCGGGGCAATCGGCGCTCATCCGTTCTCACGGACGCGGCGCGGGGATGCGGCAGGTTGTCTGGATCGTGCTGGATCGGACAGGTCAGCAAGTGGATCAGGCCCTATCCGGTAAGGCCATTGTGCGGTCACTTTGCATGGCAGATTGAGGAGAGACGAACCTCATCGAGCACCTGGCGAGCCGATACGTGTCCTGGCGCTTGACGATATGATTTCGCCTGGCCCTTGCGCTGCAGTGGCTGCATTCCAGTAAGCGCAATCAATGACGCTTGGTCTCTTCGGCGCTGTCTGCGCACGACGCTTTGGCGAGGAATGATTTATAGGGCCAGGTATTGAAGCGGCTTTGCGCTGTCTCATGTTGTTGATTCAACGAGCTTCACCGGACTCGCTATCGACGCGGTGCGAAAAATCGCTCGTCAGGCTCAAAATGACTTGAACGACGGTATTGGCGAGCTCCGCTCACCAGACTTGAAATGACGTTCCGGTAATTCACGGAGCGTAGATATTAAGTATGCATCGGTAAATCAATTTCACAAGAGCAGTTATGTGCTTCTTGCTCGCCTGACGGTCACGGAATCGCATGTAATTCGAGATCGGTTTGGTAGTAGAAGAGATGAGTAGGAGAGGGCGATATTGCGATCACCGGCAGTGAGCGTGGAGACCGCTCTGCGGGGCGGCCTGATTACCTGGCGGCGTTCGCAAGTGAGAGCAAACTCGAACCTGGACCAAGGCATGTCCGGTCCGGTAGTGGGGCTGAAAGTCCTGACCGAAGTGATAGGCGAGGTCATACAGGGGATGCGGCCGTGTCGTGCGGCTGGCCGCCCTAAGCCCGCGGGATTAAACGACCGGATTTGAGCGTGCGTCGTAGCAACTCTTCGGCCTAGTGCCGCGTTTGACGCCGAGCATGACGTTGAGCATCTGAGCGGTCTTTTAGATCGGCGGCGCCAGACGGTTGGCTCACATGCTTTCCGGCTTGCTCAAAAAGTAAGCAGTCTGATCTTCGAGGGTCGCCGTCATGGCCGGTCCTGGCCAAGACAGCGGGGCAATCCTGGGGCGAAGAACCGTGGGGACGATCTTTTCTGCCCCGGAAAGCGGCGGACGGAGCTGTGTCCGCCAAAACGAAAAAGCCCTGGAAAGCTTGATTTCCAGGGCTTTTTCGTTTTTTAAGCTGGTGCCGGAAATAGGAATCGAACCTACGACCTACGCATTACGAATGCGCCGCTCTACCAACTGAGCTATTCCGGCAGCGAGCCGCGAATTCTACGTAACGGCTCCTGGGGGCGCAAGCGCCGCGCACGGATCAGGTTTTGCCGGGCGATTCATGAGCTTGCGTTACCCATCTGATTTTTCGGAGTACTCCCCATGCCTGCTGCGCCATCGTCCGTTTCAGAATGCCCGCGAGCCGATTCTGGCCATGCGCAGGCGCAGTGGCGATGCGGTGTCCCTTGCGGATACCGAAGGGGGCATGCCGGCGTCTGATCCGCGGTGATTTAAGCGGCTGTCGGGACGTCGAGACGTTCAGGGCGGCAGGAGGGAAGTGGCTATGCGTCTCATGGCTATCGAGATAATTGTGCCGGCCTGGCTGCGAGACGCCACCGGGTCGATGTCCGGGTCCTCGTCCGAATTTCTGCTCGCGCCGGAAGACTGGTTTGTCTATGCCGCCCTGGGGATGGTGCTGCTCAGTATGGGCCTGCTGGCGTGGTCAACCGGTTGCCGCCGGCCGGGGCCGGCGGGCGGTGGGACGAAGGCGCAGAGCGATCTGTACCGGGATGTCTTCCACGCGATGCCCTATCCAATGTTCTGCAAGGACGCTCATGGCGGATATCTCGCAGTGAATCGTGCCTACGAAGATGCCTTTGGAATCGAGGCGCACTGCCTGCTCGGCCGCGACCTGTCGCAGACGCGGCATCTGGATCTCGACTGCGATCGCATGCATGCCGCACACCTGCGCATCATTCGCGCTGCGGCGCCAGTGATCGACGATCTGCTGCTGTCCGACGCGCGGCATGGCGTTCGCTCGTTCCGGCTCCTCCTCACTCCGCTGGGCAAGCGTGCCGACGGCGCGGCCCTGCTGGGCACCGTGGTCGCTGCCGATGGTTCGCACGATGCCGTGCCGGCGCGGCGAGACGCCATCGATGCCGCACTGGATTGCGCCTTGCTTTCGGCGATCAGCCATGACGTACGCACGCCGCTTACCGGCATCATCGGCCTGCTGGAACTGCTCGGCTATTCGGAACTCACCGCGCACCAGCGTTCGCTGGTCGACGCGGCGGAACAGGCCTCCCACACCTTGCACGGCATTCTCGACGACGTGCTCGCCCTGGCCAGGCTGGAAACCGGCGCCATGCCGCGCGAGCACCATCCGTTCGACCTGCGCGGCCTGCTGGCCGGCCTGCCGGAGCAACACCCGGCGGAGCCGCCGATCGTCCTGGCGCTGGACGATCGCCTGGCGCGCACGTTCATCGGCGACGGCAGCGGCCTGCTGCAAGCCGTGGACAAGCTGCTTGCGCACTGGCGCTCGCGCCGCCCGGGTACGCCGCCGCAGCTCGAGGTGCGCGTGCTGGCCCAGGGCGCCCAGCGGCAGTCGATCGAACTGGTCCTGGCGGCGCCGCATCCGATGGCGGCGACGGCATCGGCGGATGATCCGCATCTCGGCGATGAACTGGCCTGGATCAGCGCCTGCAAGCTGTGCGAATGGATCGGCTTCTCGCTGCAGGAGCAGGGCGGATCGGAACCGCGCTTTGTCATGTGCGGCAGCATGACGGTGGTGGGTCAGGACACCACGGGCTCCATCGGGCAGAACGACCCGGACGAACTGGCCGGCCTGGCGCGGGAAGATGCGCGACGGGTGGTGCGGCGTCTTGCCGACGTGTTCGGCGACGGCGCCAGCGCGTTCGCCGACTACCTGCAGCTCATCCGCCACGAGGAAGAGCGTCTGCTGACCAACCTCGATGGCCGGGATATAGGCCGTCTGCGCGAAGTGGCGCACTACCTCTGCGGCATGGGCTCGTTTTTCGGCGCACAGCGGCTGTCGGGCATGGCCGTGGCGATCGAACTGGCTCAGGAGGCGGAGGAGGTGCTGAAGCACGCGGAAGTCCTGCGTAGCTATCTGTCCGATTTTATTGGTGCTTTGCACATGAGTACCGGTGCGGCCGCCGAGATGCCGAAAAATACGACGCTGTTTTCGGACAAATCGCATGGAAATGTATCGGGCACGGCACTAGAACTCTGAGTCCTGCGCGCAGGACTGCCAGATCCATGGTCCTCCGCGCTGGCGCGCCGGGGGACCGGTCATGGGGAATTCGGACGATCCGCCATCCAGGCGCATCGAAGCCAAGGAGCTTACTCAGTGAATATCAGCAACGACGCGAATATCCGGATCATCCTGGCGGATGACCATCCGATCATTCGCAGGGGCGTCATGGCGGTGCTCGGCGGGAGCGACATCCGTGTCGTCGGGGAGGCGTCCTGCCCGGTGGAACTGCTCTCGCTGCTCAGCCGGGTCGAATGCGATGCGGTCGTCACTGACTACATCATGCCCAGCGACAGCTCGCCTGACGGCATCCGCCTGATCGAGCGGCTGCGCACGCTGCGGCCCGAGCTGCCGATCGTGGTGCTGACCATGCTGCGCAACGTGGGGCTGCTGCAGGCGCTGCTGTCGGCGGGGGTGAAGGCGATCGTGGACAAGTCCACCGCGCTGGCCGAGATCCATACGGCGGTGCGCCTTGCCGCGACCGGCCATCCCTTCGTCAGCGCCACCTTCGAAGGCCGCCTGGCCCGCTTCGGCGCTCATTCGATCAATCGCCTGACCGAGCGCGAGGGCGAGATCATCCGCCTGCTCGTGGCCGGCATGAGCGTCACCGAGATCGCGCGCAAGCTGGGCCGCAGCGTCAAGACGGTGAGCAAGCAGAAGACCGATGCGATGAAGAAGCTCGGCTTGCGTTCCGACATGGAAATCTATGCCTACGCGACGGAAGTAGGTTACTGACGGCCCGGCAGCGTGGCGCTGGCACGCATGGCCGGCAACCGCGGGCCATGGCGATTCACTACAGGTAAGGCCGCAACATGTTCACTGCCGTCATCGTCGACGATCACCCCATGGTCAACGGGGCGATCCGCAGCATGCTGGAACGCACTGGCGAGTTTCGCGTGGTGGCCGAATGCACCAACGGCCAATCGGCGCTCTCCGTCTCCACGGAGCTGCAACCGGATCTGCTGATCATCGATCTGGATATCCCGCGACCGGACGGCATCGAAGTGATCTGCCGCCTGCGCGAGAGCGGCCAACCGATCGTCATCCTGATGATTTCCGCGGGCGAGGAAACGGTCAGCGGCGTGCGGGCGTTCCGCGCGGGAGCGGATGGCTTCGTGCACAAGTGCGCACCGATGGAGGACGTCGTCGCGGCGGCGCAGCTGATCGTGCGCGGCAAGATCTATTTCAGCCGCGGCATCATGGATGCGGCGTCGAGCCTCACCGTCAAGGGAACGGCGAACCCGCTGCAGGGGCTGGGGCGGCGCGAGTTCGAAGTATTCCGCTGCCTGGCGCTGGGCATGTCCAATATCAATATTGCGCGGCATATGTCGATCAGCAACAAGACCGTCAGCGCGCACAAGCGCAACCTGATGGACAAGCTGAGGCTGGCCAATATCCGTGAGGTGATCGAGCTGGCGCGCCAGCATCGGATCATCGAGTGAAACGGCATCGTCAGGCGCGCCGCTTCGCTCCTTGCAGCAGCCGCAGCACGCCGGCGCAGATCAGGATGACCACCGCGCATCCCGTCGGCGGCCACCAGTAGCGCGCCTCGCGCAGCAGGCCCGCGCTGGCGAGGAAACATGCCGCCAGCGCCACGCAGGCGACCACCCAGGCCGAGCGGAAGCCGGGCAATCCATACAGCAGGAACGGAAACGCCAGCAGCACCGCGCCGACCAGCAGCTGCCCGCTGAAATTCAGCGGCGACAGCGTGCTGCCGCTGCGCATCGATTCCAGCAGGTTGGCCTGGTATTCGACGCCGGGCATGCGTTCGCTGCCGCCGGAGGCGGAGGTATCGAGCAGGTCGCCCAGCCCCGCGGCGGTGGCGCCGATCAGCACCCAGCGATCCTTCAGCAGCGATGGCGGCACGCGTCCTTCGAGCACATCGACATACGAGACCTGATCGAAGCTGCCGGCCGGTCCGGCGAAATGCAGCATGACGTAGTCATCGCGCAGCCATTGATAGGGCGAGGCGCTGTCCAGCGTCGAGCGGTGCAGGCTGGGCGGTTCGCGTTCCGGCGCGCCTGGCTGCTGCAGATCGCGCACCGCGAGCGCGAGCGCCTGCCAGTAGGGACTGCCCAGTCCGGCCTTCAGGTACGAGCCGCGCACCACGCCGTCTTCGTCTTTCGCCGCATCCACATGACCGAACGCCGCGGCGGCGCTGGCGAGCTGCGGGGTCGGCAGCATTTCCTCCAGCGTGCCGCCCAGGTCGGCGGCCTCGGGGAACACCGGCATCACCACGCGGCCATTGCGCCGCATCGCCGCGGCCAGCGCCTGGTCGTTTTCCGGACGGCGCAGATCCGGTTCGGCCATGGTGATATCCATGCCCACCGCGCGTACGCCGGCTTCCGTGAGTCGATCCAGCAGACGCGCATGGGTGGCGCGCGGCCATGGCCAGTTGCCCAGCGCGGACAGGCTTTTCGGATCGATCGCGATGATCGCGACCGCGTCGCCGGGCCGGTAGCTCCAGTGGCGCATGTGCAGATCGTAGAAGGCGTTGTCCAGCCGCATCGCCAGGCTGCTGGCCAGCACCAGGGTGAGCGCGGCCACGGCGATCATCCAGCCCAGCACGCGCGCCAGCAGCGCCATCGGATGGAAGCGCTTCATGCGCGGCCGCGCCGTCGTCGGCTGAGCAGAGCGACGGCGCGAACGCTCATCGCGTCACAGCGCCAGCCACAGCAGCGCCGCGCCACCGCCGGCGATCGCCCAACGGCAGGACACGCAGGAGATGCGCGTCTTCTGCGCGGGACTCCACGGGCCGGCGTAGCCGTCCACATCGATGGTCTGCACGCGCACATACCACTTGCCGGACTTGAGCTTCTTCAGGTCCAGCTCCGGCTTGTCGACCGTGGCATCCACCTCGGGCCTGGCGAACTGCGGATCGCGCGCGAGCTGCACGTGGTAGTGCTGGCCTGGCGTGCCGCCGGGCCAGCTCAGCACCAGGTCGCCGTTCGAGCGCTTCGGCTCGCCCGGCACCGGCGCCGGCGGTTCTTCCACCAGTTCGAACGGCAGCGCATGCGTATACGGGCCGACCTTGCCGGTGTTGTCGCGGCTGGCCACGCGCCAGTAGTAGCGGCCCAGCGGCAGCGCCTGCGGTGCGCGCGTGCCGTCGCCGCGGGCGTCGTCCTGCTCGGCCAGCACCTGCGCGAACGCGTCGTCGCTGGCGAGCTGCCACCGGTACGACACCGCCTGCACGCTTTCGGTCCAGTGGAATTCGGGACGCTTGTCGCGCACCTTGCGGTCAGGCTGCGGCGACACGATCAGCGGCGGCTGCGGCGTGCCGTCGATGGTGACGCTGGGGCAGACACCGTCCAGTCCTTCCAGCGCGCCCGCGCCGATGCCGCGCACGCGCACGGCGTAGGTGCCGTCCGGCAGGTCGGGCAGGGTGGCGCTGTTGGTGCTGATCACGCGGTCCAGCAGCAGCGCCTCGAATTTCTCGTTCGGCGCGAGCTGCAGGCGATAGTGTTCGGCGCCGCCCAGCGCGGGCCAGCGCAGCTCGACCGGGAACTGGTTCACCGGACCGGTGGGACAGGCCAGTGCGGGCGCCGGCAGCAGCTCCTGCGGCTGGCCCGGCGCGGTGCCGTCGGCGGTGGCTACGCCGCGGCCGGACTTCACCAGCACATGCCGCTGCTGTCCGCCCACGTCCACCTTGCCGCCGACCACCTCGGTGCGCGCGGCGCCGGCATCCGGATCGGCGATCACGCGGAAATGCGTGCCGCGCACGCTGGAGATGGTGCCGGGTGTGGACACGCTGAAGCGCGCCGCGCTGCCGGTCAGCGGATGCACATCGCTGTTGAGGCGCCCGCGCTGCAGGCGCAGCCGCGTATCGACCATGCCGGTATCGCGGTAGGCGCTGAGCCGATCCAGTGCCAGTTCGCTGTTGGCCTGCACCAGCACGCGCGAGCCATCGGCGAATTCCAGCGTGAGGCTGGTGTCGTTGCCGGTGCTGAGGCTGGCGCCGTAGCCGAAGCTCATGCCGGCTTTCACCGGCACCGGCGTGGCGCTGTCAGGCAACTTGGCGCTGGCCTCGCCGATCACCGCCACCACCGTGGCCTTGGCCGGCTCCAGACGCAGCCAGGCGACCGGGATGTGCAGGGTCATGCCAGGCGGCAGATGCAGCGGATCGGCGACGTGGTTGTAGTCCTGCAGCTTCTGCCACGGGACGTCGGGTTTCAGGTAGCGGGAAGCCAGGTCCCAGATGTTGTCCTTGGGCCGGACCCGGTAAGTCCAGTCGGACGACGGCGCGGCCTGCGCGATACCGGCGAAGGCGAGCGCGAGGGCGAAAACGGTGCTGAAAATCGTCGGGGCGGTGCACAAACGGCGTTCGAGCCTGGGCCGCCCCCAAACCCTGTATGTCATGGGAAAACCTCTTTCCTGTTGCGCCCCCTGACGCTCACCGCGCGGTCCCTCCGGGTCGATGGATCATCCAGAAATCCATCCACCCGTGCGGATTCAGACAATTCCTATTGTCGCGGACGCCCACGAAAATAGCTAACCAACCCCTTGATCGGCCGGAAGACGGTTCAGTTTGGCCAGCAGTCCCTCCACCTCGGCCGCGTAGCCGGGCAACTGGGGCAGGGTGTCCGGGGCGGCCGGACCGTGCAGCGCTTCGAGCAGCTGCCGCCCCCGGCCCAGCAGCGGACCGTCGTCGAACAACTGCAGCGCACCCAGCAGCCGGTGCAGGCCCAGGGCGGCCGCGGCCGGATCGCCGAGCTCGACGCTGCGCCGCAGTTCGCGCAGATCGTCGTGGCTGGCGCTGGTGAAGGCGCGCAGCATGTCCGCATACAGCGCGGGACCGTCCTCAGCCTCGGCGATGCCCGGCAGCGGCGCGGTGCGGCCGGGATGGAGGCCGCTCTGGTCGGCGATGGTGGTGGCGACGCCCGGCAGCCAGCGCTCCAGCGCCTGGCTCAGCGGCAGCAGCTGCAGCGGCTTGGCCAGCACGTCGTCCATGCCGGCCTCGCGCACGCGCACGGCTTCGCCGGCCATGGCGTTGGCGGTCATGGCGATGATCGGCAGGCGGCGAGCGGCGCCGCTCTGCGCCTCGTGCCGGCGCCAGGCGGTGGCCAGCTCGTAGCCGCTCAGGCCCGGCATATTGCAGTCGGTAAGCAGCAGGGCGTAGTCGTGGCCGGACAGCGCGTCGAAGGCATCGGCGCCGTTGTCCACCATCTCGCAATCCAGGCCCAGCACGGCGAGCTGGCGCTGGATCAGCTGCTGGCTGACCGGGTGGTCTTCGGCGACGAGGATGTAGCCGCGATGTGCGGAGAGCGCGGCCATGGGCACGGCTGCCGGCATCGGTGCTTCTTCCACGGCGGGCAGCTCCGGATGGGCCTCGTCGCGCAGTTCCAGCGCGCCGAGGCAGGCCCGCAGCAGCGCCTGCCAGCGCAGCGGATTGGCGCTGAGCAGCCAGCGCTCGTCGCGCTGCGCGGTGCCGCCGGATGGAATCGCCTGGTCGGTCACGGCCACCAGGTGCGAGCTGATCTGCGTCTCGCTGTCGCGATCGGCCGGATCGACGAACAGCAGGCTGGCCGCCATGCCGGCGCGCAGCGGCTGTTCCGGCGGCGCCCGTTCCACCGTCATGCCCAGCGATTTCAGATGCTCGCCCACCGCCGCGGCGATCTCCGGCGCGGCCAGGCGCACCACGGCATGCCGTCCGCGCAGCGAAGCCGGCGCTGCCGTCTCGCGCCGTTCCACCGGCAGGCGCACGTCGAACGACACGGTGGTGCCGGCGCCGGGCGCGCTGTCCAGTTCCACCGAACCGTCCATCAGGGTGGCCAGATGCCGGCAGATCGCCAGGCCCAGGCCGGTGCCGCCGTAGCGGCGGCTGGTCGAGGTTTCGGCCTGGGTGAAAGGGTTGAACAGATGGGCCTGCTTGTCCTTCGGAATGCCGATGCCGGTATCGCTCACGCTGATGCGCAACTGCTGCCGCGCGCCGTCATCGCTCAATACCACCAGCCGCACCGACACGCTGCCGCGCTCGGTGAACTTGGTGGCATTGCTCAGCAGGTTCAGCAGGATCTGCCGCAGCCGCACGCTGTCGCCGCGCAGCGTGCCGGCCACGGTGGCGTCCACCGCCAGGCGGATCGCCAGGCCCTTGGCCTGCGCGCGCGCGGCCATCACGCTCACCACGTTGTCGGCCAGCACGCGCGGATCGAAGGCGCTGTCGTCCAGGCGCAGATCGCCGGCTTCCAGCTTGGAGAAATCCAGGATGTCGTTGAGCACCTGCAGCAGCACGCCGGCGGAGTCTTCCACCGCGCGCAGCAGCTCGCGCTGCTCGTGGTTGATCGGCGTGCGGCCGAGCAGTTCGAGCATGCCGATCACGCCGTTCATCGGCGTGCGGATCTCGTGGCTCATGGTGGCGAGGAAATCGGCCTTGGCCTTCGAGGCGCGCTCGGCCACGTCGCGCGCGATGCGCAACGCCTCGTTGCGCGCATTGAGCTCGGTGGTATCGATGAAATACCCGGCCAGGCTGAGCCGGCCTTCCGCCAGGGCGCGCGGCGCGAGCATGGCGTGGATCCAGCGCAGGCCCTCGGCGCCGAACGCGCGGAAGTCGAGCGAACGTGGCGCGAGGTTGTCGCCGCTGATCGGCGAGATCAGCGCGAGGAAGGCGTCGATGTCGTCCGGATGGATGCGTTCCCTCAGCGGCCGCTCCTGCAGCACGTCGCCGTCTTGCAGCAGATCGCGCGTATCCAGACCGAACAGCGCCTGCACGTCGCCGGCGGAAAAAGTCACGTGGCGCGTGCCATCGGCATCGCGCAGCAAGGTGAACACCACCACCGGGATGTGCTGCACGACTTCGCGCAGGCTCTGGTCGGCGCTGTGCGCGACGCGCTCGGAAGCGAGCAGCTGTTCGGCCTGCCGCAGCCGCTCGGCCTGCACGTGCAGGCGCCAGGCCAGCGCCATCGCGGCCACCGCTCCCACGATCAGCAGTCCCGCCAGCATCAAGGTCGCGCCAGTGACCGGCACGGCCTGGTTGTCGACCTGCAGCTCGCCGACCCAGGCGAAAGCCAGCGCGGCGGCAGCCGGCCGGGAGGACGCAAGGCTGGGGAAAGCGTGCCTGGAGGAAGGTCGGCGAAGCATGGTTGGCATGGCGTTCCTGGGCGACGCGGTGGCGATCGGGTGCGCGGCAAACGCGCCGGTGACCGGCGGCCTGCTGTGGTGGCGATACTCCCCGTGGCGCAGGCGGCCGGTGTCCATGTCCCGCTGCGCGTTCATGCTACTGTTGCCGCCGTTCCGGTACAAACCGGACGGACCGGCGGGAGGAACCCGCCTGACAAGGGGGTAACGCAAGCAAGGGCAGGGCACGTTGCGGGTCATCATTTCCGACGATCATCCCGTCGTACTGATGGGATTGAAGGCAGCCCTGCAGGGCTACGGCGATCGCTTCCGCATCGTTGGCGAAGCCCGTAGCGGTAAGGAGCTGTTCGCGCTGCTCGAACGCGAACCCTGCGACCTGCTGATCACCGATTTCGCCATGCCTGGCGATCATCCCGACGAAGACGGCCTGGCCATGCTCGCCCGCGTGCGCGAAGGCTGGCCGCAGCTGCCCATCCTCGTGCTCACGATGCTCAGCAACCCCGCCCTGGTGCAGGGCATGCTCGCCACCGGCGTGCGCGGCGTGGTGGACAAGATGGCGATGACCCGCGAGCTGATGCTCGCCATCGACGTGATCAAGGCCGGCCGCGTTTACTTGAGCGAACGCACGCGCCGGCAGATCGAAGGCGGCGACGAAACCAGCGCGCTGTCGCCGCGCGAGGCCGAAGTGGTGCGCTTCCTCGCCCAGGGCGTCACCGTGTCCGAGATCGCCCGTCGCACCGGGCGCAGCGTGAAAACCATCAGCCAGCAGAAGCGCGACGCCATGCGCAAGCTCGGCCTGGAAGGCGATAAGCAGCTGTTCGACTACGCCCGTTCCAACGGCCTGGTGTAGCCCCTCCCGTTTCCCTCGGTTCCCGCCCCGGTCCTGAACCGGGTTGGCGGCTATCACGTCATTTCCGTTAATTACGTGACTTGCAGCACATTTTGCCCGTGCTAGGACTTTTCTGATTCAAAGCGTGCGCCCCGTCACCAAAATACCCCCTACCAAGTGCGACGGGGCACGTCCGCTTTTTCTGGGCTCAGAGCCCACCCCGTGCCGCACCCGGTTTCCCGCATGCCAAGGATGCGTGTGTGTCGGCGAGGTAACGCTGGCGGTACTCAGGCTCTAGCCCCCTGGCGCCTGGGTACCGGGATCTCATTTCGACAGGGGTCCACGGGGTAGCGAACCACCATCGAACCGGTCGTTGGGCATAGCGCCCGGCGCGGCCCGCTGCGGCCTCGCGCACCCCCGCTTTCCAGGCGATGAGGCGTCCGCGCTTGGCGCGGAGCCTCTCCATGGGTGCTCGAGAGGTAGTCATGAACAGGATTTTCAGCAAGGTTTGGAATCGTTCGCTGGGCCAGATCGTGGTGGCGTCGGAACTGGCGACCGGCGACAGCGGCGGTCACGCCGCGGGCGGCTCGGCCTCGGCCAGCCTGAAGCTCGGCACGCTGGCGGCCGCACTGGCCGCGGTGGTGCAGTTCTGGCCATCGGCCGCGCTGGCCAATACCTATAACTCCAGCCAGACCTGCGTCACGGGCAGCAGCGGCGCCGTCGGTCGGAGTAATCCGGGGACCACCTCGGCCTATGCGGTCGACGGCAGCGGCACTTATTCCAACGTCGCCGGCTGCAATGCCAGCGGCAATGGCTGGACCGGCGTGACCGTGTACGGCTCGTTCGCCCAGGCCAACGGCAATGGCGCGACGGTCTACGGCATCCAGAGCTCCGCCTCGAGCTGGGGCACCGCCATGGGCCTGGAGTCTGTGGCCTCCGGCACCAGCAGCACCGCACTCGGCTTCGGCAGCAATGCCACGGCGCTCAATGCGGTGGCGATCGGCGGCGCGGGCGGCAACGGCACCACGCCGCTGTCGGTGGCCAATTCGACCACCGCGTCCGGCGCGGGCGCCGTCGCGATCGGCAGCAATGGCAGCAAAGGCGCACAGGCGGCCTCCGCGGATGGCGTTGCCATCGGCGGTCAGTCATCGGTGGCGTCGAGCGCGACCTCCGGTGTCGCGCTGGGCCGCGGCTCCTCCGTCTCCGCTGCCTTCGGCCTGGCCGCGGGCGATGCCGCCACGGCCGGCAACAACGCCGTGGCGATCGGCAAGAGCGCCAACGCAGGCACGGCCGACTCCGTGGCGATCGGCAATGGCGCCGGCGTCGCCGGTGCCGGTTCCATCGCGATCGGCAAGGGCGCTTCCGCACTGGGCGGCAGCGTCGATATCAACTCCATCGCCATCGGCGTGGGCGCCACCAGCTACGGACAGAGCTTTGCGCTGGGCACCGGCGCGAATGCCGACCAGAGCGGCTTTGCGCAGCAGAACAGCGGCGTGGCGATCGGCGCCAGCGCCAGCACCACCAACAACACTACGCGCGGCATTGCGCTCGGCAGCGGCGCCGTCGTCGACGGCGGCAGCGCGGTGATTGATGCCGGCATGGCGCTGGGCGCCAGCGCCAAGGCCTCCGCCAGCAATGCGATGGCGTTGGGCACCGCGGCCAATGCCTACGGCAATAACGCGATCGCGCAGGGCACCAATGCGGTGGCCGGCGTGAGCGGCACGCCCGCGACGGCGAATGACATTGCGCTGGGCAATGGCGCCAAGGCGACGGGCGGCAATTCGATGGCGGCGGGCGCGTCGGCGCTCGCCAATGCGGCCGGCGCCATGGCGCTGGGCGGCAACGCCACCGCTGGCGCCAGCGCGCAGGCGGCTGATGCGATCGCGCTGGGCGGCCAGTCGTCGGTGGCCTCCGGTGCCACCTCCGGCATCGCCTTCGGCCGCGGTGCCGCCGTGACGGCTGCCTTCGGCCTCGCCGCAGGCGATGGCGCCAATGCCGCGGGCAATGCCGTCGCCATCGGCAAGGGCACCAAGGCTACCGGTTCGCAGAGCATCAGCATCGGTACCGGCAATACGGTGAGCGGCAACAACTCCGGCGCGATCGGCGATCCCAGCGTGATCACCGGCACCGGTTCGTATGCGCTGGGCAACAACAACACGATCAACGCCAACAACGCATTCGTGGTGGGCAGCAATGTCACCGTGGCCAGCGGCCTCGATGGCGCGGTGGTGCTGGGCAATAACTCGACGGTGGCGGCTTCCAATCCCACCGCCAACGCCACCATCAATGGCACCACCTACGGCTTTGCCGGCGTTGCGCCGGCAGCGGGCGGCGTGGTGAGCGTGGGTGCGTCGGGCGCCGAGCGCCAGGTGACGAATGTGGCCGCAGGCCGTATCAGCGGCACCAGCACCGACGCCATCAACGGCAGCCAGTTGTTCGCCGCCAACCAGGCGGTGGGCACGCTGGGCAGCACGGTCACCAATCTCGGCAATGCCACCGCAAGCACGATCGGCGGCGGCGCGACCTACAACAGCACGAGCGGCACGATCAGCGGCTTCGGCCAGCCGATCAATCCCGTGAGCACCACCGGCGCCGTCGGCGCCCCGGTCAACCAGACCACCGTGGCCGCCGCGCTGGGCGCGCTGAACAACAACGTGGCCAACACCGCCACCATCGCGGTGAAGTACGACGCGGCCGGCGGCAATACCGTCACGCTGGGCGCCACCGGCGGTGCCGGTGCGCCGGCGGGTGGGGTGAAGATCACCAACCTGACGCCGGCGACGCTCAGCGCCGCCAGCACCGACGCGGTGAACGGTTCGCAGCTTTATGCCACCAATCAACAGGTCAGCCAGAACACCACGAACATCGCCAACAACACCACGGCGATTACCAACCTGGGCAATCAGACCACCGCCAACACCAGCAACATCACTGCGCTGAAGCAGGATGCGCTGCAGTGGAACAGCACGCTGGGTGCCTACGACGCCAGCCACGGCAGCGGCTCGCCGCAGAAGATCACCAACGTCGGCGCCGGCACGCTGTCCTCGACCAGCACCGATGCGGTAAACGGTTCGCAGCTCAATGCCACCAATCAACAGGTCAGCCAGAACACCACGAACATCGCCAACAACACCACGGCGATCACCAACCTGGGCAACCAGACCACCGCCAACACCAGCAACATCACTGCGCTGAAGCAGGACGCGCTGCAGTGGAACAGCACGCTGGGTGCCTACGACGCCAGCCACGGCAGCGGCTCGCCGCAGAAGATCACCAACGTCGGCGCCGGCACGCTGTCCTCGACCAGCACCGATGCGGTGAATGGTTCGCAGCTCTACGCCACCAACCAGAACGTCAGCAACCTGACGAGCACGGTCAACAACATCAACAACGGTGGTGGCATCAAGTATTTCCACGCCAATTCCACCGCCGCCGACAGCCAGGCCGTCGGCACGGAATCGGTTGCCGTCGGGCCGCAGTCGGTGGCGAATGGCGTCTCCTCGATCGCCCTGGGCAACACCGCGGTGGCGAACGACGTGGACAGCATCGCCCTGGGCAATGCGGCCCAGGCCAGCGGCACCAGCAGCACGGCGCTGGGCGATTCCGCCAGGACCCATAGCGCCAACAGCACGGCGCTCGGCGCCAACACGCAGGCGACGGCGACGAGCAGCCTGGCGGCAGGCGACAAGTCCAGCGCCAGCGGCATCAATGCCAGCGCGCTGGGCGCCAATACCCAGGCCACCGCCACCAGCGCCTTCGCCGCGGGCGACAGCGCGCAGGCGACGGCCGCCAATGCGACCGGCATCGGCGCCAACAGCAAGGCGCTGGGCGTGAGCAGCTTTGCCGGCGGCGACGGCGCCACGGCGCAAGGTGCCAACGGCATCGCGATCGGCGCCAGTGCGAACAGCGCGGCGGTGGACGATGCAATTGCGATCGGCAAGAAGACCCAGGCGAGTGGCGCGAACTCCATCGCCATCGGCGGCAACATCACCGCCGGTGCGCAGGCCATGGCGGACAACGCCATCGCTCTGGGCGCGACCAGTGCCGCCTCGAAGACCGGCGCGGTTGCGCTGGGGCAGGGCGCTGCCGCGGGTGCCAGTGCGGGTGATGTGGCGCTGGGCGCAGGTTCTGCTACCGCTGCGGCGGTGGGCACGGCGAACGCCACCATCAACGGCAAGAGCTACAGCTTCGCCGGCACCACGCCAGGCAGCACGGTCAGCGTGGGCACGTCCGGTGCTCAGCGTACCGTCACCAACGTGGCTGCCGGCCGCCTGAGCGCCAGCAGCACCGATGCGGTGAACGGCTCGCAGTTGTATGCGACCAATCAGGCCATCGACGATCTCGGTACGCAGATCGGCACCGTATCCGGCAATGCCGTGCAGTACGACAACGCGGGCAAGACCAGCGTGACGCTGGGCGGCGCCGGTTCCACCACGCCGGTGAATCTCACCAACGTGGCGGCGGGCAATCTGTCCTCGACCAGCACGGATGCGGTGAACGGCTCGCAGCTCTACGCCACCAATCAGCAGGTGAGCCAGAACACGACGAATATCGCCAACAACACCACGGCGATCACCAACCTGGGCAACCAGACGACGACCAATACCAGCAACATCTCGGCGCTGCAGCAGGACGCCCTGCAGTGGAACAGCTCGCTCAACGCCTACGACGCCAGCCATGGCAGCGGCTCGCCGCAGAAGATCACCAACCTCGGCGCCGGTACGCTTTCCTCGACCAGCACCGATGCGGTGAACGGTTCGCAGCTCAATGCCACCAATCAGCAGGTGAGCCAGAACACGACCGATATCGCCGGCAACACCACGGCGATCACCAATCTCGGCAACCAGGTCAATAACGTCTACGCCACCGGCACCAAGTACTTCCACGCCAACTCCACCGGCACGGATTCGAGCGCGGCCGGCACGGACAGCGTGGCGATCGGCCAGAGCGCCGTGGCGAACAACGCCAACGACGTGGCCCTGGGCGCGGGTTCCAGCACCGCGGCGGCGGTGGGCACGGCAAACGCCACCATCAACGGCAAGAGCTACAGCTTCGCGGGCACCACGCCGGGCAGCACCGTGAGCGTGGGCGCATCGGGCGCCGAGCGCACCGTCACCAACGTGGCGGCCGGCCGCCTCAGCACCAGCAGCACCGATGCGGTGAACGGCTCGCAGTTGTATGCGACCAATCAGGCCATCGACGACCTCGGCACGCAGATCGGCACCGTATCCGGCAATGCCGTGCAGTACGACAACGCGGGCAAGACCAGCGTGACGCTGGGCGGCGCCGGTTCCACCACGCCGGTGAATCTCACCAACCTGGCAGCGGGCAATCTGTCCTCGACCAGCACCGATGCGGTGAACGGCTCGCAGCTCAATGCGACTAACCAGCAGGTGAGCCAGAACACCACGAACATCGCCAACAACACCACGGCGATCACCAATCTGGGCAACCAGACGACGACCAATACCAGCAACATCTCGGCGCTGCAGCAGGACGCGCTGCAGTGGAACCCGGCCCTGGGCGCCTACGACGCCAGCCACGGCAGCGGCTCGCCGCAGAAGATCACCAACGTCGCCGCCGGCACGCTGTCTTCCACCAGCACCGATGCCGTGAACGGCTCCCAGCTCAATACAACCAACACCACGGTCAGCAACCTCGGCAGCTCGGTGGCCACCTCGCTGGGCGGCAACAGCAGCTATGACCCGGGCACCGGCACGGTCAGCACCTCGCTCGACTACAACGGCGGCACCTATACCTCGGTGCAGAACGTGCTGAACCAGATCGGCGGTTCGATCAACGGCGGCGGCATCAAGTATTTCCATGCCAATTCCGCGCTGGCGGACAGTGTCGCCGCAGGTACGGACAGCGTCGCCATCGGTCCGGCCGCGAATGCCTACGGCAACGGCTCGATCGCGCAGGGCCTTAATGCGGTGGCCGGCGTGAGCGGCAATGCCGCCGTCGCCAACGACATCGCCTTGGGCAATGGCGCCAAGGCCACGGGCGGCGACTCGGTGGCGCAGGGCACCGGCGCCGTGGCCGATACGGCCGGTGCGGTAGCGATCGGCCAGTCCGCGACCGCCACCGGCGGCAAGGCGGTCTCGATCGGCGTCGGCAATACCGCGTCGGGCAACGGCGCGGTGGCGATCGGCGATCCCAGCACCGCGACCGGCACCGGTGCGGTGGCGGTCGGCGCGAACAACACTGCCAATGGTCAGGGCGCCGTCGCGCTCGGCAACCAGAGCGCGGCGAACGGGCAGGGCGCGGTGGCGCTGGGCAATGCGTCGACTGCCAATGGCGCGGGCGCAGTAGCGATGGGCGATACCGCCAATGCTTCGGCGCAGAACGCCGTGGCGATCGGTTCCGGCGCCACCGCCAGCAACGCCGGCGATGTCGCGCTGGGCGCGGGTTCCACCAGCTCGGCGGCGGTCGCCACCACCGGCACGACCATCAGCGGCAAGAGCTACAGCTTCGCCGGCACCACGCCCACCAGCACGGTGAGCGTGGGCAGCGCGGGCGCGGAGCGCACGATCACCAATGTCGCCGCCGGCCGCGTCAACGCGAACAGCACCGATGCGGTGAACGGTTCGCAGCTCTACGCCACCAACCAGGCGGTGGAGAACCTCGGCTCGCAGGTCAACAACCTCAGCAGCAACGCCGTGCAGTACGACAACAGCGGCAAGGGCAGCGTCACGCTGGGCGGCGCCACGTCGACCGACGGCGGCGTCACCGGCGGCACCACCATCACCAATGTGCACCAGGGCGCGCTCAACGCCACCAGCACGGATGCGGTGAATGGCGCGCAGCTCTATGCCACCAACCAGCAGGTGACAAACAACAGCACGGCCATCACCGATCTGCAGAACGGCAAGGATGGCTACTTCCAGGTCAACGACAGCTCCGCCAAGGGCAAGCCGCAGGCATCCGGCACCGATGCCACCGCCGGCGGCGCCGGCGCGGTGGCATCGGGCGGCAACAGCACGGCGATGGGTTCCGGTGCGCAGGCCACGGCCAGCAACAGCGTGGCGGTGGGCAGCGGCTCGGTGGCCGATCGCGCCAACAGCGTGTCGGTGGGCGCGGCCGGCGGCGAGCGGCAGGTCACCAATGTGGCGGCCGGCACGGCCGATACCGACGCGGTGAACGTCAGCCAGCTCAAGTCCTCGCAGTCGGGCGTGGTGAAGTACGACGTCAACACCAAGGGCGATACCGACTACGGCAGCGTGACGCTCAACGGCGGCGGTTCGCCCGCGGTGATCCACAACGTCGGTCCGGGCACGGCGACCACCGATGCGGCCAACGTCGGCCAGTTGAACGATGCGCTGAACCAGGCCAAGGACTGGTCCAAGAGCTACACCGACAGCCGCTTCGAAACGGTCGACCGCAACCTCAACCAGATCGGCAACCGCGCCAATGCCGGCATCGCCGCGGCAATGGCGATGGCCAGCCTGCCGCAGGCCTACCAGCCGAACCAGAGTTCCGCGGGCGTGGCGCTGGGCAACTTCCACGGCGAAACGGGCATCGCGGTCGGCGTGTCGACCATCAGCGAAAGCGGCCGCTACGTGTTCAAGCTCAACGCCACCACCAACTCGCGCGGCGATGCGGGCGTGGGTGTGGGTGCGGGCATGGTTTGGTGATGGTTTTGAGGTTCGAATCTCCCCTTGGGATTCGAACCTCAGTCAAGTACTCAGGAGTCGAACAATGATCATCTCCTTCAAATCCTTCGCCCTGCTGCTGGGCGTGGCCGGGATCGCCGGCACGCTCACCGCCTGCGGCAATGTCAGCCGCGGCATCGCCCGCGATGGCCGCTCCGCCGAGGCGCTGGTATGGCCCGAGCCGGGCGATGCCACGCCGATGCACAAGGACGGCACGTTTCCCGTCGCCGCCAATGTCCGCCAGCTCGGCGCCGGTCTCGACAAGCAGCAGGTGGCCGGCCTGATCGGCTATCCGCATTTCAGCGAAGGCGTGTGGGGCGTGCGCGAGTGGAATTACCTGTTCCACTTCCGCGAAGCGGGCAAGCTCACCACCTGCCAGTTCAAAGTGCTGTTCGACCAGGACAAGCGGGCCAGCAGCTTCTACTGGAAGCCGGAGGCCTGTGCGCGCTATCAGCAGGAACAAGCCGTCGCCGCCGCTTCGACGGAGCGCTTCATCCTCTCCGCCGACGCTCTGTTTGCGTTCGATCGCTCCACGGTGGCGGACATCACCAATGACGGCCGCGCTCAGCTGGATGCGCTGGCCGACAACCTGCTGGCGCATCGGCGGCGCATCGCCAATATCCGTATCGCCGGCTATACCGACCGGCTCGGCAGCGAAGCGCATAACGACGAGTTGTCCGGTCGCCGCGCGTATGCGGTGAGGGACTATCTGGTCGGCCGTGGCCTGCCTTCCGAATGGTTCCAGGCGGAGGGTCTGGGCGCGGCGGAGCCCGTACGCAGCTGCGGCGATGCACAGCGCGATGCATTGATCGAATGCCTCGCGCCCAATCGCCGCGTCGTGGTGCAGGTCAGCCTCACCGAGATTGCCATGGCGGAGCGCAACCGCTGATGGGCAGTTGCGCAGCCACCGCGTGGCCTACGCAACGCCGCGAGTTGCCGGAGGTATTGCGGCTGGTGGCGGAGTCGCGCACGCGGCCTTATCACAGCCCGCGCGACATGGCCTTGTGGCGCGAGCTTGCCGCGCTCGCCGCCGATGCCCGGCCGGATGATCCGGCCTCGCTGGCACGGATCCGCCTGCCGCTGCTGCGGCGCATCCTGGAAGCGGAATGGGGTGCGCCGGCACTGCGCGACGAACTCGCGCTGGCGATGCTGCGCGCGGAAGATCGATTGATTGCGGTCGATCCGGAACTGAGCGACCTGGTGCGCCGCGCCGTGCTGGCGCTGCGGCGCCTTTACTGATTCCACGCCGCGCTACGCCAGGCGCTTCAGCAGCGGTCCACCGCGATGGTGTGGCCGCAGCTGACCAGTTCGATGCGCGCGTCGTCGTCGCTGCGTTCGCGCGCAAGCAGGCGCGCCAGCTTGATCGCGGGGCCCAAGCGCAGGCCGCCCGAGATCGCCAGGTCGCCGGACCACAGGGTCCACAGTCCGTTGTGGTCTTCCTGGATGCGGTAAATGATGGTCTGCATGATGTCGCCCCCCGGCTGGAGCGCGCGACGGCATTCCACCGTCGCGCGCGCTGCCTTGCTGGTTGGATCGGACGGCGTGTTCAGGCGCGCTTGAACAGGCGCACTACGAACAGCAGCACGATCGCGCCAAGCGTGGCGGTGACGATCGAGGCGATCATCCCGCCGCCCAGGCTGATGCCGAGCACGCCCGACAGCCAGCCGCCGATAAAGGCGCCCACGATGCCGATCACGATATCGACCAGCAGGCCGAAGCCGCCCCCCTTCGTTACCAGACCGGCCAGCCAGCCGGCGACCGCACCAATGACCAGCCACGCGAGGATGCCGTGCGTCATGTCTTGTCCCTCCGTTCGTTGAAAGAACGGCCGTGCGGGGTGCCCCCGTATCCCGGCCGCGCGGCCCGCCGCGTCGCGGGACGGGCGGGATGGGCGGCAGTCTAGGCAGTGGCTTTGGACGGCTCTTTCAGACAAGTCCGACTCATGCGCCTCAATCCCGGTTTCGTGCGGCGGCCATTCAGCCTCGGACCTCGTCCCAGGCGTCGTCCTTGTCATAACGATCTTTCCCTAGGCCTTACGGCTGATTGACGGCCTGTTCACGGTACGTGGCGGCAAACTCCGCGGCGCGCGCGTTTCGTGATGCGCAGCGCATTTTTTACGGAAAGGAACATCGCCGCCGCTCTCACCGGCGTGAAGAGCGGACGACCGGCAGGGGATCGAAGCTCGCATGCGGAGTCGTGCGAATCCTTCGATGGAAGTGGACCGACCGCTTTGTGCAAGCGGCGGACCGGCTCGCGGTGGTTCGGGGGCGTGGAACGACCTCCATGGGGTACGCGAGCTGGCAACGGTGCGGTGCCTATCGGTAAGGAGGCTGTCAAGCAGTTGCTTCGTTCCAGCTATCGCCGTGGCTCATACCCAGGAGATGGGCCTCCCTCGGTGTCGCCAGTAGACCCGCGTCCCGCGTAAGCGGCGCGGGAGGGGATTCCCGATTTTCGTCTGATGTCGATTCGCCGCCCGCCAGGCGGCGACGTCGCCGTGCGCCCGCGCGCCTTGCGCGGGCCGGCGCGATGTTTGCGGTGCGTGCCCATCCGTGCAAAGGAGAACCGTCATGCAGGTGCATCGTTCTGGCCGTTTCGGCCGCCGCCCCCTGGTCCAAAGCATCCTGCTTGCGCTGGCGCCGGTCATCGCCTTGCCGTTCACCAGCGGCGCCGCCTTCGCCGCGTGTACCACCGCCGGCACCACGGTCACCTGCGCGACCGGTTCCAGCACCAACAACCTGAGCAACAGCACCGCCAATGTCACGGTGAACGTGCAGACCGGCGCGGTGGTCAGCTCGCCGCCGATCATCGGCGGCAACTCGCTCACGCTAAGTGGCAACGGCATCACGCTCAACAACCAGGGCAGCATCGATCCGACCACCAACAGCGCGGGCCTGGCCCTGGTGATGGCCGGTTCGGTGATCGGCAACGCCACCGCCAACACCATCGTGGTGAACAACCAGGCCGGCGGCTCGATGCGCGGCATGTTCAATATCGCCACGCTGTTCGGCTTCGGCGGCCAGGCGCTGACCGTGCAGAACGGTGCGGGCGGCAACACCACCATCACCAACGACGGCACCATCGGCATGTCGCTGCTCGGCGGCGGCAATACCGCCGACGCGGGCGCGGTGGTGACCTACGGCGGCGGCAGCGTCAACCTCACCAATACCGGCACCATCACCGGCCGCATCGGCATGGGCACGGCCACCAGCGGCAGCAACAGCTTCCTCAATGCCGGCACGGTCAACGGCAGCATTTATCTCGGCGATTCGGCGGCTGGCAGCACCTTCACCGCGGTATCCGGTTCGAGCGTCAACGCCGCCGGCGGTACCGCCATCGCCGGCGTGATGACCGGCGTGACCGGCGTGAAGCTGGCGGCGGCCGGCACGGTGAGCGCCGGCACCGGTGCGAACAATGCGCTGATCCTGCAGAACTCGGCGACGGGTCCGGGTTCGGGCACGGGCGGCGCGGCGACCACGATCGGCGCCACCGGCTATCTGGGTTTCCAGCATCTGACCGTGCACAGCGGCACCTGGAACCTGCAGGGTGCGCTGGTCAGCGCGGATGCCACGCTCAACGATGGCCTGATCAACTTCAATGCCGCCAATGTCTTCGGCAGCGGCTTGTTTACGGTCAACGGCGGCGCGTTGGCGTCGTCCACCGCGGGCTTGTCGCTGGGCAATAACCTTGCCTTGAATGGCAGCCTCAGCTTGAGCGGCGCGAACAGCTTCGGTTTCGGCGGCGTGTTGTCCGGCACCGGCGGGCTGGCCATCAATGCCGCGGCGCCGATCACGCTGGGCGGCGCCAATACCTTCGGCGGCGGCGTTTCGCTCAATGCGGGTGGCTTGGTGCTGGCCAATGGTTCCGCGCTGGGCGTCGGCGCGTTGAATGTCGGCGGCAATGTTTCGCTCGATACGTCGCTGAACGTGGCGCTGGGCAATGCCGTCAACCTCGGTGCGGGCGGCACGCTCAATCTGCTTGGCGGACAACCGCTGGTGTTCAATGGCGTGCTGTCCGGCCTTGGCGGGCTGGCGAAAAGCGGCAGCGCCTTGCTGACCTTGAACGGCGCGAACAGCTTCGGCGGCGGCTTTGCGCTCAACGGCGGCGGTTTGATGCTGGGCAATGGCGGAGCGCTGGGCACCGGTGCGTTGAACGTGGGCGGCAATGCCACGCTGGATGCGTCGCTGGGCCTCAGCCTCGGCAATACGGTGAATCTCGGCGCCGGCACTTCGCTGAGCCTGCTCGGCGGCCAGGCGCTCACGTTCAATGGCTTGATCGGCGGCGCCGGCGGCCTGGCCAAGAGCGGCAGCGCGCTGCTCACCTTGAATGGCGCGAACACCTTCAGCGGCGGCTTCGGGCTCAATGCCGGCGGCTTGATGCTGGGTGATGGCGGGGCGCTGGGCACCGGTGCCTTGAACGTGGGTGGCAATGCCACGCTCGATGTCTCCTTGGGCCTTTCGCTCGGCAACGCGGTGAACCTCGGCGCCGGCGGCACGCTCAGCCTGCTCGGCGGACAGCCGCTCACGTTCAATGGACTGATCGCGGGCACGGGCGGCCTGGCCAAGAGCGGCGCCGCGCTGCTCACCTTGAACGGCGCCAACACGTTCAGCGGCGGCTTCGGGCTCAACGGCGGCGGCCTGCTGCTGGGCAATGCGGGTGCCCTGGGCACCGGCGCGCTGAACGTCGGCGGCGCCGCCACGCTGGATACCAGCGGCGCTTTCGCGCTCAACAACGCCATCGCGATCGGCGGTGGCGGTTCGCTCAATCTGCTCGGCAGCAATGCGCTCACCTTGAATGGCGCACTGTCCGGCGCGGGCAATCTGCTGAAGAACGGCGCGTCGACCCTGACGCTAGGCGGCGCCAACAGCTTGAGCGGCAATTTCTCGATTCTTGGCGGCACGCTGGCGCTGGGCGCCGGCGGCAGCCTGTCGCCGAGCGCGGGCCTGACGCTTTCCGCCGGCACCAATCTCGATCTCTCCGGCGCCGGCGCCAACCAGGCGATCGGCTCGCTGGCCGGCCTGGGCGGCGCGGTGAATCTCGGCGCACGCACGCTCACCCTCAATGGCCTGGGCGACACCAGCTTCGCCGGCAGCATCGCGGGTACCGGCGGACTGGTGAAGCTCGGTACCGGTATTCAGACGCTGGCCGGCGCCAGCACGTTCGGCGGCGGTGTGGCCTTGAACGCAGGCGGCCTGGTGCTGGGCGATGCGCTGGCGCTGGGCACCGGTGCACTGAGCGTCGGCGGCAATGTCACGCTGGACGGCTCGGCCGCCTTGGCGCTTGGCAATGCCGTCAACCTCGGCGCGGGTGGCTCGCTCAATCTGCTCGGTGGGCAACCGCTGACTTTCAACGGCGTGATCTCCGGCGCCGGTGCGCTGGTGAAGAGCGGCGGCGCGCTGCTGACCTTGAACGGCGCCAACACGTTCAGCGGCGGACTTGCGCTCAATGGCGGCGGCCTGCTGCTGGGCAATGCGGGTGCGCTGGGTGCGGGCACGCTCGGCATCGGCGGCAATGTCACGCTCGATGCCTCAGCGGGATTGACGCTGGGCAATGCGATCAGCCTCAACGCGGGCGGTTCGCTCAATGTGCTCGGCGGCCAGCCGCTGGTCTTCAACGGCGGGCTGACCGGCGCGGGCGGTCTGATCAAGAGTGGCGCCGGCCTGCTGACCTTGAACGGCGCCAACGATTTCAGCGGCGGCCTGGCGATCAATGCAGGCACCTTGGCGATGGGTGCGAGCGGCAGCCTCACCGCGAACGTGGATATCTCGCTGGCCGGCGGCGCGACCTTCGATCTGAGCGGCGGCGTGAATCAGACCATCGGTTCGCTTGCGGGTCTGGGCGGCACGGTCAATCTCGGCGCGCACACGCTGACGCTGGGCAATGCGACCAGCCAGAGCTTCGGCGGCCTGATCGCCGGCACCGGCGGCCTGGTGAAAGTCGGCGCCGGCATCCAGACGCTGACCGGCGCCAACACGTTCAGCGGCGGCCTGGCCTTGAACGCGGGCGGATTGCTGCTGGGCAACGGCGCGGCGCTGGGCACCGGCGCCTTGGGCATCGGCGGCAATGTCACGCTGGATGGCACGGGTGCGTTGTCGCTAGGCAATGCGGTGAATCTGGGCGCGGGCGGCACGCTGAATCTGCTCGGCGGCCAGCCGCTCACCTTCAATGGCGCGATCTCCGGCACCGGCGCGCTGGTGAAGAACGGCGCCGCGCTGCTCACCTTGAATGGCGCCAGCAGTTTCAGCGGCGGTCTCGCGCTCAATGCGGGCGGCCTGCTGCTGGGCAACGGTGCGGCGCTGGGTACCGGCGCCTTGAACGTGGGCGGCAATGTCACGCTGGATGCGTCGGCGGGACTGACGCTGGGTAATGCCATCACGCTAGGCGGGGGTGGCTCGCTCAACGTGCTTGGCGGCCAGCCGCTGGTCTTCAACGGCGGACTGAGCGGCGCAGGCGGGCTGATCAAGAGCGGCGGTGCGCTGCTTACCTTGAATGGCGCCAACACCTTTACCGGTGGTCTTGCCGTCAATGCGGGCACGCTGGCGATGGGTGCGAGCGGCAGCCTGGGTGCGAATGTCGATGTGTCGCTTGCCGCGGGCGCGACGTTCGACCTCAGCGGCGGCTCAAACGTCACGGTCGGCTCGCTGGCCGGCACCGGCACGGTCAATCTCGGTGCGCAGACACTGGCGCTGGGCAATGGAACCAGCCAGAGCTTCGGCGGTTTGATCAGCGGTTCGGGTGGTCTGGTGAAGGTGGGTGCGGGAATCCAGACGCTGACCGGCGCCAACACTTTCACCGGTGGCCTGGCTTTGAGCGCGGGCGGCCTGATGCTGGGCAACAGCGCCGCGCTCGGCACCGGCACCTTGAGCGTCGGCGGCAACGTCACGCTCGATGGCACGGGTGCGCTGTCGCTTGGCAATGCGGTGAACCTCGGCGCGGGCGGCACGCTCAACCTGCTCGGCGGACAGCCGCTCAGCTTCAATGGCGCGATCTCCGGCGCCGGCGCGCTGGTGAAGAGCGGCGCCGCGCTGCTTACGCTCAATGGCGCGAACAGCTTTACCGGCGGAACCACCATCAATGCCGGCACATTGGCGCTCGGCGCGAGCGGCAGCCTTGCCGCGAACGGCGCGCTGAATCTCGCCGGCGCGGGTGCGAGTCTGGATCTGTCCGCGGCGGGCGCCGATCAGGTGATCGGCGATCTCTCCGGCGTCGCTGGCAGCAGCATCACGCTCGGCAGCCACAACCTCGGTCTCGGCGGCGCCGCCAATCTGAGTTTCGGCGGCAGCATCGGTGGCAATGGCGGCATCCTCAAGCTGGGTGCGGGCATCACCACGCTGACCGGCGCCAACACTTATCTCGGCGGCACCACGATCAACGCCGGCACGCTGGCGCTGGGCGCGGGCGGCAGTCTCGCCGCCAATGGCGCGGTGAGTCTCGGCGGTGCGGGTGCGGCGTTCGATATCAGCGCCGCGGGCAATCAAGGGATCGGCTCGCTCGCCGGTATCGCCGGCACCACGGTGAACCTTGGCGCCAATGCGCTCACCCTGGGTGGCGCGGTCGATGCGGATTTCAGCGGCGTGCTCGCCGGCACGGGGGGCTTGATCAAGAACGGCGCGGGTATCCAGACGCTTGGCGGCGCCAGCACCTTCAGCGGCGGGTTGACGCTCAACGCGGGTGGCCTGGTAGTCGGCAACAACGCGGCGCTGGGCACCGGCGCGCTCAATGTCGCGGGCAACGGCACGCTCGCCGCCAACGGCAATATCAGCCTGGCCAACAATATCGGCCTCGGCACCGGCTTCGGCTTGAACGTGCTGGGCAACGGCGCGCTCACGCTGGGTGGCGTGCTGTCCGGCGCCGGCAGTCTGGCCATGAATGGCGCTTCCACGCTGACGCTCACCGGTGCCAATACCTTCACCGGCGGCACCACCATCAATGCCGGCACGCTGGCGCTGGGTGCGGGCGGCAGCCTCAGTTCGACCGGCAATGTCACGCTTGGCGGCACCGGTCTGTTCGATATCTCGGGCGGCGGCAATCAGTCGATCGGGCTGCTTGCGGGCGCGGGTGGCAACGTCAATCTGGGTGCCAATACGCTGACGCTGGGCGGCGCGGGCAACGTGAGTTTCGCGGGCGGCATCGGTGGCACGGGCGGTTTGATCAAGCTTGGCGCAGGCACGCAGACGCTGTCCGGCAACAACAGCTTCACCGGCGGCTTTGCATTGAACGCCGGCGGCTTGAGCCTCGGCAGCAACACCGCACTGGGCACCGGCACGCTCACCGTGGGGGGCGCGGCCACGCTGGACACGACGACCGGCCTCACGCTCGCCAACAATCTGTTGCTCAATGCGGATCTCACCTTCGGCGGCAGCAATGCGCTCACGCTCAACGGCACGCTCAGCGGCAACGGCGGGCTGATCAAGAACGGCGCGGCCGCATTGACCTTGAACGGCGCCAACAGCTATCTCGGCGGCACCCTCATCAACAGCGGCACGCTAGCGCTGGGCGCGGGCGCCAGCCTTGCCGCCAGCGGCACGGTGAATGTGGGGCTGGGCGCGACCTTCGATCTGTCGGCCGGCAACGGCACGCAGACCTTCGGCACGCTGATCGGCGCCGGCACCGTCAATATGGGCGCGAACACGCTCAATGTCGGCGGCGCCACCAACGGCACTTTCAGCGGTGCGATCGCCGGCACCGGCGGCGTGGTGAAGATCGGCGCCGGCGTGGAGACCTTCACCGGCGCCAATACCTATACCGGCGGCACCACCATCAGCGCCGGCACGCTGGCGCTGGGCGCGGGCGGCAGCCTGGCCGCGGATGGCGCGGTATCGCTGATCAATGCGGGCACCGCATTCGATATCAGCGCGGGTGGCAACCAGTCGATCGGCACCTTGTCCGGCGTCGCCGGCAGCACGGTGAACCTCGGTGGCAATTCGCTCACCCTGGGCGGCGCGGTCGACGCAAGCTTCGATGGCGCGATCGGCGGCACCGGCGGCCTGATCAAGAACGGCGTGGGCATCCAGACGCTCAACGGCGCCAGCACCTTCAGCGGCGGCGTCGCGCTCAATGCGGGCGGACTGGTGGTGGGCAACAACGCGGCGCTCGGCACCGGTGCGCTCAGCGTCAATGGCAACAGCACGCTGGCGGCCAACGGCAATATCACGCTCGGCAACAACGTAAGCCTGGGTGCGGGACTCACCGTGCAGGGCGGTGGCGCGCTGACGCTGGGCGGTGTGATCTCCGGTGCCGGCGGCCTCAGCATGAATGGCGGTTCCACGCTGACGCTGACCGGCGCCAATACCTACACCGGCGGCACCAGCATCCAATCGGGCGTGCTGGCGATCGGCGCGGGCGGCAGCCTCAGCGCCACCGGCGCGGTGACCTTGGGCGGCACCGGCGCATTCGATATCTCCGCGGGCGGCAATCAGACCATCGGTTCGCTGGCCGGCGCTTCCGGCAGCGTGAATCTCGGCGCCAATACGCTGACCTTTGGTGATGGCACGAACCAGACCTTCGCCGGCACCATCGGCGGCACGGGCGGCCTGGTGAAGACCGGCAGTGGCACGCAGACCTTGTCGGGCAACAACACCTTCAGCGGCGGCGTCGCACTGGTCGGCGGCGGGCTGATGGTGGGCAGCAATACCGCGCTCGGCACCGGCACGCTTACCGTCGCCGGCGCGGCCACGCTGGACTCCAACAATGCAGTGACGCTCGCCAACAACATCGTGCTCAACGCCGGACTCACCTTCGGCGGCAGCAACGCACTCACCCTCAACGGCAATCTCAGCGGCCTGGGCAGCCTGACCAAGGAAGGCGCGGCGACGCTGACCTTGAACGGCGCCAACACCTACACGGGCGGCACGCTGATCAACAACGGCACGCTGGCGCTGGGCGCGGGTGCAAGCCTCAACGCGGGTGGCATCGTCAATGTCGCCACCGGTGCCACCTTCGATCTCTCCGCCGGCAACGGCGCGCAGACCTTCGGCACGCTCACCGGCGGCGGCGCAGTAAACATGGGCGCCAATACGCTGCACGTCGGCGGCGCCACCAACGGCACTTTCAGCGGCGGCATCGCCGGCACCGGCAGCCTGGTCAAGGACGGCGCCGGTACGGAGACGCTGACCGGTACCAATACCTATACCGGCGGCACCACCATCAATGCGGGCACGCTGGCGATCGGCGCGGGCGGCAGCCTGGCGGCGACCGGTGCGTTGTCGCTGATCAATCCGGGCGCCATCTTCGATATCAGCGCCGGCGGCAACCAGGCGATCGGTTCGCTGGCCGGCAGCATCGGCACCGGGGTAAACCTGGGCAGCAATGCGTTGACCTTGAACGGTGTCGGCAACACCACGTATGCCGGATCGATTTCCGGTACCGGCGGCTTGATCAAGAACGGCAGCGGCGTGCAGACGCTGACCGGCGCCAACACCTTCATCGGCGGCGTTGCGCTCAATGCCGGCGGACTGAGCGTGGGCAGCTCCGCTGCGCTGGGCAACGGCGCGCTGACGGTCAACGGCGCGGCCACGCTCGACACCACTACCGCGGTGAGCCTGGGCAATTCGGTCGCCTTGAATGCCAACCTCGACGTGCTGGGCAGCAATGCGCTCACCCTGGGCGGCTCCATCAGCGGCGCGGGCGGCCTGATCAAGGATGGCGCGGCGACTCTGACCCTGACCGGCGCCAACACCTTCAGCGGCGGCACCACCATCAATGCCGGCACGCTGGCGCTGGGTGCAGGCGGCAGCCTCAGCGCCACCGGCGCGGTGACGCTCGGCGGCAGCGGCGCGTTCGATATCAGCGCGTCGGGCAACCAGACCATCGGCGCCCTGGCCGGCGCCTCCGGCACCGTCAACCTGGGGGCCGCCAACCTGACCCTCGGCGGCGCGGGCAGCAATGTATTCGCCGGCGCCATCAACGGCAGCGGCAGCCTGATCAAGAACGGCGCCGGCGTGCAGACGCTGTCAGGCGCCAGCACCTTCAGCGGCGGCGTCACGCTCAATGGCGGCGGGCTGGTAGTGGGCAACAACGCGGCGCTGGGCACGGGCGCGTTGAATGTCGGAGCTTCCGCCACGCTGGATGCGAGCGGCCCGATCACGCTGGGCAATGGCGTCGCGCTCGGCGCAGGCGCCGCGCTCGACGTGCTCGGCGGCAGTGCGCTCAGCTTGAACGGCGCGGTAAGCGGCAGCGGCAGCCTGGTCAAGGACGGCAACGCCACGCTGACCTTGAACGGCGCCAACACTTACACCGGCGGCACCACGATCAACGCCGGCGCAGTGGCGCTGGGCGCAGGCGGCAGCCTCGCCGCGACCGGTGCGGTGACACTCAACGGCAGCGGCCTGCTCGATCTGAGCGGCGCGGGCGGCGCGCAGACCATCGGCGCGCTGAGCGGCGCGGGTGGCGGCATCAATCTCGGCGCGAATGCGCTGGCGTTCGGCGATGCCGGCAACCAGTCGTTCGCCGGAACGATCAGCGGCAGCGGCAGCTTGATCAAGAACGGCACTGGCGTGGAGACGCTGTCGGGCAACAACAGCTTCACCGGCGGCGTCGCGCTCAATGCGGGCGGCGTGATCGTGGGCAGCGCGAATGCCCTGGGCACCGGCGCACTCGCGGTGAATGGCGCGGCTACGCTCGATGCGACCACCGCGCTGAATGTCACCAACAACGTCAGCCTCAACGGCGGTGCGGCGCTGACCTTGCCCGGCGCGGGTGGGGCAGTGAACCTGGGTGGCACCGTCAGCGGCAGCGGCAGCCTGATCAAGGACGGCGCATCCACGCTCACGCTGGGCGGCGCCAATACCTTCAGCGGCGGCGTGACGCTCAACGGCGGTGGCGTATCGCTGGGCAATAACAGCGCGCTGGGCACCGGCACGCTTACGGTGAATGGCGCGGCGACGCTCGATGCATCGGCGCCGGTTTCAGTCGGCAATGCCATCGCGCTCGGCGGCGGCACCACGCTGACGCTGCCCGGAGCTGGCGGTGCGCTCGCGCTCAACGGCGCGATCAGCGGCGCCGGCAACCTGATCAAGGACGGCACCTCGACGCTCACCCTGGGCGGCGCCAATACCTTCACCGGCGGCTTGACCAGCAACGGCGGCGGTCTGGTGCTCGGCAATGCCAATGCGCTCGGTACGGGTGCGCTGAACGTCGCCGGCGCCACTACGCTCGATGCGAGCGGCCCGCTCACGGTGGCGAACGATGTCATGCTCGGTGCGGCGCTCAACGTCGGCGGTGCGCAGGCGCTCACCCTGGGCGGCACGCTTTCCGGCACCGGCGCGGTGAACGTAGGCGGCACGGCACCGCTCACCTTGAATGGCGCCAACACTTTCACCGGCGGTGTGACGCTCGGCGGCGGCAATCTCGTGGTGGGCAACGCCGGCGCGCTGGGCAGCGGCGCCCTGACGGCGAACGGCGGCGGCCTGCAATCCAATACCGCGGTGACGCTCGCCAACAATGTCAGCCTTGGCAATGGCGGACTCACCGTGCAAGGCGCGCAGGATCTGGGTCTGAGCGGCAACCTCACCGGCACCGGCACGCTGGACAAACAAGGCGCCGGCACGCTGACGCTTGGCGGATCGCTTGCGGGTTTCGGCGGCGCGCTCGCGGTGAACGGCGGCACGCTCACGGCCACTTCGCCGTATACCGGCGGCATCAGCGTCGGCACCGGCGCCACCGCCAACCTGCAGGGCAGCGGCAGCAGCGCGACGGTGAACGGTCCGCTGGCCGGCACGCTCAACCTGGGTGCGAGCAGTGCGGTCAATGTCGATTACGGCGCCCTGAGCGGCGTGACCGGCAGCGTGAACGGGCAGGGCGTCGGTACCGCGCTCAACCTCACCGGCAGCGGCGAGGCGACGCTGCCGTCCGGTGCCTTCAACAATATCGACAACCTCAACGTGGGTGCGGGCGGCACGCTGGGCGTCGCCGGCGGAACCGCGGCAAGCTTTGCCGGCGGCAGCACGATCGGCGGCAACCTGGTGGTGAACAGCAATGGCAGCCTCGGCGGTCCGGCCACGATCACCAATGGCGGCGCGCTGATCGGCAGCGGCACGGTCGGCGGCAATGTCACCTTGAACGGCACGCTGGCGCCCAGCGGCCTGCCCGGCGCCGGCGGCATGGCGGCGGGCGGCGGCGCGGCGGGCAGCACCATCACGCTCGGCGGGCTGAGCAGCGGCGGCAGTGCGGTCACCGATATCCGCGCCACCGCGGCAGGCACCAGCGACCATATCCAGGTCAACGGCGCGGCTGCGCTGGGCGGCCAGCTGGTGGCGCTGCCGGCGGCCGGTTCCTACGCGCCGACTACCACCTACACCATCCTCAACGCGACCGGCGGCCTCAGCGGCAACTACGCCAGCGTGGTGCAGAACCTGCTGCCGTTCCTTACCGCCAGCGTGACCACGCAAGGCAATGCGGTCTTGCTGACGCTTACGCAGGGAGGCAACGGCGCGCCCACCGGCACGCCGTTCAACCAGTATCCGGGGCTGTCCTCGAACCAGGTGGCGATGGCGGGCGCCTTGCAGACCATCTCGCAGCAGACGCCGCAACGCCTGACCACCTTGCTCGGCTATGCGCGCGGCCTGACCAACGACCAGGTGATCAGCTCGTTCGACACGCTCACCGGCGAGACCTACGCCTCGTCCGCGCGTTACGAGCTCAACGGCCAGGGCCAGTTCCTCGACACGGTGTTCCATCGCCTGAAGCTGGCGCGCGATACCGGCGAGCAGGGCGCGGCGGTGTGGGCGGAGCCGTATACCTACAGTTCCAGCCGCGATGCGAGCAATGGCATTGCCGAGACCGATTACCGCATCCGCGGCGTGATCGTCGGCGCGGATACCTCGGTCGGCTCCGACCTGCGGCTAGGCGCGCATGCCAGCTTCGCCAACTCGCGCACGCAGGTGGACAGCCGCCGCGACCTCGTCGATATCGACCAGTACGCAGTGGGCCTGCATGCGCTGTACATGCCCGCCGAGCAGTGGTGGGTGGAAGGCGCGGCTTCGTACGGCTGGCAGCGCGCCAGCGGCGACCGCAGCATCCAGGTCGGCCCGCTGTTCGACTCGCGCGCCAGTTCGCGCTACGACGGCAAGTCGCTCAATGCCGGCCTGGAAGGCGGCTATCGCTTCAACACCGGCGCCTGGCATCTGGAGCCGTTCATCGGCGCCTACTACGCCAAGGTGAAGTACGACGCCTTCACTGAAGCCGGCGCGGGCGACGCCAATCTCAACGTGGGCCGGTCGCGCGCCAGCAGCATGGCGTACGGCGCGGGTCTGCGCGTGATCGGCGATTTTGCCAAGCAGGCCAATGGCACGCAGATCCACCCGATCTTCCTGCTGCGCTATCTGCACGACACGCGTGCCGATTCGGACGTCAGCACCAGCATGGCCTTTGCCGGTGCGCCGGACGTGGGCTTTACCACGCGCGGCACGCCTGGCGTGAGCAACCACTGGCAGGCCGGCGCGGGCCTGAGCTTCGATATCTCGCCGCAGGCCAGCGCTTACTTCTATTACACCGCCGATATCGCCAGCCGCGGCGACAGCCATGCCGCCAACCTCGGCGTGCGCTGGAGCTTCGCCGCTCCGGCCGCGGCGATGGCGGCGAGCGCGCATCGGATGGACGCGCTGCCGGCTGCGTCGCTGGCTCCCGCCGCTGCGGCGGTGCCGGCGGCGACGCCCGCGGCGGACGATCCGTCTGCCTCTTCGTCTTCGCGCAGCGACAAGGCCGCGCCGATCGTCGCCGGCGCCGCGCTCGGTGCTGCCGGTGCTGGGGCGGCGATGGCGGGCAAGCCCGCGGGTGCGGACGACGCTCCGCTGGGCAAGTGCAGGCCGCGTGCAGCGGCGGGCGCGAAGAAGGCTGCCATCGCCAAGAGCAAGCATGTGGGGCCGCGCCATGTGCCGGCGCCCGGGACGGGGGCCAAGCCGACGGTGGTGGCGAAGAAGAAGCGCGTGGCGCCGGCGAAGCCGAAGCCCGCGGCGGCCGAGCCGCTGTGCGACGGTTGAGCGGGCAATGAAAAAGGGCGCCTCCGCATGGAGGCGCCCTCGATCAAGCCGATAGACCGCCGGCGGCGGTGGGATCAGGGCTGCACGACGTCGAAATGCACGTCCGGGTTGACGTCCGCCGCGTAGTCGACGTCCTTGCGGCCGAAGCCGAACAGCTTCTGGAACTCGGCCTTGAAGCTTTCGTAGTCGGTGATCTCTTTCAGGTTGGCGGTGGTCACCGTCGGCCACAGCGCCTTGCAGGCCTGCTGCACATCGTCGCGCAGCTCCCAGTCGTCCAGGCGCAGGCGGCCGTCGCTGTCCAGCGGCGCCGGCTTGCCGTCGGCGCGGTACATGAATTCGCGCAGCAGGCGGTTGGCCTGCTCGATGCAGCCTTCGTGGATGCCCTTTTCCTTCATGATGCGGAAGGCCAGGGACACATACAGCGGGATCACCGGGATCGCCGCGCTGGCCTGGGTCACCACCGACTTCATCACGCCGACCCGGGCATCCAGGCCGGGGTGGCGCTGGCGCAGTTCGCTGGCGGTGCCGTCCAGGTGCTGCTTGGCCTTGCCCAGGGTGCCGTGCCAGTAGATCGGCCAGGTGATCTCGGTGCCGACATAGCTGTAGGCGATCGTCTTGGCGTCCTGTACGAGCACGCCGGCCTGGCTGAGGGCGTCGATCCAGAGCGCCCAGTCCTCGCCGCCCATCACGGTGACGGTGTCCTTGATCTCCTGCTCGGTGGCCGGCTCGACGGAGGCCTGGATGACCTCGTCCTTGTCGGTGTTCACCGAGGTGGCGGTAAAGGTTTCGCCCACCGTCTTGAGGGCGGAGCGCACCACCTCGCCGGTATCCGGCAGTTTGCGCACGGGGGAGGCCAGCGAATAGACCACCAGGTCGATCGGGCCGCCCATCTCGTTCTTGATGATCTCGATGGCTCGGGCGCGGGTCTCGTTGGCGAAGGCGTCGCCATTGATCGACTTGCTGTACAGCCCGGCCTGCTTGGCCGCCTCGTCGAAGGCCCAGCTGTTGTACCAGCCGGCGGTGCCGGGCTTGGCCTCGCTGGAGGGCTTCTCGAAGAACACGCCCAGGGTCGCCGCCCCGAAACCGAACGCCGCGGCGATGCGCGAGGCCAGCCCGTAGCCGGTGGAGGCGCCGATCACCAGCACCCGCTTGGGGCCGGTTTGGGCGGCGCCGCCCGCCTGGCGGGTGATGCCGATCTGCTCCAGCACGTTCTGGCGGCAGCCGGTGGGGTGGGCGGTAACGCAGATGAAGCCGCGGATCTTGGGGTTGATGATCACGAGTCTCGGGTCCGTCTTGGGGCGTGAAAGCGGGGCATTTTAGCCAAATGGCGCGGGTTTACCCGTACTCGCACGTAGGTTGGGCCCGGCCGGGGGAGGGCCTCGGCCCACGCCACCTTTTCCACCGGTCGCCACAACCCATTAGAATCTCCAGGTTTAGCACCCAGCTTCAGACCCTTCTTTCCCATCCAACCAACCCGGACGGCCGTATGCCTCGCCAGAAACCGCTTTCGCTCTACCGCAACATCGGCATCATTGCCCACATCGATGCGGGCAAGACCACCACCACCGAGCGCGTCTTGTACTACACCGGCAAGAAGCACCAGATCGTCGACGTGCATGACACCAAGGACGGCAAGGGCTCCACCACCACGGACTACCTGGAGCAGGAGCGCAAGCGCGGCATCACCATCCAGTCGGCCGCCGTGTCGACCGAGTGGAAGGGTCACCAGATCAACGTGATCGACACCCCCGGGCACGTGGACTTCACCATCGAAGTGAACCGCTCGCTGCGCGTGCTGGACGGCGCCGTGGTGGTGTTCGACGGCGTGGCCGGCGTGGAGCCGCAGACCGAGACCAACTGGCGTCTGGCCGACCAGTACAACGTGCCGCGCATGTGCTACATCAACAAGATGGACCGCATCGGCGCGAACTTTAAGCACGCCGTCGAGGGCATCAAGAACCGCCTGGGCGCCAATGCGCTGCTGTGCCAGATCCCGCTGGGCAGCCACGACGAGTTCATCGGCATGGCCGACCTGGTCAACGGCCTCGCCTACGTGTGGCAGGGCGACGACAAGGACAGCACCTGGGAGAGCATCCCGCTGGACCAGGTCGCCAGCCATCCGAAGTGCCAGTTCACCGCCGCGGGCGACCGCGAGTGGGTGGCCAACCTGGTCAAGCTGCACGAAGAGACCATCGAGCGCGCGCTGGAGATGGACGACGAGGCCTTCGACAAGCTGCTGCATGCCGGCGACGTCGAAACCTTCGTCAAGAGCGCCGATTTCAGCCTCGAACTGCTGAAGAAGGCGATCCGCAAGGGTTGCGTCAGCGGCAAGCTGGTGCCGGTGTTCTGCGGCTCCTCCTACCGCAACAAGGGCGTGCAGCAGCTGCTGGACGCGGTGGTCGACTACATGCCCTACCCGGGCGAGAACGGCGGCATCGCGCTGGTCGACGAAGACGGCCACGTGGTCGGCGAGCAGGGCGTGGTGGACGAAGCGCCGGCGCGCCTGCTGGCGTTCAAGGTCATCAACGACCAGTTCGGCAGCCTGACCTTCTGCCGCATCTATTCGGGCGTGATCAAGAAGGGCGACACCCTGCAGAACGTCACCCGCGGCAAGAAAGAGCGCGTCGGCCGCATCGTCGAAGTGCAGGCCAATGCCACCAAGGACATCGAGGAAGTGCGCGCCGGCGACATCTGCGCCTTCGTCTCGCTGAAGGAAACCGAGACCGGCGACTCGCTCACCGATCCGGCCCATCCGGTGCTGCTGGAGCGCATGCGCTTCCCCGACCCGGTGATCAGCGTGGCGGTGGAGCCGAAGAACCGCAACGACATCGACAAGCTGTCGACCGCGCTCTACAAGATGGTGAAGGCCGATCCGTCGCTGAAGCTCGAAGTGGACAAGGAAACCGGCGAGACCGTGCTCAAGGGCATGGGCGAGCTGCATCTGGAAATCACCATCGACCGCATGCGCACGGAGCTGGGCGTCGACGCCAGCATGGGCAAGCCGCGCGTGAGCTTCCGCGAAGCGTTCGGCAAGACGGTGGAACACACCTACACCCATAAGAAGCAGTCCGGCGGTTCGGGCCAGTTCGCCGAAGTGAAGATCATCTTCGAGCGCGGCGAGCCGGGCAGCGGCGTGGTGTTCTCCGACGAAATCGTCGGCGGCCGCGTGCCGCGCGAGTACATCCCGGCGGTGGAACATGCCATCACGGTGGAATCGCGCGAAGGCCAGGTGGCCGGCTATGAAGTGCTCGACTTCAAGGCGCGCCTGGTGGACGGCAAGTACCACGACGTGGACTCCTCCGCGCTGGCCTTCGAAATCGCCGGCAAGGCGTGCTTCCGCGAAGCGCACAGGCTGTCCAACCCGAAGCTGCTGGAGCCGGTGATGAAGCTCGAAGTGGTCACCGAAGCCGACTACCTCGGCGACGTGATCGGCGACATCAACCGCCGCCGCGGTTCGGTCAGCGACCAGGGCCAGCGTGGCACCAACGCCTATGTGCAGGGCTTCGTGCCGCTGGCGGAAATGTTCGGCTACATCAACTTCCTGCGCTCGGCCACCAGTGGCCGCGGCACCTTCACCATGGAGTTCGACCACTATGAGGAAGTGCCGGCCAGCATGGTCGCGAAGCTGATGGAAAAGGAAGCGGGCAAGTAAGCCTCGCGCCTGCTTCACCCATCAAGCCGCCGGGTTCGCCCGGCGGCTTTTTTTATGGCGCGTGTTTTATGAGCGCGCATAAAAATGGCCCCCTTGCGGGGGCCAGGCCATCCGTTGGGAAATAGCCTGTCGGGAGGGTTGAAAGGGGGGTCAAGACCGTCCCGACGGGTGACTAGATACTGGTCGCGACGTGAAGGCTCCGTCAGCGCGAACGAGGTCTGCATCACAACTTTGGAAATCGTGACGCAGCGCCCGTATTCCCCCTTATGTAAGCGATTTCATGCCCTGCCGATGAACCCGGGTGCAAGTCGTTGCCGAGCATCGGTTGCGTTCGATGTACTCCCAGGCTCCCCGCAAAGGGGGCTTTCTTTTGCGCGGGCATCGGCCATCCGGCTGGCAGGCAGAGCTTTCGCACCGAAGTAACCTTAAGCGTCGTCCCTACGAAAACAGCGCATCGTCGGTTAGCCACGGGGCAGGTGTCATGGGATCGAAGTGGAGTGGGCAAGCGCGGCATGTATTGCAACGCGTGGGCAGCTGGTGGCCGTACGGCGTGATCGTCGGCGTGCCGCTGGCGTTGGTCGTGGGCTTCGGCTACACGGGCGGCTGGCTGACGCAGAAGCGGCTGACCGCGCAGAAGCTGATCGATCAGTTCCAGGCCAATGCCGGTGTGCATCCGGGTTATCGCCGCAATCACGCCAAGGGCGTGTGCGTGGCGGGCACGTTCACCGGCAACGGCGCCTTGCAGGCGTATTCGAGGGCGCAGGTGTTCGCGCCTGGCGTGGTGCCGGTGGTCGGACGCTTCGCTATTCCAGGCGGCAATCCTTATGCGCCGGACAGCAGCGCGCCGATCCGCAGCATGGCGTTGCGTTTTACCCAATCCAACGGACAGCAATGGCGCACGGGCATGAACAGCATGCCGGTGTTTCCGGTCGGCACGCCGCAGGCGTTCTACGAACTGCTGCAGGCCCAGCAACCCGACCCGGCCAGTGGCAAGCCCGATGCGGCCAAAGTCGGCGCCTTCTTCGCCGCGCATCCGGAAACCGCCGCGTTCCGCGCCTGGGCCAAGGATGCGAAGCCTTCGTCCAGCTATGCGGTGGACAGTTATTGGAGCTTGAATGCATTCGAGCTGGTCGATGCGCAGGGCGCGCAGCATGCGGTGCGCTGGCGGATGGTGCCGGAGGCGAAGGCGGACGGAAGCACCGGGCAGGGCGAGGATTATCTCGCTGCCGATCTTGTTCAACGCCTGGCCGCCGGTCCGCTGCGCTGGCATCTGCTGGTGACATTGGCCGATCCCGGCGATCCCACTTCGGACGCGACCAGGTCCTGGCCCGTGGGCCGGCGCGAGATCGATGCCGGCATGCTGGAGTTGACGGCTACGACACCGCAGGACAGCGGCGCCTGCCGCGATATCAATTACGACCCGCTGGTCCTGCCGGATGGCATCCAGGCTTCCGACGATCCGCTGCTGCCGGCGCGCTCGGCCGCTTATGCGGATTCGTATCTGCGCCGCACCAGCGAGGAGGCGCATCTGCCCGGCAGCGCGACGGCCAGGAAGGAGGCGCACTGATGGCTCGCCCGACCGATATGTTCGTCCTGCCCGCGCGCATCCTGCATTGGCTGATGGCGGCGATGATCCTCGCCATGCTGTTTATCGGCGTGGGCATGGTGGCTTCCGTATCGGAACGCCACGATTGGCTGGTGCAACTGCACAAGCCCCTCGGAGTGGCGATCCTGGTGCTGGCCGTGGTGCGCCTGGCGGTGCGCCTGCGCCATCCGCCGCCGCCCTTGCCGGCAGATCTGCCGGTGCTGCAGAAGTGGGCGGCGCACGCCTCGCATTGGTTGCTGTACGCATTGATGCTGGCCCTGCCGCTGGTGGGCTGGGCGATGCTTTCCGCGGGCGGCTATCCGGTGATGCTGAGCCATTCGCTGCGCCTGCCGTCGATCCTGCCGGCGAATGCCGTGGCGTTCGCGGTGCTGCGGCATCTGCATGCGTGGCTGGCGGTGCTGCTGTTCGCCACCTTCCTGGCGCACCTGGGCGCCGCGCTCTATCACGGCCTGATCCGCAAGGACGGCGTGCTGGGCAGCATGGTGGGCTGGCGGCCACGCCCTTGAGCCCGCAGGGAGAGCGGCGGGCGTAAACGTTCTCGCCGCTTTTTATCCGGGAGTACGCGCTAAAACGTCGCATAAATGCAGACGTTCCTTGCACGTTCGCGCATCTAACCCTTGGCGCGCTACTCACCCGGCCATCACGATGGCTTGGTCACGATACGTTGACACCACAGGGGTGACACCACAGGGAGAATCATCACGATGAAGCTGCGCTATCTCGCATGGGGCCTGCTCGTTGCGGGCGTGTCGTTGAGTTGCAGTTCGGTCGTGTGGGCGGCGGGTCCCGCAGGCTCCGTACAGGGCATGGGTTCCGCCACGCCGGGTACGGTGGACCGCTCGATCAGTCCGCGTTGGCATGTCTATACCTTCGTCAAGGACGGCATCGAGTACGTCCAGGTCAACGATACGGCGGGGCGAGTCCGCGCCGGCGTGGCCGCGACGGCAGGCGTGCACCTGGTGCTGCCGATGGGTCTCGATGCCGAACGCGTTTCCACGCCGGAAGCGCCGTTGGCGGTGGGTGCGATCGGCGGTGCGGAAACGGTCTACAAGGATGGCCTGGTGTCAGTCAGTGTGGGCTTCAGCAATGCCGGCCAGTACGTGTGGACGGTGGCCGATACTGCTCCGGCGTACGGACGCTACGCGCCGCAGGACGGCGATCTGTCCAACTGCAAGCAGGATCCGAACAGTTGCCCGATCAATCGGCGGGTCACCGCCCCGGCGATGAATTTCTCCCCGGCGGACGGCGACGCTTCCAACTGCAAGCAGGATCCGAACAGCTGTCCGATCAATCGAGCCAATCCGCAACAGGCTCGGCAGCTGACGCCGCAGGACATCCCGACGGATTCCAACTGCAAGCAGGATCCGAACAGCTGCCCGATCAATCGAATCGAGGAACAGTGAGTTCCTGGCGCAGCGTCACCTGGACGCTGCGCCCATCCACCACCACGTCGCCGTTGAACAGCTGCGCCCGCAGGCGCAGCTCGCCCAGCCCCAGGCCCATCGTGCCCAATCCCTTGATGACTTTCTCCTGCGACGGCGGCGCGATCGGCACGCCTTCGCTGCGCACGCTCAGATGGATGGTGGTGCCACCGTCGGTGGTATGCGTATCGGTGGTCAGCGCGATGCGATCGCTGGGGCATTCCTTCAGCAGATAGGTGACCGCTTCTCCAGCGAGGCGGTAGAGCAGCGCGAGCGTATTGCGCGGCAGGCGGCTCCACTGGCCGTGCACATTGGCCTGATACGCGATGCCGAAACTCTCCAGCACCTGCACCAGCGGGCCTTCGCTCAAGGCATGCGGATGCCCCGCGCCCATCGGCGGCGACAACGCGTCAGCCAGTTCCTTCAGGCGCGAGGTAGTCATGGTCAGCGCGCGCTTGTAGGTATCCACCTCACCGCGGTTGGGCGAGTGGTCGAGCTGGATCAGCAGGTGGCGATGCGCGCGCGCCAGTTCGCCGCTGACATAGGCCAGCTCGAACGAGCTGCGCTGCAGTTTCATCTCGGACAGGTGCTGTTCCAGCCGCGCCTTGTCCATCTGGTCATCCACCGCCGCCAGCGCGCGCTCCAGCCGTGTGGTCTGCATGCCGAGCACGGTGGAGATGGTCAGGAACAGCGCCATCATGGTCTGCGTCATCAAGGTGGCGATATCGAACATCTCCGGCATCAGCGCGACGATGCCGAAGCTGGCGATGGCGCCGATCACCGCTGCGCCCTTCCAGCCCCAGGTGATGGCGAAATACGCCGCCGGCACGAACAGCAGCGCCTGGCCGACGAAGCGCAACGCGGTGTCCTGGGTGCCGGCCAGCGCCACCACCTCGACCGACATCGCCACCACGGTGATCAGCGACGCCTGCAGCAGGCTGCGATTGGCCATCCAGACGCTGCGCAGCGAGCGCTGCTCATGCCATTGCTGCGCGCCGGCGAGCGCCAGCGGCACCACGGCGAGCATGCCGCTGTAGGTGCCCAGGAAATAATCGGAGACCAGATCGGTCAGCGGCTTGCGGCCGAAGCGCGCCGCCTCGGGCATCAGCGAAGCGACCATCAGGCCGTCGGCCACCAGCAGCACGCTCGCGCCGAAGATGCACACCAGCACGCTGCCCAGACGGATATCGGGAAACGCAACACCGGGCAGCTTGTCCTGGCACAGGCCGACCACGGCCATCAGCAGCGCAATCGGCGGCACGATCGAGGCGAGATAGAACTCCCACCCGAACATGGCGATGCCGTCGTAAAGGTCATAGGCGAGCAGCAGGGTTTCGCTGACCAGCAGCGCCGGCCAATAGCGCCGCGGCGTCAACAGAAGGACAGCCAGTTTCAGGCCACTGGCGGGCACGAAATGGGCGAAGCCCACCTTGCGCAACAGCATGTAGGCGACGCCATAGATGATCGCGACCGCGAGCTGCCGCCCTAACCATCTCAGCCTGGATTCCATGTTCGCGCCGACCGCTCCGCTCCCCGATTCGATGGCAAAGTAGGGTCACTGGCGTGAAATGTCCGAGAAGATTCCCATAGCAACAATCGCTTGTTGCAAGGCCCATAGGGAATGGCAAAACAGCGTGAAAACGCGCTTAGTCTCGATAGGCCATTCGTCATGTGCGGCATGACATAAGCGTCGGGAAAATAGGCGATCGCATCACGCTTTTTTCTTGGCGTTACATCGGGCAAATAGCGATCGCCAAATAAAAAAACCGGCGTACACGCTGTCGCGCGCACGCCGGGCGACCGGGAGACCCGTCAATCGTGCAGGCCGTGCGCCTTCAGCACGTCGGCGATATCCATGCGCCAGATATTGCGCGAACCGTTAAGCGGGCCATTCAGGCGCTTCTGCAGCGAACCGATGTCATCGCGCTGCTTGGGGAATTGCACTTCGTCCTGGCGATTGCTGGAAACATAAAGCTCGCCGAAGCGCGGGCCGAGCGTCGGCGCGTTTTCCAAGGCCGGCGTATTGACGTCGCCGCCGAGATGTTCCGGCTTGCCCCAGCGGCCGTCGGCTTGGCGGAAGGCGATATAGATATCGGCGCTGCCCAGCGAATCGCCTTCGTTGCCGGCATACAGCAGGAAGCGGCCCTGCGGATCGATGCAGGGATCCATACGGTTGTGCTCGGCATCGCCCAGGTCCACCCGCTCCGGTGCCGAATAAGCCTGGCCGGCCGGATGGATCACATAGACCTGATAGAACTTGCCGGAATCCTGCCGGTGCGCGGAGAAATAGATATCGCCATTCGCGGCCACCGTCGGGTTGTAGAGCATCGCGCCCTCGTTATGCGCGCCATCCACATGCACCGGTTCGCTCCAGCGCCCGCTGGCCTGCCGTTCCACATACCAGAGATTGGTGCCGGCGAAATGCTGCCCGCCCATTTCCGCCGTCACCGGCGCGGCGCCGGCATGCGGCGGACGGTTGGAGACGAAGTACACGCGCTTGCCGTCAGGCGCGAAGGTCGGTTCGGAGTCGTGCCACTGGCCGGAGAACGGCGCCACTTCCGGCGTCGACCAGCCATCGCCCTGGCGGTGCGCGAGCAGGATGGTGTCGTCCTTCTCGGCGAAGTCGGAACGCAGGAACAGCAGGGTCTTGCCGTCGGGCGACAACGCCGCGGTCGTTTCCTGCAGGCCGGTGGAAATGACACCCGCGCCGAGCAGTTCGGCGGCGCCGACGGGCCCGGCGCAACCCAGTGCGAAGGCGGTCGCCCAGGCGATCGTAAGCAACTTCATGTGTGCTCCCGTGGATGGCCGGCCCATGCCGGCCCGTGCGTACGATGCGCGAGCCCGCGCGGCCGCGCCGCGCTTTTGTGACGAGCGGTTGCGGCGGCGTGGCGAGCGGTCCGAACGGACGCGCTCAGGCCATGCCCAGCGCCTGCCGCGCCTGGGCGCGGAAGCGGCGGCTCAGGTTCAGGCGCGTGCCGTCGCGCAGCACCACTTCGGCATTGCCCTGGAACAAGGGATGGATTTCGCGGATGCGTTCCACATTCACCAGCGTGCCGCGATGGATGCGCAGGAAGCGCTGCGGATCCAGCGCCTCCAGCAGATGGCTCAGCGTTTCGCGATGCAGATAGCGCACGCCGGCGACATGGATGTGCACGTAGTTGCCGTCGGCGCGGATCCAGTCGATATCGTCGGTGGCGATCACGCGGATGCTTTCGCCTACGCGCACGCTGATGCGCTGCGCATGGGCGGGCAGTGCCACCGGAACGCTGCCAACCGTAGCGGGCGCGGCGATCTGCAAGCCTGCCCAGACCCGGCGCACGCGCGCCATCGCCTGGTCGAAGCGCGCCTGGTCGATCGGTTTGAGCACGTAGTCCACCGCATCGGCGTCGAAGGCGCGCAGCGCGTGCTGGCCATAAGCGGTGGCGAACACCACCATCGGCAGCGTCTCCGGCTTGAGCTTGTGCAGCAGCTTGAAGCCGTCCATGCCGGGCATGCGGATATCCAGGAACACCAGCGCCGGTTCCAGCGCGGCGATCGCCTGCATGGCCTCATGGGCATTGCCGCATTCGCCGACGATCTGCACGTCCGTATGCGCGGCCAGCGCCTGGCGCAGGGCGAGGCGGGCCAGCACTTCGTCGTCCACCAGCAAGGTGCGGATCGGCGGCGCGCTCATGCGGCGTGCTCCGCGGTGTATTCGCGATAGGGAAAGCGCAACTCCACGCGCGTGCCGCCTTCGGCCCGGCGCGCCAGCGCCACGCTGGCCGCATCGCCAAACAGCACCTGCAGGCGCGTGCGCGTATTGCCCAGGCCCAGCCCTTCGGCCATGCCCTCGGGCAGGCCCAGGCCGTCGTCATCCACGCGCAGGTACAGCTGCGCGCCTTCGCGGCGGCTGAGGATCTGCAGGCGGCCGGGTTCGGGCTTGTCGAGCAGGCCGTGGCGCAGCGCGTTCTCCACCAGCGGCTGCAGGATCATGCTGGGCACGGCAGCGTGCACGGTGTCGGCGGCCACATCGAGCTGGGTGCTCAGGCGATCCTGGAAACGCACCTGCTGGATGTCGAGATAGCAGCGCAGCAGTTCCAGTTCGCGCGACAGCGGAACTTCCAGTGCGTGGCGTTCTTCCAGGGTCAGGCGCAGCAGGTCGCTGAGCCGCGAGATCATCTGCCGCGCCTGATGCGGATCGGCCAGCGCCAGCGCGGAGATCGCGTTGAGCGTGTTGAACAGGAAGTGCGGTTGCAGCTGCACGCGCAGGGTGCGCAACTGCGCGTGGGCGAGCTGGGATTCCAGTTGCGCACTGCGCAGACGCTCGTCGCGCAGGCGGCGCCGCGATTCCAGGCCGCGCAGCACCACCAGGATCACCCAGTACATCAGCAGCGCGAAGTGGTAGCTGAAAGCGAACTGCATCCGCACGAAGCCGCCGTAGGTGCTCACCGGCGCATGGCCAGGACCTGCGACATTCCAGAAGATCGCCATATGCGCCAGCAGCTGCGCCAGCGCCACCGCCAGGCTGGCAGGCACGTGCACAGCGGCGTAGCGCCGCCAGCCTCCGTCCGCGGCCTGCCGTCCCAGCCAGGCGACCAGCGGCACCAGCAGCATCCACAGATAGAAGTCGCTGAAGTTCCACGTGCCTACGCGCGACCAGTTCGGCGTCTCGCCTTCGCTGATCTGCGACAGGCCGCCGCTCAGCGTGTAAGAGGCGGCCAGCAGGGTCCAGAAGCCCAGCTGCATGGCTGCGCGGGTCCAGCGTGATGGCGTGCTTGCTGCGGCCACGAAGTTCTCATCGGCAACCGGGAATCGGCATCCAGTGTGGGGCGGATGCCGACGCCCGGGTAGTGCCGCAGGTCTTAAGGGGTGCGCGCGTGGCTGACGCCGGCGACGGCGCTGTGCCTGGCCAGCCAGCTGTGCAGATCGAACGCATGCACCCGGCGGTCTGGCCCATTGAAGTACAGCGTCGCATGGTCGGGCGACAGCCGTGGCTCGATGCCGGTCAGGCCCAGCGGCTCCGGCGCGCTCCAGCTCTCGCCGCGGGCGAAGGCGATAAACAGTCCGCTGCCCGCCAGGCTCGTTGGCGCGCGCTTGGAACTGAACACGATAAAGGACTGGTCCGGCGCCACCGCCGGATCGAAGTCGCCGGTCACGCCATCGCTGAAGGGCAGCGGCTGCGGCGCCTGGTATTGGCCATGCACGTTGCGGCTGCGGAACAGGCGGAAGACGCCGCCGTTAGCGCCCGCATCGCTGCGCATGAAATAGAGCGTGCCGTCGGCGGCCAGCGCGGGCGCAAACACCGATGAGTTGGTATTGAGCAGCGCGGACATGCGCTGCGGTGTGCCCCAGCCGTCCTTGGTGCGTGCGACTTGCCACAGGTTGCCGCCGTGCCCCGCGTAGTGCTGGCCATCGTAGTCGCCATCCAGCGCCGTGCCGCCATCGTGCTCGGGCCGGTTGGAAATGAAGACCAGCGAGGAGCCGTCCGGCGCCATCGCCGGCTCGATGTCCTCCCACTGGGTGGAGAACGGCAGCGACTGCGGCGCCGACCAGCGGTCGCCGTCGCGCGTCGAGTAGAACAGTCGGGCGGTCTTTTCCACGTCGCGCGTAAAGACCACCGAGCGCCCGTCCGGAGCGAATGCCGGCGAGACGTCCCTGAGGCGATCCCACGGACCCGCGACCGGCGCGCCATCGCGCGCGTGTGCTTCCAGCCACGGCGCCAGCGTTATCTGCCACAGGTTGTCGCCGTCCTTGTTCCAGTCGGCATTTTCGCCGGGCACGCGGCGGTCACTGACGAAATACAGCGTGCGCCCGTCCGGTCCCAGCTGCGCGCCCATGGAGCGGGTGCCGCCGTTGACCGCGTTGCCCAGATCCTGCGGCGCGCTCCAGCCCTGCGGCGTGGCGAAGGCGATCGCCAGGCGGTAGGGCTGATCTTTCTCGCGCTTGATGCTGGCCACCATGAAGGAGCCGTCGTGCGCGATCGCCGGATCGCGCACGATCAGGTTGTCCGCGCCGAAGGCCACGGGTTCGGGCGACTGGTAGCGGCCGTCCTTGCGCACCGAACGCAGCAGGCGCAACCCGCCGTCCGCACCGCAGCCGATGTAGTAGAGCGTGCCGTCCGCGCCGACGTCGGGCGCGAATACCGAGTGACAGCTGTTGATCGCATCCGGCAACCGCTCCGGTGCGCCCCAGCCCTGGCCCTGCCGCGCCACGCGCCACAGGTTCAGGCCGTGACCGGGGTAGTTCTTGCCGCCCATGGTCATATCGAGCGTCGGGCCCTTGCCATCGGCCGGGCGGTTGGAGGCGAACACAAGGAAGGAACCGTCGGGCGCCATTGCCGTATCGGTGTCAAGCCATTTGCCGGAGAACGGCGCGGTCTTCGGCGCTGACCAGCTATTGCCTTCGCGTTGCGAGAACAGGATGGCGTAGTGGTCGCCGGCGCCGCGCGAGAAAAAGACCGTGGCGCCATCGGGCATGAAGGCCACGGAGCCTTCATCGCCGGCGCTGGAAATCACACCGGGTGCGAACACCGTCGGCGCGGTCGGCTGGTCGGTTGCGGCGGCGGTGCCGCCGAGGGCGAGCAGTAAGGCGAGCGGGAGCAGGCGGCGCATCGGTCGTGCCTCGTCGGGGAGATACCCGCGAGGCTAGGGAGGCGCCGCGCCGCGGTCACGCCTTGCGTGACAAGCGGTACGCGCGGCGTGACCAGCGGTCGCCCCGCTCAGGTGGACATAATCAGGTGGACATGGCTTTGCCCATCTTGCCGCCCGCGCCCAGCCGCCATTTCAGATTCACCCCGAGTGTTCCCGCCACGATCAAGCCCAGCCCCGCCAGCTGCACCGCCGTCAATCGATGCCCATAAATCAGGTAATCCAGCAGCAAGGTCACCAGTGGGTAGACGAAGGCCACCACCGCAATGGTCACCACCGGCAGGCGCGGATACGAGGAATAGAACAGCATGTACACCACGCCGCTATGGATCACCCCCAGCCCGAGCAACCACCACCAATGCGTGCCGATATGGAAGACCCCGGAACTGGAAAACCCCGCCAGCATCAGCACGCCCACCCAGCATTGGATCATCACCAGCGCAAACGGCCGCTCGCGTCCTACCTTGCGCGACATCAACAGCGATGCGCCGCATAGCACGGCGCCGAGCAGGGTGAGGCCGATGCCGATCAGGTACGAGGTATCGGCATCGCGCCACAGCTTGGCCGGATCGGTCGAGCAGACCACGCCGAGAAAGCCCAGCAAGGTCCAGCCCAGATCCGCCGGATGCGTGCGCTCGCCCTGCAGCAGCGCGGCGAGGATCAGCATCACGAACGGGAAGAAGTGATAGACCAGGGTGGCGACGCCGATCGACGAGCGCGCCATGCCCGCGAACAGCGCCACCCAGTTGAGCACCAGCAGAATGCCGCTGAATACCGCGCCGCGCAGCAGCGCGCGGTCCTGCCATAGCCCGCGCAGATAGCCGCGGGCAAGGCCCAGCACCAGCAGGAACAGCCCGCCGAACAGGCAGCGGTAGAACACGGCGGTGACGGCGTCCTGTCCGCTCTCGTGCACGAACACGCCGACGGAGCCGATCAGCAGTTCGGCGATCAGCAGCTGGAACAGGGCCGCGCGCGAGTCGTCGCGGCCGGGCAGGGAGGTCATGGCGCGTTCTCTTTGGATGACGGTGCCAGCGTAGGGCTCGCGCGCCGACCGATACAGATTCAGTTACGATAAAAATAGACAAGTACAGATGGAGCGCCGCCATGCTGCTTTACGAACGCCTTGCCGGCGAATTGCGCGGCCAGATCCACCGCGGCGCGCTGCGCGCGGGCGAGCGCCTGCCATCCATTCGGCAACTGGCGCATGGCCATGGCCTGAGCGCCGCCACCGCGGTGCAGGCCTGCCTGCAGCTGGAGCGCGAAGGCCTGGTGCTGGCGCGTCCACGCTCCGGCTATTACGTGCGCGCCGCCTTGCCGCCGCCGCCCGCCGCGAAACCATTGCGGCGCCGCGCTCCAGGCGCGGTGAACAATCCGGCGCTGCAGAATGTGCTCGACATGCTGGCGCGCAGCGACGTGCTGCCATTGCACAGCGCCACGCCGTCGCCCACCCTGCTGCCGCAGGCCGCGCTCACCGCCGTGCTCAGCCGCAGCTTGCGCCATCAGCCCGTCGCCGCGCTCGATTACTCCCCGCCGCAGGGCCTGCCCGCGCTGCGCCGGCAGATCGCGCGCCGCTATGCGCAACTGGGCGCGGACGTATCGCCGGACGAGATCGTGATCACCGCCGGTGCGATGGAGGGCATCAACCTCGCGTTGCGCACGCTGACCGCGCCGGGTGACGTGGTGCTGGTGGAGACGCCGACTTATCACGGCATCCTGCAGGCGGTGGCCGCGCTGCGGCTGAAGGTGCTCGAGGTACCAGTGCTGCCGGGGCAAGGCATCGACGTCGCGCGATTGGACCAGTTGCTGCAGCAGAGCCGCGTGCGTGCGGCCGTACTTGTGCCGAACTTCAACAATCCGCTGGGCAGCCTCACCAGCGACGCGGCGAAGCAGGCGCTGCTGGCCAGTTGCGCGCGCCACGGCACGGTGGTGATCGAGGACGACGTCTATGGCGACCTGGCGTGGTCAGGCGAGCGTCCGTCGCCGCTGCGGCGCTGGGATACGCGCGGCATCGCGATCGGTTGCGGTTCGTTCTCCAAGTCGCTGTCGCCGGGCCTGCGCCTGGGCTGGATGGTCGCCGGCGCGTGGACGGATGCGCTGGTGCGCGCGAAATATTTCTCTACCGTCGGCGCGGCCAGCCTGCCGCAGCTGGCGATGGCGGAGTATCTGCAGAAGCACGATCTGGAACGCCATCTGCGGCGCCTGCGCCGCGCCCTCGCCGATAACGGGCAGCGTCTGCACGAGGCGATCGCGCGGCATTGGCCGGCGGGTACGCGCGCCAGCGAGCCGCGGGGCGGCTTGTCGCTGTGGTTGCAGTTGCCACGGGGCGGCGATGGGCAGGCGCTGTTCGAGGCGGGACTGGAGCAGGGTATCGGCACGTCGCCGGGTGTGCTGTTTTCCAGCCGCGGGGATTACGCTGATTGCCTGCGCCTGAGCTGCGGCATGCCGTGGGATGCACGGCTGGAGCTGGCGCTGAAGAAACTGGGCCAGCTGGCGGCACGCCAGCTGGCCTGAGTGGACGAGGGTTTATTCCTCGTCTTCTTCTTCCTCTTCGTCCTCTTCTTCTTCGTCTTCTTCGAAGGCGGAGAGTTCTTCGACGCGCACGAAGTTCGGCGCTTCGTCGGCGAGCGCGATGGTGCGGCCGTCGGCGCACAGGGGGCGGACGCTGCGGCGGCGGGTGCCGCCGGCGTCGGATTCGATCAGGGCGAAGCAGACGATGGCCTGGGCGCTTTCTTCGCCGCCTTCGTCGTAGACGGCGACCCAGCCGGTGGCGGGCATGATCTGGATGATGTTGTCGAGGTTCGACATGGGGGTTCTCGGGTGGCGGAAGCCGCTTAGCTTGCCGGGTGGGTGTGGCGCCTGCAAGCGCGGCGGGCGCTTGCTCGTCATTCCATCGCCGTCCGGCGCCCGCTTTTAGCTCGTCATTCCAGCGCAGGCTGGAATCCAGTGACTGTGACGTTTGATTGTCGTGCTGACGCGCACGTGTCTCGCCTGTCGGCGAGTGTTTCGTGCCGCTGCCGCGACACGAGTTACTTTTTCTCTGCTTGCCCAGAGAAAAAGTAACCAAAAAGAGAGGGCACCCTGCGCGGCGCCCTCCGCAGCTTCGCTGCTGCGGGTTCGTGAGGGCTGGCCGGGCTTTTTGACGGGACATCCATGTCCCGTCAAAAAGGCGGGGACTCCTGTCCCCGCCCCCTGCGGGGCCTTCTCGTCCAGCCCTCACCGCCGTGCCAAGGGGACCCTGAAGATCAAGAGCCAGAGCAAAAAAAAGCGCACAAGCGGAACGCGGCGGGCTGCGCCGCCTGCTCTTCGTTCGATTCTCGCGACGCCCTGCATCTCCCTCTCCCCTCCGGGGAGAGGATTGGGGTGAGGGGCCGGGGCTCGCCTCAGCGTTTCCTATTTTCAATGCTCAAGGGTGAGAACCGACGGTAATTGGCTATCCGGATGCATCCGCAGCAACTGATAAGCCACCCCGCCCACGCCCGTCATCAGCCCCGGCATGAAGATATCCCTGGACAATCCGCAACGCGGCCCATGATCTTCCAGCCCAGTCAGCAGCATCTCTTTCAGATACGCACTGGTTAATCCTTCCGGTGCTTCACCCGCCGCGATGGCATGTTCCAGCAACTCCCACGCGCTGAAATCGCCATGGCACAGGCAATGGTCCAGGCCTATGCCAAAACGCCACGTCGCGGAGGCCGCGCGGCGCAGCAGCAACCGCGTCGACGGACGCTCCGCAGATGGATCCAGATTCATATGCGCAAGCCCGATACCTATCGCGCCATTGCACCACGCCGCCGTAGTCGCGGCATTTTCGGTTTTGCGCAGATCAATCCAGTTCTGCGCATCCGCATCGAACAAGGCATGCTCGAAGGCGAATGCGGCGTCCGCTGTTTCCTGGTAGTGGGTTTTCCCGGAAGCTCGCGCCAGCTTGCTCAACGCCCAGCCCATACCCGTTGCGCCATGGGAAAAGCCGCCCACGCCTTCGGGCCAGCGGCTGTCGCTCCAGTAAATGCCTGCGTTATCCCTGCGCCGCGCGCGCTCGCAAAGCATGTCGCCGAGCTGGCAGGCGATGGTCAGGTAGCGGCTGTCCTTCGTTGCGTTGGCTAATGCCAGCAGCGGCGGAATCGCGCCCGCCGTACCGGCGAGGAGATCGTTCGTGGTATCGGCTGCCGCTGCTTCGAGGATGTGGTCGGCCAATGAGCAGGCGCGCTTCAGGCTATGGCTTTCATCGATGCCCCATTGCGCAAGGATGATCCATGTCCATATCTGCGAACCCAGGCCGACGAATCCGCCGGGGAGTCGTGGCCGCAGTTTGATTGCTTCGCCTTCCAGGCGCTGGCGCGAGGCTTCGGCCAGATCGAGCGTATGCAGGATGCTGGTCAGCAGCAGATCGAGGCCTTCGACCGGGTTGGCGCGTTTCGCGGCGGTCTCGCGCAGATACGCCGCCACCAGTACCGCAATGCCGGAGATCCCGTTGTAGAGATCCTGCTCGATCGGCTGCATCGACCAGCTGGTCGCGCCGGCGACGGGAGCGATCCAGGCGACGCTGCCGTCTTCGCCATGGATGGCCTGGGCTGCGATCTGGCGCAGGATCGTTTCGGCCTGATAACGGCGGCGATGATCGAGCTGTCCGCCGCGCACCTGTTTCGGCAACAGCGAGTCTTCATCGGGCAACAGTCCATCGCCGATATAGGCACTGACCAGGGCGGCCTGCACGATATTTCTCTGCAGTTGAAGATCGGCCGCCCGCCAATGATTCAAACTTGCTTCGATCAGATTGCGCCGGGCAAGCCAGCGGCTGCCGCCAGGCCCTTCCAGTTCGCCAAGCCGGGCCAAGGTATCGAAGTAGGGAATATCGCCATCGATCAGATCATCGAGCTCGGCTTCGATCACGGCCGGATCACCTGGTGCGATCGGCATGTTGTCAGCCATTTTCTTCAGCAGGTCGTAGGCGCGCTGTCGTGCCGGACCTTCCTGATGCAGCGAAACGGGATGCCACAGCATGCGGCCTAGTTCGGCATAGGCTTCGCTGTGCCTGACGACGACGCGGACGCGGCAATCCGCAAAATAATCCAGGCGTTGTTCGAGCCGACCCGATGCATCGAGCCGCCGCAGATGCGCCGCCATCTCGTCGAAACCATGCAGCACCTCGGGCCAGAATCTGGCGAGTACGGGTTCGCGGCTTGGATGATTCTGCGCAATAGGCGCTTCGACCATAGCCATGCCCAGATGCGCTTCATCGGTGCCGGCCTTCGCAATCTGCGGCTGCGGCAGCAAGGGTTGCTCGCCGCGCAGCATGCCGATGCCGGAGTTGTCGACGCCGCGCCAGCCCAGGCCTTGCGCACGGCTCGGCAGCAGGCCGATGCCCATGACGTTGCCGCGCAGCAGCTCGGCTGCCTGATCGTAGGCATGCCCTAGCCCGGATGGACGCGGATCAAGCATCGGGGTGAACAGCGTTTCGCAATCGGTGACGATAGGGGAAGGGCCTGCGGCGATCAGGTTTTCCGCATGCAGATCGCTGCCGCCCAGGATGTGCATCAGCGCCAGCCAGTGGCCGATGCTTCGATAGAAATCGCGCAGTTCCGCATCGTCTTTCGCGTAGCGATGGGTGACGAATTCGGTCCAGCCGTAATCGGAAAAGGCGATGGCACGCGGTACTTGCATGGTCGAGGCGATGCCATCTTCCACGACAAGATCGGCAATGAATCGACCGAGCGCGATATCGACCGCCAGCGAGCGCGGCTTATAGACCAGACGGCCGCCTTCGGTGCGCAGCAGCGCCACCGTCTCGGCGCCACGATGAGAATCACCAGCGCCGAAGGCGAGTTCCAGCAGTTCGCCCGGCGTATCGCCGCATAGCGATGCGAGATGCGTACGGTCAGACGCCCAGCGCCGTGCGAATCGAAGCGACGCCTCGCAGCGATGCTCGACGATGCGATCGACTCGCTTCAGCAGCGAAGGGTAGTGGGCAACCAGCTCATGCCAGAATTCCAGGCGGGAGGACATCGCGCTGAATTGCTGCCAGCGCTGTGCGCTGTCTTCGGCGTCCAGGCGCCCGGTAACGCGTGCGGCATTCAATTCGAGCAGCAGCAGCCGGCCAAGCTTGCCGTGCAGTGCGCCGATAAGCGATTCGCGCGTGGCGGCGACGACAGTGGCGCATTCGCGGGAGCCGAGACCTTCGATATCCGAAAGCCGGGCTGCCAGCCGGGCCAGTGCCGGCTCGGTCAGGCAGCCCAAAGACGCTGCAAAATCATCCTTGATCACAGAGTTATGGCGCGCTATCAGCGGCAGCAGTTGTCGTTGACGCGAGTTCCGAGGGTGCAGGGATAGGTTGTCGTCATGGCCTGCGTCGCGCTTACGATATCCGACTGCGCGAATTGGCCGCCGATAAACAGCGGGCCGGCAGGATTATCGATATCCGGGTTTTCACGCCATTGCCTCACCAACGCGGTGCCTTCAGTAGAATCATTCATATAAAGCTCCCAGTTGTGTCGCAAGTGAGTACTCACGGTGTTTGCTGGGCGATGGCATTGCTCAAGCCCCTCGTTCATGCGCGCTCGGCCGGCGGAGTATCCGCTCGCCAAGTTATGCCGCGCAACTGCATGTTCTTGCGTGATTTGTCCGGGCTGATGGATCCAGTGCATGGCATGCTTATTGCCAATCAGCTCATTGCCACACGCGATCCTATTCCGATCAATGCAGGTCGGCCGATGAGTTATTCGGCAATGGATTAATCGGCTTTTCTCAAAGCGCGATCAGAGTCGCAACCGGCCAGTCGATCAGCTGGATCCGCCAGGCAGGCTGGCGCTGAGGCGGGCACCATCAGCGCCCAGATGCAGACGATGATGTTCGACTAACGCCCGGCGTTCGTGCGCGAGGCGATAGCTTTCGCGCAGCCGGCCGTAACCCAGCAGATGCAGTGAGGTCGACCAGGTGATGCGCGCCACATCCAGCAGTGGACGGAAATGGCTGTGGCGGAACTGCGGGCCGTAACGCGTGGGAATCGGCACCGAGATGACGTCGACGCCGACTTCGCGGCAGGCGCGGATCAGCAGCGAGGCTTCGTAGGCAAAGCCATTGGTGGCCGTATCGGCCAGTTCGAGCACCGCCGGCGGATACCAGCGCTGGCCGCTCTGCGTATCGGAGATACCGCGCGCGCAGGCCCAGGAAATGCCCCAGTCGGCCACGCGGTTGGCGACGTGGCGCGCGCGAGGCTGGCGTTCGGTGTCGAGCAGGCGCGCGCCGATCACCAGGCTGCCGGGATGGCGCTTGGCGGCGGCCAGCAGATACGGCACGTCGTCGGCCTGATGCTGGCCGTCGCCGTCCATGGTCAGCACCGCTTCGAAGCCGGACTGCCGCGCCGCGCGCAAACCCGTGCGCAAGGCTTCGCCCTTGCCGTGCTGGCCGTCGTGGCGCAGCAAGGTGACGCCACGCTGGCGCGCGACGATCTTCGGCGTGCCGTCGGTAGAGCCGTCATCGACCACGCACACCGGCACGCCCAGCCGCAGCGCGCCGGCCAGTACACCGGCAATGGCGCGTTCCTCGTTGTGGCAGGGGATGACGATGCACCAGCGCGGCAGTGAAGACGACATGACGTGCTCCTGGACGGCACGAAGGCAAGCCAGTGTCGGCATTGGCGGCGTGGGAGAGCGTGAAAAAGGTGTGCGTCTGGCCGTTAACGCACGAACAGGCGCACAGATTCGCCCCGGATCAATCCGCTCGCGAGGGCCCGCCGTATTGCAGCGTGTCCGAGATATCCGTCGCCGCCTGGCGCAGATGCTCCAGCGTCAGCTTCTCGCTGATCGCCGAAGCGCGGCGCTCGATAAATGGCACCGTCAGCGCGCACACCGCGCTGCCATGCTGCAGCACCGGCGCCGACAGGTCAGTCACGCCGTCGACGATATGGCTGGCCGCGGTGGCGTAGCCGCGGGCGTGCACCTGCGATGCGTGCTTGAGCAGCTTCTTGCGATCCAGCTCGGGTTCGTGCGCGGCGATCATGTCCAGCCACAGCTTCTGCACTTCGTCGGTCTGGAACGCCAGCAGCACGTGGCCGGAGGTGGCCTGCGACATCGGGCGGCGATGGCCGACGCGCACCACCAGGCCGATCTCGCCGGGCGGGTCGATGCGCGCGATCACCACGATCTGCTCGCGCGACGGCACCACCAGATGGCAGGACTGGTCGACCGCGTGGGCAAGGCGGTGCATCACCGGCAGCGCGGCTTCCACCGCGGTCTTCAGCGGCGGCTGCTCCATGCCTAAGCGGAACAGGCGCGGCGTGATCGCGTAACCGGAGTCGCCCTCGCCGCGCATGATGTAGTCGCGCTCCTCCAGCACCTGCAGCATGCGGAAGATCTCGCCGCGCGAACGGCCCACGCCCTCGGAAACCTCGGCGATGCTCAGCGGCACCGGCGAGCCGGCGAGCAGTTCCAGGATGTCCAGGCCTTTGTCCAGCGCGGGCGCGCGGTACTTGGGTGTGCTCTGCTTCGGCATGGTGCGTGGATTCCCCTCGATGAGCCCCGGACGACGAGCGGCCGGAAGATCGGCAAGATTGCCTCAGCGCGCCGCGCCATGCCACGCACCGGACTCCCGTTGCTGCGTTGCATCTTGTGTTACGGGTGAAATTGCTGTTCATATTTGCACAATCTGTCGGGACTTGTCCCTGAGCGGACACCAGCCAGCGGGGTAGGCAGTTTGGAGACGACAACGGAAACGCCGCCCTTGGCGGCGTCCTCATCAAGGGTGGCAAGCCGTTCGCTGCTCCCGCTGGCGCTGATCGTCAGCCTGTTTTTCCTGTGGGGCGTGGCCAACAACCTCAACGACGTGCTGATCCCGCAGTTCAAGAAGGCGTTCGTGCTGAACGACTTCCAGGCGGGCCTGGTGCAGAGCGCGTTCTATCTGGGCTATTTCCTGGTGGCGATGCCGGCCGGCATGTATATGCGGCGCTTCGGCTACAAGAGCGCGGTGGTGTTCGGCCTGGCGCTGTACGGGCTGGGCGCATTGCTGTTCTGGCCGGCGGCGGAGCTGGGCACCTACGGCTTCTTTCTGTTCGCGTTGTTCGTGATCGCCAGCGGGCTGGCCTTCCTCGAAACCTCTGCCAACCCGTTCGTGACCTTGCTCGGTCCGCGCGAGACCGCGGCGCGTCGCCTGAACCTCGCGCAGGCCTTCAATCCGCTGGGTTCGATCGCGGGCATCCTGATCGGCCAGCATTTCATCTTCTCCGGCGTGGAGCACACGCCCGAACAGCTGGCCGCGCTCAGCGCCGCCGAACGCGCGGCCTTCGTGGCGCACGAGACGGCGGCCGTGCAGTTGCCTTATCTCGCCATCGGCCTGGTAGTGCTCGGCTGGGGCTTGCTGATCCTGCTGACGCGCTTTCCCGCCGTGCATGCGGTGGAAGAGGGCGCGGCGCCGCACGACCACGGCGTGCTCGCGCGCCTGCTGGGCGATCGCCGCTTTCTAGCCACCATGGCCGCGCAGTTCTTCTACGTGGGCGCGCAGGTCGGCGTGTGGAGCTACCTGATCCGCTACGTGCAGGCGACCATGCCCGGCACGCCGGCCAAGCTGGCGGCCAATTACATGCTGGTGTCGCTGGCCTGCTTCATGGCCGGTCGCTTCGCGGGCAGTGCGCTGATGCGCTATGTCGCGCCGCGCCGATTGCTGGGGCTGTTCGCGGCGGTGAATGTGCTGTTGACCGTGTTCGCGGTGGCGATGCCGGGTTCGCTCGGCGCTTGCGCTTTGGTGGCCTGCAGCTTCTTTATGTCGGTGATGTATCCGACCATCTTCGCGCTTGGCGTGGAAGGCCGTGGCGATGACGAGCGCAAGCTTGGCTCCGCCCTGCTGGTGATGACCATCATCGGTGGCGCGGTGCTGACCGCGGCGATGGGCGCGGTGTCGGATGCGGCGGGCATCGCGCGCGCGATGCTGGTGCCGGCGGCGAGCTTCGTGGTGATCCTGCTGTTCGCGCGCCTGCGCGGTACGGCGGAACGCTGACATGCCGCTGCAGTATTTCGCGCTCGACCTGCAGGACGATCCCGAGCTGATCGAGGAATACGAGCGCTGGCACAGGCCTGAACACATCTGGCCGGAGATCGTGGTATCGATCCGCGATGCCGGCGTGCGCGACCTGGAGATTTTCCGCACCGGCAATCGCCTGGTGCTGGTGCTGGACGTTGCCGAGGATTTCGACGGCGCCGCCAAGGCCGCCGCCGATGCCGCCAATCCCAGCGTGCAGGCATGGGAAGAGCTGATGGACAGCTTCCAGCGGCGGCTGCCGTGGGCGAAGCCAGGGCAGAAGTGGGTGCCGATGCAGCGGATCTTCGCGCTGCGCGATTGCCCTTGAATCCTGCGCGGATCGCGGCGCAAGGCCGCGATCGATGATATTCACGCATCATCGTATTTGGACGTCTAAAGTTTGGACGTCTAAATGACGCTGGTAAGACGAATGTCATGACCCATAGGACGCAAAAGATCGTCAACTATGTATTGCGCGAAAATTGAGTGACGCACATCGCAACTCGCAAAAATGGCGCCTATAACTTCCGCAATACTTGACCTAATCTCGCGTGCGCGTCATGGGCAACCCACATCGATACCGCTCGATGACGTCAACCGATCGTTGCGCTTCGATCCTTTCAGGAAGAAAGGTCTGCGATGCGCACGATTCCATAGAGCGCAGTGCCACAGGGGGCAATTCAGCATGCGGCGTCTCGCGTAACACGCAGTGGCAGGCAGGTCGTCGGCGCATGAGTCAAACCGCGCCGCGGGTGAGTGCTGCCGCACGTCAGCGACGTTGCCGAACAGGCTTCTGGGCACGATGCGGAAGGCACGCAGCGTGAACCAGAAATCGCAAACCACTCTGTGGAAAATCGCAATCAAGCCGTGCACGGAAGTTCGTAGATAGTGCTCGTGCTTCAGTCTTGCAATCACCGTGGTCGCGCTTTTTCGCGGCATGGAGCGGTGACGCCAAAGAGAGATGGAAAGGGGGGCCTTCCCAAGGAGGGAAGCGGCATACGCAAGGGATTCGTATCCATCCAGATGGACAAGACGTGGGAGTAATCGACATGACGTTGGTCGAGTCGGAGCGACACCAGCGCCCGCTGTTCCAGGGGGAATTCCAACCCATCGCACCGCGGCCCTGTGCCGCCCCACCCGAATGAGCAACTGATCCGGTCCGGATTCCGGAGACCGTTGCCGTGACGCGCGCGAAGCACACCGCGCGCGGATAACACGGGGCCGCGGAAAACCGAACATGCGCGCCAAGCGCGCCGATGGTGCGGAGCCTGCCGGTTCCGCGCCCGGAGCCCTTTGCGTCTGTGTTTCAGGTTGGCCGCTGCTCCTTGCATACCCCGCCCGATGCAAGAACGAGGAGATGGTTATGAACAAGATCCACAGCAAAGTCTGGAACCGCGCGCTGAACCAGCTCGTGGTCGTCTCGGAGCTAGCGACGAGCAATCCCGGCGGCAGCGCGCACGGCGCCGTCCGCCATCGATCGCGGCATCGATTGAGCGCGAGCCTTCTCCTCGGGTTGGCGGCTTTGGGTGGGAGCGCGTGGGTGTTGCCGGTGCATGCGCAGTCGGTGGATTGCACTGCGGCGCCGTTCAATGCCTACAACAGCACTGCTTCGTGCATGGGCTACACAGCCAAAGCGACCGCCGATGGAGCCACGGCGCTGGGCTACGGAGCGCAAGCCACCAATGTCTGGTCGGTCGCGGTGGGTTACCAGACGGTCTCGTCGGCGCAGTACTCGATAGCGATCGGACGGACCGCATCGGCCACGGGTACCGGTGGTGCGGTCGCGATCGGCAGCGGCACGGTCTCAAATAACGTCAATACCGTTGCTTTGGGCGTCAACGCCACAGCCAGCGCCGCCGGCGCCAGCGCGCTCGGCACGTTCGCCGTGTCGTCGGGAGGAAACTCCACCGCGCTTGGCGTCAGCTCCTTAGCCAGCGGCGGCTTTGCACTTGCCGGAGGCTGGTCAAGCGTCGCTGCCGCTACCAATGCCGTGGCCTTCGGTCCGAGCAGCTCGGTGGACGTGAACTCGGTCAATAGTGTTGCTATCGGCTATCAGACCACTGTCGTCAATTCGAACAATGCCATTGCCCTCGGCTCCGGCTCGAACGTGAGCGGGGGAATTCACGCGGCGGCAGTCGGCTGGCAGGCCTATGCGACCGCCCTCAACGCGGTCTATCTGGGTGCCCGCACCGCGGGCTCAGGCGCATCGGCGGAATCGGCCATCGCCATCGGTACGGATGTGAGCAGTTCGGCAACCTATGCCATCGGCATGGGCATACAGGCGAACGCGAGCCAGAGCCAGGCGATCGCCATCGGTTACCACGCGCAAGCCTCAGGCGTGTCTTCCATCGCACTGGGTGGCGATTCCACAGCCAGCGCGGTGGCGTCGGGAAACAACTCGATCTCCATCGGCTCCGAATCGGCTGCCTCGGCCAACCGCGCAACCGCCATGGGTTTCCTGGCCAAGGCAAGCAATACGCAGGCATTGGCTGTCGGCGACGGTGCCAACGCTTCGGGTTCGCAGAACACGGCGCTTGGTGCGGGTGCGGTGAGCTCTGGTACGAGCGGGTCCACCGCGCTGGGTGTCAACAGCACGGCCAGCGGCGTCAATAGCACGGCGGTAGGCGCGTTCTCGAGCGCAAGTGGCGCAACCTCCGCTGCCTTTGGTCCGGGCACGTTGGCTACGGCGAGCCGCTCCACCGCGTTCGGACCCAATGCCAAGGCCAACGCCGCATCGACCGTGGCTTTCGGGGATACCAGCACGGTGGCAGCTGCGGCCGGTACCGGCTCCATCGCCGGCGGCCGTAACTCGCAGGTGCTGGGCGGCACCGGCGCTGTCGCGCTAGGTGAAGGCCAGACCGTCACCGGCAACGGCGCGGTGGCAATCGGCGATCCGAATACTTCCAACGGCACCGGCGCCGTGACGATGGGCGCCAACAATGTGGCAGCGGGCGATGCCGCCGGCACCACGGCGGCGGCTGGTGCGGTAGCGATCGGCAATTCCAACCAGGCCCTTGGCCAGGGCTCGGTGGCGCTGGGCAATGCCAGCAAGGCGCTGGCGGCCGGCGCGGTGGCGTTTGGCGATACGGCGGTGGCCAATAACGCAGGCGACGTCGCGCTGGGTTCCGGTTCGACCACCGCCGCGGCGGTGGGCACGGCCAACTACGTAATCGCCGGTACCACCTACGCCTTCGCCGGCACCACGCCGACCCGCACCGTCAGCGTGGGCGCCAATGGCAGCGAGCGCACCATCACCAACGTCGCCGCCGGCCGCATCGGGCTGAACAGCACCGACGCGATCAACGGTTCGCAGCTCTATGCGGTGACGCAGGCGGTGAATGCTGTCGCGGCGTCGGCGTCGCCGGTCCACTACTTCAGCGTGAACGACGGTGGCACACAGGGCACCAATTACCTCAACAACGGCGCCACCGGGCGCAATTCGCTCGCCGCCGGTGTGAGCGCCGCTGCCGCCGGCCAGGAATCGGTGGCGGTCGGTGCGCAGGCCGCAACCACCGGCAACCAGGGTGTCGCCATCGGCTTCCAGTCGACCGCGGCGCTTGGCGGCGTAGCGGTCGGCCCGCTGTCCGTGGCTAACGCGCAGAACGCCACCGCACTGGGCTTCAGTTCGCAGTCGAATGGCCTCAGTTCGCTCGCGGTCGGACCGTCTTCCCATGCCTTCAACGATCTCGGTGCCGCGATAGGCCCGGGAACCAGTGCCACCGGCGTGCGGGCGATCGCGGCAGGTTCGCAATCGGTCGCCAACGGAACGGCGGCGACGTCGTTCGGCGCGCAGACCAATGCCACCGGCAACAATGCGCTGGCGATCGGAACTTCGGCGAAAGCGCAAACCGACGATTCCACCGCGATCGGCCATACGGCGACCGCGAACGGCATCGGCAGCGTTGCGCTGGGCGTGAACGCCAATGCGAATGCAGCTTCCGCGCTGGCGTTCGGACAGGCGGCTACCGCGTCCGCCACCAATGCGACCGCGATCGGCAATGCCTCGCGTGCGTTGGCGGCTTCCACCATCGCGCTCGGCGACGGCAATACGGTCGCCGCCGCGGCTGGCACGGGCTCGATCGCGGGCGGTCACAACTCGCAGGTGCTGGGCGGCACCGGCGCGGTAGCGCTGGGCGAAAGCCAGACCGTCAACGGCAATGGCGCGGTGGCGATCGGCGATCCGAATTCGGCCACCGGCAACGGCGCCGTCACGGTCGGCTCGAACAACACCTCCAACGGCGATGGCGCCGTGGCGATCGGCAACGGCAACAACGCGCAGGGCGTCGGTTCGGTCGCGCTGGGCAATGGCAGCTCCGCGCAGGCGGCCGGGACGGTCGCGCTCGGCAATGGCGCCAATGCGTCGAACGCCAACGCCGTGGCGCTGGGCTCCGGCTCCACCACCGACGTGGCAGTGGGCACGGCCAACTACGCGATCGCCGGCACCACCTACAGCTTCGCCGGCATCACCCCGGGCAGCACGGTGAGCGTGGGCTCCGTCGGCGCCGAGCGCACCATCACCAACGTGGCCGCCGGCCGCATCAACGGCAACAGCACAGATGCGATCAACGGCTCGCAGCTGTTCGCCACCAACCAGGCGGTGGACAACCTGAGCAACGTGGTCACCGCCGGCGCCACGCACTACTACAGCGTCAATGACGGCGGCACGCAGGGCGGCAACTACGCCAACAACGGCGCCAGCGGCCTCAACGCCATCGCCGCCGGCGTGGGCTCGACGGCCACGGCCGATCGCAGCACCTCGCTGGGCCAGGGCACCGGCGTGTCGGTGCTGGGTGGCGTGGCGCTGGGTGCCGGTGCGGTGTCCGACCGCGCGATCGCGCCGGCTTCGGGCACGATCATCGTCGGCACCAATGTGATTCCGTACAACACCACCGACCGCAACCTGCTCGGCGCCGTGTCGATAGGCAACACCACCGACTTCCGCCAGATCACCAACGTGGCGGACGGCACGCAGGACCAGGACGCCGTGAGCCTGCGCCAGCTGAAGGGCGCGATGAGCTCGTTCTCGGTGACGCCGATCAAGTACTTCCACGCCAATTCCGCCGCGACCGATTCGGCCGCGATCGGTGCGGAGTCGGTGGCCATCGGCCCTCAGACCACGGTCAACGGAGATAACGGTGTCGGCCTGGGCAACGGCGCGATCGTGCAGCAGACCGCGCCGGGCGGCACGGCGATCGGCCAGAACGCCACGGTGAACCTGGCCGACGGCGTGGCGCTGGGCACCAACTCGACGTCCAACGGCATCCAGGCGATGGCGCTGGGCGCGGGCACGCAGGCGGCGTTCGCGGGCAGCGTGGCGCTGGGCGCGGGTTCGAAGACGGCGGCGGCGGTGGGCACGGCCAACTATGCGATCGCCGGCAACACCTATAGCTTCGCCGGTACCACGCCGGGTTCGACGATCAGTGTGGGCGACGGTGGTGCAGAGCGCACGATCACCAATGTCGCGGCGGGCCGCATCAGCGGCGGCAGCACGGATGCGATCAACGGCTCGCAGCTGTACGCCGCTACCCAGGCCATTGACGCGCTCAACACCAGCGTCGTCGCCAACGCGATCCACTACTACAGCGTCAACGACGGCGGCACCCAGCAATCCAACTACGCCAACAACGGCGCGACGGGCGTCAATTCGGTCGCTTCCGGCCCCGGCACCTTGGCTGCGGGTGTGGGCTCGGTCGCCATGGGCCACAACTCGCAGGTGCAGAGCGGCACCGGCGCGGTGGCGATCGGCGAAGGCCAGACGGTAAACGGCGATGGCGCCGTGGCCATCGGCGATCCGAACACGGTCACCGGCACGGGCGCGGTGGGCATGGGCGCGAACAACACCGCCAATGGCAATGGTGCGGTGGCGCTAGGCAACGGCAACAACGCACAGGGCGTCGGCTCGGTCGCGCTGGGCAATGCCAGCAGCGCGCTGGCGGCCGGCGGAGTGGCTTTCGGCAACGCGGCGGTGGCCAACAATGCCAACGACGTGGCGCTGGGTTCCGGTTCGACCACCGCCGCCGCGGTAGGCACGCCCAACACCGTGATCAACGGCACCACGTATGCGTTCGCCGGCACCACGCCGGCCAGCACGGTCAGCGTGGGCAACGTGGGCAACGAGCGCACCATCACCAATGTCGCCGCCGGCCGCATCAGCGGCAGCAGCACGGATGCGATCAATGGCTCGCAGCTGTTCCAGACCAACCAGGCCTTGAACACCGTGGGCACCACGGTGACCAACCTGGGCGACTCGATCGCCAACAGCTACGGCGGCAGCACCACCTACGATCCGACCACCGGCACGCTCAACACCAACATCACCTACGCCGGCAATAACTACAGCTCGCTGCAGCAGATCTTCAACCAGATCAGCGGCGTGGTGAGCGGCGGCGGCATCAAGTACTTCCATGCCAACTCCACCCTGGCCGATTCGACGCCCACCGGTCTGAACAGCGTGGCGATCGGTCCGGTCTCGGCGGCCAATACGGAAAACGCGGTGTCGATCGGCAACGGCGCAACCGCCGGCGCCAACGTGGGTGACGTGGCGCTGGGTTCCGGTTCGACCACCGCGGCCGTGGTGCAGACCGGCAGCGGCACCATCGCCGGCAACACCTACACCTATGCCGGCACGACGCCGAACAGCACGGTCAGCGTGGGTGCGCCGGGCGCCGAACGCACCGTCACCAATGTGGCGGCGGGGCAGGTCAACGGCGGCAGCACGGATGCGATCAACGGCTCGCAGCTGTTCGCGACCAACCAGGCGATCGATACGCTCAACAACACCGTCACGGCCAACGCCACGCACTACTACAGCGTGAACGACAACGGCACGCACGGCGGCAACTACGCCAACAACGGGGCGACCGGCGTCAATGCCATGGCCGCAGGTGTGGATGCCACGGCAGCGGCTGACCGCTCGACGGCGTTGGGTCAGGGCACGGGTGTGTCGGTGCTCGGCGGCGTGGCGCTCGGTGCGGGGGCGGTGTCCGATCGCGCGATCGCGCCGGCTTCCGGCTCGATCATCGTCGGCACCAATGTGATCCCGTACAACACCACGGATCGCAACCTGCTCGGCGCCGTGTCGGTGGGCAATGCAACGGACTTCCGCCAGATCACCAATGTGGCGGACGGCACGCTGGATCAGGACGCGGTGAGCTTGCGCCAGTTGAAGGGCGCCATGTCCTCGTTCTCGGTGACGCCGATCAAGTACTTCCACGCCAACTCCACCGCGAGCGATTCGCTGGCGGCGGGTGCGGAATCGGTGGCGGTCGGTCCGCAGACCACGGTCAATGGCGACAACGGCGTGGGCATCGGCAACGGTGCGATCGTGCAGCAGACCGCGCCGGGCGGCACGGCGATCGGCCAGAACGCCACGGTGAACCTGGCCGACGGTGTGGCGCTTGGTACGAATGCCACCTCCAACGGCATCCAGGCGATGGCGCTGGGCGCGGGCACGCAGGCGGCGTTCGCGGGCAGCGTGGCGCTGGGCGCGGGTTCGAAGACCGATGCGGCGGTGGGCACGGCCAACACCACCCTGGCCGGCACCACGTACAACTTCGCCGGCACGACGCCGGGTTCGACGGTCAGCGTGGGCAGCGCCGGTGCGGAACGCACGCTCACCAATCTGGCCGCGGGACGCATCAGCGGCGCCAGCACGGATGCGATCAACGGCTCGCAGCTGTACGCCACCAACCAGACGCTGCAGCAGCTGTATACCAGCTTGCAGAACCTCACCACGACGGTGAACAACCTGCCGCAGCAGGGTCCGGGCACCACCATCAACACCTACCAGACCAGCGTCGACAACACCAAGAACGCCACGGCCACCGGCAACAACTCCACTGCCGTGGGCGCCGGCTCCACCGCCACCGGCGACAACAGCGTGGCGATCGGCGCCAACTCGGTGGCGAACACCGCCAACACGGTGTCGGTGGGTTCGGTCGGGCATGAGCGCACCGTCACCAACGTCGCGGCAGGCGTGAACAACACCGACGCGGTAAACGTGGGCCAGCTCAACGATGCGATCGAGAGTGCCAAGAACTGGTCCAAGAGCTACGTCGACCAGCGCTTCCAGAGCGTCGACCGCGACTTGAACCGCATCGGCAACCGAGCCAATGCAGGCATCGCCTCGGCGATGGCGATGGCCAGCCTGCCGCAGGCCTACCAGCCGAACCAGAGCTCGGCCGGCGTCGCGGTGGGTACCTTCCACGGCGAAAGCGGCATGGCTGTGGGCGTGTCCACCATCACCGAGAGCGGCCGCTACGTGTTCAAGCTCAACGCCACCACCAACTCGCGCGGCGATACCGGCGCGGGCGTCGGTGCAGGCGTGGTGTGGTGAGGGCGGGCGTGATCATGAGCGATATCCAAGGAGCCAAATCCATGCGTACTTCCATCAAGCACATCGCCGCGGCCTCGTTCGCGCTTGCACTGACCTTCACCCTGGCCGCCTGCGGCAATGTCAGCCATGACATTGCCAAGGACGGCGGCTCGGCCGGCCAGACGGTCTGGCCGGAACCGGGCGACACCACGCCCATGCACAAGGGCGGCACCTTCCCGAACCTGGCCAACCTGCGCCAGATGAAGGCCGGCCTCAACAAGCCGCAGGTGTCGGACCTGATCGGCTACCCGCACTTCAGCGAAGGCGTGTGGGGCGTGCGCGAGTGGAACTACCTGTTCAACTTCCGCAAGCCGGACAGCGACGAAGTGACGGTGTGCCAGTACAAGGTGCTGTTCGACGAGAACAAGCTGGCGCGCAGCTTCTACTGGAAGCCGGAGTCCTGCGCGGCCCTGCTGGAGGAACCGAAGCCGGCGCCGGCTCCGGCACCGCGCGCGGCAAGCAAGCCGCGCGTGCTTTCCGCTGATGCCTTGTTCGCCTTCGACAGCGCCGAGCTGTCGCCGGCGGGACGCCGTACGGTGGACGATCTCGCCGCGGAGTTGCGCGAGCAGGGCGGGGTGCTGCGTTCGGTGAGCATCGCCGGCTATACCGACCGCCTGGGCAGCGATGCCTACAACCAGAAGTTGTCGCAGCGCCGCGCCGAGTCGGTGAAGGCCGAGCTGGTGCGCGCCGGTGCGCCGGCTGACCGCATCAGTGCCGAGGGCTTCGGCAAGGCCGATCAGGTGAAGGACTGCCCGGAAGGCAAGCGCGCGGAACTGATCGCCTGCCTGGCGCCGAATCGGCGGGTAGAGGTGAAGGTCGACAGCGAGCAGTGAGTCCGAAGGTGCAAGTTGTCTGGTAAGGAGATCGGGGTTCGCCATAAGCGAACCCCGATCTGCATCAGCTCAGTGTATGACCCACTGCTGCGGCGCCAGGCCGTTGTCGGTCCATAGCTGCAGCTGCGTGCCATGCGTAGTGGAACCGGCCGGATCATCCAGGATCAGCGATCCCGAGGCCTGGTTCAGCAGCTTGTAGCTGCCGTTGCCCAGGTCCATGAACTGCCAGTTCTGGTTGGCGTTGTTGGCGCAGCCCCACAAGGTGACCAGATTTCCCGGCGAGGTGCTGCCGCCGGTGTTGTCCACGCACAGGCCGGTGGCCTGGTTCTGGATGCTGAACCAGCCGCCGCCCTTGGCATGCACGGTCCAGTTCTGCACGGACAGGTTGTTGCAGTCCCACAGCTCCGCGCTGGTGTTGTTGGCGGTGGACCAGCCGGTGTTGTCCAGGCATAGCGCCGGCGCCTGCACGCTCTGGAAGCTGTGCACCGAACCGTCGGCGGGCAGGCGGTTCCACGGCTCGCTGGCGAAGTAGGTGATGCAGCCGCCGTTGAGGTAGTCCGAAGCCAGTTCCAGGATGCTGGAACCGTCCGCCGCCGGCAGCAGGGCGGAGGAGTAGTTGGGGCAATAGTTGTCGTAGGCGCCGGGCACCTGCACCGGCGCGGCGATGGTGTACCAGTTGCCCGCGCCGTCCAAGTTGGTGTTGACGAACAGCACCTTGCCGTTGGAGGGCGAGACGCTGCCGTTGGACTCGTACATCACCTGGCCCACCAGCAGGATGGCGCCGTTGGACGACAGCACCGACGGACTCCAATGATTGAGCGGCGCATGCTCCAGATACTGGCCCGCGGCGGTCTGCACTCGCGTGCCCATATTGGAGGGATCGCCGTAGTTCCAGCCATCGGTCGAGGTACGCGAGAACACGGTGCACGCCGCCGGGCCGCACAGCTCATTGCTCATGAAGTAGTGGCCGTTCGGCAGCTTGCTCACCGTGATCATGCCGGGGCGATCGCCCTGGATGGTGCTGCGTATGGTGTCGGTCCTGTCCTGCCAGCTGCTACCGTTGTAGGTGCGGATCTGCGCGAGTTTCTGGCTGCAGCAGGGATCGGTCTCGTCGGACCAGAACATCACCAGCGCGCCGTCGCTGGCCACGCTGAACTCCGGTTCCCACAAACCGCCGTGGTTGTTGTCGGCGGCCAGCGCGGGTGTGCTGTGGTAAGTCCACGACACGCCCTGGTTGGTGCTGATGTAGACCTCCACGGCCGGGTTGCCACCGGAGAAGTAGGAGCCCGCGGAGATCAGCGTGCCGGCCGCCAATGAACCCACCTGCTGCGGCAGTTCGTACAGCGTGGCGCAGCAGCGCTCGCTGCTGCCCGGCGCGGTGGGCACGGTGGCGATCTGGCTCCAGCTCGCGCCGTTGTCGTTGCTCTGGAAGATGATGCCGTTGGTGCTGGCGGCGAGGCGGCCGTAGGTATTGGCGGGGCCGTGCTCGAGCCGGATCACGCGGGGGTAAAGCGTGCTGCCTTGCAGGACGGTGCCGGTTGCGGCGTGGGCCGTGCCGATGGCGGCGAGCAGGCAGACGCAGAACACATGGAACCACCAGGAACGGATGCGATGCATGACGTTCTCTCCGGATGAGTTGGTGGCGTGTCTGGAAAGGTGTTGCGTGAACGGGCCGGTCGTCCGACCTCGCCTTATCGTGATGATCGTGCTTGTGACTTATCCCAAGTTGGAATCCTTCTCCCTCCGGGAGAAGGTGGCGGCAGCCGGATGAGGGTACGGGCGGAGTGCAACACATCACTCCGCCCGTACCCTCACCCCAACCCCTCTCTCCCACAGGGACTACCTTCGGGTCGCCGGAGGGAGAGGGGCTAGTCATCAGCGGCCGATATCGCGCAGCCGCTTGCCCGCCATCAGGTTCCGCTCGATCTGCTCCAGCGTCACGCCCTTGGTCTCCGGCACCAGCCAGAACGTCAGCACGATGAACACCGCGTTGAGCCCGGCATACAGCCAGAACGTCGAGGCATTGCCGATGGTGTTGAGCAGGCTCAGAAAGGTGAAGCCGACCACCATGTTGGTGATCCAGTTGGTAAACGTGGACACGCCGATGCCGAAGTCGCGGCCCTTCAGCGGCTGGATCTCCGAGCACAGCGTCCACACCAGCGGGCCGGCGGACATGGCGAAGCCGACGATGAAGAACAGCAGCATCG
>Ga0207640_10000040_pt1 | contig 106134 bp, 99 predicted proteins | sample KBSCornC42_FD_184300 | JGI IMG/M metagenome (GOLD analysis project Ga0207640, IMG submission 184300) | Corn rhizosphere microbial communities from Kellogg Biological Station, Michigan, USA - KBS Corn C4-2 (SPAdes) (version 2) | ecosystem: Host-associated > Plants > Roots > Rhizosphere > Soil ... | reverse complement strand
GCCGACGAAGGAGGAGTGAATTGAAGAACGCCCCTTGGGCGGCCGCACGAGCGCCCGCTCTTCGAACCCTATTTGCGGTGCTGGCCCTGGTAGCGGCCTTGCTGGCCGTGGCCGCGCCGGCTCAGGCGACCACTCCCGGTGGCGTCACCTCGACTACCCCGGAAACCGAAGCACCGGCCAATGGAGAAGCCGAAACCGGCCCTCCCGGTAAGGCGATGCTGGTCAACGGGCGGGCGGTCCCGCCGGTCAACGCACCCCCGGCCGTGAAGAAGGTGATCGCCGCGGCGAACAAGATCCGCACCAAGCCCTACATCTGGGGCGGCGGTCATGCACGCTGGTGGGACAGCGGCTACGACTGCTCGGGCTCGGTCAGCTTCGCCCTCCACGGCGGCGGCTTCCTCACCAGCCCGCTCCCGTCCGGCCCAATGGAGACCTGGGGCAGCGCCGGCCGCGGCCGCTGGATCACCGTCTACGCCAACGGCGGCCACGCCTACGCCGTAATCGCCGGCCTCCGCTGGGACACCGCCGGCAATACCAGCGGCACCGGGCCCCGCTGGCACAAATCCCTCAGAGCTGCTGCGACGGGGCCCTTCGTAGCTAGACACCCAGCCGGCTATTAGAGCCGGCTGGGTCAGGCCGATTAAGCCGCCTGGTTCTTGAAGTAGTTCGCGTTGATCTCGGCGTATTTGGCCCACTCGGCCGGGAGCTGATCCTCGGCGAAACAGGCGTCGACGGGGCAGGCCTCGACGCAGGCGTCGCAGTCGATGCACTCGTCGGGGTCGATGTAGAGCTGCTCGACGTTGTCGTAATCGGCCTCGTCAGGCGTCGGGTGGATGCAGTCGACGGGACAAACCTCGACACACGAGTTGTCCTTCTGGCCTATGCACGGCTCGGCGATGACGTAGGTCATTCGAGAGGTCTCCTAAAGCTTCGTTTTCCGGGTGCCCGCCGGGGACCCCGGCCAAGCGCGACCGCTCATTTTAGGGATCATGGGGCCGTGCTGCTGTTAACTGGGGCAACCGGAAGCATCGGATCCCGGCTTCTACCGCTGCTGCTGGAGCGCGGCGAAGAGGTCCGCTGCCTGGTGCGCGAGCCGCGGCGGTTGGGGGCGCGGCGGGTCGACGTGCAGATCGCCCTCGGCGACCTGGGCGAGATGTCGGACCCCTACCTGGTGCGCCAGGCGCTGCGCGGGGTCGACACGGTGATCCACCTGGCGGCCTCGATCCGCGACCAGCCGCCGAAGCGGATCGAGGAGCTGAACGGGCTGGCGACGGTGCGGCTGCTGCAGGCAGCGGAGCGCAGCGGCGTCGAGCGCTTCCACTTCTTCAGTGCGCTCGATGCGCAGGCGTCGCAGCGGACGCGGTTCTTCCGCGCCAAGTGGGTGGCCGAGGAGGCGGTGCTCTCCTCGCCGCTGCAGACGACGGTCTTCGCGCCCTCGATCGTCTACGACCACAGCGACCCCTGGATCACGCTTCTGCGACGCTTCTCCTTCCTGCCGGTGCTGCCGGTCTCGGGGGATGGGGTGGCGCGGTTCCAGCCAATCTGGGCGGCGGACGCGGCGCAGTGCGTGGTGGGAGCGCTGGACGCGCCGGAGCCGCGGCCGCGTTACGAGCTGGCGGGACCGGAAACGCTCAGCTATGACCAGATGTCGGACCTGGTCAGCCGCATCGCCGGGCGGCCGCGGCCGCTGGTGCACATGCCGCTCTCGCTGGTGCGAGCGGGACTGATCGCGCTCCGCAACCTCTTCGGCGAGGCCGTGTTCGCAACTTGGGAGGAGGCCGAGCTGATGGAGGTCTCGATGGTGAGCGAGCGCGGCTCGGCCGACGCGCAGGCGCTCGGAGTCGCACCGCGAAGAATGGGAGATGTCCTTCAAGACGCTTAAGCGAGTGCTTATCGGGGCGGCCGCGGCGGCCGCGCTTGTCGCTCCGGCGCCGGCGGGCGCGATCTCGCTGGTGCCGCCGAAGCCGAACGTCTTCCTCGGCGTCAGCGACCGGGGGACGACGACGGAATTCAACGAATGGGTCGAACTGACCGGGAAGCATCCCGCTCTGCTGGAGACCTTCCATCCCTGGGGAAACAGCCTCAACGAGGCCTATGAACGCTGGCGCGAAACCGGGACGCGGCCGATCCTCCACATCTCCACCGCCGACGACCAGACGCTGGCGGAGATCATCACCCCCGAGCAAATCGCCCTTGGGTTAGGCGACGAATACCTGCTGCAGCTGAACAACTTCTTCGCCACGAAAGGGCTGCCGGCCTACATCCGGCCGCTGGGGGAGCCAAATCGCTGCCTCAACGCCTGGACTGCAGTCGACTGCGAAGGCAACCAGAGGGGCGGCGAACACACCACCGGTTGGTACAAGCAGGCCTTCCGCCGCATCTCCTTGATTGTGCGCGGAGGCCAGAGCCTGGAAGCGATCAACGCGACGCTGGCAGAACTGGCGCTGCCGCCGGTGCAGCGGACGAAAGGCCCGCCGCCGACGGAACTGCCAGCGGCGCCGGTCAGCATCGTCTGGAGCACCCTGCCCGGCGGCTCGCCCCGCGTCAAAGGCAACTTCCCCGGCAACTACTGGCCGGGACGGCGCTGGGTCGACTGGGTCGGCACCGACTTTTACTCCGAATATCCGGTCTGGAAAGACCTCAACCGCTTCTACGCGGGCAAGCAGTGGAAGGGGATGCCGATCGCGATGACCGAGTGGGCCGTCTCCGGCGAAGACGACCCTCGCTTCGTCAAGCAGGTCGTCGCCTGGACCGTCAAACGCCCCCGCGTGCGGATGCTCATCTACTACCAGGGCTTCGGCGCTGGAAACCCCTACGACCTCCGCCTCTACCCCCGCACCACCAACACCCTGCGCCTGAAGATCCGCCGCGCCAACTTCCTCTCCAGCGCCGAATACAACGCCGGCTTCCTGCCGCCGCTGCCGCCAAAGCCGAAGAAAAAGTAGCCGCCTAAAAAAGAGGCCCGGGTTGCCCCGGGCCTCTCGAAACTGCTCTCCGATTGGAGAGGGCTACATCATGCCGCCCATGTCGGGCATGCCGCCCGGCATGCCGCCGCCGCCGTTCTCCTCCGGCGGTTCGGCGATGATCGCCTCGGTCACGAGGATGTTCTTCGCGATCGAGGCGGCGTTCTCCAGGGCGGAGCGGGTGACCTTGGTCGGGTCGATGACGCCGGCCTTGATCAGGTCGCCGTACTCGCCGGTCGCCGCGTTCAGGCCTTCGCCCTCCTTCAGATCGCGGACCTTGTTGACCACGACCGAACCCTCGAGGCCGGAGTTCTCGGCGATCTGCCGCACCGGCTCCTCCAGCGAACGGTGGATGATCCGGGCGCCGGTGATCTCGTCCGGGTCGTCCAGCTTCTCCGGGTCGAGACCGGCCTGCGCGTTCAGCAGCGCCACGCCGCCACCCGGCACGACGCCCTCCTCGAGGGCAGCGCGGGTCGCCTGCAGCGCGTCCTCGACGCGGTGCTTTTTCTCCTTCATCTCGGTCTCGGTGGCGGCGCCGACCTTGACCACGGCAACGCCTCCGGCGAGCTTGGCGAGGCGCTCCTGGAGCTTCTCGCGGTCGAAGTCGGAGTCGGTGCTCTCGACCTCGGTTTTGATCTGGTTGATCCGGCCCTTGATGTCGCCCTGGTCACCGGCCCCGTCGATGATCGTGGTGGTGTCCTTAGAGACGACGACGGTACGAGCCTGACCGAGCTGGGTGAGCTGGGTGTTCTCCAGTTTCAGGCCCATCTCCTCGGTGATCACCTCGCCGCCGGTGAGGATCGCGATGTCCTCGAGCATCCGCTTGCGGCGGTCGCCGAAGCCGGGTGCTTTCACGGCGACGCCGGTGAAGGTGCCGCGCAGCTTGTTCACGACCAGGGTCGCGAGGCACTCGCCCTCGACGTCCTCGGCCACGATCAGCAGCGGTTTGCCGCCCTGCATCACCTGCTCGAGCACCGGCAGGATGTCCCGCACGGAGCCGATTTTCTGGTTGGCGATGAGGATGTAGGGATCTTTCAGCACCGCCTCCATGCGGTCCTGATCGGTGACCATGTACGGCGAGATGTAGCCCTTGTCGAACTGCATCCCCTCGGTGAACTCGAGCTCCATCCCGAAGGTCTGGCCCTCCTCGACGTTCACCACGCCGTCTTTGCCGACTTTCTCGATCGCGTCGGCGATCACGTTGCCGATCTCGTCGTCGCCGGCGGAGATGGCGGCGACGCGGGCGATCTGGTCTTTGCCCGCGACCTCTTTGCTCTGCTTGTCGCGGAGGTTGGAGACGACCTCCTCGACCGCCTTCTCGATCCCGCGGCGCAGGGCCAGCGGGTTGGCGCCGGCGGCCACGTTCTTCAGGCCCTGGCGGACGATCGTCTGGGCCAGCAGGGTGGCGGTGGTGGTGCCGTCACCGGCGACGTCGTTGGTCGCGGTCGCGACCTCGCGGACGAGCTGGGCGCCCTGGTTCTCGAAGACGTCCTCGACCTCGACCTCGCGGGCGATGGTGACGCCGTCATTGGTGATCGTCGGCGCGCCGAACTTTTTGTCGAGCACGACGTAGCGGCCTTTCGGGCCGAGGGTGACCTTGACGGCGTTGGCGACGGAATCGACGCCGGCCTGCAGGGCCCCCCTTGCATCCTCTGCGTACTTCAGCTCCTTGTGAGCCATTTCTTTGGGTCCTCCTTGATTACGTAAGTCCGGGTGGAGAGCTAGGCGACCTTGGCCAGAACGTCCGACTCGCGCAGCACCAGCAAGTCCTCGCCCTCGATCACGATGTCGGTGCCGCCGTATTTGGAGTAGAGGACTTCGTCCCCCTCCGCGACGTCGAGCGGGCGGCGGCTGCCGTCTTCGGCGACTGCACCGTCGCCGACGGCGAGCACCTTGCCCTTCTGCGGCTTCTCTTTTGCGGTGTCGGGGAGGACGATGCCGCTCGCGGTCGTCTCCTCCTCCTCTACCGGCTTGACGATCAGCCGGTCCCCGAGGGGCTTCAGCTTCATCCGTGAACCTCCGTTATTCGGTCAGTGTTGGGTGGGAAAAGTTAAGAAATCGCCGTTCCAGAGCCAAATCCTGTGCCTTGGCGGCGATTGGCACTCTCAGGGGTGGAGTGCCAACAGAAGAAAGATAGCGAACCGTCAGTCCATGGCCAAGAGGCGACAGCCGAGCAGCTCGGAGATCCCCTCGCCGCCGCGCCGCATCACCCAGTCGTGGTTCCACTCGAAGGCGGGACGCAGCAGCGGCGCCAGCAGGTTCATCCAGGGCTTGGTCGTGCGCACGTTCCACTCGTAGAGGACCGCGGTCACCCCATCCTGCTCGTAGAGGCGCCAGCGGCCGATCCCTTCGAGCTCGCCGACCGCCCGGCCCTCCATAAGAGTCGGGTACTCGATCCGCGTCGTCGTCACCTCGAACTCGACCCGGTAGGGCAGGAGGCTTTTCCAGACCATCCGCGAGACGCTGCCGAGGCCGCCGTTGTCCCCAGGGCGCAGTTCAGTCGCCTCCTCCACCCCGCGCCACCAGCGCGGCCAGGCGGCCTGCTCGTGGATCGCCTCCCAGACCGCCTCGCGCGGAGAGTCCAGCAGCCAGGTGGTAAGGAAGGCGTATTCGGCCATCGCTAAGTGCCTACGCCGCCTCGCCGCATCCGGTTCAGTTGTGGTGCGGGGTCTCCCCGTTACCCAGGTGCGTGTGGGGAGGCTCGACGATCTGCGAGAAGCGGATCACGGTGACCAGGTCGTCCTCGGAGACCGGGCGGCTGTAGATCTGCTCGAGGAAGCGAATCTCCTCCTCGATCCGGCGGAACTCGGGGTTGTCGTGCTCGATGTCGCGGCGGCTGAGGTCGCCAGCGCGCTTGACCTCGACGTCGTCGATCACCGCGGTGAAGATCTTCTCCCGCGGGCTGTGGCGGAAACCGACGGTGATCCAGACAACTTGGCCGCGCTCGTACTTGTTGCTCTTGTCGCCCAGCCGAATCGTCGCGCTCTTGCGACCGCGCTTCAGCTGGTCGATGAAGACCGCCGAGTAGAAGTTCAAGACGTAGATGCCGCCCTTCATCTGCGCTGCGAGCGTATAGGAGAGCGGCCGCCGCGTGGACTAGGGGTCTGGCACCGGCTTCCCGGGCGCCGATCGCGGGTCCTGGACAGGTGTTCGATCGGATCGATTGCAGTTTTTCGCCAGGGAATCCGATCAGTGAATGACCGTGGCAGAGGGACGACTCCGAATTCGCTTTCCCCTGGCGGCGCTGATCTGCGCTGCTGGCCTGCTGCTGCTTCCGCTCGCCGGCCAAGCCGAGGCGAAAAAGTGCGACGGCAAAAAGGTGACGATCATGGGCACCGCCGGACCGGACCACATCGTCGGCAAGAAGGCCAGCGACGTGATCTACGGCGGCGGCGGGGACGACATCATCACCGGCGGCCCCAACGGCAACGACACGATCTGCGGCGGGCCGGGGAACGACACGATCGTCGGCGGCCACGGCTTCGACGACCTGCAGGGAGAAGGCGGCAACGACAACCTCCAGGGCGACACCGGCTCCGACCAGCTCGACGGCGGCGAGGGAGACGACAATCTTTCCGGTGAAAAGGGCGCCGACGCGATGCACGGCGGTGGCGGCGAGGACTCGCTGCTCGGCTCTAAGGGACCCGACAAGCTTGACGGTGGCGCCGGCAACGACTACATCGACGGCCAGCAGGGCAGCGACAAGATCGAAGGCGCTGGCGGCAACGACAAACTTCTCGGCGACAAGGGCAACGATCAGATCGAAGGCGACGAGGGCGACGACTTGATCGAAGGCGGACCGGGCGATGACAGCGACCTCGAAGGGGGTGGCGGTGCCGACGAAGTCTTCGGCGGCGCCGGTACCGACAACGCCAACGGCGGCCCAGGCGACGGCGACATCGTCCGCGGCGACGCCGGCACCGACAGCCTCTCCGGCGGCGAAGGCGGCAACGACATCGTCTCCTACGCCAGCGCAACTCGCGGCGGCATCCAGGTCGATCTCGCCACCGGCAACGCCAAAGGCGACGGCCATGACAGTCTCAACGGCTTCGAGGACGTGGTTGGCTCGCCGCAGGGCGACACGATCGTCGGCGACGGCCAGTCGAACCGGATCGACGGCGGCGTCGGTGACGACACCCTCGACAGCGGCGGTGGCGGTGGCGAGGCGTTCGGCGGACCCGGCACCGACAGTTGCAACGGCTTTGCGACGGAAACTTCCTGCGGCCCCGAACCCTCGCCGCCGCCGACCCTCGCCTACGGGACCCTCAACCAGGGCCTCGCCGGCGCCAGCCTGATCATCCAGGGCAGCCCCCAGGACGACGACATCCACATCTCCCGCAGCCCCGAAGCCTGGGTGATCTCCTCCGCGGTCCCGATCTTTGCCGGCGACGGTTGCCAGACGCCGCCCTCCAACGGCAGCGCGATGATCTGCCCCGACTCCGGCCGCGCGCCGATCATCGTCGTCACCGGCGGCAATGGCAACGACAAGATCGTCGTCGACCCCAGCGTCCCCGCCAACGCCCAGGTGCGGATCAACGGCAACGCGGGCAACGACGAACTCGTCGGTGGCAACGGCGACGACGTACTGGAAGCCGGCGAGAACTACAACGGTCCCGACAACGGCAACGACGTGCTGATCGGCAACGCCGGCAGCGACGTCCTCTACGCCGACCCGGGTGCCGACAAACTCCAGGGCGGGCCCGGCAACGACCTGCTGGTCAACTCCGTCGTCACCTGTCAGGGCGACACCTTCGACGGCGGCCCCGGCGAGGACACCGTCTCCTACGCCCGTTCTAAGGACAACCTGCGGGTCGAAATCGGCGGCACCGGCGGGCCTCCCGGCTGCGGCAACCCCGACCAGGTCCTCAGCAACAACGAGAGCCTCGAGGGATCCGACGGCCCCGATGTCCTCGTCGGCGATAACGGCGACAACAGCCTGATGGGCCACCTTGGCGCCGACACCTTCATCGGCAAAGGCGGCAGCGACTTCATCGACGCCGCCGACGGCCAGCGCGACAAGCAGATCGACTGCGGCGGGGGCGGCGACGAAGTCGCCCGCGACGGCAACGACCCGCCCGGCATCAGCTGCTGAGCGGCCGGCAGACTTACTCCTCGCCGAACCCCTCCTCGCCGATCAACGGCACGAAGCGGCATGGGCCGATCTCGTGAGTCTCGACCCGGTCGCCCGTGCGGCGCAGGACCGTGAGCACGTCGGTGTCGCCGGCGGCGATCGGGATCACGAGGCGGCCGTCGTCGGCGAGCTGGTCCACCAGCGTAGGCGGAGCGGCGGGAGCGGTCGCGTGGACGGCGATCGCGTCGAAGGGCGCTCGCGTGGGGACGCCGAGGCTGCCGTCGGCGACGACTAGCTCGACGTTCCTTATGTCGAGCGCAGCGAGTGCCTCCGCCGCCGCTCGCGAGAGCGTCTCGCGGCGCTCGACGCTGACCACGTGGGCGGCGAGCCGGGCCAGTACCGCGGCCGAGTAACCGGAGCCGGTACCAACCTCCAGCACCAGCTCCGACCCCTCCAGCTCCAACGCCTGGCAGATCGCGGCGACGATCCAGGGCTGGGAGATCGTCTGCTCCTCGCCGATCGGCAGCGCCGAGTCCGCGTAGGCCCGCCCCCGCATCGCCTCGGGCAGGAACAGCTCCCGCGGCACCTCCTCCATCGCCGCCAGCACCCGCTCGTCCTCGATCCCCCGCCGCCGCAGCTGGCGCTCGACCATCCGCTGCCTGGCGGACCCGAATTCGGTCACGGCCGCAGCGGATGCTGGTGAAAGCCGGGGGCGAAGGTCCACGCGGAGAAGATCCGGGCGAGGTACGCGCAATGACCGTCCCAATCCGCGGCCGTAAGCGCGTCCGGACCGAGGAACTCGAATTCCGATCCTCGTTGCGAAAAACCCCAGCTGAACCCGAGGATGGCGCGAACTTCCTGGCGAAAGTCGTGCAGCTCTCCCCCCAGTCCGCAAAGGAAGGAGTGGGCGAGGAAGTCCCAGCTCTCGAAGTCGGAATGCGGAGCGTCGAAGAGGGTTGGTGCCCACCCGTAGAAGGCGAAGGGATGCGGCACAGAACCGATCGGCACGAAGGGGTCGATGACGAACCCGGGCACTAGGTGGCTGGAATCGACCATCTGCACCCAGCCGAGAATGTCCTGATAGCCCCTTCCCGGGGGCTGGACTGTCGCCCGGCAGTAGGGGTACCCGCGGGCGAACTCGGGGCAGCCGAGGGCGGCGGGGTTGTCGTTCTCGCGGATCTCGACCCGGACGCTTCCCTCCCTGTCGGCCCAGCAGTAGGGCAACTCCAGCACCCGAGGAGACTGGGGCGGCGCGCTCATGCGTTCTCTCAGTAGATGTAGTTCCGCAGCTTGTCCGGCTCGAGGACGGTGACGCGGCCGCGGCCGGAGCGGACGACGCCGGCCCGCTCGAGCTCGGCGAGGAAGCGGCTGACCGACTCGCGGGAAGTGCCGGCGAGCTGGGCGAGGTCGGTCTGGTTCATCTCGATCGTCACCTCTTCGGTCGAGTCTGCGTCGCCGCTTCCATCGTCCTGGGCCTCGCGGCTGAGCTGGGCGAGGATGCCGGCTACGCGACTGGGGACGGTCTGGAAGGACTGGCGGGAGAGGCGGACGTTGGCGGCGCGGAGGCGGCGGACGAGACCGGCGACGAGCTTGAGGGAGATCTCGGGATGACGTGCGAGCAGCGAGCGCACGTCGTTGGCTGGCAGAGCCAGCAGCTCGCCCTCGCTCAGCGCCTCGGCGCTGGCCGAGCGCTGGTCGCCGTCGAGCATCGCCAGCTCGCCGAAGATCTCACCCGGGCCGAGCGTCGCCAGGGTGATCGCCCGCCCGTCGGAGTGTTCGCGGGTGACCCGGAAGCTGCCCTCCTTGACGATGTAGCAAGCATCCGAATCGTCACCCTCGTGGAAGACACGGGTACCCGCGGGGAAACTGCGCGGCACGGCGACATGCGAGAAGCGCTCCAGCTCCCCCTCCTCCAAATCGGCGAAGAGGGTCACGCTCTTCAACAGCTCGACCGCGCTCTGATCGGTCTCAGGCACTGCATTGATTATGGCAATGGTCTGGCCGGGCGGCCAAATCGTCAGGCGGTGGCGGTGAGTTTGCGCGGGCCGCGGCTGAAGCCGGCCTCGATCAGGGACTCCTCGTGGCCGGAGCCGATGATCGCCTCGCCGTCGAGTTTCTCGACCGCGAGTTTGGGGAGATGGCCGGCGGCCACGGCGTCGGCGAGGGCGCGCATCGCCTCCTCCAGATCCTCGCCCTGGAGGTCCTTGAGGCGAAGGAGGCCGCGGCCGCCGCGCTCGACGAAGACGAAGGGTTCGCCGTCGCGCAGGAGCAGGTGGGCGCCGGGGGTGCGGCCGGGGCGACGGCCGCCCTCGAGTTTGGGCCAGGGGAGCGAGGCGCCGTAGGGGTTGGCGGGGTCGGTGGCGGCTAGGACGAGATAGGCGCCATCGGCTTCGGGCAGCGAGCGCAGGCGCTCGACCGCGCCGGGGAGGGCGAACTGGGCCCCGCCGAGGCCCTCGACGAAGTAGCCCCGGCGGGAAGTGCCGAGCAGCTCGAGGTTGCCGAGCTCGCCGTAGAGGGTGGAGAAGCCGCCGGGGACGCCCTCGGCGAGCACGGTCTCACGGGTGACGATCCCGTAGCGCTCCAGCATCAGCTCGGCCTGGGCGCGGAGCTTGGCGCCGGGGCCGGGCGCGTTGGCGAACAGCGGCGCGGTCAGCGACCAGCGACCCTGGACGGCGGCGCCGGTGGTCGAGCGGCGACGGGCGAAGCGGCGGCCGGGGCGTTCTGATGGGGGGACGGCGCGAAGGCGCGGCGCCCGCAGCGGCGCGAAGGCGTCGTTGGTCACCTCTCCCGTCCAGACCAGGTCCCAAAGGGCGTTGTGGATGTCCTCGGCCGGGTGTTCGAGCTCGACGACGAGGTCGAGCCAGAACGAGGGGCCGCCTGCGAGCCGCTCGCGGATCGCGTCATGGACCTCGCCGCTGGCCGACTCCAGCTTCGCGTTGGCGGGCGGCGGGCCGGCGAGGCGGACGTCCTCGCGGAAGTAGAGGGCGACGCGGCCGTCGTTGCGGCCGAGGGCGCCAGCGCCGATCCAGACCAGCTCGCCGCTGGTGCAGAGCTCGTCGAGCCAGTTCTGCGAGTAGGCGCCGAGGCGGCGCGGCAGCACGTCCCGCTCCCAGACTTTCGGGGTCAGCGCCACGCCCTGCAGCGGCACCAGTGCCTCGCGCAGGCGGTCGAGGCCGGCGCCGGTGCGGCGGAAAGCGTCAACGTTCTGCCAGCTCGGCAGGAAGCGGGCGAGCTCGCGGGTGTCGGCGGCCTCGACCTCTTTGCGCAGGCGGGCGAGGCTGGCGCGGCGGACCCGGCGCAGGACTTCGGAGTCGCACCACTCGCGCTCGGTCCCCCCCGGCAGTAGCTCGCCGCGGACCAGGGCGCCTTCGGACTCGAGCTCGCGCAGGGCGGGCGAGGGGTCGACGCCGTAGCGCTCGGCCGGCTGGTGGGTCGGGAACGGACCGTGGGTGCGGGCGTAGCGGCGGACCAGGGCCCGCATCGCATCGGGGTGCTCCTCGAGGAAGGTCTCCGGCAGGCCGGGCGGCTCGGGGACGCCGAGGGCGTCGCGATAGAGGCCGGCGTCCTCGGCGGCGATATAGCGCTCCTCGCCGGCGATCCGCACCTTGGCGACGCGCCGCTCGGCGACCAGTTTCTCCAGCATCGATTTCGCCGAGTAGCCCTCGGTGACGCGCTCCTCGCACTCCTCCAGCCTCAGATCGCCGAGATTGCGCAGCAGCTGCTGGAGGGCGTCACGGTCGCCGGCGCGGCCCGCCTCGGTGCGGTGCTGCAACTGCGCCTCGACTTCTTCCAGCGCCTCGGGGTCGATCAGTTCGCGCAGCTCCTCCTGGCCGAGCAGCTCGCGCAGGAGGTCGCGGTCGAGGGCCAGCGCCGCCGCCCGCCGCTCGGCGTTTGGCGTGTCCCCCTCGTACATGTAGGTGGCGACGTAGTCGAAGAGCAGCGAGGAGGCGAACGGCGAGGCGGTCGGCGTCTCCACCTCGACCAGGCTGAGCGAGCGCGCGTGCAGCTTTTCCAGCAGCTCGGCGAGGGCGGGCAGGTCGAGGACGTCGCGCAGGCACTCGCGGTAGGTCTCGAGCACGACCGGGAAGCGGGGGAAGTCCCGTGCCACCTCGAGCAGGCTCTGCGACTTCAGCCGCTGCTGCCAGAGCGGCGTGCGCTTGCCCGGGTAGGCGCGCGGGATCAGCAGCGAGCGCGAGGCGTTCTCGCGGAAGCGGGCGCCGAACAGGGCGCTGCCGGAGAGCTCGCCGACGACGAGGTCTTCGAGCTGGTCGGGGTCGATCAGGACGAGGTCGGCGGGCGGCGGCTCGTCGGCGTCGGGGAGGTGGATGACGATGCCGTCGTCGGACCAGATCGCGTCGGCCTCGAGGTCGCGCTCGTCGCGGATCTTGGCGGCGAGGGCGAGGCCCCAGGCGGCGTGGACGCGGCCACCGTAGGGCGAGAGGATGCAGAGGCGCCAGTCGCCGATCTCGTCGCGGAAGCGCTCGACCACGATCGTCTCGTCGGAGGGGACGACGCGGGTCGCCTGCTGCTGCTCGCGCAAGTAGCTGACGAGGTTGTTGGCGGCGCGCTCGTCGAGGTCGTACTCGGCGGCGAGCTCGGCGGGCTCGCGGTTGACCGCCTCGCGGGCGAAGGCGCCGATCGCCCGGCCCAGCTCGGCCGGGCGACCGATCCCGTCGCCCTTCCAGAAGGGGACGGCGCCAGGAGCGCCGGGGGCGGGGGTGACGATCACCCGGTCGCGGGTGATTTCCTCGATCCGCCAGGTGCTGGAGCCGAGCAGGAAGGTCTGGCCCGGGCGGGCCTCGTAGACCATCTCCTCGTCGAGCTCGCCGACCCGGCGGCCGTCGGGGAGGTGCACTCCGTAGAGGCCGCGGTCGGGGATCGTGCCGGCGTTGGTGACGACCAGCTGGCGGGAGCCTTTGCGGCCGTGGATGGTCCCTTCGGTGCGGTCCCAGACGATCCGTGGGCGGAGCTCGGCGAAGCGGTCGGAGGGGTAGCGGCCGTCGAGCATGTCGAGCACGTTCTCCAGCTGTTCGCGCGAGAGGTCGTGGAAGGGCTCGGTGGTGGTGACGACGCGCTCGACCTCGTCGACCTCCCACTCGTCCAGCGCCGCCATCGAGACCAGGTGCTGGGCGAGCACGTCGAGCGGGTTCTGCGGAATCGTCGTCTCCTCGATTTCGGCCTCGCGCATGCGGCTGGCGACGACCGCGCACTCGAGCAGGTCGCCGCGGTATTTGGGAAAGATCCGGCCTTTGGAGACTTCGCCCATGCGGTGCCCGGCGCGGCCGATCCGCTGTAGGCCGCGGGTCACCGACTTCGGCGACTCGACCTGGATCACGAGGTCGACCGCGCCCATGTCGATGCCCAGCTCCAGTGAGCTGGTCGCGACGAGACAGGGCAGCTCGCCCGACTTCAGCATCTCCTCGACGACGGCACGCTCCTCGTGAGAGAGCGAGCCGTGGTGGGCGCGAGCGATTTCGACTTCCTCCAGCGGCTCCCCCGTGTCCTCGTGGTGGCCACTGTGCTCGGTCGCCGGCAGCTCCTCTTCCCCGTGCCCGTTGGCCAGCTCGTTCAGGCGCTTGGCCAAGCGCTCCGCCGCCCGCCGGTTGTTGACGAAGATCATCGTCGAGGTGTGTTCCTGCACCAGCTCCAGCAGTTTCGGGTAGATCGCCGGCCAGATGGAGCGGACGTGAGCTGACGGCTCTATTTCAGTTGGGGGTGGCCCGTCCTCGCTTGGGTAAGCAGGTGCTCCTGGATCAGCCATGTCCTCAACCGGCACCACGATCTCCAAATCGAGTGCCTTCTTCTGCCCTGCATCAACGATCCGACACTCCCGCTTCGGTCCCACCAAGAACTGCCCAATCCGCTCAAGCGGCCGTTGGGTAGCCGACAATCCGATCCGCTGAATGGGGTCCGGGGAAGGGTCGCCGGACCCTCCCCGCTGTTTGTCCGCCGACCCTTCCCCGGACCCAACCCCGAACTCAACGAGATGGTCCAACCGCTCCAAGGTCAGGGCCAGATGGCTCCCCCGCTTGGTCTGCGCCACAGCGTGGATCTCATCGACGATCACGGCTTCAACGCCAGTCAGAATCTCGCGGACGCTGGAGGAGAGCATCAAGTAGAGCGACTCCGGGGTCGTGATGAGGATGTCCGGCGGCTCTTTGGCCATCGCCCGCCGTTCTTTCTGCGAGGTGTCGCCGGTCCGCAAGCCGACCGCGATCTCAGCCCCGATCCCCCGCAACGGCGCCCGCAGGTTGCGCTCGATGTCGTAGGAAAGCGCTTTCAGCGGCGAGATGTAGACGAGCTTGACCCCGGTGCCGAGATCGTCCGAGCGCGCCAGCTTGTCAATCCCCCAGAGGAAGCTCGCCAGCGTCTTCCCCGACCCAGTCGGAGCGCAGATCAGCGCATGCGCCCCACTCGAGATCGCCTCCCAGCCCCCGGTCTGCGCCGGCGTCGGCCCCTCGAACGAGGCCTCGAACCACCGCCGCACCGGCGCCGAGAACGGCGCCAACGCATTGGACTTCTTGCTTGCTTTCTGCTTAGTCGCCAACCCACCGATCTTACGCAAGTGCGACCGGCGGTCCAGCGCAAAGTGCGCTCTCGGTGGGGTGCGCGGGGGGCGAATCCGCGGCGCCGGTCACTTGAGCACAGGATGGTGGCGCAAAGTGACCAGGAAGGGGAAACGCAGGCCCGTGATCGCCGCATCTGGACGCTCGTAAGGCGGCAGCACGGGGTGGTTTCGCACCGCCAGTTGCGCGAATTCGGCCTGGGGCGGTCATCGATCCGCTGGCGGGTGAAGAGCGGGCGCCTGCATCCGGTTCGACGCGGCGTATACGCGGTCGGGAGGCCGGAAATGAGTTCGCGTGGCCGCTGGATGGCGGCGCTTCTCGCCTGCGGGCCGGGCGCCGTGCTGAGCCACGGCAGCGCCGCAGCCCTGTGGGGGTTCGGGAGTGAGCCGCGCGGCCTGGTCGAAGTCTCCCTGCCGGAGGGGATGCGCAGTCGACGGCCGGGAATTCGTGCGCACCGGCGGGCGACGTTGGGGCCGGACGCAGTGACCGAGCACGAAGGCGTCCCCGTCACCGCCCCGATCCGGACGCTAATCGACCAGGCGACCCAGCTGACGCCGGTGCGGCTCGAGCGGGCTGTCAACGAGGCCGACAAGCTCGAGCGGGTGCGGGCGGACGTGCTCTACGCAGCGCTCGACGACCACAGCGGCGAGCCGGGCGTCGGTCAGCTGCGCAAGCTGCTCGACCCGCTCCACTTCCGGCTCAGCGACTCGGAACTGGAGCGGGCGATGCGGCCGGTGGCAAAGGCCGCGGGGCTACCCGTTCCCGAGACGAAAGCGTGGGTCAATGACTACGAAGTCGACTTCTTCTGGCCCGAGCTCGGCATCGTCGTGGAGGCCGATGGTCTGCGCTATCACCGCACCGCTTCGCAGCAGCGCCGCGGTCTCGAACGCGACCAGACCCACATCGCCACCGGCCTCTGGCCGCTGCGCTTCTCCCACTGGCAGATCGCCCGCGAACCGGCGCACGTCCGCAAGGTCCTGCGCCAAGTCGCCGCCCGCGCTCGAGCGAGAGGTGCCTCAATGGGAAGGTCGGTCAGTTGAGCACAGGATGGTGTGCTCAACTGACCAACGACGAACTTGAGCGGTGGTTAGGGGGTGCCGCCGGCGAACTTGACGTAGCTGAACCAGGACGGCTTCGGGGTGAAGCCGGGGCCGAAGAGGCCGGAGCCGTCGCAGAAGTTGCAGGCGCCGGGGAGGTCGTCGACGGAGAACCAGAAGATGCTCTTCAGCTTCCATTTCAGCTGCTTGCTGCGGAGCTGGGTGAAAGCGGTCTTCAGTTCCTTCGCCTGGCCGGAGGGGCCCTTGGCGAAGAGGTTGCCGGTGTTCTTCTTGCCGGAACTCCAGCCGAGCTCGGTGATCAGGAGCTGCTTGCCGCCGTCTTTGTTCATCGCTAGGTAGTGGCGGAATTCGTCGACGACTCCCGGTAGTTCGCGGGCGTAGATCGTGTACGGGTGCAGGGCGGCAGCGCTGAACTTGCTCTTGATCCCCGGCGTCCGTTTGTACATCACATCGATGAAGTCGCTCGCGTACCAGTTGAGGCTTTTGTGTTTGCCGGTCTTGGCGTTGCGGGCGCCTTTCGGCCGAGCGAAGAGACCGGCGAGGACGATCTGCGCCCCCGGGTCGGCCGCGCGCAGGGCGGTGTAGGAGATCTTCACCAGCTGGCCGTATTCGGCCGGGTTGGGCTTGGCAATGAAGTACTTGAAGTTGGGCTCGTTCCAGATCTGCCATTCGCGGATCGGCCGTTTCGGCACGCTTGGGTGTTCGGACCAGAAGCTGCCGGCGGGGCCGTAGCGGGCGACCGCGGCGGTGAGGAAGGCGGCCCAGCCGGTACGGGCGGCGCCGCTGACCGGCAGGTGGGCGGGAGCCTTGAGGCCGCCGGCGCCCGGAACCTTCTTCCCGGGGACCGCCCATTCGGGAGCACCGGTGAGGAACGGGAGCACTTTGATCCCGGCTTTGGCGGCCTCTTCGATCTGATTATCGAAGCCGCTCCAGTCGAAGGAGCTGCCCTGGCTCGGCTGCACCGAGGACCAGCCGATCGGGATGCGGATGCTTTCGACGCCGCCGTTACCGAGTCGTTGGAACTGTTCGGTGCTCAAACCACTCTGCGGGACGACGCCCCAGAAGCCCGCCGGCAACGCCTGGGCGGCCGAGGCGAAGACCGCGAAGAAGGTGATCATGGCCAGCACCAGTGCCGGCGTCCAGGCGCGCAGAATCCTGCTCATGTACTCGCTCCTTTTCGACATCGGGTCAGCTCGCCTTTGGCGAGACGGAAGAGCCGGCGCCCTGACGGCGCTGCCAGTAGTAGAAGGCACCGATCGAGATGGCGGCCAGGACCACGATCGCGATCAGGATCGGCACCAGCGGAGAGGAAGATTCGTCTTCGGTGCTGGATGCGTTCACGCCCGGCTTGACCTGCTGGCTTTCGCCCAGCCCGGTCTTGCCGTTCTTTGCATTGCCGGTGCCGCTACCCGGGTTGCCGGTGTTGCCTTCGGAGCCTTGGTTACCCTGGCCGGTGTGGGAGTCGCCGCTGTGCGCACCCGGATTGTTGCCGCCGGCCGAGCCCTGTTCGCCCGGGGAGTTCGAGATGCCCGCGTTGCCGCCGCCGCCCGAGCCATTGTGATGACCTCCACCGCCACCGGGACTTTGTTCCTGCGGGACGGTTGGAACTTCAGTTTCGTAAACCGGGCCGGTCGCTTCTTCAGCATGGGCGAGCGCCGGTGAGCAAGCAAATGCCAGCACAGCAAGCACTGCAAGAAGCAAGACGAGGAGTGGGGCCGAGCTCCGGGCGCGGGCGGACGTCCGAGACATGGCGCGCAAGGTTAGAGGAATCAGCGGCGTTGATAAGTCCGCTCGCCTTGATCCTCGGCCTCGCCCTGGCTGGAGGCGGTTATTTCCTGAGTGACCGCCACATCGCTGGCCTGGCTGTATGGCTGGTGCTTGTGGTGCTGCTGGCGCTCGGTGCAGCGGGGAAGGCGACGCTTGGGCGCCCCTTCGTCTGGGCAACGGGATTGATCGCAGGACTGGCGCTTTTTTCCGCATTCTCATCTTTCTGGTCCGGGTCAGTTGAGCTCAGCGTGATCGAAGCCGACCGAGTACTGGTCTATCTCGGTGTCTTCCTAGCCGCGTTCCTGATCGCCCAAACCGACCAAAGGCGCCAACGTTTCGCTGAAGGGATCGGAATTGCGCTGATTGGGGCAGCCTTGCTGGCCCTCGCGAGCCGGCTTTTGCCGCATGTCTTCGAGCTTGGAGCCGGTCCGGGCAGCGGTCCGCGCACGGGATATCCCTTCGGTTACTGGAACGCCAACGGGCTCGCTTTTGGGATCGGAATTGCGATCTGCCTGTGGATGAGCCGCCGGTCGCTGAACGAGTGGCTGCGCTGGCTCGCGGTCGGGGCCGTGCCAGTCCTCCTGCTCGCGCTCTACTTCACCTACTCCCGCGGCGGCCTGCTCGGCCTGCTCGTCGCCTGCGGCTGCCTCCTGGTCCTCTCCCACGACCGCCTGCTGATGCTGGGGACGCTGGCGATCGGGGTGATCGGGGCGCTGCCGGCGGTGCTCCAGGTCCAGGCCAGCCGCAGCCTCGCCGACAACCACGCCGACCCGACCGCGATCGACCAGGGGGTGACGGTGCTGCTGATCCTGATCGGCGGCATCGTCCTCTCGCTGCTCCTCTTCGCCCTCCTGCGACGGCTAGGCCGGCGCGGCAGCGGCCTCACCGGGCGTGCCCTCGAACTCTCCCGCGACCGCCGCATCCTCCAAGGGATCGGGATTGCCGCGGCGCTACTGGCGATCGGGGCGGCGATCGCCGTCGGCGGCCGCGCCTGGGACCAGTTCTCCAGCCCCGATCAGCAGTTCCCCGCCGACCCTGCCCAGCACTTCTCCCAGTTCTCGGGCGCCAACCGGCACGAGTACTGGCGGGTCGCGATCGACTCCTGGGAAGAAGCGCCGGTGGTCGGCCACGGCGCCGGCACGTACCGCTTCGCCTGGGACCAGCTGCGCCACATCACCCTGCCGGTGCTGAACGCGCACTCCCTCTACCTGCAGGCGTTCCAGGAACTGGGGGTGATCGGCGGCTTGCTCGTGCTGGCCCTGGTCGGAGTCCTGCTCTGGACGGGCTTCGCCGCCTGGCGAGCCTCGAGCGGGCCGCGCCGCGAGCTCCACGCCGTCCTCTTCGCCGCCTGCCTCGCCTTCGCGGTCGGCGCCGCGATCGACTGGTTCTGGGAAATCGCCGGCATCGGCGCGATCTTCTTCCTCTGCGCGGGGGCGCTAGTCGCCGCCCGCTGCGTGCAGCTCGCCCGCGCCCGGGCGCAGAGCAACGGCAAGGGGCAGGGTGAGCGGCGCCGTTTCGGCCTCACCGTCGCCGGCCTGGCGCTGGCCTGGATCGTCGCCCTGGCCCTGATCGGCCCGCTGCTGGTCGACCGCGAGCTCGATACCAGCAACGCAGTCGCTGCCAAGGGCGAAATCGCCTCCGCTGTCGACCACGCCGAGACCGCGCGCTCGATCGAGCCCTGGGCCGCTACGCCCTACGAACAGCTTGGGCTGCTTGCCGAGGGGCAAGGGGAATACGACCTTGCCGCCGAACGAATGGGGCAGGCGATCGATCGCGAGGAAGGCAATTGGCTCCTCTACTACCTGCGGGCGCGAATCGAGTACCAGGGCGGCGACAAAACGACGGCGCGGGCCGATTTGGAAGAAGCAAAAAGGCTCAACCCCGAAGAAAAGTGCCTCGAAGAAGGTTTTGAAGGGTGCGGATGAGTCAGACCCCCGACACCAAGCCTGAGGCGACCGAGCCCTCGGCGGCGAAACCGGCCCCCTCGCGGGCGTCCCGACCGACCTCCTTCGCGCCCGAGGGACGCGGCCCCGACGAGTCGCGCCGCCGCGGCGCCCTGCTGCGGCGCCTGCTCGCGATCGGCGACTGGGGGGCGCTGCTGGGGGTCCTCTGCCTGGTCACCGCGACCAGCTCCGCGACCGACGTCGCCGACCTCTTCTGGGCGGTCCTCTTCAGCCCCTCCTGGGTGATCGTGGTCAAGCTCCAGGGCCTCTACGACAACGACCACCGGCGGATCCGCCACAGCACCCTCGACGAGCTGTCCTCGCTGGTCACCGCCAGCGTCCTCGGCACCCTCGTCCTCGACGGGCTGATGGCGATCAGCCCCGCCGGCCCGCTGTCGCCGGCGAGCGCGATCGGGATCGGCGTCGGCACCTTCCTCGCCAGCTTCACCCTGCGCGGCACGCTGCGCTTCCTCTGGCACCACCTGACCGGGCTCTCGACCGGGCTAGTGATCGGGCCGGCGCGATCGGTCGACATGGTCGCCCGCCGGGTCTCCACCCACCCGGAGACGCGGCTGGCGCTGGTCGGCTACCTCTCGACCGAGGGCGAGGCGGAGGCGAAAGAGCTGCCGCGGCTGGGCTCCCCGGCCGAGATCTCCCGCATCGCCCGCGAACACGCGATCGAGCGGGTCGTCGTCGCCGAAGGGCAGATGAGCGAGGTGAATGCCGAGCGGCTGATCGAGGAGTGCAAGGACGAGGGCCTGGCGCTGACCTTCCTCCCTCAGCACTACGGCCTGCTGGGGCCGGGGATCGAGCTCAACCGCCTCGCCGAGCTGCCGGTCCTCGACTTCCGCTTTAGCGACCCGCCGCGCTCGACGATGGCAATGAAGCGGATCATGGACGTCGTCGTCTCGGTCCTGCTCCTGGTCCTGCTCTCGCCGCTGCTGGCGGGGGTGGCGCTGTGGATCCTGCTCGACGACGGCCGTCCGGTCTTCTTCCGCCAGCGCCGCGCCGGCAAGGAAGGCGCCCCGTTCACGATGGTCAAGTTCCGGACGATGGTCACCGACGCCGAGCAGCGGCTGCCGGAGCTGGTCGACATCGCCAGCCTCGAGCAACCCGCCTTCAAGATTCCCGACGACCCGCGGGTCACCCGCAGCGGCCGCTTCCTGCGGCGGACCAGCATCGACGAGCTGCCGCAGCTGTGGAACGTGCTGTGCGGGCAGATGTCGCTGGTCGGGCCGCGGCCGGAGGAGGAGAGCGTCGTCGCCCTCTATGACGAGCGCCAGCGCGGGCGGCTGGCGGTGAAGCCCGGGGTGACCGGGCCGATGCAGGTCTACGGCCGCAGCGACCTCACCTTCGAGGAGCGGCTGGCGATGGAGCGCGACTACCTCGACAACCTCTCGCTGCTGACCGACCTGGCGATCCTCCTGCGGACGCCGCGGGCGCTGGTGCGCGGCGAGGGCGCCTACTAGCCGTTCTTCTGTTCCTTATGGGCGTATGACGACCGAAAGGAACAGCGGAACGCCTGTGCTCGAGGTCGTAATCGTGAGCCATGGCGCCGAGGCGCTGCTGCGGCGCTGCCTGCGCTCGCTCGAAGAGCACCCGCTCTCCGGCGGTGAGATGCGGGTGACGGTCGTCGACAGCGGCAGCACCGACGGGACGCCGGACATGGTTGAGGACGAGTTCCCCGCCGTGCGGCTGCTGCGCCACGACAACATCGGCTTCTCGGCCGCCAACAACCTGGTCCTGCGCCAGACCCACGCCGAGGCGGTGTTGCTGCTCAACCCCGACACCGAGGTCTACGCGGGGACGCTCGACGCGGCACTGGCGCGACTGCGCTCCGACGAGCGGATCGGGATGGTCGGGGTGAAGCTGGTAACCGAGAGTGGCGAGCTCGACCACGCCTGCAAGCGCTCCTTCCCCACCCCGCTCAGCGCCCTCGCCCACTTCACCGGGGTCGGTGGCTCGCAGTACCGCGCCGCCCATCTCGGCGACGACGAGCCGGGCGAGGTCGACGCGGTCAACGGCGCCTTCATGCTCTGCCAAACCACAGCGGTCCGCGAGGTCGGGCTGCTCGACGAGGGCTACTGGCTCTACATGGAGGACCTCGACTGGTGCCACCGCTTTTGGGACGCTGGCTGGAAGGTCTTCTACGAGCCGGCGGGGGTGGCGCTCCACGTCAAGGGCGGCTCCAGCCAGCGGCGGCGGGCGGCGCGGCAGGAGATCGCTTTCCACCGCGGCATGGCGCGCTTCTACCGCCGCTTCGACGCACCCGAGCACAACCCGCTGCTGAACGCGGCGGTCTACGCGGGTGTCGGCGCCAAGCTCGCTACCAGCCTCGTGATCACCACTGTCCGCGGACGCGACTGAGATCCTCCCCGGGCCTGTGCCTCCCCGGATCAAGCGGTTCCTCGCCCCTTCGCCCTCCCTGAGGGCAACTGCGCTGGCGGGCGGTGTCGTCGCGCTGCTCGCCTGGCGGGTGGGGATGAACGCCCCCGGCCCGGGGCTCGACCCGAGCTGGAATGCCGGCCTGGCGATGGGAGCCCACGACGGGCTCCAGTTCGGCCGCGAGATCGTCTTCTCCTACGGGCCGCTCGGCTTCCTGCAGAGCCCCTACATCTGGTACTCCGAACTCGGCGTCCTCGCCTTCCTCTTCACCGCCGCCGTCTACGTCGGCTTCTGCATCGCCCTGGTGTGGGCGCTGGGGCGGGCGCTGCCGCTGCTGATCGGCGCCGTCCTCGCTTTCGTGCTGATCGGGGCGCTGCCGCCGCTCGAGCAGGCGCTGCTGCTGGCGGTGATCGCGGCACTGGCGCTGCTGGAGGAGGAGCGACCGGCGCGGGCGCTCGACGGCTTCGTCGTCGGAGCCGCGACCTTTGCCGCGATCGAGGCGCTGGTCAAGCTCTCGACCGGCCCGATCGTCTTCGCGATCTTCCTCCTGGCGCTGGTCGGGGCGCGGGCGGGCCGCTGGCGGATCGGCGCCTACGTCGCCCTCTTCGCGGTCGAGCTGCTGGCGCTCTGGTTGCTGAGTGGGCAGAGCCTGAGTGCGATCCCCGACTTCCTCAGTAACACGCGGGAGATCGTCTCCGGCTACAGCGGCGCGATGATCCGCGAAGTCGACGTTGCGCAGTGGAAGGTGGTCGTCGCCTCGATCGCCGCCGCGGTGACGACGGTCGCCCTGGTCGTCGCCTGCGCCGCCGGGCGCTTCCGCGACAGGCGGGCGTTGATCTGTGGCGCGCTGCTGATGGCGATCGCCGCTTTCACCGTCTTCAAGGAGGGCGTGGTGCGGACCGACGCCGGCCACCTCAGCCTCTACTTCGCGACCGCCTGCGTGCTCTGGATCGCGATCCCGTGGACGCGGGCGCGCTGGCCGTGGCTGCTGGTGGGCGCGGCGGCGATCGCAGTTGCCGGTCTGCCGGTGCGGACCTCGGACACGCCGACGAACCTCAACCCGGTCGCCAACGTCCGCGACGCGGGCGAACAGGTGCGCAACCTCTTCAGCCCCGGCCGCCGCGCCGACCTGATCGCCGCCGGACGGGCGGGGATGAAGGCGACCTACCGCCTCGACCCGGCGACGCGGGCGGCGCTGCGCGGGCGCACGGTCGCGATCGAACCGTGGGAGGCGGGCGTCGCCTGGGCCTACGAACTCGACTGGGAACCTCTGCCGGTCTTCCAGAACTACAGCGCCTACACCGCCGGCCTCGACCGCCTCAACGCCGAAGCGGTCGAAGACCTCGAGGGGCCGGAACGGATCCTGCGCGAGAACCCGCCGCTGATCCTCCCCGAATTCCCGACCCAGGATCTCGACAGCCGCTTCCCCGGCTGGGACCCGCCCGAACAGCAGCGGGCGGTGCTCTGCAACTTCGTCCCCCTGCACACGACGGAGCGCTGGCAGGTGCTGGGGCGGGCGCCGGACCGCTGCGGCGAGCCACGGCCGGCGGGGAGCGCGGAAGCCGGCGAAGGCGAGGCGGTTGACGTGCCCGCCCCGCGCCAGGGTGAAGCCGTCTTTGTCCGCATCGGCGGCGCCGGCATCGGCGGCCTGGAACGGATCTCGACTGCCCTCTTCCACGCCCGGGTGCGACGGCTCGTCGTCAACGGTAGCCGGAGCTACCGGCTGATCCCGGAAACCGCCGGCGACGGGCTGCTCCTCCGCGGTCGCGGGCCCTTCGCCGCGCCCGGGCCGTTCTCGCCGGTGCCGCAGGCGCGGACGATCGCCGTCACCGGCACCGGCGCCGACCTCCACTTCGAGTTCTTTCGCTTGCAAGTGAAGGAATCGAAACATTCCGCTCCACCCGGCTCGCTACCTTTCCGTACTCGATGAAGCGCCTCCTCGCCGCCGCTCTCCTCTGCACCTGCCTGATCGTCGCCCTCGTTGCGGGCGCGCAGCCCGGTGCCGCGAAGCCGACCGTCCCGGCTCCGAAGGGGTTCTTCGGGATCGACCCGCAGGGGACGCTGACCGACGAAGACGCCCGCTATATGAAGGCGGGCGGGATCGAAACCGTGCGCTGGCCGATGCCCTGGCTCGCGATCCAGCCGACCCGCAAGGGCGGCTACAACTGGGCGGCCTTCGACCCGGTCGTCGAAGTCGCCGCCCGCCACGGGCTCAAGGTGCTGCCGTTCATCTATGGCACGCCGGCCTGGATCGCCTCCAAGTACACGACCCTGCCGGTCAACAGCGCCCGGGCGAAACAGGCCTGGGCCGCCTTCCTCGAAGCCGCCGTTAGGCGCTACGGCCCCGGCGGCGAATTCTGGGCCCAGCACGCGCCGGGCGCGACGGGCGGTGTCGGCGTGCAGTACGAACCGGTCGTGCCGGAAATCGCCCACCCGCTGCCGATCCGCAGCTGGCAGGTCTGGAATGAGGCCAACTTCTTCTACTTCGCCTATCCCGCCTCGCCGCAGCGCTACGTCAAGCTGCTGAAGGTCTCCTCGCCGGCGATCAAACGGGTCGACCCGGGGGCGAAAGTGCTCCTCTCCGGCCTCTTCGGCGAACCGCCGCAGCAAGGCGCCAAAGGTATGCCGGCAGCCAAGTTCCTCGAAGTCATCTACCGGTCGCCCGGGATCAAGAGCTACTTCGACGGGGTGGCGCTGCACCCGTACGCGGCCTTCCCCGAAGACCTCGAAGAAATGACCGAAGCGCTGCATGAAGTCACGGTCGAAAACCACGATCGCGTCCCCCTCTACATCACCGAGATGGGCTGGGGATCGCAGAACGACTTCCAACAGGTCGCCTTCGAGCAGGGCATCCGTGGCCAGGTCAAACAGCTGAAGGCCTCCTACGGCTACCTACTGGAAAACCGCAGCCGCCTCGACCTCAAGCAGGTCTACTGGTTCTCCTGGAAGGACCAAAAGGGCTCATGCAGCTTCTGCGACTCGGTCGGCCTCTTCCGCGAAGGCACCCGCTTCCACCCGAAGCCCGCCTGGCACTCCTTCATCGCCCTCACGGGCGGACGGCCGCGACCTTAGAAGGGCAGCTCGTCGGCGACTTCGCTGAGGCGCGGCGCCTGTTTGTCGCGCTCGCTGAGCAGGGGTTCTGAGACCTGCCAGTCGACGGCGACGTCGGGGTCGTCCCAGGCGATGCCGGCCTCGGTGGCGGGGTCGTAGTAGCTGGAGACCTGGTAGGCGACGTCGGCTTCGTCTGAGAGGACGGCGAAGCCATGGCCGAAGCCGACCGGGACGAAGAGCTGGCGGTGCTTGACGTCGTCGAGCACGTGCGCCTCCCACTGGCCGTAGGTGGGTGAGCCGCGGCGGAGGTCTACGGCCACGTCGAGGATCTCGCCGCGGGGGCAGCGGACCAGCTTCGCCTGACCTGGCTCAGTCTGGAAGTGAATGCCGCGCAGCGTCCCCTTGCGCGAGCGCGAGTGGTTGTGCTGGACGAAGTCGACGTCGACTCCGAGCTCGCGCCAGGCGTCGCGGCTGAAGGACTCGACCATGAAACCGCGCTCGTCGCCGTGGACGACCGGCTCGATCAGGACGACGCCGTCGAGCTTCGTCTCCAAAGCCTGTGCCATCAGCCGAGGGCCTTGCCGTACTGCTTTTCGTAGTACTCGCGGTACTCGCCGGAGCGGATCGGGCCCCACCAGTCCTCGTTGTCGCGGTACCACTGCACGGTCCGCTCGAGGCCCTCGGCGAAGTGGACCTGCGCCTCCCAGCCGAGCTCGGTCTTGAGCTTCTCGGAGGAGAGCGAGTAGCGACGGTCATGGCCGGGGCGGTCTTTGACGTACTCGATCTGCGACTCCTCGCCACCGGCCAGCTCGATTACCCGCTTGACCACCTCGATGTTCTCGCACTCGTCGGGGCCGCCGACGTTGTAGGCCTCGCCGGCCTTGCCCTTGGTCAGCACGGTGTGGATGCCGGCGCAGAAGTCCTCGACGTAGAGCCAGTTGCGGACCTGCTTACCGTCGCCGTAGACGGGGAGCGAGTCGCCGTGGAGCGCGTTCAGCACCATCAGCGGGATCAGCTTCTCCGGGTACTGGCGCGGGCCGTAGTTGTTGGAGCCACGGACGATCGAGGCGTCGATGCCGTAGGTGTGCCAGTGGGCGGAGACGAGCAGGTCGCCGGCCGCCTTAGTCGCCGAGTAGGGCGAGGAGGGGTCGAGCGGCGAGGTCTCGGTGAAGGAGCCGGAGTCGATCGAGCCGTAGACCTCGTCGGTGGAGACCTGCAGGTAGCGCTCGATCCCCAGCTCGCGGGCGGCGTCGAGCAGAGTGCCGGTGCCGACCACGTGGGTGCGGGCGAAGGCTTCCTGGTCGTCGATCGAGCGATCGACGTGGGACTCGGCGGCGAAGTTGACGACCGCGTCGACGCCCTGCATCGCTTCGCGCACGACCGCCGGGTCCTCGATCGCGCCCTCGATCAGCGCCGTCCCCTCGGGCAGATTCTCGGGCCGGCCCGCGTAGGTGAGCTTGTCGAGGACGACGACGTCGTGCTCGTTGCCGACCAGCCGCACGTAGGTGGAGCCGATGAACCCTGCCGCTCCGGTAACCAAAAGCCTCATTCGCTTGCTGCCTCCGCTTGTCGTTGGGCGAGATAGCCTGCCAGGCCGTCCTGCCAGATGGGGAGCCGGATCGCGTGCTCGCGCTGGCTGGCCAGGGCCGAGAAGGCCGGACGCGGCGCCGCGGCGCCGAATTCCTCAGTCGTGATCGAGAACACGCGGCACTCGACTTTGGCTTGCTCGAAGATCTCGCGGGCGAACTCGTACCAGGAGCACTGCCCGCTCGCCGCCATGTGGTGGATGCCGTACTCGATGCCCTCGATCAGGCGGACGATGCCGTAGGCGAGGTGCCAGGTGTAGGTGGGCGATCCGACTTGGTCGCGGACGACCGTGACCTCATTCTGGGCCTCCGAGAGCCGCAGCATCGTGTCGACAAAGTTGCGGCCGCCGACCCCGAACAACCCGGCGGAGCGGACGATGAAGTGGCGCTTGTTGGCGGCGGCGACCGCCTCCTCCCCGGCCAGCTTGGTGCGGCCGTAGGCCGAGAGCGGCGCCGGTTGGTCGCTCTCCACGTACGGCGCCCCTTTGGCGCCGTCGAAGACGTAGTCGGTGGAGACGTGGACGACGCGAGCTTCGATCTTGTTGGCGGCGGCGGCGACGTTGCCGGCCCCTCTGCCGTTGATCGCGAAGGCAGCCTCCTCCGCCGTCTCGGCCCCATCGACGTCGGTCCAGGCAGCGCAGTTGACAACGACGTCGGGCCGCTCGAGCTCGAACCGCCGCTCCAGCGCCTCGGGGTTGGTGACGTCAAGCTCGGCCCGCCCGAACCCGACCACCTCGTGCCCAGCGTTGCCGGCCGCGAGCATCACGTCGTGGCCGAGCATCCCGGCCGCACCCGTCACGAGCAGCTTCATCGGGTCCCGGAGTTCTGCACTTTCTCGGACATCACGAGCGGGACAGGCTAATCGGTATGAGTTATCGCCTCCAACGAGGCAGCCGGTTCGGTGGCAAGATCGCCGTGGACCTGCCGCCGCCGCTCACCGAGTGCGGTCAACAACAGGCCCGAAAGATGCACTACTGCAGCGACGCCGATGAACACGAGGGCCGAGATCACTCGGCTTGCCGAGGTCGATAGATGCCAGCCGATCGGATGGGGGCTGATCCAGTAGCTCCAAACGAATCCGGCCCAGACCAAGACGAAGCTGACCAGATAGAAGCCGGCGACGCGACGACCGATGCCGGATAGCAGCGACGCGGCGACCGCCAAGGCGGCGAGCGGCAGGAGGTACAGCCAACGGCCTTGATTGGCAAGTTGGGCGGCGGTCACCCGGATCGCCGGCCACACCCGATCGATGCGGTCGAGCAGGTAGCTGGGGTTAAGACCTTCCGAGACCGGTAGGTCTCCCTTAATGCTGTGGGCGGCGAGCCAGATACGCCATGGCAGGACAGCAACGACGACCGCGGCGGCGGCAAAAACGAACTGCCTCCAGCGGAGCCCACGGAGGAGAACGACCAAGGCGGCAGCAACCAGCAGCGCTACCGCGGTCATCAGTCCCTCATTCTTGGTGTTGGCGGCGGCCGCGAGCATAATCGCGGCGAGCGCGAGGAATCCGCCCTCTCCTCGGCGCAGCCACAGGGCCAACGAGATCGCCCCAAGGCAGGCGAAGATAGCCATCGGCACGTCCGCGTAACCGGTCAGCAGCTGCTGCCAAAAACCGGGCGCAGCCGCAGCAAGAAGCAAGAGCGGCGCCCAGACGAGAGGCCGCACCTGCTTCCGCAGTAGGAAGGCGACGGCCCAGACGAATGCCACGAGGAGAAGCCAGACGTGTCGCAGCAACGTGGCCGTGTCGAAGGCGCCGGCGGCGCGGAAATGGAGCGCCTCCCAGACCGGGTACTGGAGGGGGTAATCAGAGTGCATAAAGCCGTAGCTCGGTCCGGCGAAGAAGCCGCTCAAGAGGTGGTCGTGGACGGTGAGCATCTGCGCCTTGCGCGCCCAGATCGTCCACCCGTCCCCGCCCATCAAGGGCATGTCGAGCGTGCTCAGAAACCCGACGGCGGCGAAGCCACCGAAGAGGAGTACGAAAACCACCGTTACCCAGACATCGGCGGGCCAGGATCGCCAGGGCCGGCGCCACCAGCCCATCTCCGCGACCCGTCGATCGCCAAGCTGTCCTCGCGAGCGCCAGACCCCGAGAGCAACGCAGATGAGCACGAGGACCAGGAAGGTCTCGAGCGCGAGGGGAACGCCGACCACGAGCAGGATGACGAGGACCAATGGAACGACTGCCGCACCCGTCAGGTAGGCGAGTCCGAGTGCTGCCAGCAGGTCGGAAGCCCGCGGTGGCACGACCCGGGTAGCCAGGAGGACCCCGAGGCCGGCGAATGCCAGCAGGAGATCGACCGCGAACGGCGCGAGCTCAGCCCGCAACGCTGCTCCTCGCGATCGCGAAGCCGGGGGCAAAAGTCTTGACATCCCTGAGCTTTCCGGACGAGTATTCCGCCGGGCTCGATTCGTAAAAGACGATCCAATCTGGATTTTCTTCCACCGCGAGGTGAGGGGCGAGTTGGAAGAGGCCCCACTGCAAGGTCAGGCCTTCGCGTATCCCTACTCCCTCAAGATACGTTTCTCCCGGCGCGGGACCGACCACCATTTGGAAGGTGTCTTCGTCGGGAAGATGCGCCCGCGCCCAGCCAAGAAACGCGACGTTCATTCCAGCGGCGATGCCAGGCTGCAACTGCGCTTCTTCGTCAGTGAGGGGTGCATTTACCTCCCGCTGATGAAGAAGGTTTGCGACGTCATCGCGGAGAGCCGGCACCGCGAGCACGCTGGCGACGGCAACGGCGACGAGCGCCACCGCGCCGAAGGAGCGTCGGGCCCCGGCACCGAGCTGCCGCGCGACAACGATCACCAGCGCCCCTGCCCCCAGCGCCCCCACGAGCTCGCTCAGCAGCCGCACGCGGTGATCCTAAGACACGTCGTGGCGCTAATTCGTGTATGCATTGGTCAGTGGCGGGGCTGTCGATCCTGATGCCGGTGTTCAACGAGCGCGAGACCGTGCGCAGCGCGGTCGAGCAGGCCCTCGCCGCAAGCTACCCGACTGAGCAGGTCGAGTTGGTGATCGTTGACGACGGCTCCACCGACGGCACGCCGGAGATCCTGGCGCAGCTCGCAGGCGACCCGCGAGTGACCCTCGTTAGACACGCGCGGAACGGTGGCAAGGGAGTCGCCATCCAGACCGCGCTCGCGCACGCGAAATGTGATTACGCCGCGATCATGGACGCCGACCTCGAGTATGACCCCACCGACATTGCCAAGCTCCTGGAGCCAGTCGTCGCGGGTGAAGCCGACGTCGTCTTCGGCTCGCGGGGATTCGAGTCCCACTCAGCCTTCAGCTTCTGGTACGTGATCGGCAACAAGGGAGTCACCCTCGCCGCCAACTTGCTGTTCAACAGCTACCTCAGCGACATCATGACCTGCCACAAGGTGATGCGCACCGACATCTTCCGTTCTCTGCAGCTGAAGTCGCGTGGCTTTGACATCGAGCCAGAGATCACCGGAAAGCTGCTCGTCGGCGGCCACCAGATCTACGAAGTGCCGGTGCGCTACCGCGCCCGCGGCAGGGCCGAGGGCAAGAAGCTGACCGCGCTCGACGGGCTGCGAGTGCTGCGCACGCTGCTCGAATGCCGGTTGGGCGCGGGCTTGCGGTTGCCTCCGCGGGGTCGACCTTCGGCCCCGACGGCCGCCGAGCGGGGCGAAGATGGTGCTGCTCAGACCAGTTTGATCTCGGAGCGGTCGCCGACCAGAAGCTGAAGGGTCTTCGGCATTCCCTCGCTGCGGGTGAGCTTCACTTCCTTGCCCAGCAGACTCGCCTCCATCCGCGTTCCGAGATCCTCGACCACAGAACCGGCGAGCACGATCGAGTTCTCGACTTCGGAGCGGCGGACGTGGACGCCGTCGCCGATCGAGGTGTAAGGCCCGATGTAGGCGTCCTCGACGTGGGCGCCGGCGCCGATCACGGCGGGGCCGCGAACGACTGAGCGCTCGAGTTTGGCGCCGGGGCCGAGGATGACCCGGCCCTCAACCTTGGAGGCCTCGTCGACATCGCCCTCCACCGCGGTCACCAGCTCCTCCAGCACGAGCCGGTTGGCCTCGAGCATGTCGGCCAGCTGGCCGGTGTCCTTCCACCAGCCGCGCACCACCTCGGAACGGATGGTGCGACCGTCGTCGATCAGCTTGTCGATCGCCTCGGTGATCTCCAGCTCGCCGCGCCAGGACGGCTCCAGCGAGCGGGCCGCGTCGAAGATCAGATTGCTGAAGAGGTAAACGCCAACCAGGGCCAGGTTCGAGGGCGGGTCTTTCGGCTTCTCGATCAGGCGGACGATCTTCTCGCCGTCGAGCTCGGCGACCCCGTAGGACTGCGGGTCGTCGACCGGGGTGAGCAGGATCAGCGCGTCTGGTCCGTGCTCGGTGAAGGTCGAGACGAGACCGCGGAGCCCGTCGCGCAGGAGGTTGTCGCCGAGGTACATGACGAAGGGAGAGCCACCGATGAAGTCCTCCGCGGTCAGCACGGCGTGGGCAAGGCCGGCTGGCTTGTCCTGGACGATGTAGGTGATCTCGGCGCCGAACTGGGAGCCGTCGCCGGCGGCCTCACGGATCTCCTCGCCGGTCTCGGGGGCAATGATGATCCCGATCTGCTTCACCCCAGCGTCGACCAGCGCCTCGATCCCGTAGAAGAGCACGGGTTTGTTCGCGACGGGCACGAGTTGCTTCGCCGAGGTGTGGGTTATGGGGCGCAGGCGGGTGCCGGCGCCGCCGGAGAGAATCAGTCCCTTCAAGGGCTCCATAGAAGGCTGCAACCCTACCGAGCGGAGAAAAGACTGGTGAGACCGGCTGTTTACATCCCCAACTTCAACGGTGCAGCCCGCCTCGGCGCGGTTTTGCGGGCGCTGGGAGATCAGACGACCGAAGCCGAGGTCGTTCTCGTCGACAACGGCTCCAGCGACGGCTCGACCGAGTTGGCCCGGCGGGAGCTGCCAGGGGTGCGGATGGTCGAACTCGGCGAGAACCTCGGATTCGGTCGGGCGATCAACCGGGCGGTGGCGGAAGTGCCAGGCGATCCAGTGATCCTGCTTAACAACGACGCGGTGCCCGAACCGCGCTTCGTCGAGGCGCTGCTGGAGGGGCTTGGCGAGGGGATCGACTCGGTCGCCGGGGTGCTGCTGCAGGAGCGGGCGCCGGAGCTGATCGACTCGGCCGGTGTCGTCGCCGACCGGACTCTGATGGGCTTCGACCACCTGCATGGCGAGCCGGCTGGAGCCGCAAGGTCGGCTCCCGACCCACTCGGGCCCACCGGCGGCGCCGCCCTCTACCGTCGCGCGGCCTTCGAAGCGGTGGGCGGCTTCGACGAGCGGATCTTCCTTTACTACGAGGACCTCGACCTAGCGCTACGCCTAGCCGCCCACGGCAGCCGCTGCCGGCTGGCGCCCGAAGCACGGGCTCTGCACGCCTACTCGGCCAGCCTCGGTGCCGCCAGCGCCCGCAAGTACGGCTGGACCGGCTGGAGCCGCGGCTACATGCTGCGCCGCTACGGCGTCATGCGCAACCCGCGCCTGGCATTACGAGTGCTCGCCTGCGAGGGCGCCCTCTGCGCCGGTCAGCTGCTGAAGGACCACACCGCAGCGGGCCTGAGGGGACGCCTGCGCGGCTGGCGCGAGAGCGCCAACCTGGAGGGGCGGAACGTCGACGGTGTACCGCTGCTCGAACTCAGCGCCCGCGAGGCGCTGGCGCTGCGGCGCCAGCGCCGAGCCACTCCCTAGCCCGGTCGAGATCACCCTCTCGCGCGAGGCGGCGGCGGTCGCCGAGCATCGCCGGCAGCAGTCGCAGGCCTTCGAGCTTGCTTCGCAGCGTGGCGCCGAAGCGCTTCTGCCGAGCCGCACGGATGATCGACCCGACCTCAACCGCCAAGATCCGCGGCAGCGCCCGTAGCGGCATGAACTTGGCCTGGGTGGCGATCCGGTTACGGGCAACGAGGCGGGCGTTCCAGGCGCTCGGCTGCGGCGCCTCGGCCATCCAGGAGGCATTGCCGAGGTGCCAGACGACCGCCTCTGGCACGTACTGGAAGCGCCAGCCGGCGATCCGCGCCCTCACGTTCAGATCGACGTCCTCGTAGAAGGAGAAGTAGCGCTCGTCGTAGCCGCCGAGTTGGTCGAACAGCTCCCGCCGCAGCAGGCAGGCGGCGCCGCAGACGCCGAAGACTTCGCGCGGCTCGCGGTAATGCGCCGACTGCTGCTCCCCAGCCCCCAGCTCGAAGGCGCGGCCGTCGCGGGTGAGCGCCTGGCCAGCGCTGTAGAGGCGGGCGCGATTGACGTCTCGATTTTCGCCGTCCCGCTCCAGCTGGAGGATCCGCGGCTGCACGCCGCCGAGCTCAGGGTCCGATTCCAATGCCGCCAGCAAAGTCGCTACGGCCCCCGGCTCGACCACGGTGTCGGCGTTGAGGGCGAGGATCGCGGGCGCCCGCAGATGGGTGGCGCCGAGGTTCATCGCCTGGGCAAAGCCCAGGTTCTCCGTCAGCGACAGATAAGGGATGCCCTCGCGCTCGAGATAGCCAACCGAGCCGTCGCTCGAGCCGTTGTCGACCACCATCAGTTCCAGCGGAACCCCCTGCTCTCGCAGCGAGCCGAGGCAGTCCGGCAGAAGGTCGGCGCTGTTCCAGCTCGGAACCACGACCGCGACGGGGGCTCCCTCAGGCATGGGCGGAAGCCTTGCAGCCGCAACCTTCAGTGGCAGACGTAGACCGGTTGCTGCGCTTCGACGTGCAGCCGCCAGGGAACCGTGGAACCGTCGCGGGGAATCGTCAGCAGGGTGGTCGAGTCGCCGGCTGCGCCCGCCGTCTGCACCGGGTATTCGCCCTCGGCGAAGCGGGCGAGATTGATCGATACCTGTGGACCGGGTTCGGTGAGGATCTTCGTTACCCCGGGTTCCAGAGTCGTGTCTTCGGGACCGCCGGGGCCGCCGCCGAGCAGGCATCCCTGGCCGGGTCGTTCGGCGCCGGCGCTGGTGCTGGTCTTCAGCGGCAAAGCCTGGGAGATCACCACGTCGGCCTGGCGCGGCCCGGGTTCGGGAGCTTCCGCCAGTTCCTGGGGCGTGTAGGCGGGTGAGCCGAATTCGTCTTCGGCTTCGAGGTAGGGACCGGCGAAGACGTCGATTAGCGAGGGGGTGCCGGCGACGGCGGGGGCGAGCTCGAATTCGGGCGCGACGTGCTTGCGGGAGATCTCGATCCCGGCAAGGTCGGCCTTGGTAAGCACCGACTGGTTCTTCAGCCAGTTGCTGCCGTCCCTGAAGAAGTGGATGTTGGATGCGACCGCCGCGACCGTCACCGCTCCCATGATTACCAGCGTCTTGCGGCTGAAGCGGATGTCGCGCAACAGCTCCACCGCCAGCAGCAGCGTGAAGACCGCCGCCGCGTACATGTAGCGGCCGGTGCTCGGCTCGCGGCCGGGGATGTAGTTGAAGGCGGTGAGGAACCAGTTGGTCGCGGTCGCCGCCAGCACCGGCCAGAAGCCGGATGAGAAGCCGGGTCGGCGGATCTGCTGAACGACGACGAGGGCGACCGCAGCGATCAACAGCGGCTCTCCCCAACTGAGCACGGTTTCCGTCGTCCCTTCGATCGGCGCCTTGCTCAGCCCCAGCAGCGACTCCAGCGAGATCGCCAACCCTTCGATCACGTAGCGGGGGGAGTCGAGGACGTTGCGCAGCGAGAGGTGGCTTTCGGCGTCGTGCCCCCAGCCGAGGTACCAGAGACCGAAGAGGACGACGGGGATCGCAACGAACCAGGCGCGGCGCATCCCTCGCTCGCGTCGGTGCTGGAACAGGTGGACGATGGCCGCCGCCATGAACGCGATCCCCAGGCTCGAGAAGCCGGCGGAGATCGCGAGGAAGACACAGGCGAGGACGTCGCCCTTGGTGTCGTCGCGGTCGAGCGCCAGCAGCATCGCCAGGCCGAAGAGGACCGAGCCGATGAAGGCGAGCTCGAACGGCCAGAGCAGGTCCGACCAGGCGGGGCCGATGAAGAGCAGCAGGGCGGTCCCCATCAAGGCCAGCCAGGGCCCGACCCGGCGCTGCGCGTAGACGAAGAAGAGCACCGCCGCGACCAGCGTCATCGCGATCATCAGCAGGTATTCGGGCAGAGCCGAGCTCATCCCGAAGACGTGGAGGAAGAAGAGCTCGATCGAGACCGGGATCAGGACGATGTGCTCGTTGTGCGGGCGCAGGAGGTTGTCGACGGTGAGCTCCCGCCGGTTGATCAGGAACTCCCAGGTGTCCTGGAAGAAGGTGAGGTCGCGCGTGAGCACGAGCAACATCACGCCGGACGTCAGCAGCGCCGCGCCCAGGAGAACGAGAGGGGCGTTGCGCCTCGTCCACGCCATCAGCGCGCGAGTGTATTCACAGGTTCGGAGGCGGCGCACCCGCCAGGCTTCGGCATCACCGGTTTGGCCGCTGCCGGTCTGCAGTAGCGTTCGGCCCGCCGCCAAGCGCCCACTGATGCCTGTCGAGAACACAACTGCAAGCCCAGGCCCTGTCGCGGCCCCCGGACCCGAGACCCCGGTGGCGATCCAGGTCGAAGCCCTCCACAAGTCCTTCAAAATCCCTACCCAACGGGTCGATTCGCTCAAAGAGCGGGCGGTACATCCCTTCGCCTCGCGCGATTACCGTGAGCTGCACGCGCTCCAGGGGATCTCGTTCGAGATTCGGCAGGGCGAGTTTTTCGGCATCGTCGGGCGCAATGGCTCGGGCAAGAGCACGCTGCTGAAGCTCCTGGCCAGCATCTACCGCGCCGACAGCGGCACGATCCGGATCGCCGGCCGGCTGGCACCATTCATCGAGCTGGGGGTTGGCTTCAACCACGAGCTCACGGCGCGCGAAAACGTGGTCCTAAACGGGGTGATGATGGGCCTCTCCCCGAAGGAAATGCGCCGCCGGCTAGATGCGGTGATCGAGTTCGCCGAGCTGCGGGAGTTCGCCGATCTGAAGCTGAAGAACTACTCCTCCGGCATGTTGGTCCGGCTCGCCTTCGCGGTGATGATGGAGGCCGACGCCGATGTCCTGCTGATTGACGAGGTGCTCGCCGTGGGCGATGCCTCGTTCCAGCAAAAATGCGCTGACGCCTTTCACCAGATGAAAGGAGAAGGCAAGACGATCGTCCTCGTCACCCACGAGATGGCCGCGGTCGAAAGCTACTGCCACCGCGCGATGCTCCTCAACGACGGGCACGTCGAGCACGTCGGCGATCCGGGCGAGACGGGCCGTGAGTATTTGAAGCTGAACTTCTCTGGAGAGCCTGCGGAGCCGGAGGTCGAAGTCGAGGAAAGTCCCGACGAAGGAGAGGGCGCACGCCTGGTTGCCTGCAGCGTCAATGATCCGGCAGGCAACCAGACGACCACGCTCGAGCTCGGGGAGACGATCCGGGTACAGGTCGAAATAGAGCTGCTCAGCCAACCCCCCGGACTGCATGTCGGGATCGTCGTCGCCAACAGCGACGACGTGTCGCTTTTCGAAGTAGGAGTCCCGGTCAGGTCGGAGGACGGCTACGAGCTGAAGGGGAACCGGGTGATTGTCAATGCCTCGATCGAGAACTTTCTCGGACCGGGACGCCACTTCATCCACATCGGCGTGCAGAGCCCGTTCGGCATCTCCCTCTTCGCCGAGCGAGCGGCGAGTTTCGTCGTCTTTGGCACTCCCGAGGCGCGCGGAGTCACCAACCCCTCCCACGAATACGAGGTCGCGGTCGAGGGCGAGGGTTCCGCGTGAACCGCCTGCCGGTCTCCGAGCCCCCCCTGCAAGAGGTAACCGGGCCCTCGGCTCTCGGCGGCGGTCCCCGCCGCTTCTTCGACCTGCTTTGGCTGATGTCAATCACCGAGTTCAAGCGTGTCTATTTCGGCACCGTCCTCGGCTACCTCTGGTCGCTGATACGACCCCTGATGCTGTTCGGCGTCCTCCTCTTTGTTTTCACCAAAGTCTTCCGGGTCGGCAGCGAAACCGTCGAACACTACGCAGTGATGCTGCTTGGCGGCATCGTCCTCTACACCTTCTTCCAGGAAGCGATCACCAACGCTGTCACCTCGGTGGTCGCCCAGGAGGGTGTGGTACGCAAGACCCAGTTCCCCCGCCTGGTGATTCCACTCTCAAGTGTTGTCACGGCGGCGTTGAACCTCTGTCTGAACCTGGTCGTTGTACTGGCTTTCGTCCTCGCCTTCGGCGTCACCCCGGTCTGGACCTGGCTGCTCTTCCCGCTGGCGGTGGCGCTTTTGTTCGCCTTCACCGCGGCCACCAGCATGGCGCTCTCAGTCCTCTACGTGCGATTTCGCGACGTGGCGATCATCTGGGCGGTCGTCGCCCAGGTGCTTCTTTACGTGACGCCGATCCTCTACCCGATCGACGCCTTCCACAATGAGACCTACGAACACCTGCTGATGATCAACCCCCTCGCCGTGATCTTCTGCGAGGTGCGGGTGTGGATCCTCCACGAACCAACCGCCCCGACTGCACTCGACGCCGCTGGCGGGTGGGTCGGGTTGATTCCCGCAATCGCCATCTTCCTCGGCGTCTGCGCCTTCGGCGTCTGGATCTTCAAGGCCGAAGCTCCGCGTGTGGCTGAGGAGTTGTAGCGCCTCAAGCCTCTACCCCGGGCTCGCTCCCAGAGCGACGCCGCGGTCCTGCTTCGAAACCGCTGGGTAGACTCGTCGCGATGGCCGACCAGCCGAACCTGCTTGGGTCGCCGCAGGGCTCGCATGGCACGGATCTCGAGTCCGAGCTCGCCCGCCGCGACGAGGAGATCCTGCGCCTCCGCGACCTGCTGATCACCCGCGACGCCGAACTCGGCGCCGCCCTCGGCCGGCTGGCGATGATCGAGCAGGGTTCTAAACGGATTGCCGACGCCGCCGCACGGATCCCGATCCCAGGGGCGACCCGGCTGCTCCACGGGATGATCCGCCTGCTCCAACGCGTCCTCAGTTAGCGTGGCGGCTCCTCGGTTCTCGATCGCCACGCCGGTGTACGAAACGCCGGTTGACGTGCTCTGGGAGATGCTGGAGTCGGTCCGGGGCCAGAACTTTGGCGACTGGGAGCTGTGCCTGGTCGACGACGCTTCCGACTCGTCCGAGCTTCTCCGCACCCTGGAGGTTGCGGCGCGCGAAGAGCCTCGGATACGCCTCGGATTCCGCGCCGAGAACGGCGGCATCGTCGCAGCGTCCAACGATGCTCTGGAGATGGCCCGGGGTCAATTCGTCGCCCTTCTCGATCACGACGACAAACTCCACCCCGATGCTCTCCGCCTGATCGACGAGGCGATTCGGCGTAACCCCGAAGTGGACTACCTCTACACCGACGAAGACAAGATCGACGAACAGGGGCATCACTCGGCGCCATTTCTCAAGCCTGACTGGTCACCGGAGCGGATGCGCACCCAGATGTACACCTGTCACCTGAGTGTCTTCCGGCGGGCACTTCTCGACGAGATCGGCGGGTTCGACTCCGAGTACGAGGGAGCGCAGGACTGGGACCTCGTGCTCAGGGCCACCGAGCGGGCACGGGGGGTCGTCCACGTGCCGCGGGTCCTCTACCACTGGCGCAGCATTGCCACCTCAGCGGCGGCGGGAGAAGAGGTGAAACCGTGGGCGTTCGAGGCTGGCAGGAAGGCGATTCAGGCGCACTGCCGCCGGATCGGGCTTGCAGCTGCGGTCGAGCGTGACCTTGTCGACGCGGGGGTCTACCACCTCGAGCCAGAGCTGGAGCGCGAACCGTTGGTCAGCATCGTGATCCCGACGCGGGGAACGGTGCGGGAGATTCGCTATCAGCAGGTCGTTCTCGTCAACCACTGCGCGCGGAGCATCGTCGAGAAATCCACCTACGAGAACTACGAGATCGTGGTGGTCGCCGATCGGACGACCCCCGCCCCCGCCCTCGACGAGCTGCGGGCGATCTGCGGCGAGCGGTTGCGGCTGGTCGAGTTCGACGGCCCCTTCAACTTCTCCGCGAAGATCAACGCCGGGGCCATACACAGCAAGGGCGAGCACCTACTGCTGCTCAACGACGACATCGAGATCGCCACCGCGAACTGGATCGAGCGCATGGTGATGTACTCCCAGATGCCATCGGTCGGCGCCGTGGGTGGACGACTGCTGCTGGAAGACGGGCGGCTCCAGCATGGCGGAGTCAGCTTCGAAGGGGGGCTCCCCGGCCATCCTTACTACGGCTGGGCAGGAGGCGCCGCCGGCTACGGAAACGCCCTTAAGATCGCCCGTAACCTGCTGGCGGTCACCGGCGCCTGCCTGATGACCCGACGCGACCTGTTCGAGCGAATCGGTGGGTTCACCACCACCTACCCGGTGAACTACAACGACGTCGATTACTGCCTGAAGCTCGGTTCTGAGGGACTGCGGGTGGTGTATGACCCGGACCTCGTCATGTACCACTTTGAGTCGTCCAGTCGCAGCCCCGAGGTTGAGGAGTGGGAGAAGGACACCCTGCTCTCAAGATGGTCCTCCCGCACCTGCCCGGACCCTTACTCGAACCCGTATCTCCGTGAGGGAATGCCGCGGCTCAGCTCACCGTTTCTCTGGGCGCGCCGCCGGCCTCGGCTACGCCGGCGCCGCCGCCGGCCCGCGGTCTGATCCGCTCTCGGCGCGACGGTCGGCCTCAGCAAGCGCCTCACGCATCAGCGCCAGCTCCGCCGACTTCTCATGAGGGCCGGCCGACGCTCGGGCCACCACCTCGTGCAGCAGTGCCTCCACCTGCACGATCCGATCGGCAACGCTCGTTACGTCCCCTGGTCGGATGCTGGCGGCCGCTCGCCTCAGGAGTGACCGGTCCTGGTCGAGGCGCCTCAGCAACTCAGCCAACTCGACCGCGTCCCCGGGCTCGAACAACCACCCGTTCTTCCCTTCGCGGATCGCTTCGGGCAGAGCTCCGATCCGGGATGCGATCAGAGGCAGGCCGCAGGCAAAGCCCTCACGGGCCGAGATCGAGTAGGTCTCGGCGACCAGGGACGGCACGACGAGGGCGTCGGATTCGGCGAGCAGGACCGGCAGGTGCGACGGGGAGAAACCGTTGAAGAGCCGCAGCTCCAGGCCGTCCACCTCGCCCGCCGCGGCATGGAGCTCCTTCGCCAGGGGCGGTAGGGCAACTCCGAGCACGGTGTAGGAGGCGCGGGGAAGCGAGGCGAGGCGCAGCGCCTCGACGACGACCTGAAACCCCTTGTGCTCGACCGTGACGCCAATCGAGGCAAGGCGCAGCGGGCCGTCCGGGTCAGGGTCGTCCCGTAGAACGGCGCTCAGGGGCGCCACTGCGTTCTCGACGATCCGGATCGGGCGGTCGGGGCCCCGAAGGTCGCTGAAGGCGTCGGCGAGGAACCGCGACGGTCCCAGGACCTCGTCGGCGGCGCGTACCGCGTCGGCGAAACTCCGCGAGCGAAGTGCCCAGCGCAGCTCGGGCTCGGTCTGATCCCCGTAGCAGTGGCGGGCGCAGGCCATCCCCGCTTCGGGCCCGTCGCAGAGCTCCCCCGAGCGCCGCTGCAGATGCAGCCGCGGGCAGAGCGCGAAGAAGTCGTGCAGCTCGAGGACAATGGGAATTTTCCAGCGGTGGGCAACGTCGACGTAGCCGGGGGAATGGTGCAACAGGTGGGTGGCAAGCACCGCGTCGGGAGTGAGCTCGACCAGGATCCGCTCGAAGATCCGCTCGAGTGTGGGCCCTTGGCTGGGGAACCGGTCGACCCCGGATCCCGCCCCGACGATCGAGATGACCGTGATGCCGTCGCGGATCTCTCTCTGCAGGGCAAAGGTGGCGGGGGAATCGCTCGGCTGGCGCGTTAGGACAGTCACTTCGTGCCCGCGCTCGCTCAGCGCCGCCGCGGTCTGAGCCGAGAGCCTCTCGACCCCGGCGACGCCGACGGGCGGGTAGCCGTGACAGACGAGCAGGACCTTCACCGCCGGCTCACTTTTCGCGGCGGCTGTTGGCGACGCGGGAGAAGGTTTCGGTCACCTCGGGAGGGAGCGAGGGGTAGTTCACCCCGAGCCACTGGCCCGCGACCTGAGCGGCCCGTCGCAAGGAGGCCTGTATCTCCCACTGACGGAGATCCTCGTCGTCGAGCTCGAGCTTGTCGCGAAGGTAGTCCCAATCACCGGCAATCATGCCGCGGACCAGGGCGTCGGCTTCCTCCTCGGTGAAGGAGCGGCCGTTGATGTCCCTGTTCGCGATCCCGTCGTCGACGTTCCGCATCAGCCACTCCCGCAGCGAGTACCGGTGCGAATGGAACACCCTCGAGTCGGCCTCGTGGACGAGGGCCATACCCGCCTCGAGCACCTCCATCGCCCAGAGCAGGTCCTCGCCGATCGCCCGCACCGATTGGAATGGGAACCGCTTGACCACATCGGCTCTGATCGCGGCGCTGACCGTCGGGAAGTTGATCAGTAGGCGCCGCTCCTCGACCGGCATGGCGAGGTACGTCGCCCAGTCGTCGATGCGCTTCACCCACCGCTCCGGCGACCCGCTCGGCTCGAGCAGCCCGTCTCGCTGGGTCAGCGGGTCGGCGTCGGGGTGGGGCAGCACTCGACTACTCGCGCCGGCGACGCGGGGGTCGGAGTCGAGGGCCTCCAGAAGCGGGGCCAGCCAGAGATCGTCCGCCGGCCGGCTGCGTTCGTTGAGGAACACCAAGACGTCGCCGCGCGCGTGCTCGGCGAGGAGGTTGCGGGTCAAGCCGTGGTCGAACTCAGCGGGATCGATCGAGATCACCGTCGCGTCGAACTCCTTCAGCACGTCGACCGTGTCGTCTTCGGAGGCCGAGTCGGCACCGACGAGCTCCAGCTCGGCAGCGGCCTTCTGGTCAAAGAGGAGCGGCAGAGTTTGCCGCAGCGCCTGTCCCGCATCGCGCAGCGGCATCAAGACCGATACCCGGTGTCGTCCAGCTCCCCCCCGCAGGCGGTGGAAGCCACCACGATTGACGAGGCCGAGGTCGCCGCCGGTCCGGCTGCGGGACCCGGAGTAGGTCGCCGATCGTGTCTCCTCACGGAGGCGCTCGACCGAGGCCAGGGTACGTTGCGACTGCAGTTCCAGAACCTGCTCGGAGCGGGCGGCGAGGAGATGCTCGAGCCGGTCCTCGGCCTCAGTCTCCCGCTGGACAGCTGCAAGCAGTGGCGAGATCGACAGCCGGACCGGGAAGACCGATCCGTATTCAGCCCGGATCAGCCCATCCGCCAGATAGTGCTGAAAGTCGTCCGGCTCGATTTTTCCGTGCCAGCGATCGGCGAAGACGCGGCTGTTGTGCTCGACATGACGGGAACGGTCGTCCGCCCACCGAGTGACCGACTCGAGGTGGTACAGGACGCTGCGGGCGCAGTACTGGATGGTATGCCCGCGCTCTCCCATTCGCAGGCAGAAATCGACGTCCTCGTAGCCGTTGAGAAATGTGGTGTCAAACCCGCCGAGCTCGGCGAAGACCGGCTGGCGCACCAGCAGCGCCGCAGCAGTGGCCGCTGCCACCTGGCGCGAGCGGTCCACGGCGGCATGGTCTCCGGGCAGGCCGGCGTAGAGATGGTGCGGCCAGCGGTCCTGCCCGATCACGATCCCAGCGTGCTGGACAGTTCCGTCGGGATAGAGGAGCTTGGCGCCGACTGCGCCGACCTCCAAATCGGCGGTGACGGCGTCGACGAGCTCGTCCAGCCAGCCCGGCAGAGGGATCGTGTCGTTGTTGAGGAAGACCAGATGGTCAACGTCGCCCGCAACTTCGGCGCCCTCGTTGCACGAGATCGCAAAGCCGCCGTTGCTCTGGCGGGCAATCACCTTCACCCGCTCGTCGTAGTTAGCGAAGCGCTCGTCGGTGCCATCGCTCGAACCGTCGTCGACGACGATCACCTCGAGCTCACACCGCTCCGGCGGGTGCGCGAGCAGCGACTCGAGGCAAGCGCCGAGTAGGTGGGCGCCGTTGAACGTGGGAATCACCACGGCACAGCGAGGGCGGGCGGTCATTTAGCTAGGAGCTCGGCCCGGAGCGCTTCGCCACCTCAGCCTGGAAACGCGCTTCGCGGCGGCGCTGCAAGGTGCGCAGGCCAGGCAGGGAGCGCAGCGCCGCGTAGGCGCGGAAGGGAGCGCTCTGCCGAATCTGCTCGAGGCCGACGCGCGCCGCCACCAGCTCCGCGTTGATCGCCGCGATTTCCTCCTCGCGGCGAGCTACGTCCCGGCGCAGCGACTCCATCTCCTCGTCCCGGCGAAGCAGCTGATCGTGGGCATCGATCAGGGACCGGCGAAGCTCTCCCTCACGGCTGCCGATCTCCGCCATCGCACGCTCGAGCTCGACACAGCGGGCGGCCGCGATCCGCAGCTCGGCGACCTCCCTGAGTCGGGCCTGGATCTCGCGCAGACCCTCGCGTTCCATTGGGAAGGCCTTGACCACGAACTGGTAGGTGCGTGCATCTGGGTCGTGCTCCAGTTGCTCGCGCACGTCCCGGGGCACGGCCTCGACGTCGAAGGAAATCTCGGAGGCATCCAGGTTCAACTCATGGCGGTGCAGCTCTGCCATGCCCAGCTCGGCTTCGTCGAGCATCTCCTCCAAGCTCTCGCGAGTGAAGAATCGCAGGTGACTCGTGTCGAGAAGGCCGATCTCTCGGTAGTCGAAGTGCCCTTCCAGCAAGGCCAGCCGAACACTGCCGTGGGCGATGTTTGGAACGGAGAACACGAAGGCGCCATCATCCTCGAGGTACGGCCGAAGGCGATGAAGGGCACCCAGCGGATCCCTAAGGTGCTCGAGCACGTCGGCGGCAACGATGGCGTCGAAGCGATCCTCCCCGAGCTCCTCCTCGAGATCAAGCCGATCGATATCGCCGACGATGACCCGTTCGCATACCTCAGCTGCTCGCTCAGCCATCGCCGGATCAAGCTCGATGGCGACGACGGAGCATCCCTGGCCGACGAAAGCCCGGGACATGTAACCGGTGGCGGGACCGAGCTCCAGCACGCGGGCGTTCTTGCCGACCAGGCGGACCACGTCGGCGTGCACGCTGCCGGACTCGACGTCCACCTCGTCGAAGTCGTAGCGAGAATCCGAGGGCTTCCGCTCGGCGGAGGCGTCACTCATCGCCGGGAGCCTAGCAACCGTTTCCAGGTCCTCCTGAGACTTCCTGGCGGGTCCTGGGCCTTGAGGAACCGATCCATGTCGCCGCTACAGAGTAGGCGTACGTTCGCTTCGATCCGCTCGTCGCTCCATTCCCACCAGCGGATCGCGAGCAGCTTCTCGACCGTTTCGGGGTCAAACCGGAGGCGGAGCTGGCGCGCGGGATTTCCGGCCACAACCGCGTACGGCGCCACATCCCCAGTGACGCAGCTGTTGGCGGCGATCACCGCCCCGTCTCCCACCGTGACGCCCGACATGATCGTCGCGTTCGACCCCACCCATACGTCATTGCCGATGACGACGTCGCCCTTGGTGCTGTGCTCCCCTTCGATGCCGCGGGCTTGTCCCCAGCGGTCGGCAAATGCCGGGAAGGGATAGGTCGTCACCCAATCAGACCTGTGGTTGCCTCCGAGGAAAACGACGACACGGTCCGCAATCGAGCAGAAGCTTCCGATGCGTAGCTCCGAGGACTCTCCCCAACTGCGGATCGCGATCTGCTCGTGTCCGTAGGTGTGGCGACCGACCTCCACGGCTCACCGACGGATCAGCCAGATCGCCCCGGGGCGATGCCCTGGAGTAAAGGAGGGAACGACCGCAGCCAACCGCTCCGGGAACTCGGCAGCGACCGCCGCCGCCGGGATCAATACCTCGAACTCCCGGTTGAAGGCGAGAAACGCCTGCAGCAAGTACTGCTCTGCCCAGTAGTACTGCATCTCCTCGAACCAGAGTCGCGGATACTCCCAGGGTAGGAACACGTCGTGGAAATGGACGATCACCCCTGAAGCAAGGTTCGGGAGCACGTCGAGAATTATGTAGTTGACGTCACTGCCGAGCTTGACCGTGTGGGTCGTGTCGACGAAGAGGATGTCGCCGGGGCCGAGACGGCCGAAGGCATCGAGAGGGACGTCGGTCGCTGACGTCGGCTCGAAATGGGTCGGCGGAGGAACGCTTTCGCCGAGGATCTGCGGCCGCGGGAAAGGGTCGTAGGCCAAGTGCTCAGTCTGGTTCCCGTCTGCTGCGTTCCGGCGAGCGGCCTCGCCGATCAGCAGGGTGGTGAAGCCTGAGCCGAGCTCCATCACCAGCTTCGGCTTGCGTGCCCGCACCATCGCGTAGAGCAGCTCCGCGTCCACCGACTCGTAATTGCCGTTTGCGAGGAAGAACTTTCCAGCGGCGGAGGGGCCGCTGGCCCGGACGTCGAGCTCGTCCACGAACCGCGCGAGCTCGTCCTCGATCAGCCCGATACCGGCGTCCACCTGCAGCTCGACGCCGCCGAGCCTGCTGCGGCGGTCCCAGATGTCTCCGGGCAGATGCTCCAGGTTCGGTACCGGGCTGTAGTAATCGCGCCTAACGATGTCGTAGTGGCCTTTGGGCACAACTTCGTATTGGTCGGCCCGCACCAGCTCGAAACCGCCGCGCCGGGCGAGGCGCCGGGCGAGGCGCCCACCGAAGCTGCGCAGCCCGGAGCGCGCGGTCCTTCCCTGACTGTTCATCAGGAAACCCCAGCCCCCATGACCCGATAATCCCCCCGACTCAGCGTCGCCTCCAGCCAGACGTAGAGGACGATGAATAGGTAGCGGCTGCCCATCTCTTTCATCGCCAGCTTGGCGACGCCGCTGGTGCGGTTGGTCCAGTTGGTCGGGATGACGGCGTAGGTGTGGCCGCGGACGATCGCCTTCAGCGGCATCTCGACGGTGAGGTTGAAGTGCTTGGAGAGCAACGGCTGGATCGTCTCGATTACCTCGCGCCGGTAGGCCTTGAAGGCGTTGGTGGTGTCGTTGTACTGGTGGCGGAAGAGGATGCGGATGAACTGGTTGGCGAGGCGATTGACCACGTACTTGAGGCGGGGGTAGTCGTAGACCTTGGCGCCGGGCATGAAGCGCGAGCCGAAGGCGCAGTCGTAGCCCTCTTCGAGCAGGCGGTGGTAGCGGATGAGGTCCTCCGGGTCGTCGGAGGCGTCGGCCATCACGATCGCCACCGCGTCGCCGCTGTAGACGTCGAGGCCGGCGCGGATCGCCATCCCGAAGCCGCGCTCGTAGTGGGAGCGGTGCACGCGCACCCGCGGGTTGCCCTCGCCGATCGCGGCGACGACCGCTTCGGTCGAGTCTTCGCTGTCGTCGTTGACGACGACGACCTCGTAGTCGACGTCCTCGCGCTCGAGCACCGCGACGACGCCTTCGACCGTGGCCCCCACTGACCCCTCCTCGTTCTGGGCCGGCATGACCACCGAGAGCTTCATCCCCTCTGCCATCAGGCGCCGACGCTATCGGAAGTCACAGACTTTCTACGAAGCGGCGTGGCAAGTTTTTGATTCTGCGCGTTTCCTGTTGCAGCTAAAACATTACGCTAGGATCATGGTGGTGATGATGCCGAGGGAGAAGTGGACCGACGAGCGCCTCGACGACCTCAACAAGAAGGTTGACGACGGCTTCGCGCGCGTCGATAAAGACATCCGTGACCTGCGGGCTGACCTGAAGGATCTGCATCGCGAGATGAACGAACGCTTCGACTCCCTCAACGGCAGGCTGTTTGGCGGCTTCTTCGTGCTGGTCGCCGCCATCATCGGCAGCAACGCCTTCTAGCGCTTTACGCGGTGGCGCCGACCCAGCGCCCGACATTCTGCTCGTACATCTCCTGCAGGATCTCCTCGATCCCGTAGCGCAGCCGGAAGTCGGGGTAGTCGGCCTGGAAGGGGGCGAGGTCGGAGATCCACCAGCGGTGGTCGCCGATCCGCGGCTCCTCCCCCATCTCCCACTGCAGCTCGCGGCCGGCGATCCGCTCGCAGGCGTCGATCGCCTCCAGCATCGAGCAGTTGGAGAAGCGGCCGCCGCCGATGTTGTAGACGGCGGCGGGGCGCGGGGCCTTGCGGAAGGCGTCGAAAGCGGCGATCAGGTCGGCGCTGTGGATGTTGTCGCGGACCTGTTTGCCCTCGTAGCCGAAGACGGTGTAGGGCGTGCCGGTGGCGGTGCACTTCATCAGGTAGGCGAGGAAGCCGTGCAGCTTGGCGCCGGCGTGCTGGGGCCCGGTCAGGCAGCCGCCGCGGAAGGCGCCGGTGGGCATCTCGAAGTAGCGTCCGTACTCCTGCACCAGCAGGTCGGCAGCCGCCTTGGAGACGCCGAACAGCGAGTGGGTCGAGTGGTCGATCGTCATCGAGGTGTCGATCCCCTTGAAGTACTGATGGTCCTCCGGCAGCTCCAGCCGTTTCTCCAAACTCTGCAGCGGCAGGCGGTTCGGCGTGTCGCCGTAGACCTTGTTGGTCGAGCAGTGGACGAAGGGCGCATCGGGGGCGTGGGCGCGGGCCGCCTCGAGCAGGTTGAGGGTGCCGTTTGCGTTGACGCCGAAGTCGGTCTGCGGCTCGCTCGCGGCCCAGTCGTGGGAAGGCTGGGCGGCGGTGTGGACGATGAGCTCGATCTGACCGGCGCGCTCGCGGAAAATCCGCTCGACGGCGTCGGCGTCGCGGATGTCGGCGTTCTCCCAGCGGAACTCGGACGGGTAGGCGTCGACAAGGCGCTGGGTGACGTGCGAAGTCGAGGACTCGGGGCCGAAGAAGCGCGCCCGCATGTCGTTCTCGATCCCGACCACGTCGAAACCCGAGGCGACGAAGTGATCGACCGCCTCGGAGCCGATCAGGCCCCCGGCACCAGTGATGATCGCGACCGGCATGCGTTCAGTTGCTCCTTCCCTTGATTACGTCTCGATATTCAAAGCTTGGGCGATTCGCTCCTCGTCGGCGGCGATCCACTCGTGGATGTCGCTCAGCACCTGCTCGGCGCTGCGCCGCGGCCGCCACTCGTCCAGGCCGAAGAGTCTCGTGCAGTCGGACAGATATATAGGGACGTCACCCTGGCGCGTCTCCTGCACCGGCGCGATCGGCACCTCGTTGCCGGTCAGCCGCTGGCAAATCGCCGTCGTCTCGCGCAGCGAGAGGCTGATCTCGCGACCGCCGCCGACGTTCACGGTGCGCCCGTCCCAGGCCGCGAGGTCGAGCAGCTGGCGCTCGACCAGGTCGACCAGGTCCTCGACGTGGAGGAGATCGCGCACCTGCTTGCCATGCCCCCCGAACCCGATGTAGCTGAGCGGGTTGCGGAAGTGGTGGGCGAGCATCCAGTGGGTAAAGACGCCCTGGTCGACCTTGCCCATCTGCCAAGGGCCGGCGATGACCCCGCAGCGGTCGATTACCGCGGGGACGCCGAGGCCCTCGCGGTACTCCTCGATCAGCATCTCGGCGGCGAGCTTGGTGGCACCGTAGAGGGTGCGGGCGCCCTCGAGCGGGAAGTCCTCGGAGACGCCGGCCGGGCCAACCCCGGGCACCACCTGCTCAGAGGCGATCTCGAAGCGAGTCTCCGCCTCCTCCAGGTTCAGCGCCACCTGCGGCGCGACCGGGTAGACGCGGCTGGTCGAGAGGAAGACCACGAAGGCGCCGTCGCGGCGGGCCAGCTCAAGGCAGTTGTAGGCGCCGGTGAGGTTGGTGTGGACGAGGTAGCCGGTGTCGCCGTTAACACCACTCATCACCGAGGGCTCAGCCGAGCACTCGATCAGCGCGCTCAGCTCCGGCAACGCCCGCAGGTCCTCGGACTCGCGCACGTCGCCCTTGACGAACTGCACGCCCGCCTCCTCCAGTCGCGGCAGGTTCAGTTCCGATCCCTTGCGGTAGAGGTTGTCGAAGGCGACGACATCCCAATCGGGGTGTCTAGTAGCGAGGGAGACGGCGAGGTTGGAGCCGACGAACCCGGCCCCGCCGGTGATCAACAACCGGTTCAAGGGGTGCGAAGCTATCAGTTGGAATCAGGTGATCGACGGGGTCCACATCTGGCGTGCGGCGCTTGACGAAGCGGGCTGGCCCGAGACGGAGCGGCTGCCGGCGGCGGAGCGCGAGCGTGCGGCGTCGTTCCTGCGTGAGGAGCCCGGCCGCCGCTGGGTCGCCGCCCGCTGGGCGCTGCGCCGGGTGCTGGAGAACTACCTGGAAGAACCCGCGGCCGAGATCGCGCTGGAGCTGGGCGAGAACGGCAAGCCCTGCCTGCGCAACCACGGCGGGATCGAGTTCAACCTCAGCCACTCGAACGGCCTGGCGCTCGTCGCCATCGCCGAGGGCCGCGAGGTAGGCGTAGACGTCGAGCTGATCGAGCCGGGACGCGACCTGGTCGCGCTGGCCGAGCGGGCGCTGCCGCCGAAGGACGCCGCCGCCGTGCGCGCCGCGAGCGAGTCGGAACGCCCCTCCGTCTTCTACGCCGCCTGGACCCGCCACGAGGCGCACCTCAAGTGCCTCGGCACCGGCCTCGGCGGAAGCCCGAGTGAGGACGCGGCCGTGGAGAACGTCGACGTCGCCCCGGGATACGCCGCGGCAGTGGCAGTCGCGGCGGCGGAGGTCGGCCCGATCGACTGCCGCTCGCTGCGAGCCGGCTAGCCGGTCGCGCTGGGCTTCGGCAGCAGGAATTCGAATTCGCCGACCGTCTCCACCGGCTTGAAGTCGCTGAAGATGTAGCGGACCAGGGGCCGGTCGGGCACTTCGCGGCCGCTGAGCCAGAGGGCCGCCCGCGGTTCGCTGCGGACGACGCAAGGGTGCTTCGAGGCGCGCAGCTCGTTGACGATCCGCTGCTGCTTTTCGCTGTCGAGCGCCTCCAGCCAAACGCCGGGTGCAGCCGGCGGCGGCGGTTCGATCCCCGACCAGAGGTACATGCTGTTGATGTTGGGATAGCCGATGAAGTCGGTGCAGCCGTGTTCGTGCAGGGCGTCGACCATCGCCGTGTACTGCTGCACCTGGTCTGCGGGCAGGTGCAGGGCGGTCGCGCCGGGGAACGGCAGCGCCGTGTTGTGACGGTAGTTGGAGATCGAGTTGATGCCGGGCCGGGCGATCGCGTTGACGCCGATGTCGACGGCGAGGGCGACCAGGACGACGGTGGCGATGACGCCGAAGCGCTCGAGCCCGTCCCGGCCCCGCTCCGCGCTCCAGGCCCGCAGCACCGCGAGGCCGTCGGCGATGCATAGCGCCCCGACCGGGACGAAGGTGAGCGCCGCGATGCCCATCTGACTCCCGGCGACGGGGTAGACCTGCAGCGCCTGGGCAACCGCCAGCGCCGGCAGAAAGATCCGCAGGAAACGCTTGAACTGGGACTCGGCCGCGCCGCCGGGCGGCAGGACGGCGATCCAGGCCAGCACGGTCGGCAGCGAGAGCTGGTTCTGGGCGGAGGGGTTAAGCGCGACCGGCACGATCCGCGCGATCGCCAGCCAGATAACGACGCCGGCGAGGATCCTCAGACCGCCGCTCCAGACGCTCGGCGGGCCGGCTTGCGGCCGTCGCAGCCGCACCGCCAGGAAAGCTACGGCAAGCGCCGCGATCGCCCAGTCGATCGCCGCCGGCGTCGAGGGCAGCGGCGTCATGTTGACTTCGCGCACCCGCAGCGCCTCGGTCACCATCCCGTCGTAGACGTCCGCGAGCGAGGAGCCGGTGAGCAGGATCCCAACCATGATCGCGACGGCGGCGACCATGAAGCCGACCACCCCGCCCAGCAGCCAGCGGGTCAGCCCTTCCTCGCGACTGCGTTCGCCGAGGCGCCAAGCGGCGACGACGATCGCCGCCATGGCCAGCACCTCGACCGCGGCCAAGTTGCGCACCCATTCCTGACCGAAGTCGCGCGCCGCTACCAGCACCGGCAGCGCCACGACCGCGGCGACCACCGGCCAGCGAATCCAGGCGCGCGAGCGCAGCGGCTCCAGCGTCAGCACCGCCGCCAGCACGGCGGCGGCGACCGCGTAGATGCCGAGGTTGAGCTTGGTGAGGACCAGCGCGGCGAGCAGCGCACCGGCTGCCGCTCCCCAGCGGGCGGGGTTCCGGGCGGAGGCGAGGACGGTGAGCAGGGTGATTGCGCCGAGCAGGAGGACGCAGAGCACCTGCGGATGCATCGGCTCGTTGGCCAACACCACCAGCGGCGCAAAGGCGGCGATCATCCCCGCCGCGCCCAGCGCCAGGCGCCCGGTCAGGCGCTGCACTGAGACGCCGTAGAGGAGGCTGGTCGCGACCCAGAGGACGACGACGATCGAGCGGCTGGCGTCGGTGGTGACGGCCTTGCCGGTGAGAGCGAAGAGGCCGCCGAAGAGCTCGTAGTAGAAGGGGCCGTAGGGGGTGTAGACGTCGCGGTAGAGGACTTCCCCGTGCGCGAACGCCTGCACCGTGACCAGCAGCGTCCCCTCGTCGTCGTAGGGGGCGAAGTTGGTGAAGATCGCGTAGTAGGCGGCGATCGCAGCGGCGATCGCGACCCCCGCGTAGACGAGGATCGAGCGGACGACCGGATCCCGCAGGAACTCGGACCGACCTGGCCGCGGCTGCGGCGGCTTCGTCTGGGGCGGCGTCTCCCGGATCAAGCGTGGCGGACGATATCGGCGGAGTCGGCAGCCCCGGTGCCCCGACGCAGCCGATAGGCGAGGCCGGCGACTTCGCGCAGCATCTGCGAGCTCGCCGAGGCCACCCGGACGCTGGAGCGGGCGTCGTGCAGGTAGAGGATCGGCACCTCGGCGATCCGCAGCCCGTCGCGCTGGGCGCGCATCAGCAACTCGACGTCGAAGGCGAACCCCGGGCAGGTCTGCCGGATCGCGTAACGCTGCACCGCCTCGGTCGGGAAGAGCTTGAACCCGTTCTGGGTGTCCTTCACCCGAAGTCCGGTGAGCAGACGGACGGCGCCGTTGAAGGCGTTGCCGGTCACCTTGCGGTGCAGCGGCCCGCGTTCGACCACGGCGCCGGGAACGGCGCGCGAGCCGATCGCGACGTCGGCACCAGCCTCGATCGCCGCGGTCAGCTTCTTCAGCTCCCCCAGCGGGGTCGAGAGGTCGACGTCGGCAAGGAGCACGTAATCGCCCTCGGCTCGCAGGGCACCAGCGGCGAAGGCGGCCCCCTTGCCGCGATTGCGATCGAACTCGAGGACCGGCTTCAGGCCGTCGTCCTCGGCCCCGGCAGCCTCCAACATCTGCCGAGTCCGGTCGCTGCTGCCGTCGTCGACGATCAGCGTCTCGTGCAGGCGCAGACCAGCCTCGGCCGCCGCGCTTTCGGCCTCGGCCGCCAGGTTCGCGAGGAGCGCCGGAAGGCGAGCTTCCTCGTTATAGGCAGGGATTACGATCGAAACCGTGGCCGTTCGGCCGGGGCGCAGCTCCACCGCGAGAACAATAGTTAGCTACCTTGAAGGCGTGCTTCGCGTGTTCTGGAAGCTGTTGGCGGGGGCCATGCTCAGCTTGTCGCTGATGGCCGGCACGGCCCATGCCCTCGGCGTGCAGCAGATCGGCAACTTCGACGAACCGATCTACCTCACCTCCGACCCCGGCAACCCTGAACGCCTGTTCATCGTCGAGCGCGGGGGCACGATCCTGCTGCTCGAAAACGGGCAGCTGAAGCCCTTCGCCGACATCCGCTCAGCGGTCTCCTGCTGCGAAGGCGAGCGCGGCCTGCTCTCGATCGCCCTGGCACCGGACTTCGACTCCAGCGGCCGCTTCTACCTCGACTACACCGGCAAGAAAGAACCGGGGGAGATACACGTCGGCGAAATGGTGGCCAGCGGCGGCAGCGCTCCCTTCTCGAGCTTGCGCGATGTGATCGCGCCGATTCCGCACCCCGAAGAGTCCAACCACAATGGGGGTCAGCTGCAGTTCGGTCCCGAAGGCGCGCTTTTCATCTCCACCGGCGATGGCGGTGGTGGCAACGACGAACACCACAACGCCCAGGACCAGAGCAAACTGCTGGGGAAGATCCTGCGACTGCCTTCACCCGGACCCTTGGCCACGCCCGAAGTGTGGAGCCTTGGGCTGCGCAACCCTTTCCGCTTCTCCTTCGACCGCTCAAACGGCGACCTCTGGATCGGCGACGTCGGACAGGACAAACGCGAGGAGGTCGACTTCGCCGCGGCCCCCGGCCTGGGCCAGAACGCCAACTACGGCTGGAACTGCATGGAGGGCTCCATCGCGGGTCCCGCTACCGATGAACCCCAGTGCGCCGCAAACGCCGGGAAATTCGTTCCCCCGGTCTTCGAATATCCCCACTTCCCCATCGCAGGAGAAGCGATTTGCGGAGGCGCGATCATCGGCGGCTACATCGTCCGTGGACCGGGGATGGGCGATCTCTACGGGCGCTATCTCTACGGTGACTTCTGCAACGGGAACATCCGCTCCTTCTCACCCACCGGCCCCGCCGTAAGCGACCGTTCGGAGGGTCTCCATATCGGCAACCTCAACTCCTTCGGCCAGGACTCCTGCGGCCGGCTCTACGCGATCTCCGAAAGCGGGCCGATCTACAGGCTCGTCGGACCGGAAGGCAACGGCTCATGCAGCCCCCCTGCTCCGCAATACCAACCGGCGCCCTCGCCCTCCTACATCGCCATCCGCGCCGTGAGCCGCAAGGTGAAACGCCACCGGCGCGGCCTGATCACCGCCTGGGTCACCCCCTGCCCCGGCCGCCGCGGCGATCCGGTCACCCTCTGGCGCGGCCGCAGAAGGCTGGGCACCCGGTACCTCGATCGTGCCTGTTCAGCTCATTTCCGGCCCCGAATTGACCGCCGCTCCAGCTTCCGGGTGACGGTGAAGGGGGATAGCGCCTACCTGTCGGCGATCTCCCGCAAGCTGACGCTCAAGCCGGTCCGTCGCCACCGCTAGGCGGCAGCGCCCTTCCTCAGTAAGTGCCGCCGAGCTTGCGGTGGTCCCAGGTCGCGGTACGCAGCGCCGGGAAGCTGATCGCGACCCGCTTCGGCGCCTGCGCTTCCAGCGCCGCCTTCGCGTCGCCCTCGATCGCGGAGATGCCCTCGGCGTAGCGGACCGTCAGCTCTTCGGCGAAGCCGAGGACCGTCTCGAAGTCGCGGTGGATCACCGCCTCTGATTCGATCATCGCCCCCCGCAGCTCGTTGTAGGAGTGGCCGGTCTCGAGCAGCACCGTCGCCCGCGAGTCCCGTTCCAGGTTCCTGACCTTCTGCGATTTCGCGTAGGTCCAGATCCAGACGACCCCGTCGCGCGGCACGAACCAGAGCGGCATCGAGTGCGGCCAGCCGCGAGGGCCGAGGCTCGAGACCACCGCGACTCGCTCCTCGTCCAGCAGCTCGCGCAGCTCCGCCTCGCTGAGCTTGATCTGGTCGCGGCGGCTCACCAGCGTCACTTTATGCGTATGTCAGGCGGGCTGGAAAGAGCGGCGGTAGGCGGTGGGGGTGGTCGCGGTGGCGCGGCGAAAGTGGTCGCGCAGCGAGGCGGCGGTGCCGAAACCGACCCGCCAGGCGATCTCCTCGACCGGCAGGTCGGTCGCCTCCAGCAGCCGTCGCGACTCCAGCACCCGCTGAGCAAGCAGCCACTGCAGTGGGGTCGTCCCGGTCTCGGCGCGGAAGCGGCGGGCGAAGGTGCGGGGGCTGACGCCAGCGTGGCGCGACATCGCCGCCACGTCGAGTGGTTCGTCGAGACGCTCGGTAGCCCAGCGGCGGGTCGGCTCGAGCGAGCCCGATGGCGACGGCAGCTCGGGTTTGAAGAACTGGGCCTGGCCGCCGTCGCGGTGCGGCGGCGCGACCATGTGACGGGCCACGCGCTCGCCGACCTCGGCGCCGAAGTCGCGCCGAATCACGTGCAGGCTGAGGTCGATCCCGGCACTGAGACCAGCCGAGGTCAGCACCTCCCCCTCGTCGACGAAGAGGGCGTCGGGGTCGACCTCGATCGCGGGGAAGCGCCGCGCCAGCTGCTCCGCCCAGGCCCAGTGGGTGGTCGCGCGGCGCCCGTCGAGAACGCCGGCGTGGGCGAGGCCGAAGGCACCGGTGCAGATTGAGATCAGTCGCGCCCCGCGGCGGGCGGCAGCGCGGAGCGCGTCGATCACCTCGGCTGGGGGCAGCGTGAAGATGGCGGCGTAGCCGGGCACGACGATCGTCTGCGCCCGCCGCAGCGCCCGCAGGTCGGCGGCGGGGGTAACCGAGAAGCCGCTCGTCGTCTCCACCGGCCCACCGTCCGGGGAGCAGGTGGAGAACTCGTAGAGGGGCTCGCCACCGGGCTTCGCCGCCAGCTGGAAGGCCTGCGCGGGCGCGGTCAGGTCGAAGGCGACGAGACCGTCGAGGCAGAGGGCGACGACGCGATGGCGCATGGCAGAAATCTAGCGAACATTGTCATTCCTGCCTCTGGCGGTGAAGCTTCTTCCGCGCCAAGATCAGCGGCATGGAAATCGCACTGCTTATCTACGACGGCCTTGCCCCCCTCGACGCCATCGGCCCTTACGAAGTCATGCGCAACGTCCCCGGCTGGGAGGTCCACACCGTCGCCAAGCAACGCGGGGAGGTACGCGACGAGCGGGGCTCGCTCGGCCTTGTCGCCGACCGCGCGCTGGCGGAGCTCACCGCTCCCGACCTAGTCCTCGTCCCCGGCGGCGCCGGCAACCGGCCGCTGATGCAGGACGAGGAGCTGCTCGAGTGGCTGCGCGAGGTCGACCGCTCGACCAAGTGGACGACCTCGGTCTGCACCGGATCGCTCCTGCTCGGCGCCGCCGGCCTGCTGCAGGGCAAGCGTGCGACCACGAACTGGATCGTCCTCGACAAGCTGCGCGATTTCGGCGCCGAGCCGGTCGGCGGCCGCTTCGTCGAGGACGGCAAGGTGGTCACGGCCGCTGGGGTCACCGCCGGCATCGACATGGCCCTGCACCTGGTCGCCCGCGAGGTCGGGCCGGAGGTGGCGCAGGCAGTCCAGCTGGGGATCGAGTACGACCCCGACCCGCCGTTCGACTCCGGCTCGCCGGAGAAGGCGTCGGCCGAGATCGTCGAGCTGGTGCGGCGGGTCGCTACGCCGGTCTAATCCCTGCGGGCAAAGCTGACGAAGGCGTGCCAGGCCGGCTTCGGCCGGAACTTAGCGCCGCGCCGGAAGAGGCCGGAGGAGTCGCAGAAGTTGCAGGAGCCGGCGAGGTCTTTCCAGGTGAACCAGTCGACCTGGCGCAGGCCGAGGCGGTGGCGGTTGCCGATCAGGTAGCGGTAGGCGCGCCGCAGTTCCCGCGCCTGGCCGTGCAGGCCAACCTCGAAGGAGACGACCTGCGGGTCGCTCTGCGACCCCCACCCCAGCTCGGTCAGGTAGAGGCCGGCGCGGCGGTCGTGGTGGCGGACCATGACCCCGCGGACCCCCTCGACGAGCGAGCGCAGAACGCCGGTGTCGGCGGCGTAGGGGTGCAGCGAGACGCCGTCGAAGTTCGCCTTGACGCCGCCGACGCGGTAGAGGCGATCGAGGAAGTCGACCGCGTCCCAGGCGCGCGGCGGGTTCTGACCAGGGTCGCCGAAGAGGCCGCCGAGGACCAGGTCCGCCCGCGGGTCGGCGCGGTGCATGGCCCGGTGGGTAACGGCGAGCAGGCGGGCGTAAGCGGTCGGCGAGGCGGGCTTGGCGAAGTAGAAGAAGTTCTCCTCGTTCCAGACCTGCCAGGCGCGGATCGGCAGCTTAGGCAGCGGCCGCTGCGAGCCCGGTCCGTGTTCGGTCCAGAACTCGCCCCGGCTGCCGTAGCGCTCGACCGCGGCGCGGACGAATTCGCCCCAGGCCCGGCGCTGGCGCCCGTTCTGTACCGGCAGCGTCCGCCAGTCGTGCGAGAGCCAGCCCGGGGTCGAGATCAGGAAGGGCAGCAGTTCGAGGTGATCTTCGGCCGCCAGGGCGACGGTGTCGTCGAGCCCGCCCCAGTCGTATTCGCCGCGAGGTTGCTGCTGGATCGCCGACCAGGACACCATCACCCTGACCGTCTCCACACCCCCAGCCTCCATCCGCGCCATGTCCCGCTTCCCGATCGCGGCCTGCGGAACGATCCCGAAGAACCCACGCGGCAGCGCCTGGGCGGCCCCCGGAAGGAGAGCCAGGAGGATCAGACAAAGGGCGAGGAGATGGCCTACGCGTCGCACTCCGGACCCAAACCCGGCAACGACCCGGAAGTCGCGGGTCAGAGCGTGCCGGGCTCGGCGAGCCAGACGCTCTCGAAGTCGAGGCTGGTGTGCTCGAGGATCCGGTCGTAGTCGCGGTCATAGTGGAGAACTCCCCCATCCGCACAGGCAGCACAGGCGGCGATGATCAGATCGATCGGCGAGAGGCGGTGGTGACCGCGCTCCGCAAGCTCACGCTGGGCCTGCTGAGCCAAGAGCTCGACTTCCCGGTCGATAGGAACGCGGGAAAGCCGTTTGAGGCGAGCCACGTTGATGCGGTGGTCCTCGGCCGTCTGCGCGGAGTACCCGGCCTCCAGCAGGAAAGGCAGGCAGGTTCCCAGCCGCCCCGCCCCGATCCAGTCGAGCACGACCTCTTCGCGGTCCTCCGGAACGCTGTCCGCGATCAAGCGTGACCAGGCCGAGTGATCGAGCAGCAGCAAGCTACTCGTCGCGGTCAGGGGGGACGAGGCCCAGATACTTGACCTCTTCGGCCGCTTTGAGATCGAACTTCGGTCCATTGCCCGACCGAATCCATTCGGCGATCTCTTCGCGCGACTCGCGTGCCATCTCGGGGCTCGCCCTGATCTCGCGAATCTTGTCCTCGGCGCCACGGATGACTAAGTCGCCGAAGTCCACCTTCTCTCCCCCCTGCAGGTCACGCAATTCGTCCAGCACGTCTTTGACGGGCGGAGTTTCCGTGATCATGTGGCGGGGTCGCTTGGTCGGCACGGCGCGAGTGTAGCACCGTGCAACACCGAAATCTTTAAGCTACTTTTGCGGCACCAGATCCAGCTCCGACCACGGCCCTTCGCCGCGCATCGGCTGCGTCCGCCCCTCCAGCCAGTCCGCCTGGAGGTCGTCGTAGTGCGGGCTGGCGGGGTGACCCGACTGGCCGGTGAACATCTGCCAGCGCGAGCGATCGGGGTCGGTCGGGTCGGCGACCATCCGCCAGCTCGGGGCCCAGACGGCGTTGTAAGGGTCGTTGGGGTCGTAGGCGATCTGGCTGACGGTCTCCTGGGCGCCGCCGGCACGGAGGCGGCGGTTGAGCAGGCGGTCGAAGAGGGGGTTGGCGTCGCCCAGCGGGTGCGGGAACTTCATCTCGTGGACGCGGCCCCAGCGCCAGCCCTCGGGCTCGGGGCCGAAGCGGTCTGAGAGGTCGTCGAGGGCCCCCGCCAGCGCTTCCAGCACGAGCCCGTCCCAGGGGCGGCCGACCAGCTCCTCGTCGCCTTCCTCCCAGAGCGACATCAGGTGCGAGTGCCAGCGCCAGGGCGAGGTGCTGTGGGCGGTGAAGCCGTTGTCGTTGCGGTCGAGCCATCGCTCGCAGAGGTCGCGGTCGCCGATCGCGCAGCGGGCGACCTCGCGCGCCAGCCGCAACAGGAAGGCCTGGTAGATCGTGCCGGCGATCGTCTCCCGGTCGAGCCGGCCATCCCAGCTGCGCAGCCGCTCAATCGCGCTGCGCTCGCGCTGGCCGTGCGGGTGCAGGCGGGAGAGGCGACGCGCCGCCTCGACGCCCGGGATCGAGTAGTTGTCGGTCTGGATCGCCTCGAAGCTCTCGAGGTCGTGCTTCTCGGTCTCCTCGATTAGTTCTTCGATCCGCTTCGCCCGGAAGCCGTCGAGCCATTCGCTGGTGATGTGGTGCGGGTAGTCGTCGCCGACGATCCGGTTGTTGGCGGTGACGAGATAGCCGCTCTCGGGGTCGATGACCTCCGGCAGCTCGTCATAGGGGACCGTCCCCTCCCACTCGAACTCGCCGGTCCAGCCCGGCTTCGGAAGGTCCGGGCAGCCCCCGCGTCGCATTGGCAGGCGGCCGATCAGCTTGTAGCCGATCGAGCCGTGGCGATCGGCCCAGATCAAGTTCGAGGCGGGCGAGGTGTGCCCCTCCAGCTTCGCCACCAGTTCCTGGCCGGAGGCGATGTCGAGCAGCTCGAACAAGCCGGCAAAGGCGGTCGGTTCGGACAGCGTCTGCCAGGCCAGCGCCAGCGGCTCCCCCTCGTCGGCCCCGAGCGCCGCGTTGACGATCGGGCCGTGGTGGGTGCTGCGTACCTCGAGCTCAACCGGCGGGCGGCCCTTGACGACGATCTCCTCGTGCACCGTCTCCAGCGGCCGCCACTCGTCTTCGAAGAGGTAGTTGTCGCCCTCGATCCGCTCGACGAAGAGGTCCTGGACGTCGGCCATGACGTTGGTGAAGGTCCAAGAGACGTCGTTGTTCTGGCCCATATAGACGCCCGGCATCCCTGGCATTGAGGCGCCGCGGACGAAGCGGCCGTCGTGGCGCAGCTCAACCTCGTACCAGATGCCCGGCATGCTCGGGGGAAGGTGGGGGTCGCCGGCGATCAGCGGCGAGCCGGTTGCCGAGCGGGTACCGCTGACGGCCCAGTTGTTCGAGCCCGAGGCCTCGGCGGCGAGGCCGATCGAGCGACGCACGGCGTCGATCTGCTCGACCAGCGGCAGCCCTTCGCCGCTGAACGGCGTCTGATCGACCACCGGGTTGTCGGCGGGATAGACCGGGTCGAGCCGCGCCGCCAGCTCCGGGCCTAGCTCGCGAATCATGTCGGCGCGCAGCAACTCCCGCTCCCAGTTGGTCGAGAGGCCGAAGGCGAGCAGCTTGCCGAGGCTGAGGATGTCGACCGGGGACCAAGGCTCGAAGCGCTGGCGCAGCACCTGCAGCTCGAAGGGCATCGCCTTCGCGTCGGCGGCAGCCTGGTTGACGCCGGCGCAGAAGCGCTCGAGGTGCGCCCGCAGCGCTGGGTCGAGCCGTGCCTCCTCTTCGCGGGCGATCCGCCGGATTCCGAACGTCCGCATCAGCCGATCGACGGGCATGCCCTCCTCGCCGGCCATCTCCGAGATTCGGCCTTCGACCACACGCCGGTAGAAGTCCATCTGCCAGAGCCGCTCCTGCCCATGGCAGTAGCCCTGGGCGAAGTACAGGTCCTCCCGCACATCTGCCTCGATGTGCGGAACCCCCCAACGATCGCGCCGCACCCGCACCGGTCCGTGCAGCCCTTCGACCTCGATCGTCCCCTTCACCTGCGGCAACGGCCGCCGCGCCAGTCGGTGCCAAAGCACCGCGGCGCCGGAGGCGGCTAGACCAGCCCCGACCGCTCCACTCCACAAACCCGCCTGCACGCTCCGCCGCATCGGCTCAGGGTACTGGCCAGTCAGCCAGTTCGCATTCAGCTGTTCCTTATGCGCGCTATACAGCCATAAGGAACAGCTCGGGCCTCACGGCTCGAGCTGTTCCTCCGGAAGCCGCCCCTCCGCCTCGAGCTTTTCGAGGTGGGCCTCCATCGCCAGCGCGGCCATTGGCAGGAGCTCGAGCGGGATGTCGTCCCAGACGGTGGTGAGGAGCTCGGCGCGGGAGCGCTGGCCGGTGGCGAGGGCCTCGAGTAAGCGGCGCTCGCGCATCTGGCGGTGCTCGACGTATTCGGCGAGCTTGGCGGCGGGGTCGTTGATCCAGGGACCGTGGCCGGGGGCGATCAGCTCGATCGGCTCGGCTTGGAGGAGGGCGAGCGAGTCCATGAAGGCGGCGAGGGAGTTGCCGCCGGGCGGGACGATCGTCGAGCCGAGGCCGAGGACGAGGTCGCCGCTGAAGCAGACGCGGGTTTCGGTCAGGAAGCAGACGTGATCCTCGGCGTGACCGGGGGTGGCGAGAGCGCGGAGGCCGAAGTGCTCCTCGCCGCCGCTCGGCAGCACGACGTCGGCCTCGAGCTGGTCGGCGCCCTCGGTGTGGTCGCCGTGGGAGTGGGTGAGGAGGACGAGGCCGATGCCGCCGCGCCCAGCCGCGGCGGTGCGGATCGCGTCGAGGTGACCGGCGTCCGCGGAGCCGGGGTCGATCACCACGCAGGGGTCACTGCCGAACAGATAGGTATTGGTCCCTTCCAGCGTCATCGGCCCCGGATTGGGGGCAACGATCTTCAGGACCTCGGGGTGACCTGGTGCCTCGCTCAGGCCGCCTCGACCTCTTTGGCGATCGCCTCGCGCGCGTCCTTCGGTTCGAGCACGACGAGGTCGCCGGCGCCACGGAGGATCTCCCGTACTAACCAGGGCTTGCCCGCGTAGGGGAGCTCGACGACGACGGCGCCGTCGGCCAGCTCCTCGACCACGGTCCGCTCCTCGCGCAGCCAGCGCGCCCGCTCGGGCGAGACCCAGACCCGCGCCACCTCGGCGGTCGGCACCTCGCCGTGGGTCATCCAGCCCTCGACCCCGGCGAACTCCTCGACTTCGGGCCGCGGCTCGAAGGTCTCCTCGGAGAGCTTCGCCTCCTTGACCCGGTCGAGCTTGAAGTGACGGACACCTTCTTTGGTCAGGTCGTAGCACTCGACGTACCAGCCCTCTTTGCCGTTCTCGAGCCGGTAGGGCTCCACCCGACGCTCGGTGAACTGGTCCTCGTTCTCCTTGTAGTAGCTGAGCTCGAGCACGCGACTCTCGGCAATTGCCTGGTTGACGGCTCGGGCGACCTCTGCATCGCCGCCACCCGCCTGGGCGATCTCCAGGCCCTCCTCGGAGGGGTCGTGGCCGAGCGCCTTGACGATTTTCCCGCGCGCGGTCTGCAGGTCGGACTGCGGCAGGTGGTCGCCGAAGAGGTCGATCGCCGCCACCAGCGCCTTTGCCTCCAGCGGCAGCAGGCGCGCCGGGCGGGCGAAGTTGTCGCCGTAGGGCTGGGAGTCGACCTCGATCTCGTCGCCGATGATTTCCGCATAGAGCACGTAGGTGCCGCCGCCAAAGTTGACGACGTTGAGCAGGTCGACGTCCTCGCGCAGCTCCTCGTCGGTCAGCTCCAGCCGCTCGCGCAGCTCGGCGACCTGCAGCCGCTCGCCCCTTTTAGCCGCTTCGATCAGCAGGCCGGCAAGAGTGACGAGACGGGCGAAGCGCTCGGGCCGGATCGCCGCCTCGCCGCGGCCGTTGGAGCGGCTGCGCTTCGGCTCGTCGAGCGGCCGGTCGACGATGTCCGCCGGCTTGAAGCCGTTGACATGGCGCTGCTTCAGCAGCTCGTGCCGCTTCTCGGTCTCCTCGCGGAGGTCGTCGGGGCCGAGCACCTCGGCGTTCGCCCGCCAGCGCAGGACCCAGGCGATCAGCTCGCGCTCGGAGGCGTAGTCGGTCTCGAAGACGCGACCCTTGCCCGGAGCGTTGTCGGACTTCTTCGCATTCCGCAGCTCGCCATAGGTGCCGTAGTCGCGCTCGATCAGCCAGGCGATCCGCTCGCGGATGAAGATCTTCGCCGTCCCCTTCGTCTCCCCCAGCTGCCAGTCGGCGCGGCTGCCGTAGTCGCGGCGGTCGAAGTCCTCCGGCGGCGAGAAGTCGTGCTCGGCCTTGGAGGCGTAGCCGACCTTGCCCTGGATCCGCGAGAGGCGGAAGACGCGGACCGCATCGCGCTCGTGCGCGTGGCCGATCAAGTAGAACTGCCCGCCGCGGAAGACCAGGTGGAAGGGGTCGACCTTGCGCTTTTCGGTCTCGCCCCGCTCCATCGTGTAGTAGGTGAACTCGATCGTCTTCCGGCGTGAAATGGCGGTCTCGATCTTGGAGAGGCGCTGGGAGAGGTCGCGGCCGCCGGCGGAGGCGGTCATCGCCATCTCGACCGGGGCGCGCTCGCCCTCGGCGAGCGGGTTCGGGTGGCCCCAGGCGACCTGCTGCAGCGCCAGCCGTAGCGGCTCGGCGTAGGCGAAGCCGCCGTCGGTGAGCAGCATCAGCGCCGTGCTCAGCGCCGCCAGCTCGTCGTCGGAGAATTTGATCGGGTCGAGGTAGAAGTTCTCCGGCGGCAGCGAGTAGAGCTCGGCCTCGAAGAAGCCCTCGCCCGGCTTCTCGACCCCGAGCTGGATGCCAAGGCTCTCTAGCTCGGCGCGATCGGCGTAAAAACGCCGCGCGAACGCGTCGTCGTTCATGTCGCTGTAGCCCTCCACCTCGCGCTTGATCTCGAGGGCCGAAACCGGCCTTCCCTGCGCCATCAGGAACGAGATGAGAGAGAGCTGTCGAATCAGCTTCTCGGTGTCCTTCGCCACGCTCGGCAGGATAGTCTGCAGGCGGCCCATGGACGTCCTCCGAAACCTCTTCGGCAACCTAAGCGCGGGCATTATCCGGCTTTTGGTGACGGTCGGAATCCTTGCTGCGGTCTATTTCTTCGTCGTTAGGCCCGCCCTGGACACGACCGAAAAGATCAGCCACGAAGTCAACATCAACGTCCAGAAGGGCTTCGAACAGACGAATCTGGGCAACATCGACAAGACGATCAACGACGTCAACCGCAAAGTTCAGCGCGAAATCAAGCGCTCGCTCCGCCAGTCAAAGCAGCACGGCGCGGCCAACAGACTGATCGACTGCATCCAGCGCGCCCACCAGGACGTCACCAAAATCCAGCACTGCACCGAGAAGTACTGAGCGTCTTAGAAGACGGCGATCCCGATCAGGGTGGCGATGATGCCGAGGAGGGCGGCCACGACTACTGCCGCGCTGCCGATCAGGGTTCTATTCAGGCCGTCGAACTTGGCGTCAAGCCGATTCTCCAGGCGCACTAAACGGGCATTGACGTCCGCAAAACCTTTGTCGACTCTCGTTTCCAATCGCCCGAAGCGGGCATCGACGTCCGCGAAGCCGTCGTCGACCTTCTTGTTGAGGTCGTCCAGCCGCTGGTCGGTCCAGGTCTCTCTCGGCTCTCTCGGCGTCATCACCACCATGATCCTAGCGTAATGTTTTAGCTGCAACAAGAAGCGCGCAGAAACAAAGAATTGCCGCGCCGCTTCGTCATATTTCTGTGACTTCAGGCCGCGCGCTGGGCGAAAAACGCTGAGCCGGAGAGAGCGCGGTCGAAGCCCGACCAGGCCTCACCAGCGGGGAGCTGGCGCTCGATGCGATCGAAGCTGCCGAGGCGGCCGCCGAGGTTGTCGATCATGTGGACGAGGACGGCCTCGCGGGTGGCGGGGACGACTGGGGAGCCGTGCTCGAGCGAACCGTGGTGGCTGAGGATGATGTGGAGGACGCACTGGGCGGTGTGGGGGTCGAAGCCCGGCAGGTCCTCGATCGCCCGGCGCACGGTGTAGTAGCCGAGGGGTATCTCCCCCTGTAGGCGGCCGGCATCAGTGAGATCAATCGCCAACGGGTCGTCGTTGTAGGCGACGCACTTGCCGATGTCGTGCATGAGGGCGCCGGTGACGGCGACCTCGCGGTCGATCCCGGGGAAGAAGTTGGCTGCGGCGGAGACCGCCTGGGCGACCGAGAGCGTGTGCTCGAGCAAACCGTGGCGGTATGCCTGGTGGTAGGTCTTGGCGGCGGGCGCGTCGCGGAAGCGCTTCCAGGTCTCAGAGTCCTCGCCAAAGAAGACGTCGAGCAGCTCGCGCAGCTGCAGGTTCTGAACGGTCGCCAGCAGTTCGCGCAGTTCGCCCTCGAGCTGCTCCGCGGACACCTCGGACTCGGCGGCCAGGTCCTCGGCTTCGTACTCGTGTGGCTCGGCCTCGCGAACGCCGCTTAGCTTGATCTTCGCCCCCCAGCGCTCGCTGATTTCGAAGACGCCGCTGACGAAGACCGGCGAGCCGGTGCAGCAGAGGGCGTAATGAGCCTCCGCCTCCTCCCAGCAGACCGCCTCGGCGGTGCCGGTCGCGTCGCCGACCGAGAGCCGCAGCCATGGGTCGCCGTTGCGCTTGCGCCGCAGCTCCCGCTCGCGCACCGCGTAGACGCCGCTGACCCGCTGCCCGTCCTCGAGCTCGCGAAGTGGCACGCGAACGGCGGTGTCGGTGGGAGCCGAATCGGTCGGGGCGAGAGCATCGATCTGCGTCTGCTCGCTCATCGTTTCCTCAAGGTAAAGATGGACGCGGATGGCGAAGAGAGCGTGCTACTGACGGAGGCTCGCGAGACCCTCAGCGCCCCGGTCAACCACGCGATCCCAATAGCCGCCGAGCCAGTCGGCCAGCCGGTCGATGCGGCTTCGCAGCGGCGGAGTCCACAGGGCCAGCGCGGCGGCGCTGCCGAGGGCGGCGCCGGCGAGGACGTCGCTGGGGTAGTGGACGCCCAGCGCCACCCGGCCGACCGAAAGGACGGCGGCGAGCGCGAGGGCAGCGATCCCCCAGCCACGCTTGCGCAGCAGGATCGCCACCGCGATCGCGAAGGCGGCAGTGGCGTGGTCGCTGGGGAAGCCAGGGTCGGCGGCGTGGCCGGAGAAGAGGTGGACGCCGTGCGGGTCGGCGACAAAAGGGCGCGCCCGGTCGACCAGTTCGCTGATCACCTTGCCGACGGCGAGCCCGAGGCCGGCGCTGAGCACGGCTGCGACTGCGGCGCGGCGCCAGGCGGCGTGGGCAGCACCTCGGGCAGCGAGGAAGACGACCGCCAGCGTCGCGACGTAGAGCGCCTCCGAGGCGTTGACGTAGAAGAGGAGCGGATCCTCGACCCCGTCGTGCTGGTACATGAAGTTGTTGAGGGCGTGCAGGACGGACCAGTCCACCGTCCGCACGCTGTCACAACTTCTTTACGCCGAGCTAAAGAGCTTCAGCTGGGCGGCGAATCGACGGCGAAGAGGCGCCACTCGCCGGGGGCGCCCTTCAGCGTCTGCACGCCGCGCTCGACGAACGCCAGGCCGGAGCCGACGACGAGCTCGCGCACGGTACTGGAGACGAGCACTTCGCCGGGGCCGGCGAGGGAGCCGATGCGGGCGCCGATGTTGACCGCCATGCCGCCGACGTCGTCGCCGATCAGCTCGACCTCGCCGGTGTGGATGCCGGCCCGCACCTCGACTCCCAGGGTCGCCACCTCCTCCTGCACGGCGGCGGCGCAGCGGATCGCCCGCGCCGGCCCGTCGAAGGTGGCGAGGAAGCCGTCGCCCATCGTCTTCACCTCGCGCCCGCGGTAGAGGTCGAGCTGGTGACGTACGGCCGCGTCGTGGCGCTCGAGCAGCTGCCGCCAGCCCCGGTCCCCGAGCGCCGCCGCTTTCTCGGTCGAGCCGACGATGTCGGTGAAGAGGATCGTCGCCAGCGCCCGTTCGGGTTCGCTGCCGCGGCGACTGCCGACGAGGAACTCCTCGATCTCGTCGAGCAGGGCATCGGTGTCGCCGGTCACCGGCAGGTGGTCCCCTCCCTCCAGCTCGACGTACTTGGCGCCGGGGATCGCCTCCGCCATGTAGCGGCCCTGGCCGACCCGGGCGATCCGGTCGTCGCGGCGCTGCAGGACCAGGGTCGGGACGTCGATCGCCGGCAGCACCGACCGCACGTCGATCTCTTTGTACAGGTCCATCAGGGCGACGGCGCCGGCCGGGCTGGTCCCGTAGCGGAGCAGGCGGGACCACCAGCGTTCGAAGTCGCGATCGCCGACGGCGTTCGGCGCCCAGAGGTCGACCCCGACCGCGGAACCCCAGTCGCGCCTGACAATCTCCACCCAGCGCTCCAGGCCCTCCGCCGGAATCCCCTGCGGGAAGTCCGGCGCCTTGAGCATCCGCGCGAAGGCTCCGTAGAGGACGAGCGAGGAGACGCGGTCGGGATAGGTAGCGGCGAAGAGGAGTGACATCGGCCCGCCCTCGGAGACGCCGAAGATCGCCGGTCGCTCGCAGCCCGCGGCGGCGATCACCGCCGTTAGGTCGTCCATCGACTGCTCCAGCGTCGGCGGGCCGCCGCCGCGGTCCGAGAGGCCCTGGCCGCGCTTGTCGTAGATGACGATGCGGGCGAACGAGCCGAGCCGGCGCAGGAACCGTGCCGGCGCCGGGTCCTCCCAGTAGAGCTCGACGTGGGAGACGAAGCCGGGAACGAAGACGAGGTCAAGCGGTCCCTCGCCATGGACCTGGTAGGCGATGCTGACCCCGTCGGAGTCGGCGTAGCGGGTCTCGGCTTCTCTCACAGGCTGATCGTGTCAGGCGGGGAACCCCTCCTGCAAGGTGAGCCGAACGGACTAGAAGACCTGGAAGCCGGCGACGATCCCGGCTAGGGCGACGATGATCCCGGCCAAGGTCATGAAGCCGTAGAGCATGTTCCGCTGAATCGATTCCACTCCTCCGCGGACCTTGGCGATTTCACCGCGAAGTTCCGTTGAGCTTTCCTTCATCTCTTTGCGGATTTCGCTCGCGTTTGCCTTGATCTCGTGACGGAGTTCTTGGCCAGTTGACTTCAAGTCCCGGCGGATCTCGCGGATGTCGGCTTCGACGGTTTCGAAGCGCTTGTCGATCCGGCGGAATTCCCCGGAGACCTCGTTGAAGCGCTCGTCGATCCGGCGGAATTCCGCCGAGACGTCATCGAAGCGCTTGTCGATCAGTTCGAAACGCGCATCGACGAGGTCGAAGCGTTCGTCCATCCTGTCGGTCGATCTCTCTTCCATCGTCTGCATGAGCATAGCGAAACCTATCGTCTGCGGCAGACGAGAAGAGCGCAAGGTAAAAATCGGCCACCATGAGCCGGTGGGAGACGAGAAGTGAGCTGACGGCGGGCGTCGAACCGGCGGCCGTATGGCGGGGCGCCTACGCCGAGGCCGAGGCGTGGCCTCGCTGGAACAGGGAGATAAAGAGCGCTCGACTCGACGGGCCGCTCGCCCTCGGAGCCACGGCGCGGATCGTCTTCCGCACCGGCCTGCGCCTCCGCTTCCGCGTCGTCGAGTTCGAGGAGGGCAGGCTGTTCACCGACGAGGCGCGCCTTCCGGGGGCGCGGATGGGCCATCGACACCTGGTCGAGCCGGACGGGAGCGGCGGCAGCCGGCTCGTCAACACGATCTACATCGAGGGCCCACTGGCGGGCCTGTGGCGCCGCATCCTCGGCCGGGCGGCCGCCCGCGCCCTCCCCGACGCGCAGCGCGCGGTTGTCGAGCTGGCGTCAGGCAGCTGAGAACAGCTCGCGCAAGGCCTCGTCGAAGACCTTGGTGTGGCGGTCGACCTGATCGGGCGTCGTCGCCGGGCACATCAGCGCCATGTTGTGGAAGGGGGTAATGAGGACGCCGCGGTTGAGCGCGTGGAGGTGCAGGTAGCGCTCGAGTTCCTCGTCGCCGAGGGTGGCGGACTCGCCGCCGTTTCGGGGCGGCTCGGGTGAGAAGCGGTACTCGGCGCGGCAGCCGAGCTGGACGACGTGCCAGGGGGCGCCGTGACGCTCGATCGCGGCGCGAGCGCCCGCGGCGAAGCGGGTGGCGAGCGCCTCGGTCCCCTCCCAGGCGCCGTCGTCGAGGACGTTGGCGAGCGTGGCGCGGGCGGCGGCGAGCGAGAGGGCGTTGCCGGCGAGGGTGCCTCCGACGCCGCCGGTGTCCTCGAGGTCGGCGTTGCCGGCGGCGAGGATGCGCTCGCCCAGCTCCGGGTCCATGCCGAAGGCGCCGATCGGGACGCCGCCGCCGATCGCCTTGCCGAGGGTGACCATGTCCGGCTGCAACCCCCAGCGCCGGGTGCAACCGCCGGGGCCGGCGCTGAGCGTGTGGGTCTCGTCAATGATCAGCACCGTGCCGGCGTTCGCGGTCATCTCGCGCAGGGCTTCGTGGAAGCCGGGCTCGGGGAGGACGATGCCGATGTTGGTCAGGGCAGGCTCGGCGAGGATGCTGGCGACGTCGCCGTGCGCCAGCTCGCGCTCCAAGCCCTCGACGTCGTTGAACTCGACCACGCGGGTGGTCTCCGCCAGCGGCACCGGCGCGCCGACGTTCCCCTCGCGCGCCGTCACCTCGCCGCCGGCGGTCGTCGCGAACGACTCGTCGACGGTGCCGTGGTAGCAGTAGTTGAAGACCAGGACCTTGCGGCGACCGGTGAGGTGGCGGGCGATGCGGATCGCGAAGCGGTTGGCGTCGGTGGCAGTAAGGGTGAACTGCCAGCGCTTGGCGCCGAAGCGGCGGCTCAGCTCCGCCGCAACCCAGGCGGCGTCCTCGGTCGGCAGCATCGTCGTCGCGCCGCTGCCGTAGCGCTCGGCGACCTCCTCCCGCACCATTGCCGGCGCGTGGCCGGCCATCGCCCCGGTGTCGCCGAGGCAGAGGTCGGCGTAGGCGTTGCCGTCGACGTCGGTCAGCTCGGCCCCCTCGGCGCGGTCGAGGTAGAGCGGGTACGGCCCCGCCCAGCGCGACATCCAGCTCATCGGCACGCCGGCCAGCAGCTCCCCCCGCGCCAGCTCGAACAGCTCTCGCGAGCGCGGCGTGCGCCCGGCGAAGCTTGCCTCCTCACGGACGAGCAGCTCGGGGAGGCGGGCTCGCGCGGAATCGGGCAGTTGCGCAGCCATCACAGCCAGTATGGACAGCGAGTGCCTCGGCAGCGGTTCGCGCCGCCGCCGAGGTCACCCATTACCTCGTCAGGACCGCCAGCTCGGTCCGGTAGAGGGAGGCACGGCTTCGTGGGTGGCGACCGCGCCGAACGACTCCGATCCGGGAACCAGCGAACGCCGCAGCGTCAGCGGAAGCTCGATCGCGGCGAGCCTCCCCCGAACTTCCTCACTCCATCCCCTTAGAGCCATGAGAGCAAGATCTCAAAGATGCTCAAAAAATGCAAAGCATTTTTAGATTCAGCTCGCGCAGCGCTCGCAGAGGCCGCGGAGGACGACGTCGTGCTCGGCGATCTCGAAGGGGACCTGCTCGGCGACCTGGCCGATCGCCCGCTCGAGGCCGCGGTCCTCGAAGGGCTCCATGCGGCCGCAGCGCCAGCAGATCGCGTGGTGGTGATGGTGGCCGCTGGGGTCGACCCGCTCGTAGCTGGCGATGCCGCGCGCCGCCTCGAAGCGCTGCACCAGGCGCAACTCCTCCAGCACCTCAAGCGCGCGGTAGACGCTGGCCCGGCCGACCCGCACCTTGCGCCGCCGCAGCTCCTCCTCGAGCTCGAGCGCGGTCACCGCGCAGCCGTGGCGGGCGAGCGCCTCGACGACGGCGGTGCGGGCGCCGCCACGGCGGTAGCCGGCCTCCCCCAGCCGCGCCAGCGCGTACTCGGACCAGGCGTTGTCGACGGCGGTGGCCATCAGCCGATCGTAGCCCCCGCCGGCAGGCGCTCTTCGTTGTTCAGGAGAGCCAGTAGACGCGAAACCGGCAGCGACAGCAGGTAGAGGGCGACGATCGCCAGCGCCACCGAGGCGCCGCCGGCCGTGCCCGCGTAATAGGAGAGGTAGAGGCCGGCGAGGCCGGCGAGCACCGCGGTCGCCACCGCGATCCCAATCATCGGCCCGATCCGCTCGCTGAGCTGGCGGGCGGTCGCCGCCGGCCCGACGAAGACGGCGACGACGAGGAGGTTGCCGAGCCCCTGCACCGCGACGACGATCGCCAGCGCGAGGAGGACGAGCAGGGCCGCTTCGGTGCCGGCCGGTTTCGCCCCGAGTGAGCGGGCGGCGCCGCGGTCGAAGCCGCCGGCGAGGAGCCGGCCGTGCAGCAGAAGGAGAGAGGCGCCGACCACGAGGGCAAGCGCGGCGGCCGCGGCGATGTCCCCGTTCGAGGGGCCGAGGATGTCGCCGAAGAGCAGCTCTTGGACCCCGGGCGGCGATTCGGGCGAGAGCGCCAGCAACACCCCGAGCCCGAACATCGTCGTGACCACGACCCCCACCGCGACCTCGCGGCTGAGGCCGGGGACACGGGCGACGATCGCGATCGCCAGCGCCGCGACGACGATCGCCGGGGCGCCGCCGAGCAGCAGCGGCGCCCCCGCGATCGCGGCCAGGACCAGGCCGGGGAAGATCGAGTGCGCCAGCGACTCGGCCGCGTAGGAGAGGCGGTAGAGAACGACCCAGCACCCCAGCGCCCCGCCGGCAATGCCGATCAGCGTCATCTCGGCGATCGCGCGCCGCATGAATTCGTCTTGCAGGGGCTCGAGCATCGTCAGTGGTCGTGGTGGTGTGGGGGGAGGATCGCCCGGGCGCCCGAGCCGGGCAGCTCGACGATCGTGCCGCCGTAGGTCGCTTCGAGGACGGGGACGTCCAGCGTCTGCTCCGGCGGGCCGGCGGCGACCTGGCGGCGGTTGAGGCAGAGGACCTGGTCAGAGCGGCGGGCCTGCTCGAGGTCGTGGGTGGCGATGACGACGGCGCGGCCCTCGTCGGTCAGCGCCCCGATCAGCGCTTCGAGGCGCTCGGAGCTGGGGCGGTCGAGGCCGGAGAAGGGCTCGTCGAGGAGCAGGATCTGGGCGTCCTGGACGAGGCTGCGGGCGATCAGGACGCGCTGGCGCTGGCCGCCGGAGAGCTTGCCGAAGGTCTCGCCGGCGAGGTCGCGGAGGCCGACCCGCTCCAGCGCCTCGGTCGCGTCGGAGCGCTCGCGGCGGCCGGGCCGGCGCCACCAGGGCAGTCGCGAGAGCGCGCCCATCGCGGCGACGTCGAGGGCGGAGACGGGGTAGTCAAGCTGGGAGCGCTCGGTCTGGGGGACGATGCCGCAGCGGGCGCGGACCGCGAGCTCACCGGTGAGCGGGGTGAGCTCGCCCAGCAGGGCGCGGAGCAGGGTCGTCTTGCCGCCCCCGTTGGGGCCGAGCAGCGCCAGCGTCTCGCCGCGCCGTAGGGCGAAGGAGACGCCGGAGATCGCCGGCCTGCCGTCGTAGCCGGCGGCGAGCTCGCGGGCCTCGATCAGAGCGCCAGCTTGCATCCCTGCGCTCCTGCGGTGAAGCCGCGCACCATCGCGTCGGCGTTCGCCTCCTCCATCCCGACGTAGGTTTCGGCACCGGAGCCTTCCGGCCCGAGCGTGTCGCCGTAGAGCGTGTAGTCGGCCGAGGCGCCGGTCTGGCGGGCGATCGCGTCGGCGACCTTGGCGCTGAGCGAGCTCTCCGGGAAGATCGCCTTCACCTTCTCGGCCTCGATCGTCTGCGCCAGCTCGCTCAGGTCCTTGGCCGAGGCCTGGGCCTGCGTCGTCTGCGAGGGGATCACCGCACCGACGACTTCGATCCCGTAGCGGTCGGCGAAGTAGCCGAAGGCGTCGTGGTCGGTCACGAGTTTGCGCTGCGCCGGGGGGACCGAGCCGATGCACTTGGCGATGCCGCGGTCGAGCGCGCGGAGCTTGGCGAGGTAGGCGGCGGCGTTGCGCTGGAACTCGGCCTTGTGGGAGGGGTCGACCGCGACCAGGGCACGCTCGATCACCCACACCGCGGCCTCGGCGTTGCGCGGGTCGTGCCACCAGTGGGCGTCGTACTTCGAGGCCTCGGCGCCGGAGGACTCGCCGGGCCGGCGGATCGGCACCTTCGTCCCGAGGTCAATCACTTCCGCGTCGCTGCCGCTGTCGGAGACGATCTGGTCGATCCAGGAGTCGAGGTCGTCGCCGTTGGCGAAGACCAGGCTCGCGCTGGCGGCGCCCTCGACGTCGGAGGGGCGCGGCTCGTACTCGTGCGGGTCGGTGTTCGGCTGCAGGATCTGGTCGACTTCGACCGCTTCGCCACCGACCTCGCGCGCGAAGTCGCCGATCTGGGTCGTGGTGGCGACGACATCGAGCTTGCCGGAACTGCCGCCGGCGACCCCGCCGCAGCCGGCGGCGAGCAGCGCCAGGGCGCTCAGGGCCGCGGCGGCCAGCGCGGCGCGCGGCGCGCGCAGCAGCGCCTGCCCGGCGGCGACGAGGACGAAGACGGTGCCGGCGACGCAGGCGATCGTCGCGCCCGGCGGGGCGTCGGTCTTGACCGAGATCCAGAGGCCGATGGTTCCCTCGACCGCGACCAGGACGACGCTGAGGAACTGCCAGGTGCGCAGCCGCTCGGTCAGCAGGCGGGCGGTGACGGCGGGGACGAGGAAGAGGGCGGTGACGAGGAGCGCGCCGACCATGGTCAGCGCCGCCGTGCTCGCCAGCGCCACCAGCCCGAGCAGGACCGCGTCGAAGGCACGCGCGCTGGGACCGGCGGAGTCGGCGAGGGTCGGGTCGAAGCCGATGCGGAGCCAGTGCTGGCCGATCAGGGCGGAGGCGATGAGGGTCGCGGTAGCGGCGCCGGCGGCAAGGGCGATGTCGCCGCTGTTGACGAGGAGGAGGCTGCCGAAGAGCAGCGTCTCGATGTTCGAGCCGGAGCCGAAGACGTCGCTGGCGAGGATCACGCCGCCGGCGAGGCAGCCGACGAGGACTAGCGCGACGACGGCGTCCTCGCGGTTGCGCCGGCCGCGCAGCAGGGAAATTCCCAGCGTGAAGGCGAGCGCCGCCCCGAAGGCACCGAGTGGCGCGGCGAATCCCAGCCCGTCAGCCAGCACCAGACCGGGGAAGGCGGCGGTCCCGACCGCATGGGAGAAGAAGGCGAGCCCGCGCAGGACGATCCAAGTGCCGAGCAGGCCGGCGGGAATCGCCAGGATCAAGACCTCGACGAGGCCACGCTGGACGAAGGGAAGCTGAAAAGGTTCGAAGAGATCCATGTTCTCGCCCCGTGAGAATAATGAGAATGAGTCTAGTTTGCATCCAGACGGAGCGTTCGCCCTCTCCTGGAGCGGCGGCAAGGACTCGGCCCTGGCGCTGTGGACGCTGCGTGAAGAGCTCGGCATCGAGCCGATGGCGCTGCTGACCACCTTCACCGAGGACTACGAAAGGGTCAGCATGCACGCCGTCCGCAAGGAGCTGCTGCGGGCGCAGGCACAAGCGACCGGCATCGAGCTGGTGGAGATCGGCATTCCCGCGGCTTGCGTCAACGAGGTCTACGAAGAACGCATGGCCCAGGCCTTCGCCCGCCCACCCCTGGACCAGGCCAAGACCATCGCCTTCGCCGACCTCTTCCTAGAGGACGTCCGCGCCTACCGTGAGGAGCGCCTGACCGGCGCCGACCGCCAAGCCCTCTTCCCCCTCTGGGGCCGCGACACCACCACCCTCGCCCAAGAGTTCATCGCGGCCGGCTTCAAAGCAACCCTCGTCTGCGTCGACCCCCGCCAACTCGACCCTTCTTTCGTCGGCCGCCCCTTCGATGAATCCCTCCTCGCCGACCTCCCACCCACCGTCGACCCCTGCGGCGAGAACGGCGAGTTCCACACCTTCGTCCACGCCGGCCCGATCTTCGAGGCGCCGATCGAGGTGGAATTGGGCGAGGTGGCGATGCGCGACGGCTTCGCCTTCCGGGACCTACTGGCGCGAACGCCGGCATAGAAGGCTCGGAACCGCGCTCCGGAGCCGGGCTCAGCGCTGAGGCTGAGGGTCCAGCAATTCGAGCTCATAGCTCTCGGTGTATTCGCCTTCGCCGGTGTCAGCCGTGCTCGAGACCACACGCTTTAACAGCACACCGTCGGAACGCCGCCGCCAATCTTCGATCCTCGCCCTTCCCACCGTGTCACCTTCGAGACTGATCTGAGAGAAGGTGCGTACCGCAGGGAACCGGATCGACTTCACTTCCATGCTTTCCAGGTCCACGATACGGGAGCTGCTCACGAAGGACGAACCCTTCGACGAGCAAATGCTCGCGAAGCGAGAGTCGACACGGACCAACGGCGGATCGGAGACGGTGGCCCCGCGGCAGCGGAAAGTGTCTTCCTTGGCCGACCCGAAGAATTCATGGAATTCGATCACCCGCCGCAATTCCAGGGCCTTCGTCCCGGGACAGGATTCGGTTTCCCACCAGCGACCCTGCAACACCTGCCAGCGTTCGATCGTGCCGCAGCTGCCGGGTGAGAGAGTGATGGTCGAGACCCCGCCGTAGTCGTGGGTCGTTGCGAGAAGGCCGAGATCCACCGACTCGGAACCCTTCGTCGAATAGCGGTACACGCCGAATAGGGGAGAACCGGAAGCGCCGCTGCCGCTCTCGGCCCGGAAGGAACGCACCGCCTCCTCGGGAGTGACTCGGGACGGTTCGTCACGGGGCCGGTTGGCCCAGCCGATCCCCACCAGACCGAGGAAAGCCAGCAACACCAGCAGGCGCTTACGTCTCAGCATCCCTGCCGGCCGGTGGAAGAGCGATCTCAGTGTTTTTAACACTCTTACATCGTCGCTCATCCATGAATGTGAGCCAACTTCTGTTTTGACCTTCGATGTGCGGCTTGCCTAGGTTCACCCCTGCAAATCACCAACACGCAGGAGGGTCACAATGACCATTCGTATGTTGTGTAAGGCAGCCGCAGGATGGGGCTGCCTCTTACTTACCATGGGCGCGATGCTCGCTTTTGCATCCAACGCACTCGCGGTGCAAACTGATCAGTACGATGCGTTTTCCCGCTGTCCTACTGAATTGCCCGCTCTCAACGATCCGGCCACCGGCGAATTCATCATCTGCACCACGATCGATGCTCCGGGCGCAACGCTGAAGATCGGGGAACGGCAGCTTCCCGTCTCCGACTTCAACGTGCAGTTCGCGGTAACCGGGTTGGGAGTGGAAGAACCCGAATGCCCGGTGGCGGGGGCCTGCTTCGGTTACATCCCGGGGACGACTTCTCTCGAAGCGACTCCGAGCGTCATCAACGCAGGTTTCCGCGATCGCGGGCCAGGCCCGAGGGGCAAGGCCAGGCTCGAGGTCACGATCGAATCGGCGGGCGAAGTCAGAGCGGTCACCCCCGCGTTCCTGTTCGAACAGCCGATCCCAGTCGCAAAGGTCCCGATCAAGCTTCACGTGGAGGCGCCCTGGCTGGGACCTGACTGTTACGTCGGCTCGGACGAGGAACCGATCGTCCTCGGCCCGTTTGCGATCGGTCCCCCCGGGGGGGGCGGATTCGCCTCCGACCCGAACGGATACAAGGTTGAAATGCTCCGGATCGAAGACACGCCGTTCGCAGACAAGGCGGTCGCCCTCCCCGGTGCGCACGACTGCGGTCACTCGAGAGGTCAGCGCTACTCGAAGGATCACGGTCGCTCGAAGGGCGACGGCGACTCCTGGAAGAACGAAGTGGTCGAAGGACTGCTGGGACTTCCCTCGGCCGCGGGGCAGAACGAAATGCTGCTTCCCGACACCTTGGTGGCGCTTGTCGCGGCGCCCATCGACGGGACCGCGCCCGACGGAGGGGCCGAACTCCAGGCCGCCTTCGTAGCCGCCAAGCAGTAAGCAGAGCCTGCAGAGGCTCCTGAGCCGGGACGGGGCCGTCGCCCCGTCCCGGCTTTTCATCCCCACCCGAAGCCGGATGCAGCAGAAGCTCAGGTGCCTTCGGTCGTCGGGTCCTCGTCCCCGAGGACGCCGACCTCGCTTTCGACCCGGCTCGGCATCAGCAGCAGCGCGACGAGGATTCCGGCCGCCGAGATCAGGGCGGCGATCAGGAAGGTATCCGCCGCCGCCGAGACGAAGGCTTCCCTCGCCCCGGAGGCGACCATCGCGGTGGCTTTCCCGGGTCCCCCCGCGCCGACGATTCCGCTTTCCGCCTGCCGCACCAGCGCCGGCGGGGCCGTCCGCAGGGTCTTGGCGAGTTCTTCGGAGTAGCCGGTAGCGAGCAGCGAACCGAGGATGGCGACGCCCAGCGCGCTGCCGACGAGGATGGCGGTATTGCTGAGCGCGGCGCTGCTGCCAGCCCGCTGCGTGTTGATCACGCTCAGCATCGCGGTGACCGCTGGGGTGATCGCGAAGCCCCCACCCAGCCCGGCGAGCATCAGGGCGACGGCGACCAGCTCGTAACCGGTGTCGGGGCCGAGGCCGGCGGCGAACCCGAGGCCGGCCGTCGTGCAGGAGAGCCCGAGGGCGACCGTCAGCCGGGTCCCGATCCGGCGCTCGATCATGGGAGCGAACAGCGCCGAGGCCATTAGCGCGACCGCCACCGGAGCCAGGCGGAGCCCCGCCCCCAGCGGGGAGTGCCCCATCACTCCCTGCAGGTACAGGGTGAAGACGAAGAGGGCTCCCGCCGTGGCGAGGAACTGGAGCGCGATCGCCACGGTCGAGGCGGAGAAGGTCGCCGAGCGAAACAGCCGCAGGTCGATCATGGGATGCCGATGCCGTCGCTCCCAGAGGATCAGCGTCAAGCCGAGCAGGGTCGCCAGGGCGAAGAGGCCCAGGGTCCGACTCGAGCCCCAGCCGAAATGAGGGGCGCGGATGATCGCGTAGAGCAAAGCACCCAGGGCCGCGACCGAAAGCACCCCGCCGCCCAGATCCGGAGGGGTGGCCTCGAGCGGTCGCAGCGGCGGGACGACCCTCAGACAGCTCAGCGCCGCCGCGATGACAAGGGGGACGTTGACCAGGAAGATCGCCGACCAGCCGAACCCCTCGACCAGGGCGCCGCCGACGGTGGGCCCGATCGCGAACGAAAGGCCGGCGGTCGCGGACCAGAGGCTGAACGCCTTGACCCGCTCCTCGCCGACGAAGACGTCGCTGAGGATCGCCAGCGTCGTCGGCAGAATCATCGCCGCGCCGAGCCCCATCGCCGCCCGGGCGGCGATCAGCCAGCCGATCGTCGGCGCGACGCTGGCGAGGACCGAGGCGCCGCCGAAGGCACCCAGGCCCAACAGCAGCACCAGGCGCCTACCCCAGCGGTCTCCGAGGGCGCCCGCCACCAGCAGTAGGCCCCCGAAGATGAGCAGGTAGATGTCCACGATCCACTGCAGGGAAGCGGTTCCCGCGTGGAGCTTGGTTGCCATTTCCGGCAATGCGACGTTGACGATGGTCGCATCGAGCTCGACCACCGACTCGCTGAGAATCAGCACTCCCAGGATCGCCCACCGCTGCGGGTGCCGCGCGATCGCCCCCACTGACGAGGACATCACATCACCATCCTTTCGATTGGGATCCGCGGCGCGTTGGGAGCCCTTTTGGCCCAGCCCACCCGGATCAACGTGAACCCACCGGGCGGAAGCGAGACTCCCGCCCTCGCCGGCACCGAGGCCAGATCGGCCCCCGGCTCCTCCACGGCGAGCGGGTGAACCGCCCAGCGCGCCCGGGTCGCCTGCAGCCAAAGTGACATCAGCGCCCGCCCGGCGGCGACCCATTCGGCCGGCTCCTCCCCCCAGCCCAGCACGACCAGCGCGCCGCTGTGGACCAGCAGGTCGCGCGTGTGGCGGTGCAGCGCCCGCTCGCCCGGCAGGAGACGGGAGAGGGCCCGGCTCCGCCCCGACAGGGCAGCGCTCAGCTGCAGCAGCCGGTTCCCGGGGGCCAGCGCGCCCGGGGGGACCTCGTGCCACCCTCCCTCCCGACCGAGCCGGCGCAGCCGCACCGCCTGCATCCGGGCGCCAAGGTCGGCGAGCGCGGCGAGCTGCGCCGGCTCGTGGAAGGCGGAGACGCTGACGCCGTGGCGCTCCGCCGCCTCGATCAGCCCCCGCAGAAGCTCCGGCGAGGGCTCACGGCGCCGGTATGGCCGACGATTGGTCTGTCTCAGTGCCAGCAGGCCCGCCCGGGTGCTGTAGTCCGCGCGGATCCGGTCCAGGCGTAGCGTCGCGACGAGCGGCTCCGCCGGCCACCCGGGGATGGAAGGCTCGAGCTCGAGCTCGGCGACGGACGCCGCCGCCTCGATCGCGCAGCCGAGGCTCTGGGCGGCCAATCTCCCCTCGGGGTCCAGGGCCGCGGGAAACGCCGTCGGCTCGACGGCGAGCCGCAGCTCCCGGCCCTCCCCTCCGATCGACCACGGCTGGAGGTTGCCGGGGGAGGGCGCCGACCGAACCGCTTCAACGAGGGGAAGGAGCTCCTCGGAGACGCCAGCCGGCAGCGGCGAAGACCGCTCGGGGGACGGCGTCACCAGCTCCCCGGCCCGGCTTACGCGGTTGGCCTCGCGCCTCGCCCTCGCCAGCGCGGCCGGCCAGCGCAACCGCTCCAGCACCCGCCCGCGGCGGCTCCTCACGAGCTGGTGGAAGTCGACCCGCAGGACGTAGGGGACCTCACGTTCCAGCGAGAGATCCACCAGCGCCCGCGTCATCAGGGCGCCGATGCCCCAGGCCGTGTAGACCGTCTGGGGCCAGGGCGAGCCGGTCCGGAGCCGGTCGACGATGATCGGCGCGAAATCGGCCGGCAGCGGCCGCACCCCGAGCCAGGCGATCGCCTCGATCACCCGCCCCTCCCGGTGGTCGGCCTCGGTGCCCCTGCCGTAGAAGGGCCGCGGATCGGCCCGGTAGTCGAACACATACAGCGTCGGCTGGCCCCCGAGGTCGACCCCCGACACCACCGGCACCCCCCGCTGCGCCGCATGGTGGTGAACGAGGTACTTCGCCCAGAGATCCATCGAGGCGTCGATGCCCTCGCAGACGAAGGTGACGTCCTCGAAGGCCCGCTCGACGTTGGCGGGCGTGATGCCCTCGATGAAGGCCTCTGCTCGCGCGTAGGGGTTGATGACCTTCGCTCGCTCGGCCAGCACCTCGGCCTTCGGACGCCCTACGTCGGCAAAGAAGCAGGCCTGACGGTTGAGGTTGGAGGTGTCATATACGTCGGGGTCGGCGAGCACGAAGTCCGAGACCCCGAGGCGGACCAGCGGTTCGAGCGCGGAGCCCGCCACCGTTCCACACCCCGCTATCAACACCTTCGCCGCATCAACCGCCCCCTGCTCCTCGAGCGAGAGGATGTCCGCATTTCGGGAGCGGAACTGACGACTGAACTCGGCAGTATCCGCGTCTCCAACCGTAAGGTTCTCTTCCTTCGTGAGCGTTCCGTCCATTGGTACGCCTCAAAGTAGTCAGAAGAGTGCGGTTTTGAAAATCACACTCCCTGCGTCACAGTGTCGAGTGCGTCGGCTGCTAGAGCGGGGGCCAGTGCCACTCCGGAACCTGATCCTCCCCAGAGCCAGGCGAGGCCCGGAACGGCGGAATCGCTCTCGACCCGCGGCAGCCGCCCGCTCGCGTAGGCGTCGGCGTGCGCCCTCCCCCCGGCCACCGACTTCACCAGGCCGGCGGCGGTCTCAGCGAGGGCGGCGGTGCCGGCGGCGAGGTCCTCCGCCCCGAACCCCTCGGACGGGTCGTCCCCCGGGCGCAGCCAGCGGTCGCGCGGAAAGCTGAAGAGGAGCCGGCCGCCCTCGGGCAGGAGAAAACGGTCCACGGTCGGCCAGAAGACCGCCGGGACCTCGCCGCCGGCCGGCGTGAGGTGGAGGGCGGCGACCCGCTTGGCCGCAAACCGCGCGGGCAGGCTCGTGCCGGCAACCTCCGGCGGGCGCCAGGGACCGGTCGCGATCACCGTCCGCGCCGCCGCGACCTCCTCACCCCCCGCCGTCCGCAGCCGGTGGCCGCTCCGCACGGGGCGCACCGAGACGACCTCCACCCCGCCGCGGCACTCGACGCGCCGGGAGGTCAGGAAGGCGGCGTCCGCCAGCGCCCCGGTGTCGACGGTGAGAACGCCGCCGGGCACGGCGACCAGCGCCTCAGCTGAGGGGAGGGCCGGGCGCTCGAGCAGGTCGAGGACGAGCGAGCGCTCGCCGGGATCGGCCTCCCTAGGCGCCGGCCCCACGATCCGCTCGTGCAGCTCGGGCAGTGCCGGTCGGGGCACGACGGCGAAGGCGGGCACGCCCGCCGCGAAGGGAGCGAGCCAGCCCTCGCGATAGCAGCGGAAGCTGCGCGCGACCAGCTCCCTGTGGGCCGGCGTCGGGCCGTAGGAGGCCACGACCGCCGCCGAGCGCGCGGATGCCCCACTCCCGGGCCGGGCGCGGTCGAGGACTACGATCGACCAGGCGGGATGGCGGCGGCGCGCCAGTAGGGCGGTGGCCAGGCCCAGCACCCCGGCGCCGACGACAACGAGATCGTGCGCCTCATCCGCCATCGGCCGGTAGCACCAGGCCGAGGTCGAGCTCCGGATAGACCGGGAAGCGCTCGAGCAGGTCCTTCACCCGCCTCCCGGCTTCGTCCCGGACCCGGTCCTCGAGGGTGAACTCGGCCTTGTCGTCCGCGGCGGGAGCCACCACCTTCAGCACCCTCGCGATGATCTCGGCGATCTCGGCGATCTCCTCGCCGCCCATGCCGAGGGTGGTCACCGCCGGCGTCCCGAGCCGGAGGCCGCTGGTGTACCAGGGCCCGTTGGCGTCGAACGGGATCGCGTTCCGGTTCATCGTCAGGCCGCACGAGGCCAGCGCCGCCTCCGCCTGCCAACCCGTCAGGCCGAAGCGATCGAAGACGTCGACCAGGACGATGTGGTTGTCGGTGCCGCCAGTGACCACGGTGACCCCGTTCGCCTGCAGGGCCTCGGCGAGGGCGGCCGCGTTGTCGACGACGCGCTGCGCCCAGTCCGCGAAGTCCGGGCGCGTGGCCTCGCGAAAGGCCACTGCCTTGGCGGCGATCACGTGCGGGAGCGGGCCCCCCATCACGGCCGGGCAGCCTTTGTCGACGGCCGGTCCGAACTCCTCCGTGCAGAGGACCATGCCGCCGCGGGGGCCCCGCAGCGTCTTGTGAGTGGTCGTGGTGAGCACGTGCGCGAAGGGGACGGGGTTGTAGTCGCCGGCGAAGACCCCCGCGGCGACGAGGCCCGAGAAGTGGGCCATGTCGACCATCAGGACCGCCCCCGCCTCGTCCGCCAACTCGCGCAGGGCGGCGAAGTCGATCAGGCGGGTGTAGGCGCTGTACCCCGCCATGAAGATCAACGGCTTCACCTCCAGCAGGCGCTCCCGCACTTCGTCGAGATCGAGCCGATGCGTCTCGGGGCTGACGGAGTAGGAGTGGGCGTCGAAGAGGCGGCTGGAAATGTTGTGCCGGTAGCCGTGGGTGAGGTGTCCGCCCGAGTAGTAGTCGAGGGCGAGCAGCCGCTGGCCGCGCAGTTCCCGCCGCAGGGCCTCCCAGCTCTCCCGGGAGGCTTTCACCGCCGTCGTCTCGCCGAGCCGCTCCAGGGTCGGGGACTCGACCCGCGTCGCCAGGATCGCGGCGAAGGCGATCAGGTTGGCGTCGGCCCCCGAGTGGGGCTGGACGTAGGCGTGGTCAGCTCCGAACAGCTGCCGGGCAAGGCTCGCCGCCTCCGACTCGATCGCGTCGACGTTCTCGCAGCCGGCGTAGAAGCGCTTGCCGGGAAACCCCTCCGCGTACTTGTCGGTCAGCAGATTCCCCTGCGCCAGCTGGACGGCGAGCGAGCTGTAGTTCTCGCTGGCGATCAGCTTCAGCCGCGTCCGCTGGTCCCTGAGTTCGGCCGCGATCGAGTCCGCGACGACCGGGGAGGTGGCGCGGACGTGGTCGAGGGAGGCGTAGAAGGCGGCGGCTGCGGGCGAGGGAGGCTCCTCGCCGATCGAGTCGAGGTATCGACGCAGAGATGAGTCGTCTGGTTGCATTTGGCCTCCCGTTCTGGTTTTTCTCCCGCTTCACGCCGATCCGTCCCCTTCCGGCAGTCCCTCGAGGTTCCAGTCCTCGGGTCCGCTCCCCAGCTCTGCCGCCAATGGATCGCCGCGCCGGCGAAACACGAATATCACCTCGCTCACCGTACGGTGTGTTCCATCCGGATCGGGCGTCTCGTAGGTTATGCGTTCACGAGGTCCCCAGGCGCGGTCGGTGTTTTCCACCCAACCCTGCAACGAGCGCATCAGCGGCTCGTTCTCCGCGTCCATCGCCGCCTCCACATAAGTACAGCCGTCGGCGCCGGCGACGTCGTCGATCAGCGTCGTCAGCAACTCCCAGGCCAGGTGCCCTCCCCGGTACGCCGGGGCGACGACCAGCTGCCACACGAACAGAAGCTCGGGGTCGCGGGTCGAGCGCAACCCGGAGCTGAACCCGATCGTCTCCCCCTCGGGCGTCTCGGCGACGACCACGTAACGCCGTCCGTGGTTGAAGAGGATCCAGTAAGTGTGCTCGGTGTGACAGGTCAGCCAGGGCGAGAGGCGGATCAGCTCCATCGCCGCCGGCACGTCGGCGGGCGATCCTTCGCGCAACCGCCAGTCAGCCATCGTCGCCCTCCCCGCGGCGGTCGAGTCGCGCCAGGCGCGCCGCCTCGAGGCCGTCGAATCCCTCATATGCCCACTGGCGCACGGGGGCGCCGCGCTCGAGGCGCTCGACGGCGGGAATGCCGGCCTCGCCGAGGCGGCGCCACAGGCCGCCGCTCCACCGCGGCGTGAACGGGTACGCGAGGACGCACAGCGCCTTCAGCCACCAGTACGGAGCCGCGGCCGCCATCCCCCCCTCCCCGCTCCCGACCCACTCCTCAATCACGGCCGCGGCGCGGGAGAGGTCGACTTCCGGCGGGACCAGAAAGGCCGCCTGCTCGACCAGGGCGGCGGCGATGCGCTCGGCCTCGTCCGCCTGCAGCGCAGGCGGCTCGCCGGCGCCGGCGAGCTCGCCCAGGGCGGTGGCGCAGAGGGGGTCCAGCCGTCCCGCGAGGAAGTCGAGCGCCCACCGCGAGAACCCGGAGACGGTGAAGTCCGCCTCCTCGCCGAGGCGGCTGATCCGCGCCGCGTAGAGCCGGAAGGGGTCCGGCGAGAGACCTGCCTCGAGGTAGTCGGAACCGAGGATCACGTGCTTGCGCGTGGTCGAGAACTTCTCGCCGTCGAGAAGCATGAAGCGGTTGACGACGTTGGCCCGGAAGGGATCGAAGCCGCTTCGCTCGTCGGCGAAGGCCATCAGCAGCATCGACGGCAGCGCCGCGTCGACGCCGCCGGTGAGGATCGTCGTCACCTCGCTGTCTCGGTGGAAGGGGCTCGCCTCCGCCCCCGCCAGCCGCCGGTACTCCTCCCCGATCACGACGGCCGCGGCATAGGAGCCGGTCCCGTAGCTGACGTGCACCACCTCCCGGCCGAGGTCCTGGGCCTTCCAGGGCACCCCCCAGCCGAGCGGATGGGAGAGGTGCATGCGCCTGCCGCCGCGGGCGAGGAACCTCTCCAGCAGCTCCCCGCACCCGCGGGGGAACCTCGCCGCCACCGCCTCCGCAGTCAGCTCGCCGGAGATCTGCAGGTAGGCCGTGGGGACCTCCTTCCAGGCGACGATCGCGTCGCGCTCGAACCGCGGCCGCACCTCCCGCAGCTCATCTGGGCCGAACCACATGCCGCAGTCCTCGCAGGAGGTGCCGGCGGCCCCGGCGCCGCACGCCGGGCAGAGGCCGAGCGCGAACGGGCCGATCACGAACCTTCCCGACCGCCCCAGCGGCAGGCTCGGCGAAGCCACCGTCAGCCGCCCGCCCTGGAGCATCCCCTCGGCGATGCGGTGGCAGACGTCGTGGTAGCTCTGCCTCCAGCGGAAGTCGCTGAAGTCGAGGAACGAGTCGTAGTGCATGTCGAAGCCCGCGAGCGCCGCCCGCGCCGTCGACGCGTAAGCCGAGGCGACCGCCCCGGGCGGGCGCCCCTCGAGCTCCGCCGCGTAGAGGACGTAGGCCTCGTGCGCGTCGGTGCAGCCGATCCGTCTGACCCGATGACCGAGCGACTCCAGGTGCCTGCCCAGGACGTCGGCGCTGAGGAACGGCCCGCCGAGATGGCCGAGGTGCAGATGGCCGCTCGGGGTGTGGTAGGCCCCGGTCAGCAGGAACTCGCCCGGCCCGCCGGGGCGAACGAGGTCGAGCAGCGCCGAGCGCGAGCCCATCGCCGGGCTACCACCAGACCGAGAAGACATGCAGGGCCTCCGTCCCCGTCGCCCGGACTCGATGCGAGGTGGAGGAGGGGACGTAGATCGCCTGCCCCGCCTCGATCTCGGACCGCCGCGAGCCCAGGCGCATCTCCCCCGTGCCGCGGGCGACGAACCACATCTCCTGCAGCGCGTGCTCGTCCTCCGGCGTGATCTCGCCGGGCTCCACCGCCCACCACGACGCCTTGAAGGGAACGTCCGGGCCCCCCGGGAAGCGGTCGGGGAGGACGAACTCGACCAGCGTCTTCCCCTCGTAGTCGCGAGCCACCAATTCGGCGCCGATCGCACCTGAACGCGGCAGCGCCTCGATCCCGTCTCCCACCGGAACTATCCGGGTGTTGATTTCGTGTCTCATAGCCACTGCACCTTCCCTTACTGAACACACTCATTGCGAATTCACCTCATTCACCGTTCGCAGGATCGCGAATTTGACTTGCCTGGTGAAAAGGAATTTCTTTCGACACGAACGGTTTGTCCTGGCGGGCATGACAGGGAGAGAGATGAGAGATTCCGACAGCCAAGTAAGTGGAAGGCCCGTGGTGGGAATATCCACCTACCTCGACCGAGCCCGCTGGGACATCTGGGACCTGCCGGCCGCCCTCGTCCCGCTTCCCTATGTGACGGCGGTTAGCGAGGCGGGCGCGACGCCCGTCCTGCTTCCGCCGACCGCCGGCGTCGACGGCGGGGCGGCGCGGCTGGACGGTCTCGTCCTGACCGCTGGCCCGGACATCGACCCCTCTCTCTACGGGTCGTACCCCCATCGTGAGGCCGAGCTGCGGCCGGGGCGCGACGAGCCGGAGCTGTCCCTCCTCGCCGCCGCTCGCCGCGCCGACCTGCCGGTTCTCGGTATCTGCCGGGGAATGCAGCTGATGGCGCTCGCCTACGAGGGCTGCCTCTTCCAGCACCTGCCGGAGGCGCTGGGCCACGATCTCCACTGCCCGCGGCCGGGCACGATCGGCCGGCACCGCGTCAGCATGGTTCCCGGGTATCGGGTCGGGGCGGCGCTGGGCCCCGGGCGCGAGGTCACCTCGCACCATCACCAGGGCGTGATGGACGCCGGCGGCCTCGCGGTCACGGCCCGCGCCGAGGACGGGCTCCCCGAGGCACTCGAGGACCCCGAGCTGACCTTCATGGTCGGCGTCCAGTGGCACCCCGAGCTGGAGCACCCCGAGCTCTTCGAGGCGTTCGTCGGCGCCTGCCGCGCCAGGGCCGCCGCGGCGGGGAGCGTGATCGGCAATGCCTGATCGGGTGCCCACTGGCGCGGCGGGGATGACGCGGATGCTCGAGGTCCTGGCCGCCAACGAGTTAAAGGCCCAGCGGACCCTGAACATGGTCCCCTCGGAGAACGCGATGGCGGGGGTCGCGAAGCTGCCGCTGCTGCTCGACGTCCACCACCGTTACTTCTTCAACGAAGGGCGGGTCGAGGACCGCTGGCACTTCCGCGGCGCGCAGGACGTCGCCGAGCTCGAGAGCGAGCTGGTGGTCCCACTGCTCCGCGAGATGACGCGTGCCCGCCACGTGACCCTGCGGCCGCTCAGCGGCCTCAGTGCGATGGCCCTCACGCTCGCCGCCCTCGGCGGCCCCCCCGGCTCCACCGTCGTCACCGTCCCTCTCGATCTGGGCGGTCACTACGCCACCCCCCGGATCGCCGAGCGGATGGGCCTGCGGGTCGAGTTCCTCCGCGCCTCCGATCCCCACACCCTGGACCTGGGGGGAAGCGCCGAGGTGATCGGGCGACTGCAGCCGCAGCTCGTCTACCTCGACCAGTCCAACTGCCTCTTCCCGATCGACGTCCGGCCGCTGGTCGAGGCGGTGCGCGAGGTCAGCCCCCACACGTTCGTCCACGTCGACACCAGCCACTGGCTCGGGCTGGTGCTCGGGGGCGCGTTCCGGAACCCGCTCGAGGCCGGCGCCGACAGCTTCGGGGGCTCTACCCACAAGACCTTTCCCGGGCCGCAGAAGGCGATCGTCGCCACCGACCGCGACGACGTCGCCGAGCTCCTCCGCGAGGCCCAGGACTTCCTCGTCAGCAACCACCATCTCGCCGCCTCCCTGAGCCTGGGCATGGCGCTGATGCAGTTCGCGGAGTTCGGCCAGGACTACGCGGCGCGGATAGTCGGCGGCACGCGGCGCTTCGGGACGCGCCTGGCCGATCTCGGGCTGCCGATGATCGGCGCCCGCCGCGGCTTCTCCGCCGGCCACCAGCTCTGGCTCGACACCGAGCTGCTCGGGATCTCTGCCCGCGAGGCCAGCGAGCGCCTCTTCGCCGCGGGCATCCGGGTTAACTTCCTCCCCGACCTGCCCGGCTTCGGGGCGCAGCAAGCGGTGCGGATCGGCCTCAACGAGGCCGTCTACCGCGGCTTCGAAACCGAGGCCCTCGACGCGCTCGCCGAAGTCTTCGCGAGCGCCGTCAAAGGCGAGGTGAGCAGCCGGGTCCTCGCGGCGGAGGTGGCGGAGCTGAGGCGCGAAGCGGCGGCGCCGCCGGCCAGGACCGGCGTCGACGGCCTCCTGCTCGCAACCGCGCTGGAGCTGTGCGCCACGACGCTGCTCGAAGACGAGACCGACTCCCCCCAGCGGGCGCTGAGCGCGCTCGCCGCGGCCACGGTCGGAAAGGAACCGGTGTGAGCGAGGTCCGGACCCACCACACGGCGCGGCAGGGCGGGGATCTGCGGGAGCTGCGGGAGGATTGGCACTACGTCGACATGGGCACCTGCGTCAACGCCTATGGCCCGCCGCCGGAGGTACGCCGGGCGGTCGAAGACCTCGACCTCGCGGCGCTGCGGCCGCATCCCTACGGCGCCGCCGAGCGCTTCCAGTCGCTCTACGCGGACTACCTCGAAGTCGATCCGGCGCTGCTGACGGTGGGCCGCGGAATCTCCGAGTTCATCCGCGCCCTGGCGATGCTCTTCGGCGATCGGACGGCGGTGATCACCCCGGACTACACCGACACCATCGCCAGCTTCCCGGTCCACCTGGGGCCGCCGCCCGGGACTCTCCTGGAGACCCCGGAGCTGCGGCTGCGGCGCCTGCTCGAGGGGATGGGCAGGTACCGCTTCGTGATGCTCTCGAACCCCAATAACCCGACCGGTATCTACATCGACAGCGAGCACCTGATCGCCGCCTGCGAGGCCAATCCGGACTGCGTGCTGATCGCCGACGAGGCGTTCATCGACTTCATCGCCCCGGAGGAGCGGCGCTCGATGGTCCATGCCGACCTCGAGAACCTCATTGTCCTGCGCTCGCCGAACAAGCTCTTCGGCATCGCCGGGATCAGGACCGGCGCCCTCTTCACCCGCAACGAGCGCCTGCGCGCCGAAATCCGAAAAGTCGGACTCAACTGGCCGCTCTCCTACGTCGACGTGCATCTCGCCTGCGCGGCGGTGGAGGCGCGCGACTGGGCCGAACGGACGCGGCGGCAGCTGCTCGCCACCGCCGCCGAGATGGAGGCGCTGATGGCGGAGCGCTTCCCGGCGACGCTGGCGGGCGTCCCTGTTCACTACCGCTTCGTTCCCACCCCCGACCCCGACGCCGCCTACCGGCACCTGCTCGGGCACGGCGTCGTGGTCCGTACGTTCTCCGCCTCCCAGCGCGGCCGCATCCCCGGGATCCGCATCACCGCGCCCACCAAAAGTGACTTCGATGGGATCACGGCGGCCTTCGCATAGTCAGCCCGAGGCGGAGCCGCTCGACCTGGCCGCGATTGGGGCCGGGCCGGCCAACCTCAGCCTCGCCGCCCTCGCCGCCCCTCTGGCGGAGCTGAAGGTCATCGTCCTCGAGCGCAAGCGATCCTTCAGCTGGCATCCCGGGAACCTCTTCCTGGGAGCGGGCGTCACCACCGCCCCCCTCAAGGACCTGGTCACCCTCGTCGACCCCACCAACCCGCTCTCCTTCCTCAACTTCCTCGCCGAAGACGGGCGGCTGTACCGCAGCCTGATCGCGGGCCGGGACGGCGCCACCCGGCGTGAGTTCTCCGAATACTTCGCCTGGGCCGCGGCCCGATGCCCCTCGGTCCGCTTCGGCGTCGAGGTTGCCGGCGTCGATCACGACGGCAGACACTTCATCCTCGAGTCCGAGGAGGGGACCTGGCGCGCTCGCAACCTCGTCCTCGGCATCGGCCTCAGCCCCTCCCTCCCCGCCTGCACCCGCCCCCTGCTCGGCAGCCGGGTGTTCCACGCGAGCCGGTTCCTCGACGAGCCCCGCGAGATCGCCGGCCGCCGGGTGCTGGTGGTGGGCGGCGGGCAGAGCGCCGCGGAGGTAGCGCTGCACGTCCTGCGCGACGACGCCTCGCTTCCGAGTCGGCTCACCTGGGTCAGCAACCGGCACGGCTTCCTGCCGCTCGACGACTCCCCCTTCAGCAACGAGTGGTTCAACCCGCGCTACACCGAGTACTTCCACCACCTGCCGGCACGCCGCCGGGCGGAGCTGCTGCAGCGGCAGCTACTCGCCAGCGACGGCGCCAACCAATCGACCCTCCAAGCGGTCTACGGCCGGCTCTACGAGCTGGACTACTTCGAGGGCCCGACGATCGAGCACGACCTCCTCGGCGGCCACGAGCTGGTGGCTCTGCGGGAAGGCCTCCACGGCGACTACGAAGCGGTGCTCGAGTGCCACGACACCGGCATGCGGGACGTCGTACGTGCCGACACCGTCATCCTCGCCACCGGCTACCGCTCGCAGCTGCCGCAGCTGCTGGAGCCGCTCGCGCACCGGATCGCCACCGGAAACGAGGGCCCGTACCGCGTCGGGCCGGACTACGAGCTCGAGTGGGACGGGCCGGAGGGGCAGCGCATCTTCGTCCAGGGCGCCGCCCGCAACAGCCACGGCATCGCCGACCCCAACCTCAGCCTGGCGAGCTGGCGTAGCGCGGTGATCCTCAACAAGGTCTGCGGCCGGCGCGCCTATCCCGTCGAGCGGGGCGACATCACCCTGTCGCTCGACCTCGGGCTCGCGCCGCTTGTCCAACCCAAAGCAAAGGAGGAGAGATGATCCTGATCGAGGAAAGCGACTGGCTGGCGCCGGCGCTGGCGGACCTGAAGCCGGTGACCCTGCGCGGGGAGAGGGTGACGGTCGCGCCGCTGACGCTGGACGACGCCGCCGACCTGTTCGAGCTCGGGCGCGACGAGACCATGTGGAAGTTCATGCCGCGCCCGGCCTTCACCTCGGTGGACGACACCCGGGAGTTCATCGAAGAAGCGCTCGCGCAGCAGGAGGCGGGAGAGGGGATCCCCTTCTCGATCCGGACCAACGCCGACGGCGCCATGATCGGGCACCTCCGGTTCCTCGACCCCCAGCCCGTGCACGGGTCCCTTGAGGTGGGGTGGGTAATGATCACGCCCGACCTCTGGCGGGCGCGGTTCGCCCTCGAAGCCGGCTTTCTCCTGTTCGAGCACGCCTTCGAGACGCTCGGCATCTCGCGACTCTGGATGAAAACGGACGCGAACAACGTGGCCGCCCGGCAGACGATGGAGATCGCGGGCATGAGCTACGAGGGCACGCTCCGCAAGCACGGGCTGGTGCGTCCCGGCTACGTCCGCGACTCGGCGATCTACTCGGCGCTCGCCGAGGACTGGTTCGAGAAGAGCCCGGCCGCGGCGGAGTTCATCGCGGCGGCCGCCGAATCTCCGTGAGGAAGGCGCGATGAGCCGCACCATCTCCGAGCTGCCGGGACCGCAGGGGCTGCCGCTGATCGGCAGCGCCCACAGGCTCCTGCCTCCATCCCGCGCCCACCTCTCCTTCGAGCGGTGGGGCCGGCGCTACGGGCCGATCTACCGGGTGGGCGTCGGGGCGCGCCGATTTGTCGTGGTGGACGACGGCGAGGCGATCGGGGAGATCCTGCGCGATCGCCCCGACGGCTACCGGCGCGCCAGCGACCTCCGCCGCGTGCTCGAGGAAATGAGCGCGGCCGGGCCCGACGCCGGCCGGATCGACCCCGGCGTCTTCATCGCCGAGGGAGACGACTGGCGGCGCCAGCGGCGGCTGGTCGTCTCCGCCCTCAACGTCAACCACCTCCACCGCTACTTCGAGGTCGTGCGAGTCTCCGCCGAGAGGCTGCGCCGGCGACTGCTGGAGGCGGCGGAGGAGGAGCGGCCGCTGGCGATCCTCGAGCTGCTGACCTCCTTCACCGTCGACGTCACCGCGGCGCTCGCCGTCGGCGAGGACCTGAACACGCTCGAGCGCGGCGACGCCGAGCTGCAGGAGAACATCGACACGGTGATGTCGATGATCTCGCGCCGCCTCACGGTCCCGGTGCCCTACTGGCGTTGGTTCAGGCTGCCGGCGGATCGCGCCCTCGATCGGGCGCTGGCTTCGATCTACCGGGACATCGAAGGCTTCGTCGAGCGGGCCAAGGCGCGGCTCGAAGCCGAGCCGGAGCGCTACGAAGAGCCGCGCAACCTGCTCGAGGGCCTTCTGGCCGAGCAGTGGCGCGACGAAAGCTTCAGCGACGAGGAAGTCCTCTACAACGTCGTGATGGTCCTGCTCGCGGGCGAGGACACGACCGCCCTCACCCTGGGCTGGACGCTGTGGCTCCTGAGCTCGCGCCCCGACCTGCAGGACAGGCTGGCGGCGGAGGCCGCTGCGGTGCTCGGCGAGACGGCGGTGGCGGCCGAGCACCGGGTCCTCGACCGGCTCCCATACACGGAGGCGGTGCTGCGGGAGGCGATGCGCCTGAAGAGCGTCGGGCCGCTGATGGTGGTCGAGGCGAACGAGCCGAAGACCGTCTGCGGGACGCGTATTCCCCAGGGGACGCAACTGGTCCTGCTGGTGCGCCAGGCGGCCCGGCGCGCGGCCGGTCGCAGCGACGAGTTCTACCCCGAGCGCTGGCTCGAGGACCGGGACGCGACCCGGGCGCCGAAATCGCTCACCTTCGGCGCCGGGCCCCGGTTCTGCCCCGGGAGGAACCTCGCCTTCCTCGAGGCGAAGACGGTCCTCTCGATGATCTTCCGGGAATTCCGGCTCGACCTGGATCGATCCGCCGGTCCGGTGCGCGAGGCCTTCGGCTTCAACATGTCGCCGCAGGGCCTGCGGATCAGCGTCAGCCGCCGATCCGGTGCCCACACCTAGGGCAGACCAGCCCTTCGACCCCCTCGTGCGGAGACGGATCGTCGGCGTGCTCGGCGAGCTCCTCGGTGACCCGCCGGCGCTGCTCGGTACGCACCTCCAGCCGCAGGTCGGACACGGTCAGCCGCTGCGTCACCGCCAGGTCGAGCCAACGATCTTGCTCCTCCGGCTCCAGTGATGCAACCGTCTCGTGGTGACTCCAGGAGAGATCCTCCCGACGTCGGGAGATTTCGAACCGGGACGCGACGTAAACCATGTTCATCAAGGTTTGGTTGTCGTAACCAGTGACCTTGCTCGCCTGCGTGTACCGCTCTCCGAACTTGGCCTTACCGTAACGAATCCAGTCACCGATCCACCACTGGCAGCCGCGCCCAATCGCGCCGAGGCGGCGGCCGGCGGCGAGCCATTCGGGAAAGCTCATCGTCGTCTCCGCTATCCAGGCCACCTTCCCCAGTGAGGTACCGGACCGCTTCGTCGCAGCACCTTTCGGAGCAGCTAGCTGTTTGGAACTCGCTCCACTCACAATTGCCTCCCACACTGTTCCCGACTCCACCGTGCACCCTGTTGCACGGATCAACGGGGGTAGAGCAATCTTCCTGCCCTGAGTGGAGAAACGCAAGATTCCATTGTCCACACTTACCTCTGGACTTTTCTGCAGCAGCTATTTTCACTGTGCTTAAAGCCATGTAGCCTTGAGCAGGCCGATCTCGTGGGCAGTGGCAATGGCCGCAGGGTTGGAGGAAACCTCTAGTTTCGCTCGGACACTGTGTAGTAACGAGTTCACGAGCGTCTTGGAAACGCTCATCTGGGTGGCGATTTCATGAACCCTCAGGCCTTCGCCGATCAGTTCGAGCACGCTCTGCTCGCGTGACGTCAGTTTCACCCGGGCGAAAGCAAGGGCCGCGGCCTGGCGCTGAACCAACTTGCCATACGAGTACTCGATTCCCTCGGCCAGGGCGACGACCTCGTCGCAGATGCGGCGGGCCGGCTCATGCTTGAAGAGCAGCGAATCAGGCCGCTCCTGCAACACGTCGTAAAGGCCCGCCACCGGCCTGCTGGTGAGGATCAGAACCTTGACGTCGAGATCCCGCTGGCGAATCGCGCGCAGGATCTCGTCTCCTTTCATCTTCGGCATGAAGATGTCGAGGGTGACGACATCCGGCCGTCGTTCGGCAATTTTCTCCAGCGCTTCCTCCCCGTCCGCGGCGTCACCCACACAGCGAAGCCGAGGGTCGGCTTCGACGGCGGTGACGAACCCTTCTCGCGGGATGGGCTGATCCTCGGCGATGAGAACCGAAATCAACCCATCCCCGACCTGATTCCCCTCCTCGCAAGTTCCCGTTTTGTTCTCCTCCCCTAGGAAGGGACGCCAGCAGCTCGCGAACCTTGCCGCTACCGCTCCCTCGTCATGGCTGCTTACGAAACCTGAAAGTAGCTCAAGAGATGCGGTTCGATAAAAATTGCCTGCGGTTATCAGACACAGTGTCTACCTGGAAGGGGCCGTTCCGGCTTCGTTTTTCCGTGCAACTCGACTCACACGCTGCTTGAGGTCACCTCCAAGCCGTTTACCGTTGTGGCCAGGGGTCTTGGCATATTGGCCAAAACAGAAGTGTTGATTACGTGGTATTCGTTGCGTTATGTCTGTGGCGGTGGGAGAAGAGGCAAGGAAAGGCAGACCCAGGATCGCCTCCAGGCCGAAGCCGGCGTGGGTCCCGAAAAAGGAAGTCAACCCCAGCTCCTGGGTGTTGGTCGGCCGCTACCTCGGTGGCCTTGATCGGGTCAGCCAGTGGTGGATCGGCGACTGGCTCGTGTACGGCAGGACCAGGTGGGGGAAGACCTATGGCGACGCGGCCAAGATCACCGGGTACGACTACGGGAGCCTGCGCAACATGGCCTACCTGGCGTCGGAGTTCGACGTGTCACGACGTCGTGACAACCTGACCTGGTCCCACCATTCGGCTGTCGCCGGCCTCGACCATGCCGAGCAGGACCGCTGGCTCGACCGCGCCGAGAAGCTCGGCCTGTCGGTGGCCGACCTGAGGATCGAGCTGCGGGCGGCGCGGCGGAGCAGGGCGCACGAAGCGGAGGAGAAGGGCTCCACCCCGCCGGCACCCGACGCGCAGCACGAGCTCATCTGCCCGAACTGCGGCCAAGCCGTGCCGCTGGTCTCCGACGCCCGCGAGATGGCGCCGGCATAACGAAGGGAGAACAGGATGACCAATGAACCTGGCGGGAACGCCGCGCCGGACGCCGTGCGTGCCGGCGTCCGCGAGGCGGTGCTCAGCCTCGCCCCGAAGCCGATCGAGACCCTCAACCCCGAGGACCGACTGACGGAGGATCTCGATTTCGACTCGCTGACCCTGATGGAGCTTGCCGTCAGCCTCGAAGAGCGCTTCGACCTACGGGCCTTCGACGAGACGGTCGTCGACCTGAAGATCGAGACGGTGGCCGACGTCGAGGCGCTCGTGGTCGAGCTCGCGGGGCGGAGCGAAGCGCCTCGATGAGCGTCCCGCTTCCGGACGACCTCGCCCTGGACGGTGCCGCCCTCGAGCCCCCGCTGATCGCGGCCAGCCCCTACGTCGGCTGGACGCCGGACTGGCGGCTCGCCGGCCTCGACGGGGTGGCTGCGGTCGAGTGGTTCGGGCCGCCGCGCCTGGACCCGATCGGCACCCTGCTCGGCATTGAGGCGACCGCGGTCGAATTCGGGGCGGTGACCTTCGCCATGCCCTGGACCGACTGGGGCGTGGGGCCGGACGGCGAGCTGCAACCGGGGATCGTCGCCGTCCTCGCCGATCACACCCATGCCGGGGGCGTGTTCACCACCTTCGAGCCGATGCAGGGGCTGGCCACGGTGGACCTCTTCGTCAGCTTCGTCGAGCGGCCCCGGCGCGAGGGCGGCGACCTCAGCTGCAGCGTCGAGGCCCTCGCCCCGGACGAGGAGGGCGGCCTCGCCTTCTCCACCGGCACCGTCCGCGACGCGAGCGGCCGGCTGCTCGCCCAGAGCACGGCCAGGTGCTTCGTCTTCTCGATCCCGGGCGAGCCGCCCGACCACGAGGAAGTCGAGAGGCCCGACGCGAGCGAGATCTGGAGCAGGGCGCCGAGCCGCAGGCCGGTGACGGGAGAGGTCCTCGACCGCGAGCGCCGGGACCGGATCGACAGCCTGCAGATGCTGCGGGAGCTGGCCTCCGGTCAGCTGCCGGCGCCGCCGGTCTACCACCTCACCGGCCAGCGGCCGGTCAGGGCGGAGCCCGGCGAGACCGTGTTCGCCATGGTCGCAACTCCGTGGCTGAGCTCGTTCACGATGAACGTCCAAGGAGGCGCCCTGGCTCAGCTCGCCGCCGCGACGGCCGCGGGCGCGGTCGATACCACCCTCAACGGCAGCCGGCGCAGCCGTCTTGTCGAGCTGCGGATCCAGTTCATCCAGGCGGTGCAGGCGCAGGGGCAGCCGATCCTCGCTACGGCCGCGGTCACGCACAGGGGGCGCAGCGTCGCCTTCTCGGCCTGCGACCTCTACTCCGCCGAGGGGGCCAGGCTTGCCTGCGCGACCGCCACTCACTCCATCTAGCGCCGAGCCCTGGCTCGACGCGCTGGCCTCGCTGCGGCAGGTACCGGTGCCACTGCGAGAAGGGACCCTCGACCGCGCCGACGCGCTCCGCATGCTCCGCTGCTCTCCCGAGGTCTTCGACCGCCTCGTCGCCGCCGGGCTCAGCGCCGCGGTCGAGCGGGGAGAGCCGCGGTTCGATCGCATGGACCTCTTCAACCTCGGCCTCTACTCGGGCTCCGGCCGCTCCCTGCCGGAGTTGGCGATCGGGTTCCTTGCCCGGGTCGCCCGGGAAGGCGTCGAGGCCTGGACGCAGCCGCGCCGCTGGCGCGCCGAGGTCGAGCTCCGCTGCCCGCGCGGCGAGGGCTGCGCCGGCGGGGGTTGGCGCTTCGGTCGTCCCAGCCCCGAGCTGCTCGGGGGCACCCTCGTCGACCTCGACCTGCCGCCCGGCTGCGAGGCGGACGACCGCGAGGTCCGCTCGCCCGGCCCCGGCCGCTCCTTCGACTTTGCGGCCGAGCTGATCAGCCGGGGGCGGGCCCTCGAGGTGCGGGCCGGGGCCCTGCGCGACGCCTACCTGGAGACCGTCGACCGCTTCCGTTTCCAGATCACGCCGCGCGGCCTGAAGCACAGCGCCGAACAAGTGCGGCAGCGGGGCGCAACCGATTGCGACGGCCTCGGCATGGTGCTCGCCGAGGCCTGCGAGCGGGCCGGGCACGAGGCGCGCCTGGAGTCCGGCTTCATGCTCGGGCCCTTCGGGTTCGGCCACCACAGCTGGGTGCGGGTCCGCGACGCCGACGGGGAGTGGAAGGCGCTCGACCCGGCCCTGCCGATGGTCGCCGCGCTCGGCGGCGGCGACACGGATGCGTTCCGCGAGTTCTGCTGCGGCTCCGAGCTGAACCGGATCACCGCCTGCACCGCGCCGGACGGCTACCTGGCCCATCACCGATGCGGGGAGGAAGAGCTGGCGCCGGAGCTGGTGATCAAGGTCCGGGCCCTGGCCGCGGACAGTCGCGATGGCTGACGCCGCGGGCGCCTGCGTGCACCACCTGGTGGCGGCCTGGGCGCGGCGCTCCCCGGATCGGACCGCTGTCGTCGCGGCCGGCGAGAGCATCACCTTCGCCCAGCTCGACCGGCTCTCCGATCGCCTCGCGGCGACCCTCCGCGAGCGGGGCGTCGGCCCCGGCGACCTGGTCGGCGTCTACACCGGCAGGTCCTGCGGGATGGTCGTAGCCGTGCTCGGGGTGCTGAAGGCGGGCGGCGGCTACCTGCCACTCGAGCCGGCGGCCGGGGGACCCGGCGGCGCCGACGGCATGCCCGCGGAGCGCCTCGCCTTCGTCCTCGAAGACGCGCGGCCCAGGGTCGTCGTGACCGCCGACGGGCTCGATCCGGGACTGGCCGCGGGGAACGTTCCCTGCCTCGACCTCGCCGACGTTCCCGCGGCGGCGCCGGACGCGGAGCCGGCCGCGATCTCGCCCGAGGACGTCGCCTACGCGATCTACACCTCCGGCTCGACCGGCCGGCCGAAGGGGGCGCTGATCCCCCACCGCGCCGCGGTCAACCTCTGGGAAGGCCTGCGCGAGAAGGTCTACGGAAGCCGCCGCGGAGAGGCGCTGCGGGTCGCCGTCAACGCCTCGCTCGCCTTCGACCCCTCCGTGCAGCAGCTGCTGGCCCTGATCGACGGCCACACGCTGGTCGTCGTCCCCGCCGAGCTGCGAATCGACGGCCGCGAGCTGCTGCGCTTCCTCGAGCTGCACGCGGTCGATGCCTGGGACTGCACCCCGGCCCAGCTGCGCCTCCTGGTCGGCTCCGGGCTCCTGGACGCCGAGCGCCGCCATCCCGACCTCGTCCTCTGCGGAGGCGAATCGTTCGACGAGCCGACCTGGCGGGCGATCGCCTCGGCGCCGCGCCCGATCGAGGCGTTCAACCTCTACGGCCCGACCGAGTGCGCGGTCGATTCGACGGTGGCCCGGGTAGAGGGCGCGCGGCCGCGGATCGGCCACCCGCTGCCTGGGGTCCGGCTCCGCCTCCTCGACGAGCGGCTGCAGCCGGCCCCGCCCGGCGCGGCGGGGGAGATCTGCATCGCCGGGGCGGGGGTCGGGCTCGGCTACCTGCGCCGCGACGAGCTGACGGCGGAGCGGTTCGTCGCCGACCCAGAGAGCGGCGAGCGGATGTACCGCAGCGGGGACCTGGGCAGGTTCGGCGACGACGGCTCGCTCGAGTTCCTCGGCCGGCTCGACAACCAGGTCAAGCTGCGGGGGTTCCGGATCGAGCTGGACGAAGTCGCCGCGGCGCTGCGGCGCTGCCCCGGGGTCCGCGAGGCGGTCGCCGACGTCCGCAGCGAGGGCGGCGCGGCGCAGCTGGTCGGCTACCTCGTGCCCGACCCGGGCAGCGCCGCGACTCCCGCCGAGCTTCGGCGCCGGCTCGAAGAGTGGCTGCCGAGGTACATGGTCCCGGCCGCTTTCGTCGAGCTGGCGAGCATCCCGCTGACCCCGAACGGCAAGGTCGACCGCGGCGCCCTGCCCGAAGCAGCGCCGGACCCCGCCCGCGTCGGCAGGGGGCTCCTCCCTCCCCGCAACCCCTTCGAGGCCGAGCTGGCGGGGATCTGGGCTGACATCCTCGGGGTCGCCGCGGAGGCGATCGGCGTCCGCGACGACTTCTTCGACGACCTCGGCGGAGACTCGTTGCGGGCGGTCGACCTGCTGACCAGACTCGAGGAGCTCGCCGGGCGCGAGCTGGCCGTCGAGCTTGTGATCGAGGCGCCAACGATCGAGCGCCAGGCGGCGGCGCTGCACGAGGGTGCAGCGGCCGGCGCCTAGAATGGCGCCCGTGGGGGCCGCGGGACCCGATCCTTTCCAGGACAGCTTCGTCGCGATGGCGTCGGCGCGCGCGTTGATCTCGGCGACCAGGCTCGGAGTGATCGAGGCACTGGCGGAGGAGCCGGCTTCGGCCGACGCGCTGGCCGCCGAGCTGGGGCTCGATCCGGTCGGGGTCGAGGCGCTGCTGACCGCGCTCGTCGCGCTGGGGTACGTCGCCGACGACAGCGCCGGCCGCCACCGCCTGACCGAGGCCGGCCGGCGGCTGGCGGCGGCGGACGCCCGCTCGGTCGCCGCCTTCGTCGGCGCCTACGGCAGCCGCGCCTGGGAGATGCTGGGGGGACTCGACCGCCGACTTCGCGGCAAGCCGGAGAGCGATTCGCACCGGCATCCGCCCGACGATCCGTTCTGGGACTCCTACATCCGCGGGATGTACGAGCTGACCCGGGAGGAGCACGACCGCGCGATCGCCCTGCTGCCGAACGACGAGCCGGCGACGATGCTCGACCTCGGCGGCGGCCACGGCGGCTTCGCGATGGCGATGTGCCGGCGGCACGCAGGACTGCGGGCCACGGTTCTCGATCTCGCGGGAAGCGCCGAGGTGGGCCGGCGGATCGTCGCCGAGAATGGGCTCGCCGAGCGGATCTCATTTCGGGCCGGGGACGTCGTCGCGACCGAGTACGGCAGCGGCTTCGACGTCGTCTCCGCCTTCAACCTCCTCCACCACCTGCCGGCCGACGACGCGCGCGAGGTCCTGCGGCGGGCCCGCGGCGCCCTGCGCGACGGCGGCATCCTGGTCGTCGGCGAGACCGAGCGGCGCGAGCCCGGCGAGGCCGCGAGCCTCAACGGCGCGATGAGCGGGCTCGTCTATTACGTCTCCAGCGGGGTTCGCAACTACACCCGGGGAGAGCTCGACGGCTGGGTTCGCGAAGCCGGCTTCGCCGCCCCGCAGGTTCACCGCAGCGAGAGTGCCCCCTGGCGCCTGATGTTCGTCGCCCGGACCTGAAGTTAGGGGGCGGCACTCCCAGCACCTACAGTCGGCGCACTTCAGTGAGCCGGTATTGCGTCATAGGTGCCGGGCCGGCGGGGCTGGCCACGGCGCGCGCCCTCAAGCGCGCCGGCCTCTCCTTCGACCTGCTCGAGCGGCTGCCCGGGCTGGGGGGGATCTGGGACATCTCCAACCCGACCAGCCCGATCTACGAGAACACCCACCTGATCTCCTCGGCGCGGCGCTCCGACTTCCCGGGGTTCGCGATGCCGGCCGACTACCCCGACTACCCGCGACACGACCAGGTGCTCGCTTACCTGCGGGCGTTCGCCGAGGAGTTCGGCCTGACCGAGCGGATCGAGTTCGAGACGGCCGTCGAGGAGGTGAGCCCAGACGGCGAGGGCTGGGCGGTCAGGGTCGCGGGCGCCCGGCCACGCCGCTACGACGGCGTTGTCGTCGCCACCGGACACAACTGGCAGCCCCGGCTGCCCCGCTACCCGGGGCGGTTCGGCGGCGAGGTCCTCCATTCGAAGGAGTACCGCGCACCCCGGGACATGGAGGGCAAGCGGGTGCTGGTCGTCGGCGGCGGCAATTCCGCCTGCGACATCGCCTGCGACATCCTCGAGGCGGCCGCCAGCGTCACCGTGAGCCTCCGCCGCGGCTACCACTTCCTGCCGAAGTACGTGTTCGGATTGCCAACCGACGAGGTGGCGCAGTCGGGCAGCGTCTCGCCGCTGGCGCTGGCGATGCTCCACGACGAGCTTCGCCGCCGACTCGAACGCCACGGAGTCCCGCGCCCGGACCATCGTCCCTCCGAGGCGAATCCGGTCGTCAACACCCGGATCATCGAAGCGATCGTCGGCGACGAGGTGACGATCGCCCCGGACGTCGAGTGCTTCGACGGGGAGCGGGTGCGCTTCCTGGACGGGTCCGAAGCCATCTTCGACGCGATCGTCTTCGCGACCGGCTACCGCCACGAGGTGCCGACCCTCGCAGGCTGGCTGCCCTGGCGCAACGGCCGGCCGCTGCTGACCCTGAACATGTTCCCGCGCGACCGCGACGGGCTCGCGGTGATGGGGCTGTTCGAGACCAACGGCAGCGCCTTCCCGATCGTCGCCGCGCAAGCCGACCTCGCCGTCTCCGCCTTCCGGTCCGGCCCCGGCGCGGCGCGCCGGCTCGCCGCGCTGACCTCTTCCTCCCCCGGCGACGGCCGCAACTACGTGCGGAGCGGCCGCCACCTGATCGCGGTCGATCGCGCCGACTACCTCGACGAGGTGGCCCGAGCGCAGGAGGCACTCGCCTGAGCCTCAGGAGCGGCCGCCGGACCCGGCCAGGGCGCGGTGCAGCTGCCCGTTCCAGAAGATCTGGTGCCGGGTGAGGAGCCCGTCGGCGATCTCGGAGCGATCCATCCCCAGCGCCTCGAATCGCCGCGGCGCGGCCTCGTCCTCGCCGGCCCGCGGCCGCCGCGTCCCGCTCACCGTGAAGTAGCTGGAGACGACGAGCCCGCCGGGGCTCACCCACTCTTCGAGCTTCTCGAACCTGAGGTCGGGAACGGCGAGGAGGACGAAGCGAGCGTAGATCCGAACCGCGCGGCGGCCGCGAAGCGGCGCGCCGCTCCCGGTCGGAGCCTCGTAGTGGACGTCGGGGGCGACCAGCGAAGCGATCGCTTCCGCGTCATGGTCGTTCCAGGCCGCGTACCAGCGATCGAGCAGCTCAGCCGCCTGCATTCGGTAACTCTTCGGCCGGCGACGGAACGAGGCCCGGCTCCGTCGCGGCCACCGGCACCGGCTGCATGAAGAGCGCGACGAAACCCGCGACTAGCAGCGCCCCGGCACCGATCAGGAAGACCGTGTGGCCACGCCGCATCGCCTCGGCGCCGAAGCTGTCGCCGAGGATGGCGAGCGTGAAGGCAACGCCGACCGCGCCCCCGACCTGCCGCATCGCTGCGTTGATGCCGCTGGCGAGGGCGAGCTGCGCGGTGGGCACCGAGGTGAGGGCAGTCCCGATCACCCCGGTGAGGCCGGTGACGATCCCCACCGTGTAGACGACCTGACCTGGCAGCCAGCCGCCGACGTAGTCCTCCTGCAGGCCGGTGCTGGTGGCGATCAGCACCAGCCCGATCGCCGCCACCAGCGCCCCACCGGCGGTGATCGGCCGCGGGTCGTAGCGGTCCGCCAGCCGGCCCATCACGCCGCCAACGACGACGGATACGAGCGCCGCCGGCGCGAAGATGAGGCCGGTCGTGAGGATCGAGAGCCCCCACACCGAAGTCAGGTAGAGAACCGAGTTGATCGTGCCCGCGTAGAGGGCGATCGCGAAGGCGATGCTGCTCAGGTTGGCGACCGTGAAGGGGCGGTTGCGGAACATGCGCAGGTCAAGCACCGGCGCGCGATGGCGACGGCAACGGTCGATGAAGAGCGCGAAGCCCGCGACGCCGGCCGCGAGGGCGGCGAGGGTGCGGGGGTCGCCCAGCCCCCACTGTTGACTCTTGAGGATGCCGAGGACGAGGAACGAGAGAGCCGCCGCCTCGATCACGCTGCCGAGCGCGTCGGGGGTGGGCGCGCCGGCGTCCGGGCGGTCGCGGTGCATCAGCCTGGCGGCCCAGGCGATCACGCCCGCTCCCACGAACACGTTCAGGTAGAAGATCCAGCGCCAGCCGGGGCCTTCGACGATCACCGCCCCCACGGTCGGCGCGAGGCTGGTCGCGACCGCGACCAGGCCGGCGAGGATCCCGATCGCCTTCCTCCGTTCGTGGGGCTCGAACTCGATCAGCATCAGTGCCTGCCCCGAGGGGACGACGAGCGCGGCGGCAACCGCCTGGGCGGCGCGGGCGGCGATCAGGACCCCCGCCGTGGGCGCCAGGCCGCAGACCAGCGAGGCGCCCAGGAACAGCCACATGCCGGTCATGAAGACCCGCCTGCGCCCATAGCGATCCGAGAGTTTGCCGCCCACCACGAGGACGGCCGCGAAGCCGATGAAGTACGCGTCGATGGTCCAGCCCAGGGTCGTCGCCGGGGTGGCCCGGAAGGTTTCCTGCAGCGCCGGGAAGGCGATGCTGACCACCGGGGCGTCGAGGAAGGCCATGAAGGCGCCGACCGAGACGACCAGGAGGATCTTCCAGCGACGTTCCATCCGGCCGAGCGTAGTGCCGGGTTGCCCGAATTCGGAAAAACGACCCCAGGCACGGCGGGCGTCGCTCGAAACCTGTTTTTGGACTTTGCCGGGCTCGCTTCCTAGCCTCGCGCCCCCAGATCGCCGAGCGAGAGGCAGGTGGATGTCGACCGAAGAGCGCATAGCCGAGCAGGTCCCCACGGGAGAGCGGCTGGACCCGTTGATCCCCGATCTCCAGGAAGCGCCGTTGCAGCTCTTCGACCGCTGGGAGAGGCAGCAGTGGACGCTGGCCGAGATCGACCCGGCCGGCGACCGGTCCGCCTGGCTGGGCCTGCGACCGTTCGCCCGCCGCGAGCTGCGCGAGGCGATGGACGGGTTCCTCGTGGGCGAGGCCGCGGTCACGGACACCCTGGCGCCGATCGTCCAGGCAGCCCCGACGATCGACGAGAGGATGTTCCTGACCACGCAACAGGTCGACGAGGCCCGGCATACGCTTTTCTTCGCCCGCTACCTGGCCGGGGTCGAAGGCGAGAGCCGCCCCAGGCTGAACACCGCGACGACCTCCGAGAGCCTCGCCGGCCTGCTCGAGGTCGCCCTGGGCGAGGCCACCACCAGGGTCAGGCGCGCGCCCGAGGATCTCGACTCCTGGTACCGGGCCGTGGTCATCTACCACCTGCTTATCGAGGGCGTGCTGGCGGTCTCCGGGATGCGCTCGCTACTGGCCGCGGTTCGCGGCCTCGACGCCCTGCCGGCCCTAGAGCAGGGGCTGACGAACGTCGCCCGCGACGAGTCGCGGCACATCGGCTTCGGCGTGGTGGCGTTGAGGCGGGGATCGGAGGCCGGCCACGGCCAAGCGATCGCCGCCGCGCTCGGGGAGTTCGTGCCGATCGCGGTGCGGGCCCTGGTCAATCCCGACCACCGCTATCCCCGGTTGACGCCGCCGCCCGTCTCTGCCCAGCTGGGAACCGAGCTGACGCGCCTGTGGAGCCTCGCCGAGCGGGCGCTGCTCGGCAGGGTGCAGCGGGTGGGCCTGGTCGCCGAGGAGGTCGAGGCGGTCGGTCGAGCCTGGCGGCGCGGGCGCGAGGAGGCGCTTGCCGAGTACGAGGGCCTTCACGAGGCGCCCCACCCGGCAGCGGCGAGCGGCGTCGTCGAGGCGGGTGAGCGCGGATGAACCGGCTCGGCCTGCTGGACTGGGTCGGCGACCCGGATCCCTCCCTCGGCGTCCATTTCGCCGACGAGGACGGCGGCTGGCAGCTGACCACCTACACCGAGCTGGCCCGCAGTGCGCGAGGGGTCGCCGCCCTGCTCGGCGAGCAGGGGCTTTCCCGCGGCGGCGTGGTCTCGATCCTCGTCCCCACCGGGCCCGAGTTCGCCACCGCATTCTTCGGGACCCTGCTGGCGGGCGGCACTCCCTCGCCGCTGGTGCCACCCACCGTGTTCGGCCGGCCCGAGGCCTACGTCGAGCGCACCGCGGAGCTGATGGCGGTGGCGACCGAGGTGGCCATCACCGACGAGAGCCTGCTCGGGCTCGTCGACGCCGCCCGCCTGCAGGCCGGAATCGACCGGCCGCCGCTGGTGATCGGGCCGGAGGTCGGAGAGGAGGCAGGGGCGGAGCGGGCGCAGGCCGCCGAGCTGGCCCTGCTCCAGTTCACCTCGGGCTCGAGCGGGCCGCCGCGAGGGGTCCGCGTCACCTGGGACAACCTCGAGGCCAACATCGACATGCTGCGCGACCTGATCAGCGAGGAGGCGGGCGACGGTGGGGCGCACTGGCTGCCGCTCTACCACGACATGGGCCTGATTGGCTGCTTCCTGACCCCGATCGTGCACCAGCGCGAGACCTGGATCATGCGCCCGGACCAGTTCATTCGCGATCCGCTCCGCTGGCTGGAGCGCCTGGGCAGCGGCGCTGCCTCCTTCGCGGCGGCGCCGAACTTCGGCTTCGCCTACGCCACCAAACACACCCGGCCCGAGCAGCTCGAGGGCATGGACTTCTCCAGCTGGAAGGGTGCGATCGTCGGCGCCGAGCGCCTGGACCCGGCGGCGCTCGACCGCTTCGCGCGGATGTTGGAGCCGTTCGGATTCCGCCGCGAGGCCTTTCTGCCCGCCTACGGATTGGCCGAGGCGACGCTCGCGGTCTCGATCCAGTCCCCGCGGCTGCGGCCCCGCGTCGTCCGCCCGGACTGGTCCTCGGTCGCCTTCGGGCAGCCGGTCGAGCTCGAGTGCGACGCGCTGCTCGGGGATCCCAGGGCGGACGAAGGTGCCGGCTGGCTCGTCGGCTGCGGGCAGCCGCTGGCCGGGGTCGAGGTCGCGGTCGTCGACGAGGAGGGAGCGGAGCTCGACGAAGGCGTGCTCGGCGAGCTGACGGTCCGCGCCTCGACCGTCGCCTCGGGATACATGGGGAGCGCGGAGTCCAGTACCGGGTTCGTCGGCGACTCCCTTCGCACCGGCGACGCCGGCTTCCGGCACGGCGGCGAAGTCTTCGTCGTCGGCCGCCTCGGGGACGCGCTGAAGGTCCGGGGGCGGACCCTCTACGCCGAGGACCTGGAGTCGAAGCTCTGCGCGATTGAGGGGGTCCCCAAAGGTCGCTGCATAGTCGTCCCGGGGCTGGGCAAGGGCACCGACGGGCTGGTCGCGATAGTCGAAGCCAGCGACGGCGACTGGGTGGAGGAGGCACTGCGGGTGCTCGGCCGGGAAGTCGACGAGGAGGTCGAAATTCAGATCCTCGCGGCGCCGGTGGGAACGATCGAACGCACCTCAAGTGGCAAGCCCCGCCGGCGGCCGCTATGGCGAGCGCTGATCAATGGTGAGCTCGATTTTGAACGGTTATCGATTAATCACGATAAACCTAACTAATTCGCCTGTCTATTTGGATCGGTGATAGTTCTTTCGGTACATGAGGAGAGTGCGGGGGCGTTCAGCGAATCAGGGCCGCCTTGATTTCGCTCAAGGCCTGCGCAGCCGTACGCCGGAGATCAACGCCGCCATCCTCGCGCGAATCAGGATGATCCCCGACCCCAAGGTCAGCGAGGACGTCGAGTACGACCTCGGGCTGACCTCCACCGTCGCCGCAGTGCTCGATTACAGCTTCACCTGCATCCAGGAGGGCGACGGATGCCCGGATCGAGTCCCTATGGAGGTGCTGGTCCAGGCGCGGCGCGCGGCCCGGTACGGGCTCAGCGTCGACACCCTCGTCCTTCGCTACATCGCCGCCCACCGGCTGCTCGGCGAGTTCGTGATGGACGAGGCGGAACACAGCGGGGTCGCGGACGACGGCTCGGCGATGCGAAGCATCCGCCGGACCCAGGAGGCCCTGCTCGAGCAGTTGACGGCCCGCGCGGTGGCCGAGTTCAACGAAGAGCGCGAACGGGTGGCGAGGTCCACCGACCACACGAGGCGGCAGGTGGTACTGCGCCTGCTCGCCGGCGAGCAGGTCGACGCGGCGACGATCGGCTATCAGATCGCCGGCGCCTGGCACCTCGGCGTGGTCGCCAGCGGCACCATGGCGGAGCGGGCGATGGGCCGGCTCGGGCAGGAGCTGGGCTGCTGCGTTCTCGTCATCCACCCCCTCGACGGCACCACCGTGTGGGCGTGGCTCGGCAGCCGGCGCCGGCTCGGCGCCGAGGAGATCGAGCACGCGCTCTCCTTCTGCGGGCCGTTCGACGCCTCCGTGGCGATCGGCGATTGCAGGTCCGACCTCCGCGGTTGGCGGCTGACGCACGACGAAGCCCAGGCAGCCTTTCCCCTCGCCCAGCGCAAGCCGGGGAGGTTCACCCACTGTGCCGACGTCGTGCTCGAGGCGGCGGTGCTCCAAAACAGCGCCCTGACCACATCCCTTCTGACCCGATATCTCTCCCCCCTCGACGAGATGCGGATGGGCGGCAGGGTGGCCCGCGAAACCCTGAGCCACTACCTCGCTTGCGACAACAACGCCTCCTCCGCCGCGAGCTCGCTGGGCGTGAGCCGGCACACGATTGAAAACCGCCTGCGGAAAATCGAGGAGACGCTCGGCCGCGCCCTCCCCAACTGCCTGGCCGAGCTCCGGGTCGCACTAAGCGTGGAGAGCCATCAACCGCACTGACGAAGCTGTGCTTGGGGTTCGAGAGCACTCTGAAACAGCTCAAGTTTGAGCTGGGAAGGACTTCCCGTAGAAAAGGTAGTAGCGGGCCAATGAACGTTCTAGGACACCACACCTGATGCGATTCGGTTATGACCCGACACAACACCGACCGCCTTCTTCGTCACTGGGTCCCACACAGGCCCTCCCCTATCGCCCTCAACGCTGGCAGCCAAGACCCAAAGCCTACCTCGGGATGACCTTCCACCTTTACAACTGCCCGCTTATAGGCAACACCACATTCCCGCCCTGCTCCATTAGCGCCTGATCTGAGCAGGAGTTATCCGCAGCCTTCGGGCCTGCCACCAACAAGCTGCCTCTCGCCACCTTGGGCATAGCATTCTTCTCCATCTTCACAACGTCGCACCATCGGCACAGTTATAGAGACACCCTCCTCGCACCTCTCTGCAGGCGAGACCCAGATGCTGCCATGCACCGACACCGCGCCTTGCGAGTGCGCCGAGCAATACGCAACGCTCCCCGACCTCGTACACGAACCATACGGGCGCACAGCACCAGGACCCGTGACACTCGGATGATGATCGATAAACCCAAAGCCGGGGCGCGATGACTTACCGCTAAGCGGGTACCGCGCAACGCCGAACGCAGGGTGGGTGTGCGGGTTTTTAGGTCGGCACCGCACAATCAGGTCGATGCGACCAGGCTCCTCCCCAAGCGTGGTACCTGCCCAGAAACAAGCGGGTTTAACAAATTGAGGCGGAATCGGTCTCGCAGGTGGTCTTACGTTTCCTTTGTTGGTTGACGCACTGCCTCCACATGCACCAAAGGTGCAGAGGAGTCCGATACAGACAATTCCTAGGACCGTGTTGGATCTTTTCATCGATTCCAAAAGCAATGCTCCGGCTTGATTTAGCCATTGCCGGGAAGTGCCGGGGGGCGGAGATCGAATCCCCGCTGGGCCACGGGCGAGAAGACGAGGGACGACGGCCTGGTCCCGTTTAAGCTCCTTCTTGACGCCCTCCTGAGACCCTCGAAGTCGGTTCCTCGATCCTTTCGATGGCCGTTTC
>Ga0207640_10000039_pt1 | contig 107982 bp, 111 predicted proteins | sample KBSCornC42_FD_184300 | JGI IMG/M metagenome (GOLD analysis project Ga0207640, IMG submission 184300) | Corn rhizosphere microbial communities from Kellogg Biological Station, Michigan, USA - KBS Corn C4-2 (SPAdes) (version 2) | ecosystem: Host-associated > Plants > Roots > Rhizosphere > Soil ... | reverse complement strand
GTCGGGGTGCGCGCAGCCGAGGCCGTGCAGGGTCGCCGTATGCGGCGCGCCGAGGAGCGCGACGAACGCGCGGAACTCGGCGACCGCATCGCTCCAGCGGGCGCCGCCGCCGGCGATGACCACCGGTCGTTCGGCGCGCGCGATCGCTTCGATCGCCTGCGCGAGATGCGCGGGTTCGGCGACGGCGGAAGCGCTCGGCGCGCGTCGGGCGCTCGCCTCGGACGGCGCGAACGACTGTTTGAGGACGTCGCTCGGGATGTCGACCAGCACCGGACCCGGACGCGGACCGCGCGCCATCTCGAAGGCCGCGCGCAGGGCGGGCACGAGCTGCGCGATGTCGCGGACGACGACGTTGCGCTTGGTGATGGTGTGCGTGAGCGCCGCGACGTCGGCTTCTTGGAACGCGTCGGTGCCGAGCAGCGTGCTCTTGACCTGGCCGGTGATCGCGACGAGCGGAACGCTATCCATCATCGCATCGAGGATGCCGGTGATGAGGTTGGTCGCGCCCGGACCGCTGGTCGCGAGGCAGACGCCGACGCGTCCGCTCGAACGAGCGTAACCGCCTGCGGCGAACGCGGCCGCCGCTTCGTGCCGGACGAGCACGTGCCGGACCTTATGCCCGTACAGCGCGTCGTAGAGCGGCATGATGGCGCCCCCCGGATAGCCGAAGACGACGTCCACGCCTTCGCGATCGAGGGTCTCGAGGACCAGATGCGCGCCGGTGCGCGCCGAGATTCCGGTTTCCACGTAGCCTCCAAAAAAAGAAGACCCCCGCCGGTCCGGCGGAGGTCTTTTTGCTTTTGCGTTCCTGTCGTTACGCTACAGCCGACCTACACCAGTCCATCTCGGAAAGGCTAATAAGGACGACGGTGGTAACGACGAGTGCGCGAGACATTTGCGACACCCTATCACGCGAAAAAGCGCGCGTCAACCATTGTAACGGAACTTCCCACGCCGGGGGATGGCGGTGTCAGAAGATCCGGCCCGGCCCAAGGGCCTCTCTTAGAGTAGGCGAACGGTACCATGCCCGGCCGGCGCTACGTCCGACGCGGGTTTGCCGTCTTATCTGGAGGGTCGATGTTCCGTCGCATGCTTCTCGGCGCCGCGATCTGCGCCGCCGGCCTCACGATGCCGCTCGCCGCGGGCGCGCAGACGCCGCCCGGTCCGCCGAAGCCGTACGCCGCGTTCGTCGCGGGCGCGACCGTCGAACCCGGCCTGATCCCCATCGTGACGAAGGACGGGCACGTCTATCTCTCGCTCGCGCCGGCGCAGATCGGCGCGGACTTCATCGAGACGTCGGTTCCGAACACGGGCCTGGGCGGCTTCGGGCCGGCCGCGGGCGAGCCGTATCTGGCGCCCGCGCGCATCTTCCGCTTCGAGCGCGCCGGCAACAAGATCGTCTTCCGCTGGCCGAACACGTTCGCGCAAGTGACCGCGGGAACGCCGCAGGGCGTCGCGGCGGCGCAATCGCTGCCGAACTCCGTGATCGCCGTCGTGCCGATCGCGGCGACCGACGACATCACCGGGAACGTCCTCGTGCCGGCCGACCCGTTCCTGACCGACATGGCCGGCTACCAAGCCGCGTTCGACGCTACGGTCGGCAGTCCGATGCACGGGTATCGCATCGACCCGTCGCGCGCGTTCTTCACCTCGACCAAGGCGTTCGCGGATAACGACGTCCTGCGCGTCAGTCAGACCTGGGCCAGCGGCGACCCCGATACGATCGACAACGCGCCCGACCCGCGCAGCGTCGAGGTCGGCGTCACCTACAACATCATCGCGGCGCCGCACGACGGCTACGTACCGCGCATCAACGACGCGCGGGTCGGCTACTTCATGCAGCCCCTCCTGGACTTCCAGAGCGACGACCTGCGCACGCGGAACGTCAACTATCTGGCGCGCTGGAACTTCGCGCCCGAGCATCCCGGCCAGCCGTCGCGGGCCACGCGTCCGCTCGTGCTCTATCTGAGCAACACCATACCGACGCACTATCGCGATACGGTGAGGCAGGCGCTGCTGACCTGGAACCGCGCGTTCGACGCGATCGGCATCCTCGGCGCGGTGCAGGTGCAGCAGCAGCCCGACGATCCGTCGTGGGATCCGGACGACATCCACCACAACATGATCCGCTGGATCGACACCACGTCGCCGCAGTACGGCGCCGAGGCGCTGATCGTGACGGATCCGCGTACGGGCGAAGAGCTCAACGTCGGCGTCAACGTCGACGCGATCGAGGGTACGGCCCAGCGCTACTTCCGCTACGTGGTGGCGCCGGCCCGCGGCATCGCCGATACGGCCGCGGCGGAAGACGCCTTCCGGCAGCAGTATCTCCGCAGCGTGGTGCTGCACGAGTCGGGACACGATCTCGGGCTGCAGCACAACTTCATCGGATCGATGGCGTATACGGCGAAGGACCTTCAGAGCAAGGCGTTCACGTCCAAGTACGGCGTCGCGACGTCGGTGATGGAATACGCGCCGGTCAACGTCTGGCCGAAAGGCACGCCCAACGGCGACTACAACCAGCTCGTGCTCGGACCGTACGACTACTACGCGGTGAAATACGGCTACGGCTACGTTCCGAACGCCGCGACGGCGCAGGCTGAACTGCCGACGCTGCGCCGCTGGGCGGATCGCTGGAGCGATCCGACCTACCGCTTCGCATCGGACGAAGACGCGTTCTTCCCCGGCGGTCACGCGATCGATCCGCGCGTCCAGCAGAACGACCTGACGAACGACCCGCTGCAGTGGTGCGCGACGCAGGGCACGATGCTGCACGGCATCATGAACGCCGTCGGGAGTCGCTTCCCGCAGAACGGCGAATCGTACGACGACGCGCGTCGCGCGTTCCTCACGCAGGCCGCGCAGTACGGCCGTTGCGCGAACATGGCGGCGCACGTCATCGGCGGCGAATATCTCTCGCGTTCGAACCGCGGGGATCCGCACGCGTCCGCGCCGCTCACCGCGGTCTCGCGCCGGCAAGAAGCGCGGGCCTGGCACTTCCTGGCCGAAAACCTGTTCTCGGAGGCGGCCTGGACGTTCAATCCGAGCGTGCTGCGCACGCTGACCTCTTCGGAGGTGAGTTCGCTCACCGGCGGCGGGACGTGGGTCTACAATCCGTCGCCGCGTCACGACGTCTCGGTCGCGACCCTCGCCGCGGCGGCGCAGGGCGCCGCGCTCTCGGAGATGTATGCGCCGCTGACGCTCCAGCGCATCGACGAACTCTCGGCGAAATACGGCGCGGGCAGTACGATGACGCTCGGCGATCTCTTCGACTGGTCGTACGACAGCATCTTGGGCGATATCGGAAGCGCGAAGAACGGCGTCGTGCGACGCAATCTTGCGACGCGTTACGCGCGGATGATGGCCAGGATGTGGGTCTCGCCCGCACCGGGGACGCCGGACGACGCGCGCGCGATGGCACGCGCGACGTTGACGAGATTGGCCGCGTCTGCGGGATCCGCCGGCGGCCGCAGGCTCGATGCGGCGACTTCGGCGCACGTCGCGGCGCTGGCCGCGATCGCGAAGCAGGCACTCGCGGCTACGGTGACGTCTCCGTCACCATAGCCGCGCGGGCGCTAGTGGTGGATGGGGCCGAGCGAGTACGGGTTATCGCCGCTCAGGTTGACGAAGAACGTGCCCTTGATGCCGCCGGCACCGCTGTCGGGGAAGATGCTCTTGTTGACGCTGTCGATGTCGCGGATGGTCCCACCCGAACAGTCGGCGTTGCGCGTGACTTCCGCGCGGACTTTCATCTCGCCCGGAACGGGGACCGGCGTCTGCGGGAAGACGAAGCCGAAGACCTGTTTCGCGTGCGGTCTGACGAAGCGCGGGCGGCCTTCCGCCTCGCCGACGATCGACCACGGCAGATAGAACGTCGCGCGATAGATCGTGATCCACGCGCACGAGTTCGAGTTGTTGTCCAGGGTCAGATAGATCGCCCAGGCCGGCGCTTTGAGCGGCTTGTGATCGTTTTCGGGAGCGGCGATGGCGCTCGATCCGAACATCGCGAGGGCGAGTCCGAACGTGCAGAAGCGGACGAGTTTGTTCAAGTAGAACTCTCCAAGTAGCGAAGTGCAACTGAAGAGCGAACGTTAAGCGAGCATCCGGAAGTTCCTAGTCCGAGGAACGAAATGGTGGGCGGTATTGGGATTGAACCAATGACCCCTTCCGTGTCAGGGAAGTGCTCTCCCACTGAGCTAACCGCCCGGGAACCTCGCGGAGTATAGCAGAGGGCCCCACGTTTGACAAGCGACATTTGCGCCTGCTACCATAGGCGGACGCCGCGCGCGATTGCGCGAGCGTTCTAGAAAGGGGGACCCGTTCGTGAATATGCTCCGAATCGCAGGCTTCCTTTCATCGGGAACTTCGGTCTCCGGCTAGCACTGCAGGCTAGTCGGTCGACTCCGGAGGCCTTCGATGATCGCATCGAGGGCCGTTTTGTTTCCCTTACCGCCACTCACACCGAAGAACGAGGCTTATCATGGAACCTTGGCTGCAAGCCGAGATCCGTGTGCGCCGCGATGAACTGTACGACGTCGCTCGCGCTGCTAGGCTGACCCGCCTCGCCGAGAGCGGTCGAAGTACGGGTATCCGCGGACGCATCGCGGACGGTGCCGGCGCGATCGGCGCCGCACTGACCACCTTCGCGGACCGTATCCGCGCCTGACTAGATGTCGTCGGGACCGAGCGCCGTATCGGCGCCGGCCCAGGCGGCATCGAACTTCCCCTTCGCTTCCGCCGCCGCGCCGGGCATGCTCTCGGCGTCCGCGGCGGCCTCCAGCCCGTAGAGCGCCCGCGGATCGCGCGGATATTGCGCCAGCGTCGCGGCGAACGCCGCGGCCGCATCTTCGTAGCGCTTCGCGCGCAGATAGATGCCGCCGATCGCTTCGGCCACCGGCCACGCCGGCACGTATTCCGCTTCGTAGTTCAAGCGCTGCTTTTCGGCGAAGCCGCGTAGCACGGATACCGCAGTTTCGACCTTGCCGGCGCGTTCCAGCAGGCGCGCGTCCGCGATCGCGCCGATCGCCGTGTCCTTCGTCGCCGCCGGAAGGGCTTTATAGTCGGTGGCAGCTTCGTCCCAGCGTCCGAGCCGCGCCAGGGCCAGCGCGCGGGCGGCGGGCAGTTGCGCGTCGTCCTTCGAGGGCGGCAGCGCCAGGAGTTCGATCCAGCGTCCGAAGCGCGCCATCGTCTGCGATCGGAGCGCGTCCGGTCTGCCGGAGAGCCGCGCACCGCGTTCGCGCCATCGCATCGCCGCCGCGTAGTTCCCGAGATACATCGCCGCGGAATAGCCGATCGCGACATCGTGATCTTCGTATTCGGAGGGCGCGGCATCGGGTTCGGCACGGAGCGCTTCGCTCAGCCGGTAGCCGCGTTCCGAGGAGGCGACGGCACGCGCGTAGTCGCCCGTTTCGATCCAGGCGTGCGCCGGCATGTGGGCCAGATGTTCTTGCTCGGGTGCGAACGTCATCGCATCCAGCCGCATCGCGCACGGGATCGCGGGCGACCTTTCGGCCGCATCGTCGTAGGCGTGCACGCAGAGGTGATCGGCCATCGGATGCTCCGGATCGCGGGCGAGCACGGTCGCCGTCAGCGATGCGACCTGCGCCCAGGCGCCGTTCTCGGCCAGGGCCTCGGCATAGAGCATCGCTACGTCGTCGTCCTCCGGATACGCCGCGGCCACGACGGCCATCTGCTCGCGATAGGCGCGCGCGTCGGCGTCGTGCGCGTCCCAGTCGCCGGCGAATCGCAAGGCGAGCGCGTCGATGAGCGCGCGATCGCGGGGCGTTGCGGTCGCTTCCAGGCCGACGGCGCGGGCGATCAGCGGCTGGGCTTCGCGGAAGTCGCCGGCATCGGCCGGCGTATTGATGTTCGGGCTGCGCGAAAGCGCCATGCCCCAATAGGCCATCGCCGAGTTCGGATCGCGCTGCGAGGCCATTTCGTAGGTCGCGTATGCGGCGTTTCGATTGTAGGAATAATAGTCGAGCAGGCCGCGATCGAGGAGGTTCGCGAGCGTGAGGGCGGCGATCATCGGAACGTGTGTTGCGGCCCCGCTTCGAACGCTTCGATCGCCGCCCGCCACGGCGGCGGCACCGGAATCGTCGCGTCCGCTTCGAAATCGAAGGCGACCATGGTCGTCTTGCCGTTGGCGGCCCGTTTGCCGCTCGCCTCGCTCCAGATCTCGTAGACGAAATCGAACGACTTCGTGCCGATCCGCGGGATCGAACAGCCCACGACGATCGGTTCGCGATACGAGAGCTGCCGTTCGTAAGCGAACTCGATGGTCGCCTGGATCATGCCGTGCTTGCCGTGGATATCGGTCTCCATGACCCGGGCGAAGTATTCGGCGCGCATGGTCTCGGCCCAGCGGATGTACGCGACGTTATTCACGTGGCGCATCATGTCGACGTCGGAGAAGGGCACGGCGAACCGGGAGACGAGCGGGAAACCTTCGAGCATGGAGTTCCTCTTTCGGCGCTTCCGCACGGAACCCGCGCGGGCGAGATAAAGGTCGCTTTACACGGAGAGGTCCGATAGGATAACATACCGTCTTGTCCAAGGTGGACGGTCGCCCGGGCGCGTAGCTCAGTGGGAGAGCATCCGCTTCACACGCGGGGGGTCGTTGGTTCAATCCCAACCGTGCCCACCATTCCCCGAAAGGGGAGCCACCCTGGCGTTGTAGCTCAGTTGGTTAGAGCGCCGCCCTGTCACGGCGGAGGTCGTGGGTTCGAGCCCCATCAACGTCGCCACTTGTGGAAGGGCCCCGCTGCTGTCGGCAGCGGGGCCCTTTTCATTTCGGCGACGGGGTCCGTTCGATCGATGGGGCTGCTCGGGCGGTGGGCTGGATCGAGCGAGGGCTACTCGACGCGGACGATCGCCATCATGCCGTGATCTTCGTGGAAGAGCATGTGGCAGTGGAAGACGAACGTGCCGCGCGGCACGTGGCGGAAGTCCAGGAGTACTTTCGTGAGCGAGGGCTTGACGAGGGGATAGTTGGGATCGACTTTGTTCGGCAAGAGCGTGCCGACCGGTAGGATGACGGTGTCGACGGTCAGCGGATAGCCGTTCGCTCCGGCCTCATAGACGAACGCCATCTGGTGGATGTGGAAGGCGTGCTGCTCGAGGGTCGTGTTGATCAGCGTCCACTCCTCCACGGTGCCGGCCTTTACGACGACGTCCGCGTTGAGCGGCACCTTGCCGCCCGGCGCGTACACCGGCACGAAGGGATGTTCGTGGAACTTCGGGTTCGTCGTGTCGGTGACGAAATAGACCGGATGTATCCGCGATTTGCCGACGGTCGGTACGACGTACTCGGTGAACGTGATCGCGCGGCGCCGGATCGACGCGCGATGGGTCCGCGCGTAGGCGATGAGTTCGGCGGCGGGCGTCTTCGCGGCGTCGACCGGAGTTGTCGCGAGTTTCTTCTCGACGGTCGGACCCGACGATGCGGCGACGTGCAGCAGGTCGAGCGGGAGTTGGTAGAACGCGTCGGCGCCCTCGCAGAAGTGCGTCGCCGCGAGCGTCAGCGTCTGGCCCGGCGCGACGTCGACCAGCACGTCGACCCGTCCGGCCGGAGGCACGGTGACGTGATCCATCGGGACGTAGTGCGAGAGCGGCGCCGCCGCATCGCCCGAGACGGGGACGCCGTCGCGAGCGACGACGCGCATCTGAACGGTGTTCTGCCGATCGTCGTGCAAGCGCAGGACCTTCGGAGAATCCGACGTCCCGTTGACGATGCGCAAGAGCTGCGTCTGCGCCGCAGGCACCGTGAGCGTCGCGGGCGCCCGGGTGCCGTCGACCGAGACGACGGTCTCGCCCTGTCGCGCGTCGCAACCGGTCGGATCTTCGACGATCGAGCCGGTGCGCATCGGGAACGAGAGCGGCCACGGGGGCGGTGCGAACGGGTCGTACGCGACCGGCGGCGCGGGCTTGAGCGCGGCGAGGTGCGGGGCCGAGGCGAGGAAGATCGCCGTATCGTCGGGCGCGAACGCATTGTCCGACGCGAACGGCTGCAGGTAGTTCAAGAGCACGACGTGATCGGCGCTCGCGTCGAGCTGCGGAACGTCCGCATCGACGATCCACGCGCCGTCCAGGCCGGTCGATACTTGCGCTTCCGCGCCGCCGTGCGCGTGCGGATGATAGAAGTACGTCCCCGGAGGCTGCGTGGCCGGAATCGTGATCGAATACTCGCACGCATGCATCGGCGTGCTCAGCGTCGAGAGGAAGATGTTCTCTTGGTCGGCGGGACCTTGGAAGCCGTGCAGGTGGATGTTCGTGTCCAGCGGCGAGAGCATCAGCGGCGGCGCGTCCATCGGGTGGTTCAGGTAGCCGACGTAGTGCGCCGTCGGCCCCATCGGCATCGCCATCGCCGTCGCCGGACTGCACGGCTTGAGCGCGTTGGATGCGACGTTCTCGCCCTTGCTCGGCGACGCGATGTCGTTGACGATACGCAGCGCGAAACGTTCGCCGCGCCGCACGTGGATGACGGGCGTGCCCAGCCGCATCGCTCCGGGACTGCCGTAGTAGTAGCAGAAGCGCTTCTTGTCGCGGTGGACGGCGAGGATCAGCTCGTGATCGCCCGCAGCGTCGAGCGGCATGGTCGAAACGACCACGCCGGGCGGTTCTACGAGGGCCTTGGATGAGGGCGCTCCGCACGAAGAGAGCGCGGCAGATAGCGCGATGGTCGCGAGCATATGGTTCCTTTCGTAAAAGGGCCCCGTGCGGGCGCAGTTCTGCGCCCGACAAGGGGCCCCTTGCTTACCGGTTCATACCGTCAGTGACACGAAATCGCCACCACCTGCTGACCGGGCTGGAAATCGACGTTGTTGCCCGGAGGCAGCGCGGTCTGCGGTACGCTGACCGTGTTTCCCGAGATCGTCGCCGACGCTCCGGGTATCGTGAACCACACGGGTCCCGATCCTTGGTCGCCGTAGACGTCGAGGTTGCACGTCGTCGCCGACCCGAATCCGGTGCTCTTCGTGATCGAGACGGCCGGCGCGGTCGTCCCGGTCTGGATGTCTGCCGGGCCGGGATTGTAGACGGAGAAGTAGACGATCGGCGTATATCCCGTCGTCGCGTTGTCGGCTGCGAGCGACGGCGTGATGTCGCCGTTGCCGATCGCGTCGGAGATCGTCAGCGTCCCCGAATCTTGCGTGACGGTCGCGAACTGCAACGTCGCCGAGATGTTCTGATACGCTCCGAGCACCGTCTGCGCGGGCGTCTGTCCGTTCGTGAAGGTCGTCGTCGTGCTCGCGCCTCCGAACGCGTAGGGCTGCGCCGCGCTGATCGCCGACGCATAGATCCCGCCGCTCGACGAGAGGACGTAGAGATTCTTCGTGTTCGTCGAGATCTGCTTGCCGGAACCCGGGACGTTCGCATATGCCGACGATGACGAATCGAGATCGAACGAGTAGATCTGCGAGCTGCTCCCGCCCGCCGGATAGCCGAGGACGTAGTAGTTGCCTTCGACCGTCGGCGTGAGATCCGAAGCGAGCCCCGGGAGCTGGACGAAGCCGGGCGTCCCCGCATACTCGTGATAGATGGCGCCGGCGGAGTTGAGCACGTACATCCCTCCGGGCGTTCCGTTGCTGTTCAGCCATCCGTAATTGCCCGGGTCGAACGAGCCGATGATGCGCACGCCGGCTCCCTGCGACGGCGACCATACGCCGTCGTAGTGCCAGATCGACCGGTCGGGTCCGGCTCCGCCGTTCGTGATGACGAAGATCGAACCGTCGTAGTCGGTCGTGATGTCGGAGGCGCCGCCGCCCGGCGACGACCACGATCCGCCGCTATATTCCCAGATGCCTCCGCCGGAGTTGATCGCCCAGACCGTCGACCCGTCGCGCGAGATGGCGATGCGCGAAGCGAGTCCCGAGATGTTCGACCACGAACCGTTCGCGTAGTGCCAGATGTTCTTATCGGGCCCCGCAGGTCCGTCGGACAACGCCCAGAGCGAGCCGTCCGTCGAGGCCGCGAGGAAACTCGCGCTTCCCGGGATCTGCGTGTAACCGGCGTTCTGCAATGCGACGTCCGCTTTCGGATGCGCGTCGAGCATCGCGCTCGCCGGAAGGATGGCGGTCTTCGCCATCGGTGCGGCCGGAACGCGTCCGGGCGACAGATCGCCGGATGCCGGCAAGATGTTCGTCGATGCGTGCGAACCGCAACCGGCCGCCATGAGAAGAGCTGAAAGTGCGAGGACGTTCGGTGCGAATGCAAAGCGGCGCATTAGCCATCTCCCGTAGCGCGAGTATCACACCTCGTCGCTAGCCCTTCTTGCTCGGAGGAACCGACCCTCCGGCTGCATCGCCGGGAAAAGGCCGTTCCCGAACGAGGGCCAATCCCCGGGCATGACCAGACATCGCTACTGGGTCGTGCTCTTGATGTTCTTGAGCGTCTTCATCAACTACATGGACCGGGTGAACTTCAACGTCGCGATTCCGAAGATACAAAGCGACCTAGGTTTCAACCTGGACCAGATCGGCCAGATCTCGTTCGCCTGGGCGATCGTCTATGCGGTCTTCAACTTCCCAGGCGGCTGGCTGGCCGATCGCATCGGCTTGCGTTGGGCGCTCCCGCTCTTGCTCGGCTGGTGGTCGGCGTTCACCATCGCCACGCCCTTCGCGCGCGGTCTCGGCGCCTGGTTCGCCGTACGCGGCCTGATGGGCGCGGGCGAGGCGCCGATCTGGCCCGTCAACGCGAAGGTCGCCAACACGTGGGCCGCGCCGGGCGAACGCTCGACGCTCTACACCTGGGCCGGTTCGGGACAGTTCGCAGCCCCCGCGCTGATGACGATGGTCGCCGGCTGGATCGTCGCGAGTCCGATGCTCGGCTGGCAGTGGTCGTTCGTCATCTTCGGCGCGGTCGGATTCCTGATAGTGCCGCTCTGGATATGGATCGTGCGCGACCGCCCCGCGCAGGACGCGCGCGTGAACGCCGAAGAGCTCGCGTTCATCGGCAACCGCGCCGCGCACGACGAGAAGCCGGACTGGCCAGGGATCCGCGACGTGGTGTTCAGCCGCACCGGCATCGGCATGCTGCTCGTCTATCTCACCTTCGGCTACGTGCTCTTCACGTTCCTCAACTGGATGCCGACGTACATGCACGACCAGTTCGGCATGAGCATCCTCAAGGGCTCGGCATGGTCGACGGTCGGCGCGCTCATGGGACTGCTCGGCTTCCTCATCTCCGGCCCGTTCAACGATCGTCTGGTGCGCAGGTTCGATCGGCTAACGGCGCGGCGCATCGGTGCGGCCGCGCCGATGGCGCTCGGTGCGGTCGCGATCGCGTTCTCGGTGCCGGCGGCGACGGCGGGGCAGGCGGGCGCGACCGCGATCCTCATCGGCTTCGCGATGCTGCTGATGAACATGACCGTCGGCGCCTGGGCGGTCAACGTCATCGACATCTCGCCCAATCAGGCATCGACCGGTTTCGTCTACGGCATCTACAACGGCGTGCTCAACGTGATGGGCGCATTCAGTTCGATCATCATCACGCGCATCGCCACGGCCTATCACTTCAACGTCGCGTTCGGCAGCGCGATCGTGTTCATGCTCGTCTTCGTCCTGGGCATCTTCATCGTCGACCGGAAGAGCTACGAGCGGCTCGTGGCCAAAGCCCACGCGGTACGTTCGGCGACGTAGTCACGGCCGGCGCGCGCCGCGCATTCTGCGGGTATGAAACGCCGCAGCAATCGGGTCCTCACATGGGCGCTGGCGATCTCGCTCGCCGCGCACGCCGTGCTCATCTATCTGGCGCAGGGCATGAAGGTCGGCGAGGCCGGTCCGGTCGAGCACATCCCGCCGATGAAGATCGTCCGGGTCCACGCCCCCAAACCCACGCCGCCGCCGGTTCCGACGCCCCAGCCGCGGCTGCGCGCCCTGCCGCAGAGGCACGCCGTCGCGCCGCCGCGACTCCCGGTCGTGGCGAACGTGAAAGATACCGCGGGGCAAGTCCAGCCGTACCGGCCGCCGGTGGTCGTCGGACCGCCCGGGCCGGGGACCGATCCGGTTTCGCCCGGCCCCGTCGCGACCGATTCGCCGGGGCCGACGTGCAGCGCCCCGTTCGTGGATGCGAAGGCGATCGATCCGGTGACGCCCGATACGCCGCCGCTGGCGGAAGAAGAGGGCCTGACCGGAACCGCGCAAGTCCGCGTCACGCTCGACTCCGACGGCCGGGTTACGAGCGCGACGATCTTCCGTTCGTCGGGGAGTTCGCTGCTCGATTCGGCCGCGGTGCTGGCGGCCAAGAGAAGTTCGTACCGCGCCGAGGTGCGCGACTGCACGAGCGTCGAGGGCAGCTATCTCTTCACGGCGACGTTCCAGTGATCGCCGCCCTCGCGGCGACCGCATTCGCGTACGACGCGCACGCGGCGCTCCGGGTCCGGGTGCGGCATCGCGCCGCGCTCGGCGGTGCGCGCGCGCAGATCGTCACGTTCGCCGGCGCCGACGGCGTACCGGTCACCGCCGAGATCGTCGCGCCGGCGAAAGCCGGCGCTCGCGGACCGGGCGTGCTCTTCGTCCACTGGCTGGGCGACCCGCAGACGACGAATCACACGGAGTTCGAACCCGATGCGATCGCGCTGGCGAAGCGGGGCGTCACCTCGGTGCTGCTCGACGCCTGGTGGTCGGCTCCGCAATGGGGCACGCGCGATTGGTTCGTGCAGGTGCGCTCGCCCGAAACCGACTACGCGGACTCGATCGCCGAGGTGAAGAAGTTCCGTCGCGCGCTCGATCTGCTCGACGCGCAGCCGGGCGTCGATCCGGCGCGCGTCGCGTTCGTCGGTCACGATTTCGGTGCGATGTACGGCGCGCTGTTAGCGGGCGTCGATCGCCGGCCGAAGTGGTACGTGCTCCTGGCCGGGAATCCGAGCTTCTCGCAATGGTTCTTGCTCGGCAAGAAGCCCGCCGACGTGGCGGCCTACACCGCGCAGATGGCGCCGCTCGATCCGCTGCCGTGTCTGGCGCGCTCGCGCGCCAAGGCGTTCCTGTTCCAGTACGCGCTCCGGGACCGCTACATCACGCCGCAAAGCGAAGCGGCGTTCTTCGCGGCCGCGCCGCCTCCGCGCGCGATGTTCGTCTACGACGCCACGCACGCGCTGGCCGTACCGCAAGCGCTCTCCGACCGGCTCGCGTGGCTCGAGGCGCGGATCTTCTAGTAGAGCCGGCCGCCGTTCGGGAGCGGCATTGCCGGCGCGACGAGCACCACGTTCCCGTCCGCATCGGGCAGACCGAGCACGAGCACTTCGCTCGCGAACCCGGCGATGCGTCGCGGCGGGAAGTTGACGACGCCCAGGACCTGCGTTCCCGGCAGCGATTCGAGCGCGTGCCGGACGGTGATCTGCGCGCTCGACCGTTTGAGCCCGATCGCCTCGCCGAAGTCGATCGTCAACTTGAACGCCGGCTTGCGCGCCTCGGGGAACGGCTCGGCCGCGACGATGGTGCCGACGCGTATGTCGACCGCGGCGAAGGCCGCTAGCGTATCCATGCTCTCGGGGTTCGGCCGGAGAAACGAAAAACCGCCCGGATGTTCCGGGCGGTTCCGATGTGGTGCCAAGACCGAGATTCGAACTCGGGACACCGCACTTTTCAGGCGCGTGCTCTACCAACTGAGCTATCTTGGCGAAGTCGCCCTCCCGGGCGACCGCGCTACGTTCTAGGCGGGCGCCGACACGCCTTCTTCGCGGTCTTGCCGGTCGAGATTCTCCCTTTTGTCGCTTTCGAGCCACGCGTTGGCGGCTTCCGCCCGCACCGCATCGGTTCGCGCGGCGAGCCACGCGTGCAGCGCTTCGTCGGTCGCATGCTCCCGGATCGCCCGGTCGAACTCGGCGGGCGTGACGCCCCAGCGCTGCAGTACGCCCTGGTCCATCGGACAGGGATAGATGTAGTCGAAGATCGTACCGGCCGCGGCCGCGCGCGCTTTATCCGAGACGCGCGCGAGCCACATATAGGGACCGATCTTCAGCCTGCCGGGCCGCGGGAACGTCTTGCCGTCGCGAAAGTCTGTCGCCATGCAGCTTTAGACCGCGGGGGGACGCCCGCGGTTGCGCGGGCAACTAGGCCGCATGTCGCTACGCGTCACGCCCGCCTCGACGCATTCCGCCGCCACCGAAGAGCCGCGCTGGCACGCGGCGATCGCGGTCGTCGTCATCCTCGCGCTGTACGTCACGCTGCCGTCCTCGCTCTTGCTCGGACCGGCCTTCCTCGCGCCGCTGCTTGTGCTCTCGCTGCTCTTGCCGCTCTTGATCTTCGCGCCGAGCCGGCATCAGGAGACGAGCCTGCAGCGCTCCGCATCCATCGCGCTGATCGCCATCACGAACCTCTTCAACGTCGGCTCGGTCGTGCTGCTCATCTACTACACCATGTTCGCGGCGAACCACTCGACGCTCACCGGCCCGCATGGCGAACTCGGCGGCGGCCATCTCCTGATCGCCGGCGCGCAGATCTGGATCACCAACATCCTCGTCTACTCGCTCTGGTATTGGGAACTCGACGGCGGCGGCCCGGAACCGCGCGCGCACGCGGGCTCCGCGGCCGAGTTCCTCCGCGCGGATTTCCTGTTCCCGCAGATGATCGTGGGCGACGAACGGATCGCGTGCATCGAGAAGCGGTGGAAGCCGCTCTTCGTCGACTACCTCTTCATCGCGTTCACGAACGCGCTGGCATTCAGCCCGGCCGATACGTTCCCGATCACGCGCCCCGCGAAGATGCTGATGCTGGCCGAGGCGCTCACGTCGTTCGTCACCATCGCGGTCGTCTTGGCCCGCGCGGTCGGCATCATCGCCTGATCGCGCACGAAGGCCTGCGGCCCGATGCTGACGTCGCCGCGGAACGGATAGTCCAGCAGCGCGATCAGCACCATGATCGTCGCGAGCACGATCGCGAGGCCGCCGGTCATCAGCACGTGCGCGCTGAAGCTGTCGACGCCGAAGAGGTAGGTGAAGCCGACCGTGATCGCCGCGACGATCAGCATCGCCGCCCACATCTGCGGCGGGATGCCTTGGTCGTTATCGAAGAGGCGCTTGCGCCGCGAGTCGGCGAGCGTGCGGATGAGTTCGAGCGCCTGCGTCTGGATGGCCGCGGCGCGCGACGTCTGCGGCGCATAGGCGACGATTTCGCGTTCGATCCGGTCGGCGAGATCGCGGGCCGCGCGGCTCCGTCCGCCGTGCCGCATCGCGGGCCATTCCTCGGCGACGACGGCGTCGGCATACCGGTCGCAATCGCGCCGCACGCTCTCGGCCAGCGGCGCGGGCAGGCCGTCGGCGATGCGGTGCAGGTCGGCGATCGCACTCGCTTCGCGCTGCACGTTGGCGGCGGACGCGTCGTACTCTTGCCAGACCACGACGACGACGAACGAGAGCAGTACGGCCATGACCGTGCCCGCGGTCGCGATCAGCGGGCCCGCGACGTCGTTGTGCGTGATCTGAGCGGGCTTGGCGTAGCGGCGCACGCACAAGAGCCCGGCGACCGAAAGCGCGGTGAAGACGGCGATGGCTACCGGCGCGAAAATCCAACTGGGGATCGCGTAAACCCAGGTCATCGCAACCGCCTTCGCTCGGGAGGTGTTGCCTCCTCGTAGGACGCGGTCGAGGATGGGTTGAATCGGGAGCGGCTCACAGGTGCGGGTATGATGTAATGGTAGCCTGTGACCTTCCCAAGGTCGACGCGTGGGTTCGATTCCCACTACCCGCTCCAATCAAGGCGACGTAGCCAAGTGGTAAGGCAGGGCTCTGCAAAAGCCCCATTCGGCAGTTCAAATCTGCCCGTCGCCTCCAAAGCCTTTCTCTCTTCCGATCGGGCATCGATGCGAATAGCCGTTCTCGGAGCCGGCGGTATCGGCGGCTTCGTCGCCGCGGCGCTCGCGCGTTCCGGTGCCGACGTCGGGATCCTCGCGCGCGGCGCGCACCTCGCGGCGATCCGCGAGCGCGGCCTTCGGGTCGAAAGCGAACTCGGCGCGCTCCACGTCCGCCTCCCCGCCTCCGACGCGCTCGCCGATCTCGGGCCGCGCGACGTCTTGCTCGCCACCGCCAAGGCGCACCAGTGGCTCGGCCTGCTCGATCAGGTCGCGCCGTACGCGCGCGCCGGCAGCACCGTCGTCACCTTGCAGAACGGCGTCCCGTTCTGGTTCGCGCGCGACCCGGAGCTGGAATCCGTCGATCCCGGCGGCCGCATCGGCGCGCTCTTCCCCGACGCGCAGGTCGTCGGCGGCGTCGTGCACGCATCCGGAACCGTCGCCGAGCCCGGCGTCGTCGTGCAGAGCGGCGGCATGCGCTATCCGCTCGGCGACCCCGCCGGCGGCGTCGGTCCCGTCGCGCGCGCGCTCGTCGCAGCGTTCGCGGCCGCGGGCCTGGCGCCGGAAGCGGACGAGGACATCCGGCAGACCGTCTGGCTCAAACTCGTCAACAACGTCGGGCTCAATCCGGTCAGCACCCTGCGCCGCGTCACGGTGCGGGCGATGCTCGCGGATTCCGCTTCGCGCGCCGAGGTGCGCGGACTGATGCTCGAGGCCATCGCGGTCGGCCGCGCCATCGGTGCGATCGGCGAAGTCGACGTCGACGCGCGCATCGCCTACGCATCGCGCATCGCGGACGTGAAGACCTCGATGCTGCAGGACTACGAACGCGGCCGCGCGCTGGAGACCGGGCCGATCCTCGGCGCCGCGATCGAACTCGCGGATCGCTCCGGCATCGAGGTACCGCTGATGCGGGCCGCCTTCGCGGCGCTCTCGCCATGCTGACGAAGCGCATCGTCCCCTGCCTGGACATCAAGGGCGGCCGCGTCGTCAAAGGCATCAACTTCGTGCGGCTGCGCGACGCCGGCGATCCGGTGGAACTCGCCAAGACGTACGAGGCTTCGGGCGCGGACGAACTCGTCTTCCTCGACATCACCGCGACGGTGGAGGGCCGGCGCGCGACGCGCGAGGTCGTGCGCGCCGTCGCGCGCGAACTGACCATCCCGTTCGCGGTCGGCGGCGGGGTCAACGCCGTGGACGACGTGCGCGATCTCCTGCGCGCCGGCTGCGACAAGGTCGCGCTGAACTCGAGCGCCGTGCGCCGTCCCGAACTGCTGCGCGAAGTGGCTGCGGAGTTCGGCAGCCAGTGCGTCGTCCTCGCGGTCGACGCGCGCCGTCGCGACGGCGGCTGGGAAGTCGTCGTCGACGGCGGCCGCACGCAGACCGGTCGCGACGCGCTGGGATGGATCGCCGAGGCGACGCGCGAGGGCGGCGCGGGCGAGGTCCTGCTCACCAGCATGGATCGCGACGGCACGAAATCGGGCTACGATCTGGAACTCACCACGGCCGCGCGCGATGCGACCGGCGTGCCGGTGATCGCCTCCGGTGGCGCCGGCACCATCGACGATTTCGCCGACGTCTTCGAACGGGCCGGCGCCGACGCGGCGCTCGCCGCGTCGCTCTTCCACTTCGGCGAGATCGCCATCCCCGATCTCAAAGCGGCGCTCGCCGCACGCGGGATTCCGATGCGGCCGTGGAACCCTAGCCCGCAACCATGAACGCGCGATCGCTCAAGTACGGCGCCGACGGCCTGATCCCGGTCGTCATCGCCGACGCGAACACCGGTGCCGTGCTGACGCTCGCGTGGGCCGATGCCGAGGCCATCGAGCGCACGATGAAGACGCGGCAGACGCATCTGTACTCGCGCAGCCGCCGCGCGCCGTGGCGCAAGGGCGAGACGTCCGGCAACACCCAGCACGTCGTCGAGATCGTCGCCGATTGCGATGCGGACGCCGTCCTCTACCGCGTGGTGCCGGCCGGCCCCGCGTGTCACACCGGCGTCCGATCGTGCTTCCACCAGACGCTGCTCGCCGCCGACGGCGCCGCGCACGACGCGACCTTCGCCCATGCGATGGCGCATCTCGAAACGGTGATGGCGCAGCGCAAGGCCGATCCGCCGGAAGGTTCGTACGTCGCGAAGCTCTTCGCGGGCGGCGTCGATCGCATCGGCAAGAAGATCGGCGAAGAGGCGACCGAGGTGGTGATCGCCGCGAAGAACGAAGACGGCGACGAACTGGTCTGGGAATCGAGCGACCTGCTCTTCCATCTCGTGGTCCTGCTCGCGGCGCGGAACATCCCGCTCTCGCGCGTCGGCGAACACCTGCTGCAGCGTGCGCGACCGGCTGCCGATTAGCGAGCTCGCGGGCGTGGGCCCGAAAGGGGCCGCGTATTTCCGCGACCTCGGCATCGACACCGCGGAAGATCTCCTCGACGCCATCCCGTTCCGCTACGAGGATCAGCGGTACCCCACGCCCTCGTCGCTGCTCGGCGAAGCGGAAGGCGAGGAGAACGCGGTCGGCACGATCGTCTCCGTCAAAGAGCGGCGCGTGCGCGACCTGGAGATCGTCGAAGCACAGATGCGCGACGAGAGCGGTGCGTTCGTCGCGAAATGGATCGGACGCCGCCGCTACATCGTCGGCCGGCTGAAGCCGGGCATGCGGCTCTGGGTGCGCGGCCGCACCGAAAAGACGCTCGCGGGCGCGGTCGTCAACGTCGCGACGTACGGCGTCATGGGCGAGGACGAGGTCTATCGCGGCGAGGTCGTGCCGATCTACCACGCGAGCAAAGACCTCGGATCCAAACAGATCGCGAAGGTCGTGCGCAAGAACCTGCCGCGCCTGCTCGATCTCGCCGGCGACGATCCGATCCCGCCGGCGATCGCGCGGCGGCGCGGCTATGCGGCGCTGCGCGACGCCTACCGTTCCGTGCACGCGCCGCAGACGCCCGAAGAGGCGCGCGACGCGGCGAACCGCTTCGTCTATGCGGAGTTCCTGACGCTGGCGGCATCGGCGCGGCTCAAGCGGGAGACGCGCGTGCGCGATCGCGGCGCGCTCGAACTGCACGTCCCGCCGGGGCTGATCGACGAGTTCCAAGCGGCGATGCCGTTCCCGCTCACCGGCGCCCAGCGGCGTTCGATCTTGGAGATCTGGCACGACATGGCGACCGACGTGCCGATGAACCGTCTGCTGCAGGGCGACGTCGGCAGCGGCAAGACGCTGGTCGCCGCGGCCGCGATGGTGCTCGCCGCTCGCAACGGCGTGCAAGCGGCGCTGATGGCGCCGACCGAGATCCTCGCGGCCCAGCACGCCGCCAAACTCGCGCCGCTGCTCCTGCCGTTCGGCATCACCGTCGAAGCCGTCTTCGGAAGTCAGGGCGCCAAAGCGCGACGCGGCGCCGTCGATCGCATCGGTAGCGGCGAGGCCGCGGTCGCCGTCGGCACGCACGCCCTGCTCACCGAGGGCGTGGATTTCCCGCGCCTCGGCCTGGTCGTCATCGACGAACAGCATCGCTTCGGCGTCGCGCAGCGCGCGCGTCTGCGCGCGAAGGGCGGCACGCCGCACACCCTGCACATGACGGCCACGCCGATCCCGCGCACGCTCGCGCAGTCCGTCTATGCCGATCTCGACGCATCGATCATCGACGAACTGCCGCCCGGACGCACGCCCATCGAAACGTTCGCCATCCGCCACAGCCGCATGGGAAAGGTCGAGGAATTCGTGCGCCGCAACGTCGCGCTCGGTCATCAAGCCTATCTCGTCGCGCCGGCGATCGAAGAGAACGAGAACGAGATGACGAGCGCGCTCGCCGAGGCCGAGCGGCTGGCGGCCGACGCGTTCTCCGATCTGCGCGTCGGCGTGCTTCACGGCAAGATGCCGCCACGCGAGAAGGACGCCGTGATGGCGCGGTTCGTGGGCGGCGAGATCGACGTGCTGGTCGCGACGACCGTCGTCGAAGTCGGCGTCGACGTGCCCAACGCGAGCGTGATGGTCGTATTGGACGCGCATCGCTACGGTCTGGCGCAGCTGCATCAATTGCGCGGCCGGGTCGGGCGCGGTGCGGCGAAATCCTATTGCGTGCTGGTCGCGCCGGACGATGCGGTCGAGCGCGAGCGGCTGGAGATCCTCACGAGGACGACCGACGGCTTCTACATCGCCGAAGAAGACCTGCGTCTCCGCGGCCCCGGCCAGTTTTCCGGCACCCAGCAATCGGGCATCGCCGAATTCAAATTCGCCGACCTGATCCGCGACATCGACATCTACCGGGAGGCCAAAGCCGACGCCGACGCGCTCGTCACCGCCGATCCGGAACTCGCGGCGCCGGAGAACGCCGGTCTGCGCGCCGCGCTCGAGGCCGCACCCTCGGCCCGGGCCATGCTCGCGACGTCGTAACCGCGAAGGGGCGGCGCCGCCTCCGCTGAAATGCGCGGCATGACGCATCGTACGTTCCGGGCCGCCATCGCGGCCGTTCTTTTTGCCGCGGCCGGCGCCGCCTTCGCCGCGCCCGCCGCCGCTGCGAACCTTCCGGTCACGCGCGCGACCCTGTCCAACGGACTGCAGGTCGTCGTCGTGCACGATCCGCTCGCTCCCGCCGTCACCACCATCCTCAACTATAAGGTCGGTTCGGACGAGCAGTGGATCGACGGGCTGGCGCACGCGACGGAACACATGATGTTCCGCGGGAGCAGGTCGCTCTCGTCGAGCGCGCTGATGGACGCGATCGGCGTGACCGGCGGCAACTTCGATGCCGACACGCAAGGCGAGGTCACGCAATACTTCTTCACGGTGCCGTCGCAATATCTCGACATCGCGCTGCGGATCGAACGGTCGCGCGCGACCGGCCTGCTGATGTCGCAGAACCTCTGGGAACAGGAGAGCGGCGCGATCACCCAAGAGGTGACGCAGGACAACTCCAACGCGATCGCCCGCATGTTCACCAAGCTCAACAACCGCATGCTCGCCGGCACGCCGTACGCCAAGAACGGCCTCGGAACCGTCTACGGCTTCGCCCATCAGGTGAACGCGAAGCAGCTCCTCAAGTTCTACGGCGAATGGTATCACCCGAACAACGCCGTCTACGTCATCGTCGGCGACGTCGACGGTCCCACCGTCGTCAAGGAAGTCCGCGCGCTCTTCGGCGACATCCCGGCGGCGAAACTGCCGAAGCGCACGCCGGTCGTGCTGCAGCCGTTCTCTTCGAAAGTGCTGCGCGATCAGAGCGATCTGCCGTTCTCGGTCGTTCTGCTCGGCTATCGCCTCCCCGGCTACGACAGCAAGGACTACGCGGCCGGCACGATCGCCGGCGACATCCTCAACAGCCAGCGCAGTGCGATGTACGAACTCACCGCGACGGGCAAGGCCTATCAGACGGGCTTCCAGGCGCAATCGTTCCCGAAGACGTCGGTCGGACTCGTGTACGCGGTCGTCCCGACGACGACGAAGCCGGAAGATGCCGACGGCTGGCTGCGCGCGGTCATCGCCGGCTACGCCAAGAACGGCGTCCCGGCCGATCTCGTCGCCGCCGCGAAGCTGCGCGAGATCACGAGCCTCGAGTTCGCGGGCAACTCCATCGAAGGCCTCGCGTTCCAGTGGAGCACGGCGCTCGCCGTGCAGGGCCTCAAATCGCCCGACGATGCGATCGCCGCCTTCGACGCCGTCACCGTCGCGGACGTGAACCGCATCTTCAAGACCGGCTTCGACCCCGGCCGGGTGATCGCGGCGTACGCGGTCCCCAAACCCGGCGCGGCCGGCGGCTTCGGCGGCGCGATGCATAAGGAAGACAACGCCATCCCCCCGAGCAAGCATCTGCCGCTCGTCTCGTGGGCGCGACGCGTCCTGGATCATCTCTCGGTGCCGAAGCAGACGCTCGCACCGGTGGCGATGACCTTGCCCAACGGCGTGCGTCTCATCGTCCAGCCCGAACACGTGACGCACACCGTCGTCGTGCGCGGCAGCATCCTCAGCAATCCGCAGGTCCAGGAACCGGCCGGCAAAGACGGCGTCGCCGACGTGACGGCCGCGCTGATGCCCTACGGCACGACGACCTACGATCGCATCGCGCTGCAGCGCGAGTTCGACAAGATCGCCGCGAGCGCGTCGGTCGGTACGGACTTCGGCATCGCGACCCTCACCAAGGACTTCAATCGCGGCGTGCAGCTGCTCGCCGACGAGGAACTCCATCCCGCGTTCGGCGCGCAGGCCTTCGGCATCGTCAAGAGCCAGGAGGCCAAGAGCGTCGCCGACGCCGCGCAGTCGCCCGATCATCTGACCGAGATGGAGCTCGCGAACGCGCTCTATCCGATCGGCGATCCGCTGCGCCGCTTCGCCACGACGAGCACCGTCGGCGCGATCTCGCTCGACGACGTGAAGAGCTGGTTCGCGAGCGCCTATCGTCCCGACATGACCACCATCGTCGTCATCGGCGACACGACGCCCGCCAAGGCGGCCGCCGTCGTCGAGAGGTACTTCGGCGGCTGGACGGCGTCCGGACCGAAGCCCGACGTCATCCCCGCTCCGGTCGCGCTCAACGCGCCCGGTTCGATCCAGGTCCCGGCGACCGGCCGCGTGCAGGCCGCCGTGCAGCTCGTCGAGACGATCGGCGTCCTCCGCGGCAGCCCCGACTACGCCGCCCTGCAAGTGGCCAATACCGCGCTGACGGGCGGCTTCTACTCGTCGCTGCTCTACCACGACCTGCGCGAAGTGCACGGCTACGTGTACAACGTCGAGAGTTCGTTCGCCATCGGCCGCAAGCGCTCGACGTTCTCGCTCTCGTTCGGATCGGATCCGCAGAACGTGCTCCCAGCGCAGCAGCAGATCGTAGCGAACCTCGTGGCCCTGCAGACCGCACCGCTCTCGGCGGATCGTCTGGTGCGCGCGAAGGCGCTGCTCATGGGCGAAGTGCCGATCCGCGAGGCGAGCTACGACGGCGTGGCCGGACTGCTGCTCGCGTCGTCGCAGCGCGGGCTGCCGCTCGACCAGAACCTCATCGACGCGCGCCGCGAACTTGCGACGACGCAAGCCCAGCTGCAAGCGGCGATGAAGAAGTGGGTGCGGCCGCACGGCTTCGTGCGCGCCGTGACGGGACCCGGCCCGAAGTAGGTGCCGGCCGGCGTCGGTTTCGACTTCGACCACACCCTGGGGATCGATAACAAGCTCGAGCGGATCGCCTTCTTGCGACTGCTCGAGCGGGTCCTCGCCGAGGGCGGTCGGATGCTCGGCGCCGATTTCGCGGACGAGCAGCGACGGATCGACGAACTGCTGGCGCACCAGCGCGCCGGCGACCTGTCGATCGAGGAGGCCGTCCGCTCCTACGCTCGCGATCGCGGGATCGCGCCGACGGACGGTCACGTGGCGTACTACCGCGACGCGTGCATGGCGCTGGTCGAGGAGGTCGTCGTGCCGCTTCCGGGGGCGCGCGCGATGTTGAGCGGCCTGCGCGAGCGCGGAATCCCGGTCGCGATCCTGACCAACGGCTGGAGTCCGCTCCAGCAGGCGAAGGCCGCCCGCGTCGGCTTCGACGGCCCCGTCGTGGTGAGCGCGCGGATCGGCGCGCAGAAGCCGCAGCCCGAAGCCTTCGCCGCGATGGCCGAGGCGCTGGGCGCCACGTTGGCCAATCTATGGTATGTAGGCGACGATCCGGTCGCCGATATCGCGGGATCGCTCGGCGCCGGTATCGGCGCCGCGATCTGGCTCGATACCGAGGGCCGGACGTACCCCTCCGGGACGGCGCCTCCGACTCGGAGCATCTCCGGACTCGCGGAGCTCCTCGCCATCCTCTAGACCTCGAAAGACGCTATCGCTATGCCGAAGATCACGGGTGGACAGTTGAACAGCCGGAAACTCAAATCGCCCAAGGGGATGAACGTCCGCCCGACTCCCGGCCGCGTCAAGGAATCGCTGTTCTCCATCCTCGCGCCGCGCCTCGAGGGCGCGGCCTTTCTCGACCTCTTCTCGGGTACCGGCGCCATCGGCTTCGAGGCCGCTTCGCGCGGGGCCGGACGGGTCGTCTGCGTCGAGGCGCACCGCGAGACGGCCGCGGCGATCTCCGAGGCCGTCGAGGACTTGGGCGTGGGCGCGACCGTGACCGTGGTGGCCGCGCCGGTCGACCGGGCGCTCTATCGGATCGAGGGGCCCTTCGATGTCGTCTACGCCGACCCGCCGTACGCCGACGAACTGCCCCACGCCATGTTCCGGCTGCTGCTGGAACGCAAGCTCCTGGCCGAGGACGCGGTCGTCATCTACGAGCATGCGGCCCGCACGATTCTGCCCGACGTGCCGGGGTATCGCGGCGTTCGCGAAGAAGTGTACGGCGATGTCGCCCTCGCGTTCTTTGCGCCCCAGTAGCGGATCGGATGGCTGACGGACTCGCCTCGACGCGCGCCGTCTATCCGGGATCCTTCGACCCGCCGACCAACGGGCATCTCGACGTCATCGAACGCGCATCGCGCTGCTTCGGCGAACTCATCGTCGCCGTCGTGGTCAACCCGCAGAAACGTGACCCCATGTTCGATCTGGAGGCGCGCACGAGCATGCTCGCGCAATGCGTCGACCATCTTCCGAACGTGACGGTACGGCATTTCCGCGGATTGCTCGCCGACTACGTCAAGGCCGAGAAGGCCGACGTGATCGTCAAGGGGCTCCGGGTCGTCTCGGACTTCGAGAACGAGATGTCCACGGCGCTGATGAATCGGGCGCTTTCGGATGTCGATACGATGTTCCTGATGTCCGATCAGAAATATTCGTTCGTCAGCTCGAGCATGGTCAAAGAGGTCTTTTTCCTGGGCGGAGACGTTGCCGCTCTGGTCCCCGATCCGGTCCTGCGCGTGATGGCCGCGCGCATGTCCGGTCTCCCCGCTTTGGAGGTCTGAATGTCGGTGTTTCGCGTCCTGGATAAGCTCGAAGCCTACGTGCACGAAGGCACGTGGCTCCCCGCCGGCTACCGCATACTCTCGGAAGAACGCCTCGTCGAGATGATCGAGAAGATCCGCGCCACGCTGCCCGAAGAGGTCGGCCGCGCGAAGATCATCGCCGACGGACACGACCGGATGATCCGCTCCGCACAGGAGAAGGCGGAGTCGATCGTCACCGGAGCGTCCGCCAAGCAGGACGAACTGGTCGATCAGAACGAGATCGTCCAGCGCGCCCGCACCACGGCCGACGTCGTGCTGCGCGAGGCGGAAGAACGCGCCAAGAAGATCCGGGAAGGCGCGGATCAGTACGCGCTCCAAGTGCTGCACGAGATGGAATCCCGTCTGGCCGGCGCCGTCGCATCGGTGCGCAAGGGGCGCGAAGCGCTCGCCGGCGCGCCTGCCGCGAAGGCGTCCGCTCCGCTCGCCGACGCCGCGGCGAAATCCAAACGCGCCGCGTTCGATCTCGCCACCGCCGAAACGCCGGCGGCGGAAGAGACGGCCGCGCTGCAATCGGTCGAAGCCTAAGCCTCCGGTCCCGATGCGCCTGCGGTTCGTCCAGTCGCGCATCGCGATCTACGCGGCGGCCGCCTTCGTGGCGGCCGTCGGCACGTTCTGGCCGACGCCGTACTCGCTCTTGCTACCCGGTAAGGCCATCGCGCTCAGCGACGTGGTCACCGTTCCGGACCGGCCGTCGCCGGTCGTGCGCTTCTACCTCACCGACGTCTCGCTCGTGACCGGAGCGGCGCCCTTCTCGCTGGTCGACGCGTTCTTCCCGGGCGTGCGGCTCGTGCGCACAGAGGATGTCGTCCCGGCGCGCCTGGGCGACGCGCGCTTCGAATCGCTGATGCGCGACGAGATGAAGCAGAGCCAAGACGTCGCCGTCTACGTCGCCGAACGCGCGGCGGGATACCATCCACCGGCGCCGCGTTCGCGCGTCCTCGTCGCCGGCCTCACGCCGGCATCGAAGGCGGACCTGCGCGCCGGCGACGTGCTCGTCTCGGTCAACGGCATCGGCATCGCCCATGCCGAGCAATTGCACGCCGCGCTCGCGCGCATGCGTCCCGGAGCGATCGCCGCCATCGTCTACGAGCGCGACGGCGTGCGCGCCTCCGAGCGCGTCGCGACCATCGCGGCCGGCGGGCAGACGCGCTTGGGCATCTACATCGAAGACCGGGAGATGCTGCCCAAGCCGCCCGTCCCCATCGCCTTCGATCTGCCGGACGTCTCGGGCAGTTCCGGCGGCTTGATGTTCGCGCTGCAGATCTATCGCACGCTGCGTCCGTCGCAAGCGAACGCCGGCCAGCGCGTCGCCGGAACCGGCACGCTGCGAAGCGACGGCACGGTCGGCGAGATCGCCGGGACGGAGCAGAAACTCGTCGCCGCGCGCCGCGCGGGAGCGACCGTCTTCTTGGTCCCCGTGAAGAACTATCCGGAAATCCGCGACGAACGCGGAATGCGCGTCGTGCCCGTACGTACGTTCGACGAAGCCGTTAGAGCGCTGGCTTCCTCGGGTACGAACCACGGATGAAACGATTCGTAATGACATTCGGACTCGTCGCCGCGATGGCGCTTCCGGCCGTAGCCGCAGATACCGGCGGCGTCGCCGGCACCGTCGTGGACCTGTCGACGGGTCTTCCCGTACAGAACGCCGCGGTCGCGATCTATCGCCTGCCGCTGGCGACCAACGCGCCGGTGATCGAATCGGCCGTCACCGACCGGCACGGGTTCTTCGCGAACATCCACGTGCAGCCGGGGCGCTACCTCGTCACCGCGAACATGCAGGGTCGCACGTCCTCGTGCGCGATCGACGACGTCTTCCCGGGCCAAGTGCTCCGCATGAAGATCTCGATCGGAGCCGACGGTCAGCGCTGCAGCGGGCCGAAGGTCCACAGCGCCGTCGTCAACCCCAACGAAACGGCCGACGTCTACCGGATTCACTAGTCTCGCGGCGAAGGGCCGATCAATCGCTTGCTTTGGGAGGAAACCCATGCGTAGATTGACGGCCCTTTTCTCGTTGGTGCTGCTGGCCATCGCGCCGCTCGCCACCCGCGCCGACGACGCGTCCGTCGCGGCCACCCGCGACAAGCTCTGGGCGACGCTGTCGTCCTATTCGGGGATGACGTTCTCGAAGGTCGACGGCCATCCGAACAACTTCACCGCATCCCTCGCGAGCGGACTGACGCACGCGCAAAGCATGGAAGTCGTCGCCGTCGTCGGCACCACCGGTACGATCACGTTCTACGTCTATCCGCACGTCCGCGGCGGCTACATCAACATCGTCAAGGCCAAGCAGGGCTCGGCGATGATGAAGAAGCTGCTGAAGATGAACTACACGACCTTCATGTCCTGGGGAGCGGACGACGACAGCGACGTGTTCGCGGCGTTCAACTTCACGCTCGAGTCGGGCTATCCCGAAGACTCGATCGTCAACGTGCTCGACAGCGTAAAGAATCAGGATCAGTTCGTCGCCGAACTGATCCCCCTCATGTAGTCGCGGAGGGCCACCCCTAGACCGGCGGCGCCTGGACGTTGTGCGCGAACGCTTCGAGCTTGGCCCGGTCGATCGCCTTGACGCGGCCGCGGTCGAGTTCGACGGCGTTCGCGTTCTTCAAGCGGAGCAGCGCGCGCGCCGCCATGTCGCGGACCGTTCCGGCCGCGGCGGCGATCTGCGCCTGCGAGAGGTTCTCGACGCCGGGGAGGCCGCGCGTCATGCCGACCGACGTGCGCGCGTAGCCGAGCAAGAACTTCGCGACGCGCTGCAGGACGTGGGCGAAGGCGAGGTCGGCGATCGTGTCGATCGAGCGGCGGCGCGCTTGCGACGACGCGATCAGGAATCCGAGCGCGAGTTCCGCATCGTTCTTGCACGCGTGCATGAACGCTTCGCTGGGGAGGGTGACGATGCTGACGTCGGTCAGCGCCTCGGCGCGCGTGGTCGCGCCGCCGCCGTCGAACGAACCGGATTCGTTGAGCGTGTCGTGGGTGAGGCGTTCGCCGATCGTGTGCGTCTTGCCGTCGGGCGAGAGCAGGGTGAGGATGGCCTTGCCGGCCTTGACGATGCCGATGTACGGCCACATCTCGCCCTCGTCGAAGATGGTATCGCCCGCCTTGAAGTGGCGCTCGCTCATCTGTCCGGCGAGTTCCTTGATCGTCGAGGCCTTGGCCGAACCGAACGGGACGACGTGGGTGAGGAAATCCTCGCCGCCGGCGTGCTCGTCGATGCGCTCCAGGCGTACCGTCCAGCGGCTGCCGCCGAGGTTGCGCGCGTCCCACGAGAAGCGGCCCGCGCGGAGCTGATTCATCTCGTTGCGCAGCGCCCGCGGGTCGGTCTCCTCGTTGATCTCGAGGATCGCTCCCTGGGTCAATTTGTCGAAGGCTTCGAGGATCTGCTCGGTCTTCGTCGCGGGTTGGAGCGAACGGGCGTCGAGCGTAATCGCGGCTTGGCGGTTGATCGGCATTGCCCGGCCCTTTTAGGGAAGGAGGCCGGACGCGCCTGCCGGGGAAGATTCGGCCGCCATGACTACGCCAATCCACGATAACGACGTCGTCGTTCTTGCCGGCGCGCGCACGCCGTTCGGCAACTTCTCGGGGTCGCTCGCGGCCCTGACCGCGACCGACCTCGCGGTAGCCGCCGCGGAAGGGGCCCTCGCGCGCAGCGGCGTCCCGAAGGACCGCATCGACGAGGTCGTCTTCGGCAACGTCATGCAGACGAGCGCCGATGCGATCTATCTCGCCCGCCACGTCGGCCTGCGCGCGGGCATCCCCGTCGGGGTCCCGGCGCTGACGCTCAACCGCCTCTGCGGGTCGGGCCTCCAGGCCCTGCTCTCGGCGGCGCAGTCGCTGACGCTGGGGAACGCGACCTACGCGCTCGCCGGCGGCAGCGAGAACATGAGCCAGGCGCCGCACGTCGTCCGCGGCGCGCGCGCCGGCCTCCACCTCGGCGCGGACGTCAAGTTCGAAGACACGCTGTGGGAAGCGCTGACGGATTCGTACAACGGCCTCCCGATGGCGGTGACGGCGGAGAATCTGGCGGAACGCTACGACGTCTCGCGCGAAGCCTGCGATGCGTTCGCGCTCGCGAGTCAGGAGAACGCGCTCGCCTCGCAAGCCTCCGGATATTTCGCCGAAGAGATCGTCCCGGTCGACGTGCCGGGGCCGAAGGGCACGACGGCGAGCGTCGCGACCGACGAAGGTCCGCGCGCCGGATTGACGATGGAGAAGCTCGGCAAACTGCCGGCGCGCTTCCGCAAAGGCGGCGTCATCACGCCGGCCAACGCGAGCGGCATCACCGACGGCGCCGCGGCCCTCGTGCTGACGACGGTGCGGCAGGCGAAGGCCGACGGCTTGACGTGGATGGGCCGGCTGATCGGCTATAGCGTCGTCGGCGTCGATCCGGACGTCATGGGCATCGGCCCCGCGGTCGCGATCCCGAAGGCGCTGCAGCGCGCCGGCATCGCCGAGCGCGATCTCGCGGTGATGGAGATCAACGAGGCGTTCGCGCCGCAAGTGCTCGCGTGCATGAAGGAGATGGCCTCGAACGGCGTGCGCCTGAATCCGCACGGCGGCGCGATCTCGCTCGGCCATCCGCTCGGCGCATCCGGAGCGCGATTGGCGCTCACGACGCTGCACGACCTCCAGCAGCGCGGCGGCGGATACGGCGTTGCATCGGCGTGCATCGGCGGCGGTCAGGGTATTGCAGCGGTCTTCGTCGCCGAATAAGTTCTGGTCGTGGGGGCGCGTCTGGGACGGCCTCGCCATCGCGGTCATCCTCTTCGTCGCGTGGCGCTGGTTCGTCGCGCCGCGGATGATGGACGTCGCGAAGGCCTATCCCGCGCCGCATCTCACGTACGCGATGCTCGACGGCGGATCGTTCGCGCTGACGCAGGCGCGCGGTAAGGTCGTGTTCCTGGATTTCTGGGCTTCGTGGTGCGAGCCGTGCCGGCTCTCCCTGCCGCTGGTCGAAGCCTTCGCCAAGGCGCATCCGGAAGTGGAGGTCGTCGCGGTCGACGTCGGCGAGCCCAAGCAGATCGCGGGCGCGTATGCGGCCAAGGCGGGACTGCGCAACGTCGCGCTCGACGTACGGAAGCTCTCCGTCGGCTATTTCCAGATCGAGGGCTATCCGACGATGGTCGTCATCGACCCGCAGGGCCGCATCCGCGCGACCTGGCCCGGATTCAACCCGGCCGTCGGCGCCAATATGGACGCGGCGGCGAAGCGGCTTTCTTCGGGCGGTTGACGCCCGTGGTAGTCTATTCTGAAATGACGGACCCGAACGACGTATCCGATGCGCGCCTTTCGCGTATGCCGAAGGCCGAGATCCACGTGCACCTCGAGGGTGCGACGGCGGCGCCGACGTGGTTCGAGATCGCCAAACGCAACGGCATCGAGATCCCGGCCAAAGATCTTCCGCAGTGGGAAGAACACTTCAAGTTCCGCGACTTCGACCACTTCATCGACGTCTACGTCGCCTGCACGAAGTTCTTGCGCACGCCGGCGGATTACGGCACCATGGTCCGCCGGTTCGGCGCCCAGCAGGCCGCGCAGAACATCGCGTATACGGAGACGTTCGTCTCCTGTTCGCTGATCCCGCAGACCGTCGACGCGAGCGCCTTCCTCGACGCGCTCCGCGATGCGGCGGAGGACGTCGAACGCGAGCACGGCGTCGCGATCCGCTACATCGCCGACTGCTCGCGCGAGATCCCGGCCTCGCAGGGCCGCGTGCTCGACCTCGCGATCGAAGGCAAGAAGCGCGGCGTCTTCCTGGGCATCGGCCTGGGCGGTCCCGAGATCGGCTTCCCGCCCGAACTCTTCGCCGACACGTGGCGCGCGGCGCGCGCCGCCGGCCTGCACGTCGTCGCGCACGCCGGCGAGACGGTCGGAACCGCCAGCGTCGTGGGTGCGCTCGAATCGCTCGGCGCCGAACGCATCGGCCACGGCGTCATGAGCCTGGAAGATCCGCAATTGCTGGAACGCCTCAAACGCTCGCAAGTCCCGCTCGAGATCTGCCCGAACTCCAACTACGCGGTCGGCGTGACGCCCGCCGGAAAGCCGCACCAGATCCGCGCCCTGCTCGCCGCCGGCATCAATTGCACGCTCAACTCCGACGACCCCGCGATGTTCGAAACGACGCTCACCAACGAATACGCGACGCTCGCCGCCCAGGACTTCACCTGGGACCAGCTCTGGGCGCTCAACAAGAGCACCGTCGAAGCCACCTTCGCCAGCGACGCCGACAAGCGCGCCCTACGCGACCAATGGAACGCCTTCGCAGAAGAAGCCGTGGTCTGACGCCTCGCGATCAGGTACGCCTGCGTAGCCAGTCGATCTCGGCTTGGAGTTCTACGCCCGCGGGTGCGGTGAAGGCGGGGAGATCGAAGTGCAGGATGTTGTCGCGCAGCGTGCCGTCGAGCGGACCGACGAAGGGCGTGCCGCCGGCGATCGTCAGGCTGTAGCGCAGTTCCGGGTCGAGGAGGAACGGGCACCACACGTCCAGCATCGCGTGCGCGGGGTACGTCGCGCTCTCGCCGGGTGCGAACTGCCGCGAGAGGTAGTAGATGCCGTTCGCGCCGGGGCCGGTCATCTCGCCGTCGGTCGGCGCGCGATCGAACCAGCCGGACGCGACGAACTTCGGCGGCGCGACGCCGGGCACGCGGATGAAGCCGACGTAGCCGTCGCTATCCTGCGCGTACGAGCCGTGCTCGGCGGTGAACGGCGAGAAGAGCGGATCCGCCGGAGCGCTCGCGCGGCTCGTCCGCTTCACCCACCACCGCGCCTGGCGGTAGACGAGGTCCGTGCGCATCGCGACGCCGGCGGCGTCCCACGTCGCGACGGCGGCGTCGTCCGTCACCGCGATGCCGTCGACGCGCACCGGCGCGCGCAGGCCGTTCGGCCCGAGCCACGCCTGCATCACCACCGGCAGCATCGCGCCGATCTCGCGCGTCGCGCGATCCGTCCAGGCGGCCGCGCGAGCGTATCCGGTCGCGAGCAGCATCGCCGCGACGAAGAGTCCGACCGCGCGGACTAGCGTCCTTTCCATTCCGGTTTGCGCTTTTCGAGGAAGGCGCTCGTGCCTTCTTTGAAGTCCTCGGTATCGACGAGCTTGCCGAACGCGACCGCTTCGAGTTCGAGCGCGTCCGCGATCGGCAGATGCGCTCCCTCGTTGATCGCGCGTTTGGTCGCGGCGATCGCGAGCGGCGCCTTCGCGCCGACGAGCCCCGCGATGCGCTTGGCCTCCGTCATCAGATCGCCGAGCGGCACGACGCGCTGCACGAGCCCGATGCGCAGCGCTTCGTCGGCCTTGACGATCTCGCCGGTGAGGCAGAGGTACTGCGCCATGCCGCGGCCGACGAGGCGCGTCGTGCGCTGCGATCCGCCGTAGCCGGGCATCAGGCCGAGGTTGACTTCCGGCTGTCCGAACTTCGCGTTCTCGCTGCAGATGCGGATGTCGCCGCCCATCGCGATCTCGCAGCCGCCGCCGAGCGCGAAGCCGTTGACCGCCACGATCACCGGCGTGCCCATGCGTTCCATCTGCAGGGTCAGCGCCTGACCGGTCCGCGCCTTATCGGCACCTTCGTCCGGCCCGCGCAGGGCGTTGAGTTCGCCGATGTCGGCGCCGGCCGCGAACGCCTTCTCGCCCGCGCCCGTGAGGACGATCGCGCGTACGTCCGGATCCGCCTCGAGCGCCGCGAGCGCGGCGGAGAGTTCGCCGATCACGGTCGCGTTGAGGGCATTGAGCACGTCCGGGCGGTCGATGGTCAGCACGGCGGTCGCGCCGTCGCGTTCGACGCGGATGGTCCGGTACTCAGGCATAGTCGTAGAAGCCCTTGCCGGCCTTGCGGCCGATGCGTCCGGCCAGCACCATCCGCTTGAGCAGCGGCGGCGGCGACATCATCGGATCGCCGAACTCGTCGAACATGATCTTCGCGATGTAGTACGTCGTATCGAGACCGACGAAATCGAGCAGTTCGAGCGGACCCATCGGGTAGCCGCAGCCGAGCTTCATGCCCTTGTCGATGTCCTCTTTGCTCGCGAGGCCCTGCTCGTAGACCCGGATCGCGTAGAGCAGATACGGGACCAGCAGACGGTTGACGATGAAGCCCGGCGTGTCTTGCGCCAGGATCGGCTCCTTGCCGAGCTTCTCGCCGAAGGCGTAGAGGCGGTCGATGGTCTCGCGGCTCGTGGCGATCGTCTTGACGACCTCGACGAGCTTCATGATCGGCACCGGGTTGAAGAAGTGCAGGCCGGCGACCTTGTCCGGCCGCTTCGTCCCGGCCGCGAGTTCGATCACGCACAGGCTGGACGTATTGGTGCAGACGATCGCGTGCGGCGCCAGCATCTCGTCGAGCTCCTTGAAGAGCGCGAGCTTGATCGCGACGTTCTCGATGATCGCCTCGATGACCAGATCGCAGTCCTTGAGGTCCTTGACGTTCGTCGTCGCCTTGATGCGGGCGTACGTCGCGTCGCGATCCGCCTGCGCGAGCTTGCCCTTCTCGACGAACTTGTCGAGCGACTTGGCGATCGAGGCCATCCCGCGCTGCAGCGGCGCGTCGGCCACCTCGTAGATGACGACGTCGAACCCGGCGGCGGCGCAGGTCTGCGCGATGCCGTTACCCATGAGCCCGGCTCCACAGACGCCTACGGTCCGAATATCTGCCACGAAACCTCTCCCTCGAAGTGCCAAAAACGCAGGTGGATTCGCGGCGTCACGAGGAACCCCCCTGTAGTCGCTATACGAAGACGTATAGTATCCGGCCGGAAGGAGAGCATCAGTGCGGACCGCCTATCACGAGGCGTTGGAAGCGACGCGGCTCGACGTCGTTCGCCTTGGCGCGCTCGCCGCCGACGCGATCCGCGTCGCCGTCGAAGCGCTCGATTCGCGCGACACCGCCTCCGCGGCGCGCGTGGTCGCCGGCGACGATACGATCGACGACCTCCGGCGCAAGATCGAAGCGGCCTGCATCGAGTTGATCTGGCGCCAGCAGCCGGTGGCCGGCGAACTCCGCGAGATCGCGGCGATGCTCGAGATCGCGACCGACCTGGAACGGGTCGGCGACTACGCGGTCGACATCGCCAAGAACGCCATCAAGCTCTCCGACATCGCCCTGCGTCCGCAGAAGGTCGAAGTCGATCGCATCGCGGGCGTCGCGCACGCGTGCCTGCTCGACGCGATGCGCGCCTACACCGAGCGCGATCTGGCGCTCGCCAACGTCACGATCGAACGCGACGACGAGGTCGACCAGCTCTACAAGCGCAGCATCAAACTTCTGCAAGAAGAGATGCAGGCCGATCCCGAACTCGTCCGCGCCGGTACGCGCTACCTGTTCGTGCTCGCGGAACTCGAACGCGTCGGCGACCGCGCGAACAACATCGCGTGGCACACCAAGGACATGATCGGCCCGGCCTCTTGACGACGCCCCTGTCGCGGAGCGAGTTCGCGGTCACCCAGACCTACGCATATCTGAACCACGCCGCGGTAGGCGTCTTGCCGCAACGGACGAAGCGCGCGCTCGACGCGTTCGTCGAAGCGCACGCCGAGGGCGGCGTGATGGGCGTCTATCCGTACGAGAACCGCATGCCCGAGTTCCGCGAGACCGTCGGTCGCTACATCGGCGGACGGGGCGAGGACGTCGCCATCCTGCGCAACACCGGCGACGGCGCGAACGCCATCGCCGGCGGTCTCGACTGGCGCGACGGCGACGAGATGCTGCTCTGCGACGACGAATTCCCGAGCAACGCCGTTCCCTGGCTCGCCCTGCGCGATCGCGGCGTGAACGTCCGGCTCTTCAGCACGACGCGCGGGCGGCTCACGCCCGAAGCCCTGCGCGGCGTACTGACCCCGCGCACGCGCCTGGTCGCGGTCTCGTGGGTCGGATTCCACGACGGCTACAGGCACGATCTCGCCGGCCTCGCCGAAGTCGCGCACGCGAACGGCACCCTGCTCGTCGCGGACGTCATGCAGGCGCTCGGCGGTCTTCCGCTCGACGTCGCCGCGTGCGGGATCGATGCGGCCTACGCGGGCGGCGCGAAATGGCTGCTCGCTCTCCAAGGCGTCTCGTTCTTATGGATGCGGGCCGCGCTGCGCGACCGCCTCACCCTTGCGGCACCGGGCTGGCGCTCGGCCGCCGACATGTGGGACTTCCTCAATTACGATCAAGGCTGGGTCGCCGACGCGTCGCGCTTCGAAGGCGGAACCCCGAACTTCATCGGCGCGCTCTCGCTCGCCGAATCGATCGAGGTGATACGCGAGGCCGGGCCGGAGAAGATCGCCGCGCACGTGCTCGCACTGACCGACCGCTTGTGCGAGGGCCTCGCGAGCGTCGGCGCCGAGGTGAAGAGCGAGCGCGGCGAGGGAACGTCTTCGGGCATCGTGACGTTTGTAGTACCGGGACGCGATCCGGTCCAGCTAGGACGCGCGATCCAACACGAAGACCGGATCGTTACCACCTGGCGCCCGAACGGGATTCGCGTCGCACCGCACGGGTATAACGCGTTCGAAGAGATCGACCGGCTCGTCGACGCGGTCGCGCGCCGTACCGCGAAAGGATGATCGTGATTCCTCTTACCGCAGGGACCTACCAGTACGTCGCGAGTTCGCAGGGCGCGCAGGTCGGCAAGACGACCGTCGTCGTCACCCGCAACGGCGACGGCACGACCACGATCACCGAAGACGGCGCCGGCACCTATCAGGGCATGGCCGGCTCCGCGAAAGCGACGCTCTCGCTCGCGCCCGATCTCACGCCGACCGCGTACGGATCCACCATCGACGTCGCGGGATCGCAGATCACGCCGTCGGCCGCGTTCACGCCGACGGGTGCGACGATGATGGGCGGCATCTCGGAAGGCTCGGCCACGCTCGCCGCGGGACACCGGTTCGTCGTCATCGACGGCGGACTGCTGGACGGCTTCATCGCCCTGCCCGCGCAGGTGGCGGCCTGGCCCGGAGCCACCATCGATCTGCTCGCGCCGGTCTACGGACGTTCGGCGGAGTTCGGCATCACCGCCAACGCCGCACCGGCCCGCCCGCAGGGCGTTCCGGCGAACGACGTCGCGCTATCGGCCGACGCGGGCAACATCCCGCTCGTCGAGTGGTACGATCCGGCGACGATGATCGTCGATCGGATCGACATCCCCGGCCAAGGGCTCTCGGTCGTCCGGCAGCGCTAAGCGCCGCCGTCTTTCGCCCACGACGGCGCCATCACGGCGTCGCTCATTCCGTGGATCAGCCGCTTGTCCGCGGGTGCGACCGTCGCGAGGACGCCGCCCAGCCGCACCTCGTCGCCGACGACGAAATAGTACGGGCAGAGCCGCACGCGTCCGTCGAAGTTGCGGATCTCGCCCTTTTCGCGATCGAAGTATTCCTGACGCAGGCGCCGCCCCTTATGGAACCGCTGGAGGATGCGCGGGGTCTTCTCCGCATCGCGCATCGCTTCGGAGAGCGTCGCGGTCCATTCGTCTTTGGTCAGGTCGTTGGCGACCTTGACGCCCTTGGAACCCCACGCGAGTTCGGAGAACCCGGACGGCTTGACCACGAAGTCGCGTTCGCTCTTGCCGAGTTCCACGAGCTGCATCCAGTCGTTGACCGGCAATCCGCCCGCTTCCAGGCCGTAGATCACGGCTTGCGCCGGCAGCGGGCGCGCGTCGATGAGCCACGTCTGCGGGAAGATGCGGCCGATCCGCGCGAACGCGTCCTTGCCGAGTTCGCCGATCCACAGTTTCGCGAGCATCGGGTGGTGGAAGAGCGCGAACGCCAGCTTCTCTTCGAGATTGGCCTTCGGCGGCGGCGTCATCTTCACGCGGTTATGTCGCGCCGCGTAGAGCAGCAGTTCTTGCTTCGGCACGTTGAGCAGATCGAACATCTCGAAGTTGCGGTAGATCGCGTCGAGCTTCTCTTCGCGCCCGTCGGCGAGGCGCACGAAGAGCGCTTCTTCGGTGAAGACGATGTCTTGCGGAGCGACCACCCAGGCGTCGAGCAGCTCGCGCTTTCGCAGGGTTTCGGCGAGCCAGCCCAACTCCGCGCGATAGTCGGAGGACTCCTCGGAGACGACGATCGCGACGATCGGCCGCTCCTTGCCGGTCTGCGCCTTCAGAGCGGCGGCGAACCCTTCGGGGATGCCGTAGGTCCCGCCGAGCGCTTCCATTCCGAGATTGCAGTACGCCTCGGCCATCGCGCCGACGAAGCCCATGCCGCCGGGCACGCTGTCGAGTTCGGCGGCGGTGAAGCCGGCGTCGGTCATGATGAGATCGGGACGGATGATGGCGGGGACGTCTTGCCTGAAGCGATTCTGCCGCGCGAGCTTCACGACGTTCTCGGGCTTGCCGCGATCGAGATATTCGGCGATGAACGCCGGCGCGGTGCCGCGCGCGCTGCGGTTGTAGAGGCTGTTGAGCGCCTTGTAGAAGGCGGCGAGGTCGCGTCCGATCTCTTCGAGGCGGACGACGGTCTTGGGATCGAGCGCGAACGGCTCGGGGCTGATCCGCCAAGCGATCCGGTCTTCCGCGTTCTCGACCTTGAACAGTCCGGGCGGAATCGCATCGTAGAGGAAGCGCGCGCGTTCGGCGGGTGAGAGGTCGGGGCTGTAAGCCGTACAGGCCATAGTTCTCCTAGCCCCGACCGCCGGTACAACCGTCGGGGATCTTCGCGCAGTCGAAAGCGATATAGCGTCGCCGCATGTCAAGGATAAGAATACCCCATCGGGAGACGGGGTTGCACCGGTCCGCGGGGCGGGCCTACTTGATGGTGACGGCGCCCGGGGTGAGCATGGCGGACTCGATCGAGACGGCGCCGCTCTTGTAGACGAGGGTCAGGTGCAGGGTGCCGGCCGTGCCCAGTTTGGAGAGGTCGACGTCCTCGATGACGCGCGAGGGGCCCTCGGCGGCGATGAAGTGCAGGGTCGGGCTCTCGCTGAAGGCGCCGCCCGAGGACGCGTACGAGGCGGTCACCGGAACGAGCAGTTCGCTGCCCGCCGCCTTGCTCGGGGAGCCGGTCACGCAATAGGAGATGGTGACGGCGGTCCCGCGGACGGGGAGCGTCTCCTTGGTGCAGCGGTTGCCCTGTGCCCCGGCGGCGGTCGGGACGACGGCCAGGGCGAGACCGAGGGCGGCGAGGCGGTTCATATCGAGCATCTTCAATTCCATACAACGCTTCACCCGTGCGGAACGTCGCGTCTGCCGGGTTGACCCGCGGGGTAGAATGGTGGCGGTGTCTGATTACGACTTGATCGCCCTGGACCTCGACGGCACGCTGCTGGACTCGCACGAGCAGATCTCCCCGCGCAACCGGAGCGCCGTCTCCAAGGCGCTGCTGGCCGGCGTCCGGGTCGTGCTGGTCACCGGGCGCGGCGCCGAAACGCCGGTGCGCATCTCGCACGAACTCGGCCTCAACGTGCCAGTCATCTGCGCCCACGGCGCGCTGACCAAGGACTTCCTCTCGGGCAAGGTGCTCGGCCACATCCCCGTGCCGCTGCGCTATGCCGTGCCGATGCTGGAATACGCAGAGCGGCACGACCTTTCGGCCGCCGTCTACACCGACGAGACGTTCTATCGCATCGCCGGCAGCCGCATCTTCATGGCCGATATGACCGGGCCGCACTGGGCCGAGGTCGCGCACTTCGCCGACGTGCTGGCTTCCGCGCCGACCTTCATCCGCTTTCTCGGCGGCGATTCCGTCCGCGCGATCCGCGCCGAGTTCGGCGAACTGCCGCTCGCGTTCAAACACGAATCGTGGGGGACGTTCGAAGAACTCGCGGTCACCAGTCTCGATGCGACCAAGGATCGCGCGCTCGCGCAGCTCTGCGCGACCTACGGCATCCCGGCGAAGCGCGTGCTCGCCATCGGCGACTCGCGCAACGACGTCGCCATGCTGCAATGGTCGGGCATGGGGATCGCCATGGCCAACGCCCTGCCCGAAGTGCTCGCGGCCATCCCCACGCATACCGGGACGAACGATGAAGACGGCGTCGCCGACGCGATCGAGCGCTACGTCCTCTCGAGCGACGCGCGGAAGAGCGCCTGATGCATCAGTCGACCGATCCGGCGTACGACGCGGACCTGCGCGCCATCCTGATCGCCGGCGATTGGGAGGCCCTGCGCGAATTTTCGCGGCGCCAGAACCAAGTGCCCGACGAGATCTACGCCAAGGACGAACACTTCTGGAACGTGCTCCTGCACAAGATCGTCTGCAACCGTCTGGACTTGGCCGCGATGCACGCCGAAGCGCGCCGCTGGCTGACCGAACGCGGATACACCTCCGACCTCGGCGGATACTGATGACCATCAGCGTGCTGGCGTTCGCGCGCCTGCGCGAACTGCTCGGCTTCTCGCAGACGTCGCTGCTCCTGCCCGACGGTGCGCGCGTGGCCGACGCCTGGGCCGCGCTGGCCGACGCCGCGCCCGCGATCGCGCCCCTGCGCGCTTCGACGCGTCTGGCCTGCAACGGCGAAGTGGCGGACGACGCCCGCGCCCTGCGCGACGGCGACGAACTGGCCTTGCTCCCGCCGGCGGGCGGCGGATGAACCGCTTCACCGTGACGGCGGAGCCGCTCGACGTGGCGGCCATCGAAGCGCTGGTGCGCGACGCCGCGCTCGGCGGGGCGGTGACGTTCGCGGGCATCGTGCGCGAGCGCGCCGACGACGGACGCGCGGTCACCGGCCTCTCGTACGAAGCGCACGCCGCGATGGCGACGGCCGCGTTCGCGACGATCGCGGAAGAAGCGCGAGCGCGCTTCGGTCCGTGCGGCATCGCCATCCATCACCGCACCGGCGACCTGCGCATCGGCGAGATCGCCGTCGTCGTCGCGGTCGCTTCGATCCACCGCGCGGTCGCGTTCGACGCGTGCCGTTACGCCATCGACGAGTTGAAGCGCCGCGCCCCGGTCTTCAAGCGCGAGAATTACGCCGACGGCACCGGCGAGTGGCGCGAGAACCGCTGCGAGGACGGCGCGTGAACGTCCGGCTGGAGCGGGTCCGGGCGGTCGACAACCCGGTCGCGGTGCTCGCGTACGAAGCGCGCCGGCCGCGCGGCGTCTCCATCGTCGTCGGACACGGCTATTCGTCGAGCAAGCACAACCTCGACTTCCTCTGCGGCTTCCTGGCCAGCCACGGATTCGCGATCTGGAGCCTGGATTTTCCGGGGCACAAACTCGGTGCGAGCGGCGGAACCCTGCGCGGCGTCGACGATTGCATCGACGCGATGTCGGCGGTGGTCGCGCACGCGCGCGCCGCGCAGCCGGGCCCGCTCCTGACGCTCGGACACAGCATGGGTGCGATGACCGCGCTCCTCACCGCCGCCGCGGATCCGCAGATCGCGGGCGCCGTCTCCATCGCGACCGGATACGGACGCCCCTCGGCGATCGGTGCGCTCAAGAACGTCGGCGCGACCGATTTCCGCAGCGGCTATGTGGACGGCGTCGCGCTTCCCGACCTGGTCGCCGATCTCGACGCGCGCTATGCGGCGGCCCTCCCGCAGCTGGCCGGACGGCCCCTGCTCTTCATCGCGGCCACGAGCGACGCGATGGTCAGTCGCGCGAGCGTCGAAGAACTCTACGAGCGCGCTCCGGGACCGAAGCGCCTGGCGATGGTGGAGAGCGACCACACCTACGCCGGCGACAGATCGCGCGGCGCGGTATTGGAATGGCTGAACGAACGCTTTCCGCGAGCCTGAGCGCGCGCGAACTCCGGCGCTATAGCCGCCACCTGCTGATCCCCGACGTCGGACTCGCGGGCCAGGAGCGCCTGCGCGCGGCGCGCGTGCTCGCGATCGGGGCGGGCGGCCTCGGTTCGCCGGCGCTCGAGTATCTGGCGGCCGCCGGCGTCGGGCGCATCGGCATCGCCGACGACGACGTCGTCGATCTCACCAACCTGCAGCGCCAGACGATCTTCGCGACCTCCGAGATCGGCGAACGCAAAGCCGTCGCGGCGGCGCGTCGTCTCCACGCGCTCAATCCCGAGATCGCGCTCGACCCGATCCCGGCGCGCATCGACGCGGGCAACGCGCGCGAGATCGTCCGTCTCTACGACGTGGTCCTCGACTGCACCGACCGCTTTTCGACCCGTTACCTCATCAACGACGCATGCGCGCTCGAGGGCAAGCCCGACGTCTACGCGTCGATCTTCCGCTTCGACGGCCAGGTGAGCGTCTTCGATGCCGGCACCGGCCCGTGCTATCGCTGCCTCTATCCGGAAGCGCCGCCGGCCGGAAGCGTGCCGACCTGCGCGGAGGGCGGCGTGCTCGGCGTGCTCGCGGGCATCGTCGGGACGTGGCAGGCGAACGAAGCGCTCAAGCTCGTCCTCGGCATCGGCGAACCGTTGCGCGGACGGCTGCTGCTGGTCGACGCGCTCGGCGCGCACGTGCGCGAGATCCGCTTCGACCGCGATCCCGCCTGCGCGCTCTGCGGCGCGGCGCCTTCGATCGTCGACGTCGCGGAAGAGACCGCGGGCGACGAAGCGCGCGATGCAGACGAGATCGAGGCGAGCGGACTCGATGCCGCGCTGGTCGACGCGACCCTGCTCGACGTCCGCGAACCGCACGAGACGGCGCTCGGCGTGCTCGCGGGCGCAGTGCACGTCCCGGCATCGCAGTTGGAAGCGCGTATGCACGAACTGGATACGGCGCGCACGTACGTCGTCGCGTGCCGGGTCGGGCAGAAGTCGCTCTGGGCGGCGGCGCGCCTGCGCGATGCCGGCTTCCGCCGCATCCGTCACCTGCGCGGCGGCCTGTTGGCGTATGCGGCGCTCGACGATGCGTTCGCGTTCTTCTAGGAGCGTGCGATGAAGAAGAAGCCGTTCGGCGCGACCGGCGTGGACGTCGCGGTCGTCGGTCAGGGCAGTTGGGACATGCCCGAGCGCGGCGCGGGACGCGCCGAAGCCAAGCGCGCGCTGCTCGCCGGCATCGAACTCGGCATGACCCACATCGACACCGCCGAGATGTACGGCAGCGGCGAGGTGGAGATCGCGCTCGGCGAGTTCCTGGCGGGCGTGCCGCGCGCGTCGCTGTTCGTCACCACCAAAGTGCTGCCGAGCAACGCGAGCCGCACCGGCACGATCGCCGCGCTCGAACGTTCGCTCGAGCGCCTGCGCATGGACTACGTCGATCTCTTCCTCTTGCATTGGCCCGGAAGCCATCCGCTCGAAGCGACGATGCAGGCGCTGGAAGCGCTCGTCGTGCAGGGCAAGACGCGCTTCGTCGGGGTGAGCAACTTCGATCTGGACGAACTGCAGGAGGCGCGATCGTATCTGCGCGCCGTTCCGCTCGCGGCGAACCAGGTGCTCTACAATCTGGCCGAGCGCGGCATCGAGCATCGCATCCTGCCGTACTGCCGCGAAAACGGAATCGCCGTCACCGGCTACACGCCGTTCGCGCGCGGGCGCGCGTCCCGATCCGACCCGACCCTCGCCGCGATCGCGGCGAAGCACGGCGCGAGCACCCATCAGGTGATGCTCGCGTTTCTGACGCGCGATCCGGCGCTCTTCGCGATCCCCAAGGCGGCGCGCGTCGAGCACGTCGCCGACAACGCCCGCGCCGGCGCGCTCGCGCTGGACGCGGAGGATCTGGCGGCGATCGACGCGGCCTTCCCCGTGGGAGATGACGGTCCGCTCGCAAGTCTCTGACGGCGCGGCGCTCAAGGCGCTCGCCATCGAGACGGCGCTGGCCGCGGGCGCGGGCGCCGTCGCGGTCTCCCGCGCGCGCACCGACGAGGTGAGCCGCGAGCGTATGGCCGCGGCCTTCGAACGCGGCGACCTCGCGACCTGGGGCTACGGCGAGGAGTACGCGCGCAAGGCCGCAGATCCGCGCGCCGTACTGGCCGGCGCGCGCAGCGTCATCAGCATCGCCGTCCCGTACGCGACGGCCGCGCCGGTCCCCGACGGCGCGCTGCGCGGGCGCGTCTCCAACTACGCGTGGTCGGCGGACTATCACGGGCGCCTGCGCGCGATGCTGACGGCCGTCGCAGACGCGCTGGACGCCGCGGCCGGCGCACCGGTCGCGAAGATCGTCTGCGATACCGCGCCGCTCGCGGAACGGGCCTTCGCCGCGCGCGCGGGACTGGGCTGGGTCGGCAAGCACACGAATCTCATCTCGCCCGAACTCGGTTCGTTCGTGTTCCTCGGCGAGATCGTCACCACGCTCGATCTGCCGGAAGACGCGCCGCTGAAGAAGACGTGCGGATCGTGCGCGCTCTGCGTGACCGCCTGCCCGACGGGAGCCCTGCGCGGCGACTACACGCTCGATGCGACGCGGTGCATCTCCGATCTCACCCAGCGCACCGACGGCATCCCGCGCGAGATGCGCGCGCTCGTCGGGACGTGGATCTGGGGCTGCGACATCTGCCAGGTGGTCTGCCCTCCGACCGAGCGCGCGCGGCCAGCGGTCGCCGCCGCGAACGCGCCGCGCTCTTCAGAATCCGCACAGCCGGACTTGCTAGCGTTGCTCCGTCTGAAGAGCGGCGCGTTCGAGAGGACGTATCGCGGAACGGCGATGGGCTGGCGCGGAGCCGCCGTGCTCCGTCGCAATGCGGCGGTCGCGCTCGGTAACGCGCTCGACCGCTCGGCCGTTACCGCGTTGACGGACGCGCTCCGGAACGATCCGCACCCGATGGTCCGGGGGCACGTCGCCTGGGCGCTCGGAAAGATCGGCTCGCCGGCCGCGTTCGAGGCGCTGCAGCGGCGCGTTCGCGGGGAGCAGAACATGAAGGTTCGAGAAGAAATTACGGCGGCGCTTCAACTATTCCAAGGCGCGAGGCGTTAGGAGATACGATGAACAGCACGATTCGCACCATCACCGCCGCCGCGCTGGCGCTCGCCATCGGCGTGGGCCTGCACGCTCCCGCCGCCGCCTCCGGCGATCTGCTCGCGCGCATGATCGCGCTCAACCCGGGCGTGAAATCCTATACCGCATCGATCCACGCGAACGTGCACATGACGTCGTTCCCGTATCTGAATCCGATCCTCGACGGCACGTACTACCACAAGGATCCGAGCAAGGACAAGATCGTCTTCACGAGCGGCCTGCCCGGCATCGCCAAGCAGTTCAGCAAGATCTATCCGCGCATCGCGCCGCCCGCCGTCTGGAAGACGACCTACAAGGTCGCTATCGGCAAGAACGACGGCACGAGCACCGTCTTCACCCTGGTCCCGATCAAACACGGCCGCGTCGACCACATCGACGTCACCGCCGACGACGCGACCGCGACCATCACCGCGATGAAGTGGAACTACAACGACGGCAGCGGCTACGCCGAACTGCACCAGACCTTCACCAAGGTCGGCAACGCCTACCTCATCGCCTCGCAGACCGGCCACGTCGAACAGTCGATCTACAAAGCCGACATCGACTCGACGTTCGCCGCCTACAAGATCAACGCACCCATCTCCGACGCCTTCTTCGCAGACAACTAGCGAGGGAGCCGCGAGGGCGGTGCGGCGAATAGTCCTCTCGTGGCGCTCCGCACGGTGGATCTGACGCGGCCGGCGATCGACGCGTTTTCGCGGCCGATCACCTACCTTCGCGTCTCGGTGACGGACAAGTGCAACCTGCGCTGCGTCTACTGCATGCCCGAGGGCGGCCTGCCCTGGCTGCGCCGCGACGAGATCCTGAGCTACGAAGAGATCGCCACCGTGGTCCGCGCCGCGGCGCTCTCCGGCGTCCGCTCGGTCCGGCTCACCGGCGGAGAACCGCTGCTGCGCAAAGAGCTCCATCGCCTCGTCCGCGCCATCGCCGCCATCCCCGGAATCGACGACGTCGCGCTCTCGACGAACGCGCTGCTGCTCGAGGAGCAGCTCGACGACCTGATCGCCGCCGGCTTGAACCGCATCAACGTCTCCCTCGACACCCTGCGCGAAGACCGCTTCGAGGCGATCGCGCGCCGGCCGGGCCTCGACCGCGTGATCGCCGGCATCGATGCGGCCCTGGCGCGCGGCCTCGCCCCGGTGAAGATCAACGTGGTCGCGATGCGCGGCGTCAACGACGACGAACTCGAAGCGTTCGCGGAGTTCGCGCGCGAGCGGGCGGTCGCCGTCCGATTCATCGAGATGATGCCCGTCCACGAGAACTTGGGCATCCAAGCGGACACCTACGTCGGGGCGGACGAACTGCTGGAGCGCTTGCGCGCCGTCGGCAGCCTCGAGCCCGTGCCCGGGCCCCCGGGCAACGGCCCGGCCCGGTATTTCGCCTTCCCCGGCTCCGCCGGGACGATCGGGGTGATCTCGCCCCTCTCCCACGACTACTGCGACCGCTGCAACCGGGTCCGCCTCACGGCCGACGGCCGCCTGCGCCTCTGCCTCTTCGGCGACCACCATATCGACCTGCGCTCGCCCCTGCGGGCGGGGGCGGACGAGGAGCGCTTGGCCGGCCTCTTCCGCGGGGCCATGCTGATCAAGCCGGAGCGCCACCACCTCAAGCTCGGCGAGACGGCCAGCCGGATGCGCGCCCTCTCGGAAATCGGGGGCTGAGCCGGTCACACGGCGAAGCGGACTGGCGTTGGTAGCGTAAAGGGGGGCCCAGGATGGAACAGGTCTACCTCATCGCCGGTGGAGCGGCGGTCGCGCAGGCAAGGGTCGATACGCTCGTCCGAGAGTATCAGACCAAACTTGCGCGCTACATCCGCCGGATGGTCAGCGATGCGGACGTCGCCCTCGATATCTCGCAAGACGTCTTCCTCGCGGCCTACAGGACCCTTCAGAACGACCCGGAGCGCCCGCTGACGGCGGGATGGCTCTACAAAACGGCGACCAACAATGCGATCTCGCATCTGCGCCGCAAGAAGATCGTGCGGATGCTCCCGCTCGACCGCGACCACGAGACCTACGCGTGGCGCATCGACGAACGGAGCGCGGCCTCGGTCGACTTGCAGAACGCGATGCAGAAACTCCCGAGCGATCAGGCGTCGGCCGTCATGCTGACGAGCTACGCCGGGTACTCGTCGCAAGAAGCGGCCGCCATCCTCGGAACCACGGCGGATGCCGTGCGCCAGCGCGTCTGTCGCGCGATGCGCACGCTGCGTTCGGTAATGACGGAGTGATCGAAGACCATCTTGTCTCATAACGCGTGCGATCAAGCGGAGATCCTCGCCGGCGCCATCGCGCTCGGCGAAGCGAGCGACGCGGAACGGCAATCCTATCGCGGCCACGTCTCGACGTGCGCCGCGTGTCTGCGCGCGAACGGCGGCGAACGCGAGATCGAACGGACCATGGCGCAGGTCGCGATCGCCCGCGACGGCGAGACCTGGGACCCGGACCTGACCGCGCTCGTCCGCGAGAAGATGAACTCCAAGAAGCGGATCCTGCGCGTGGGCATCTCGTTCGCGAGCGCCTGCATCGCGATCTCGTTCGTCCTGCACTTCTTCGCCGTCACCGGCCTCGGCAAGATCGCGCCGACGTTCGCCGATCCGCTCGTGATGAACTACGACGGCCAGCGCATCGTCCTCGAGAAGCGCTCGACCGCGTCGCTTCCGCAGGCCACCTCCGCTCCGCGGATGGTCGTCGAGCACAACGTCGTCACCCTGACCCATCAGCCCGCGCAGGTCGCCTCGGCGCCGGTTCCGGCCGCGCACGCCGTGAGCGCGATCGCCAAGCCGGCCGCGCACGGCGCGGTCGCGGACGATCTCGCCGACGCCTACACCGGCGCGCCGATCTGGCGTCGCGGCGGCGGCGGCGGTGGCGGCACGACCGTCTCCGCATCGACCACCAGCATCGCGAAGGCCGTCCCGCGGTTGGACCGCGTGGTCCCGTCGATCGTCGTCGCTCCCGCCTACACGGTGCGCGCGGCCGAACCGATCGGCGGCGAGACCGCCCTCGTACCGCAGCCCGCGCCGATCGCCTACGCGCAGAACGCTTCGGGGACGAGCGTCTTCGAAGTGCAGATCGACGAGCGCGGCACGCCGACCAAGTGCACGATCACGAAGTCGTCCGGCTTCCTCTCGCTCGACGACGCGGTCTGTCAGGCCGCCATGAAAGCGCGCTATCAGCCAAAACTTGTCAACGGCCGCCCGGTCCCGGGCACCTACGACGACGCCTTCACGTTCCGCAGCAGCGGAACCGGCGAGGGCCTCTAGGGAAGGCCGACCTTCGCGATGTTCGGCGTGATGGCGACGGCGGACGCGATGTCTTTTCTCGCCTTCGCGGCATGCCCGGAATCGCGCTCGATGAGGCCGCGGATGTACAGCGAGTCGGCGAAGTCGGGGTGTCCCACGAGGGACGCGTCGATGTCGGCCAGCGCTTTCGGATAGTTCTTCATCCGGTAATAAGCATAGCCGCGCGAATTGAGCGTGGCCGGGTTCCCCGGGTCGAGCGAGAGCGATTCGTCGCAGAGCGGCAGGGCTTTCGCGGCGTCGCCGTGCTTGGCCATCTTCGCCCAGCATTGGTCGTTGAGGCCGACGGCGAGGAACGTCTTGATCAGCGGGTTCTTCGGATCGAAGAAGCGGAGCAGGCGAAGATCGTGGACCGCTTCCGCGTCGCGTCCGAGCGCTTCGTACGCGCGGGCGCGATAGAGCATGGCGTAGTTGCCGGTCTTGGAGAACTCGCCGTACCGTCGTATGAGGCTGTTGCACGCGACGATCGCGGCTTTCGCCTCGTCGGCCGTACTATACAAGGCGCAGACGAAGAGGGTGCGGACGACGGCGACTCGCTGGGCGACGACGCCGCAGCCGGTCGTCGACGAGAGCAGGACGAGTGCCGCAAGCGAAGCGATCGCGGCGCGTTTCATTCGATCGACTTCCGGAAGAAGGCCAGCATCTTGGTCGGTTCGGCCATGATGCGGAATTCTTCGAAGCCCCACGCCTTGGCTTGACGGATGGCGCGCGCCTGATTGAGCGGGAGGCAGAACGTGAGCGTCTTGACGTTCTTCTTGGCGGCGAGTTTCTGCACTTCGCCGACGAGTTCTTCGCCGACTTGCTGCGGCGCGCCGGCGCGTATGCGCAGGCCCTCCATCATCGCGATGTCGTAACCGTTGGCGGCTTCGGCGTCTTCGTAGCCGGCCGGGAACTTGAGGACGAGCTGCACCATGCCGAGCAGCCCGGAGCGATCTTCGGCGACCAGGACCAGGCGGCGGCCCGCGCTCTGTTCCGAGAGCCACTTGATGATGCGCTGGTTCCAGGTCTCGCGCGGCGGATTCGGGCCGGTGATGACGGCGTCTTTGGTGAGACGGTCGATATCGGCGGCCTGTGCGAATCGAAGGAAGATCTTGTTGCCCGACACTGGGCACTCTTTCTACACTAGTGGGGACGGGATGCCCTTTCGCGGAAACCGCCGCCAATGCCGGAACGGGTCGCCCGCGTGCTCTGCCTCCTCGCCTTCGCCGCGCTCTGCGCGTGCGGCAGTCGATCCGCGCATGCCGTCGCATCGGGCACGGCGACGCCGCTCGAATCGGCCTCGGTCGGACGCGGCCGCGGCGTCTTCGCACAGCAATGCGCCGTCTGTCACGGCGCCGGCGGCGCGGGCGGGCAGATCGGCCCGGCGCTGCGCGGCATCGCGAAGCGCCGCACGGCCGATCAGATCGCGGCCGCCATCTCGGACCCGTCGCCGCCGATGCCGAAACTGGAACCGGCGGAGATGTCGCAGCAAGACCTGCTCGACGTGACCGCCTACGTACAGCAGCTCTAGTGCCGACGATCCTCTATCGCTTCACCCGCGATCTCCGCCTCGACGATCACGCCGGCCTCGCCTCGGCCGCGGCCGAGGGTGAGGTCTTGCCGGTGCTCGTCATCGATCGCGGCGTCGAGGCGCGACTGGCGCGCTCGCCGCGCCGCGCCGCGTTCTACTGCGCGGCCGTGGCCGCGCTGGACGCGGCCTTGCGCGAACGCGGAACGCGCCTGATCGTCCGCCGCGGCAACGCGGGGCCGGTCCTCAAGAACGTCGCGCGCGCGAGCGGCGCGAACGGCGTGATGTGGAGCGCGAGCTACGACGGCGCGGGCGGCCATGCCGATTCGCGTCTGCAGTCGGACCTCGAGGAGGCGGGTCTGCGCGCGCTGATCGTGCACGACGCGCCGGCCATCCCGCCGGAGGAGACCGCCGACGCGCGCGGCGCGGAAGGCGGCGGATACCGCGCGTTCGTCCCGTACTTCGCCAACTGGCGCGAGCGGCGCCCGGTCACGTACGAACTTCCGCTGCTTCTGCAGTTCGCCGCATCGGAACTTCAGAGCGAGCACCTGCCCATCCCCGCCGAATTCGGCGCCGGCGACCGGACGGCGCACGCGAGTCCGCAGATCGCGCGCGATCGCCTCGCGCAATTCCTCGCGCACGACGCCCTGCAATACGCGGTCGCGATGAACGTGCCGTCCGACGATCGCACGTCGCAGCTGGCCGCGCATCTCGCGCTCGGCACGATCTCCGCGCGCACGGTGGTGAGCGCGACGCTGGAGCGCATCGGCGATCCGTTCCTGTTGGTCGAAGAGCGCGCCTCGCTCAAGCTCTTCCTGCGCTCGCTCGCGCAGCGCGACTTCTTCCTGCAACTGGGCTGGTTCCATCCGCTGACCGACGACGTCTCGCTGCAGGAGAAGATGCGCGGCTTCGCCTTCGCGCGCAAGCATCCGGCGCTCGACGCATGGCGTTCCGGCCGCACGGGCTACGCGCTCGTGGATGCGGGTATCCGGCAACTGCACGAGACGGGCTGGATGCATCCGCACGTGCGGGCGGTCGCGGCGTCGTTCCTCTGCTTCGACCTCGGGGTCGATTGGCGGGTCGGACGCGAGGAATGGGACGGCTATCTCATCGAGGACGAACCGGCGCTCGCGACCGGCAACTGGCAGTGGATCGCCGGCGTCGGCGCCGACATGGCGCAGTATCCGCGCATCTACAACCCGGAACGGCAGCGCCGCCGGTTCGATCCGACGGGCACCTACGTGAAGATGTGGGTGAAAGAACTGGCGCACGTGCCGGCACCGTCGCGGCGCACCGTCGAGGAGCAGATCGAACTGCCGCTCTTCACGACGTCCGAATATCCACGCCCCGTCGTCGATCACGAAACGGAAGCGCGCAAGTTCCTCACGCGCTACCGTTCCTATCTGGCTTCCGTCCGCTAGGACTTCATCGGAAGCCGTTCGTCGATCCAATCGGTGAGGATCGGGATGCGCACTTCGTCGCCTTGCCACGTCTTGATGCCGTAGAAGACGCTCGCGACCAGGTAGACGGGGAGCAAGAACACCGACATCACGTCGGCCGATCCCGCGATGGTGGGGAGGGGCAGCTGGCCCATCACCGAGAGCAGCGCGTAGAACGCGGCGATCGCAGCGTTGAACCCGACCGCTTGCCACGCCTGACGGCGCAACCACGGCGATTGCTTGCGGTCGAAGAGCGAGAGTATGGCCAACGGGAAGAGCGGGTAGCCGAGCGCGACCAGCGCGCGCGACTCGACGCTGTCGGCCTGCGCGACCGCGGTGGTGCGGACGGTCGGGGCCGAGGGCGGCGAGGAGTAGGTCTGATGCTGCTGATAGTTCGGCTGCTGCGCGTAGGTCGGGCCGCGCTCGCCGCCGAGTTGCCCGCGGTTACCGGTGGCCGCTTCCATCTTCGCGGCGAGGCGGCACGACGGGCAGTGGCCCGAGGCGTCGCGACAGGTCGCACAGATCGGCTTTGCGCAGTCGCCGCACGGGGCGACCGACGGGACGTGGGAGTGGAAATAGCAGTCCATGTCGTCTTTGGCTCTCCTCGACTTGATTTACCGGGCAAGCCGCAAGAGGTTTCACGCTGCGGCGGCGTAAGGGCGGGCTCAATGGAGCGACGCGAGATCGTACGGCGGCTCGGCCAAGAGGCCCGGCCCTATTATCCGCAGATGGCCGGGGCGCTCGCTCTGGGCATCATCGCGGGCCTGCTGCCGCTCGTCCCGCCGTTCGCCTTCGCCCAGCTCATGGACAAGGTCATCACCTCGCCCACGCACGACCGCGTGGTACTGGTCGATTCGATCGTCGCGATCTGGCTCGCGCTCGTGCTCCAATTGGTGGTCGTCTATTTCCAGACGTACGTGACGGCGTGGTGCGGGCAGCACCTGATCGCGAGCCTGCGGGTGCGGCTGTTCTCGCGCGTGCTGAACCTGCCGATCAGCGGCTTCGATAAGTGGCGCCCCGGCGAGATCATCGCGCGCTTCAGCTCCGACCTGCCGATGATGACGGACGCGGTCTCCATCTCGCTGCCGCAGTTCGTGGTCGCTCTGGTGACGTTCGTCTCCTCGCTGGCCGGCGTGATCTACGTCGACTGGTTCCTGACGGTCATCCTGGTGGTCGCGGCGCCGCTCATCTCGTTCGCGGTCGCCCGCTTCCAGAACCTGATATCGACGTCCACGGTGAAGACGCAATCGCGCGTCGCCGACGTCACCGCGAACCTGCACGAAGTCCTCAACGCGCATCGCGTCGTCAAATCGTTCGGTCGCGAAGACTTCGAAGTCAACCGCTTCCGGAATCGGAACGAGGATCTCTTCGGCGCCTACCTCAAGCTGACGCAGTTCATCAATACCCAGCCGCTCGTGGTCGGATCGATCATGGTGACCGCGCTCTCCGCGATCATCTGGCTCTCCGTGCGCGAAGTGCTCGTCGGGCGCTTGAGCGTCGGCTATCTCTTCGGCTACTGGGCGCTGCTGGTGAACTTGATCAATCCGATGAACCGCCTGGCGGCCTTCATCGGCGAGATGAGCAAGGCGCTCGTGGGCACCGGCCGCGTGCTCGAAGTGCTCGACCTGCCGATCGAAGACCGCACGGCCGGAGCGACGCATCTGCAGACCCTGCGCGGCAAGATCACCTTCGACCACGTCCTCCTGCGCTATGCGCCGGAGGAAGATCCGGCGCTGAACGACGTCGACGGCATCGTCGCCGCCGGCGAAATCGTCGCGCTCGTCGGCCCGAGCGGCGCCGGCAAGACGACGATCGTCAACCTCGTGCCCGGATTCTACACGCCCGAGAGCGGCCGCGTGCTGATCGACGACGTCGACCTGCGCGACCTCCGCTTGAGCGACGTGCGCGAACAGATCGCGATCGTGCCGCAGGATCCGCAACTCTTCCGGGCCTCGGTCGCCGAGAACATCCGTTACGGTCGCCTCGACGCGACCGAGGACGAGATCCGCGCCGCCGCGCGCGAGGCCAACGCCGACCAGTTCGTCTCCGAGTTCCCGCAAGGCTATGCGACCGAGGTAGGCGAGCGCGGCGTGCGCCTCTCCGGCGGCGAGCGCCAGCGCATCGCCATCGCCCGAGCCATCCTGCGCGACCCTCGCATCCTCATCTTGGACGAGGCGACGAGCGCCCTGGACAGCCATTCGGAGATCCTCATCGAGGAAGCCCTCGATCGCCTGCTCCCCGGGCGGACGACCTTGATCATCGCGCACCGCCTCTCGACGATCCGCCGCGCCAACCGCATCTTCTACGTGGAAGGCGGGCGTATTCTCGAGACCGGCACCCACGACGAGCTGCTCGCCCGCAATGGGGCCTACGCGGCGCTCTACCGCCGCCAGTTCGGCTCGGAATAAAGAAAAGGGCCTCCTCCGCCGATATTTCCAGGGAATGGCAGAGATTTCAGGCCTTTCGTTCGGCTCGACCATCGATACCCTGGGCAACTCGCTCGTCGGCGCGTCGATGCAGAACGAACAGATCGCCAACAACATCGCGAACGCGAACACGCCCGGCTTTCACCGGTCGTCCGTGTCGTTCAAAGACGCCCTCGCGGCGGCCGTCGACGGCCCCGCGACGGATCCCGACACGCTTCCGATGACGGCCGACGACGATCGCCAGTTCGGCATGATGACCGGGCCGGTGCCGTTCGATCCGAAGCCGGTCACCGACGATCAGATGAAGATGCGCGCCGACGGCAGCAACGTCGACGTCGATCGCGAGATGGCCGAACTCTCGTCGAACTCGGGCTATCAACAGACCATGGCGCAGCTGCTGCAGACGCAGTACACGCGCCTGCGCGAAGCGATCACGGAGCAACCGAAGTAACGTGGGTTTCTACGACAGCATCGACATCAGCGCGACCGGCCTCTCGGCCGAGCGCCTGCAGATGGACGTCATCGCGAACAACATCGCGAACGCCAGCACGACGCGGACGGCCGCCGGCGGCCCGTTCAAGCGGCAGCTGGTGATCTTCAGCGAGAAGCAAGACCCCAACGCGACGAGCGAATCCGAAGCCGGCCCGGACGGCGTCTCGAGCACGGCCGGCAGTTCGGCCGGCGTCGAAGCGACGGGCATCGTCCAGGACCAGTCGCCGGACCGCCTCGTCTTCGATCCGGGCAACCCGGATGCGGACGCGCGCGGCTACGTGCACTATCCCAACGTCGAAGTCGTCAAAGAGATGGTCGACATGATGACCGCCTCGCGCGCCTACGAGGCCAACGTCACGGCCATTCAAGAAACCCGCACGATGGGCAACGCCGCCCTGAACCTCCTCCGGAGCTGACCTTGGATATCAACTCGGCCTACAACAGCGCCATGAGCTCGTCGATCCCCGGGACGTTCGTCCCCGATATCGCACCGGGCGCGCCGCGCACCGAGCCGATCCCCGGCGATGCCGGCGACGCGACCGGCGCGGCCGGCGCCGCATCGACGTCGTTCCGCGACACGGTCAAATCGTTCCTCACGGATACGAACGACAAGCTCGCGACCTCCGACCAGCTCTCCACGGACCTCGCCACCGGCAAGACCAACGACCTGAACAAGGTCGTGACGTCGGTAGAAGAAGCGAACCTGGCGATGCAGTTCACCCTGGCCGTACGCAACAAGCTGATGGATGCGTATACCGAAGTCTCAAGGATGCAGATGTAGCATCCCGCCCGACCGCCGCATCCAAGGATGTCAACGTGCGGCATTGGCAAGCGAAACGGCGGGGAAACCCGCCGTTTCGTTATTATCCGGGGGGCATCGTGGCGCGACGAGGTAATCGCGCGGTGTGGACCCATACCTACAGCCCTGGACAGCTACGACAGTCGAGCGGAGCCGCGCACTCCGTGGGTCATCGGCACGTGCGAAGTGGCTCGAAGAGGCCCGGGGCCAGATCTAGGGCGCAAGACTCCGACCCCCTAAACTCCCGGCCGGGACTGCCGATACCCCCTATAAGCGGCTGGACGACCTTTGCACGAAGATCGGGGCCGCGTGAATCCTGACCGATTGATGGATTCGCAAAAAACGGCGATTCGTGCGGAGGTTATTTCTTTTGGTACGCGGTCTTTATACCGCTGCGAGCGGGATGCTCGTCGCACAGAGCCAGGCTGACAATATCGCGAACAACCTCGCGAACGTCAACACCAACGGCTTCAAGACGACCCTGCTGCAGGTACAAGCCGGTCAGACGCTCGACGTCTACCGCTTCCAGAACCAACCCGGAATGACGGGCGCGCAATCTGCCGTCTCGGCTCCGTACGTCGGTCAGCTCGGCCTCGGCTCGGAAGTGTACGACACGCCGGCGCAGTTCGAGCAAGGCGACCTCGAGCAGACCGGCAACCCGCTGGATCTCGGCATCCAGGGCGCCAACGCATTCTTCTCGGTCGGTACCGCCAACGGCGTCCGCTATACGCGGGACGGCCAGTTCTTGCGCGACGGCAACGGCCTGCTCTCCACGCAGGACGGCCAGCCGGTGCTCGGCACGAACGGCAATCCGATCGCGGTCCCCAACGGCGACTTCCAGATCGCTACGGACGGCACCATCACGCAGAACGGCGCGCGCCTCGGCCAGCTGGCCGTCACGCGGTTCGCCAATCTCACCGCGCTGCGCCCCGAGGGCGACAACTTCTTCCAGAACAGCGGCGCCGCCAATCCGTCGCCCGCGACGGGTGCGAGCGTCCAGCAGGGCGTCCTCGAGAAGAGCGGCACGAACGTGGTCCGTTCGATGGTCGACTTGATCGCGGCCGAGCGCTGGTTCGACACGAACCAGAAGATGGTCCAGACGCAAGACGACACCACCGAGTTCGCGATTTCAGCCGTCGGCAAGACGCAGCACTAGGTAAGGGGACGATAACGCCATGATGCGAGCACTCTACACTGCGGCCAGCGGCATGATCGCCCAGCAGTACAACATGGATACGATTTCCAACAACATCGCCAACGTCAACACGACGGGCTTCCGCAAGAACGTCGCGCGCTTCCAAGACCTGGTGTATCAGGAACTGCGCGCGCCCGGCTCGCCGGTCGGCGCCTCCGTCGTCCCGACGGGTCAAGACGTCGGTCTCGGCGTGAAGGTCGGCTCCTCGGAGAAGCTCTTCACTCAGGGCTCGCTCCAAGAGACGGACAATCCGCTCGACATGGCGATCCAGGGCGACGGCTTCTTCCAGGTGACCATGCCGGACGGCACCACCTCGTACACCCGCGACGGTTCGTTCAAGCGCGATGCGAACGGATCGATGGTCACGTCGGACGGCTACTTCATGCAGCCGCAGATCACCATCCCGCAGAACGCGACGTCCGTGCAGGTCGGTCCCGACGGCACGGTCACCGCGATCATCCCCGGTCAGGCGCAGCCGCAGCAGCTCGGACAGATCCAGCTCGCGCGCTTCACCAATCCGGCCGGCCTCTCGCCCATCGGCGGGCAGAACCTCTTCACCGCGACCGCAGCCAGCGGCGCCCCGATCGTATCGCAGCCCGGCCTCAACGGTGCCGGCGCCCTGCAAGGCGGATACCTGGAGAACAGCAACGTGCAGATCGTCCAGGAGATCGTCAACATGATCGTCGCGCAGCGCGCCTACGAAGCGAACTCCAAAGCCATCTCCGCGTCTGACGAAATGTTGCAGACCGCGGTGCAAACGAAGCGGTAGAGCTGTAAACACCATGCGCAGCTTTACCGGTGCCGTCGCCCTGCTACTCGCCTTCGCCGCCGCCGCAGCGGCGACGGGTGCGCAGCAGCGTGCGACGCAGCGGATCGCCGGCGGGCGGATTGCGGCGCTGGCCGCACACGTCGCAGCCGCCCTGCCGGCAGATCCGGATGCCAGCCTCACGGCTGCATTCACCGTTCCCGATCAGACCGTCTCCGCCGGAAGCCTCGCGCTCCTGGCGCATGCGGCGATCGTCTCGCCTTCGTACGTCAATATCCCCGTCGAGGTCGACGTCGACGGCCGCCAGGACCGCATCGTCTACGTCGGCTATCGCGTCGTCCGCTACGTGCGGACCGCGGTCGCCACGCACGATCTCGTCCCCGGCGCCGTGCTCGAAAGCACCGACCTCACGATGGCGCGCGTCCCGTACGTCGGCCATCGCGCCAACGGCACCGATGTTCTCGTCGGTCGCCGCGTCCCGTTCGCGCTCGCGAAAGGCCAGCCGGTCTACATCGAGCAGACGCAGGCGGAACAGATCGTCAAGCCGGGTTCGACCGTGATCCTGGTGCTCCGCGACGGCAGCGTCGTGCTCGTCGCCGACGTGGTCGCCCGCTCGGGCGGCGCGCTCGGCGATCAGGTCATGGTCTACAACCCGTCCACCAGCAAGACGCTCTCGGGCACCGTCACCGGCCCCAATCGCGTCGAACTCGACATCGAAGGAGTGCAATGATGAAGCGTCTCGCAACGCTCGCAGCCGTAGCGCTGATCGCCGCGACGGCCTCCGCCGTCTCGGCGGACACGCTCTATCAGGCGGCGCCTGCGCCCACGGGGCCGGGGCATCCGCTCCGCCTCGGGCCGGATCATCGCGCGGGTCAGGTCGGCGACCTCGTCTACATCGTCTTCGACTTCGCTTCGGCCAACTCGAAATCGAACAACTACGGCAGCGCCAAGTCGTTCGACACCGAACAGGGCATCGGGCTCGGCAACTTCGCCGTCTCGCTGCTGCGCAACGGCGCGAGCCTCGGCGGCTCCTCGACGACGTCGACGAAGCAGGCCGCTTCCGGCGCGAGTTCGTTCGTCTCCACGATGATGGCGACCGTCACCGACATCGCGCCGAGCGGCGTGCTCCAGATCCAAGGCGATCAGGCCCTGCTCGTGAACGGCTCCAAGCAGACCTTGCACATCACCGGCTACATCCGGCCGGAAGACGTCGATACGACCGACGCGATCGTGTCGTCGCGCGTCGCCGACGTCGAAGCGACGTTCTCGGGCGACAACCAGAAGAACAAGGGCCTGCTCTCGAGGATCCTCTCATGGCTTTTCTAAAAGCGCTCGCGCTCGTCGCGATGACCGCCGCCGCCCTGCCGCTCAACGCGCTCGCCGCGTCGGGCCAGGTCGTGCACGTCAAAGATATCGCACACGTCCAAGGCGTCACCGGCAACCAGCTCGTCGGCTACGGCATCGTGGTCGGCCTCGCCGGAACGGGCGACACCACCTCGGCCATCTTCACGAGCCAGACGATCCAGAACGTCCTGCAGAGCTTCGGACTCTCCGTCAACACGCAGGACGTCCGCACCCGCGACGTCGCCGCGGTCATCGTGACCGCGACGCTCCCGCCGTTCGCGCACTCCGGCGACAACGCCGACGTGACCGTGAGCGCGATGGGCGATTCGACGACCCTGCAGGGCGGCACGCTCGTGATGACCGAGCTGCGCGCGGCCAACAACCTCGTCTACGCGACGGCGCAGGGATCCGTCTCGGTCGGTGGATTCACCGCCGGCTTCAGCGACGTGGGCATCAGCAAGAACTACACGTCCGCCGGTCGCGTGCCCAACGGCGCGGTGATCGCGCGCGACATGATCACGAACATCCAACAGGATCCGGGCGGCTTCTCCTACGTCCTCACGACGCCGGACTTCAAGACCGCCGCGAACCTGGCGTCCACGCTCAACGGCCGCTTCGGGTCCGGCACCGCCGGCGCGCAAGACGCCGAGACGGTCCGCGTCAATCTGCCCGGCGGCTATAAGGGCAACCCGGTGCAGTTCCTGGCGGACGCGTCGGACCTCACGCTGACGCAGGACCAGCTCGCGAAGGTCGTGATGAACGAACGGACCGGAACGATCGTGTTCGGCGGCGACATCAAACTCGCGCCCTGCGCCATCGCCCACGGCAACCTCACCATCACCATCACCACGCAGAACGAAGCCAACGTCCAGCCGTTCACCAATCGCCCGCCGCCGGTCGTCTCGAACACCGGCGTCCAAGCGACGGAGAAGGGCAAGCAGCTCACGTTCATCGCCGGCGCCGCATCGCTGCAGTCCGTGGTCCGCGCGCTCAACACGATGGGCGTCTCGCCCCGCGACCTGATCGCGATCGTCCAAGCCCTACGCGACAGCGGCTCCCTGCAAGCCGACCTGGAGATCCAATAACGTGTCGGGCATCGAGAAGACCGGCGCGCAGCAGCCGCTCACTCCCGACCAGACCGCGGCGCTCAAGCGTCTGCATGAAGCCACGACGCAGTTGGAAGGCGTGTTCGTCCAGATGGTGATGCACGAGATGAGCAACACCGTCTCCAAAGACACCATCTTCGGCAAGGAGTCGAGCGCCGAATCGACGTTCGCCGGCATGCTCGACGACGAGCGCGCCAAGGCGATCGCGCAGAGCGGCACGCTCGGCATCGCCAAAGTGCTGGACGAACAGCTCCGCAACTCGGTGCTCTCCGATGCGAAGCACGAATCCAAGATCGACGTCGATAAGGAAGTGGAGCGCTAAGCATGGCCGCCGATTCCTGGGATGCTTTCGTGACCGCCCTGAGCGACGAAACCCAGGCGCTTGCGCTCGTAAAAGAGTGCGCGGGCGAACTGACGCGCGCCCTGATCGCCGGTTCGCCGGGCGTCATCACCGCTGCGGAGCGCAAGCTCGACGCGTCGCGCATCGCCTACGCGCAGAAGTGCTCCGTCCGTCGCGGCATGCAGGCGCGCGGCTTCGGCCAGCTGACCCTGCGCCAGGTCTGCGGCTATGCGCCGCGTCCGCTAGCCCTGCAGATGGGCCAGAAGCTCTCGGAACTGGCGACGCTCTCGATCGGCGTCGGCCTCTCCGTCGCCAACAACAAGGCGCTGATCCAGGCCGGCATGGATCGCCTCGTCAAGGTGACGGGCGCCCTCCAGAAGGCGAGCAGTGACGACGCCGGTACGTACAAACGCCGCGGCTTCGTGCCGCCACCGCGCAACAGCGTGCTAGTGAGCAGAAGCGCATGAGTTTCTTCCCGCAGGGCTCGTTCTTCGGCATCGGTCTGATCGGCAAGTCGCTCGACGCCTATCAGTTGGCCGAGAACGTCACGGCCGATAACATCGCCAACGTCAACACGCCCGGCGCCTCGCGCCAGCAGGTGCAGTTCGCTCAGGCCTCGCCGATCGTCGGTTCGCCGGGCTACGCCGCGCACGTCGCGGGCACGGTCGGCGACGGCGTGACCGTCTCGAAGATCCAGCGCATCCACTCGGACTCGTACGACTCGATGTTCCGCGGCGCGACCTCGTCGCAGAACTACTACAGCGTGCAGAACGACGCGATGACCGCCCTGCAATCCGCCTTCGGCGATCCGAACGCGGGCGTCGCGACGCAGTTCACCAACCTGCAGACGGCGATCAACCAGATGGTCGCGCAGGCCGGCAGCGGCCAGTCGGCGTCGGTGCGGGCCAACGTGCTCGCGCAGGCGCAGGCGCTGACCGGCGCGCTCAACGCGTCCTCGGCGGCCGTCACCCAGCAGAAGGCGCAGACGCTGACGCAGGCCGGAACGTTGGTGACGAAGGTCAACGGCATCCTCGATCAGATCGGCGCGCTCAATTCGCAGATCCGCGCCTCGACGGCGGTCGGCGACAGCCCGAACACGTTCGCGGACGAACGCGACGCGCTCATCGATCAGCTCTCGGGCTATCTCTCGACGCAGACGTCGATCCAGCCCGACGGTTCGACGCTCGTCTCGGTCAACGGTCAGGCGCTGGTCAACGATGCGGTGGTCTACCACCTCGCCGCGCCGACGGTCGGCACGGACGCGACCGGATCGCCGGTCTTCAAGATCGACTTCGCGACGACGCCGCCGGCCCTGCCGAGCGCGCCGGGCATTCCGCTGGGCAGCGGTCAGCTCGCGGGCCTGCAAGACCTCTACAACAACAAGCTCACGTCGTACGGGAACCAGCTCGACAAGTTCGCCTCGGGTCTGGCCGATTCGATGAACCGCGTCACCGAGGCCGCCTACGACCAGAACGGTCAGCCGGGGACGGCGCTCTTCCAGCCGATCGTCGGCACCCTGCAGATCTCGGCGGGCAACATCAAGCTCGGCATCACCAACCCGGCGCAGCTGCCGCTGGCGCTCGCGAACACGGCCGCCGGCTCGCTCGTCGTGCCGCTCAACTCGGCGAACAACATCGTCGACACGTCGCAGCCGCTAACCGGCAACGGCAACCTGGCCGATCCGCCGGCGGCGGCGCTGGCCGGCACGCTGACGGTGACCGTCGACGGCGCCGCCCAGACGTTCGCCTATTCGACCGCGGCCGGCGGCAACGCCGCTTCGATCGACGCCTTCATCAGTTCGTTCAACGCCTCGCACCTCGGCGCGACGGCGTCGTACGACGCGACCGCTCAGCGCATCGTCTTCGCCCGGGATCCGGCCAATGCCGATCTCGCGCACCGCGCCGCGCAGGGCGCCAATCCGACCGACCCGACGTTCACGCTCGTCGATTCGAACTTCGCGGCGGCGACGCCGGCGACGTCCCTCCTCGGCGTGCTCGGCGCCGGCGGCATCGACGGCGTCGTGCAGAACGCGAGCAACGCCTTCGGCGCGAACGACAACGGCGGAGCGAACGCCCTGCTCGCGACCTTCTCGACGACGATCGGCGTGCCGGCACTGCAGACCACGAGCGCGGCCGCGGCCGTCGCCGCGACGACGATGAACGTCGCCCTGCCGCCCGGCGTTACCAACATCGCGGTCGGCGACGTGCTGACCATCGACGCGACGACCGGCGGCGGCGCGCCGCAAGAGAACGTCGTCGTCTCGGCGATCTCGATCAGCCCGGTCACCGGCATCGAGACCGTCACCTTCACGCCCGCGGCCGCCCACGTCGCCGGCTTCTCGGTGGCGTCCGCGCCGACGCAGACGCTCGGGCAGACGTACGGCAACATCATCACGCAGGTCGGGCTGGACGGACAGACCGTCGGCGCCGGTACGACCGCGCAGACGACGCTCGCGTCCAACATCGACGCGGTCCGTCAGGGCATCTCCGGCATCAACATCGATGAAGAGACGCAGAACCTGATCAAGTATCAGAACGCGTATCAGGCCGCCGCACGCACCATGAACGTGCTCGACCAGATGCTCGGGACGATCATCAACTCGCTCGGCGTCGGGCAATAGGGGCTGGCATGAGAATCGCAACTTCGCAGATCTTCGAACATCAGACCTCGTCGATCGACAATCTGACCGCGTTGCAGCAGCAATACGGCGACGAACTCTCGACCGGCAAGCGGCTGAACATGCCCTCGGACGATCCGACGCACATCGCTCAGGACTTGAGCCTGCACACCCAGATCGCGCAGGGGAACCAGACCGGCGACAATCTCGCCAACGTCTCGGCCGAACTGACGACGGTGGACGGCGCGCTCTCCTCGGTGACCGACGTCCTGCAGAAGGCCCGCGCGCTCGCGGTCAGCGGCGCGAGCGATGCGCTCACCGCCGACCAGCGCCAGGCGATGGCGACGCAAGTCGACGGCCTCCTCGGCGAACTCGTCGGCTTGGGCAACACCCAGTACGCCGGCAAGTACGTCTTCGGCGGAACCGCGCAACTCGGCGCGGCGCCGGTGAAACCGGGCGGAACGCCGACCTCGCAGGTCACGTTCTCGGGCAACCTCGCCTCGCAGTCGCAGACGCTCCCGAGCGGGCAGAGCCTGCCGACCTCGGTGACCATCCAGCAAGCCTTCAACTATTCCGCGACCAACGGCACGGCCGACGCCTTCCAGACGCTCATCGACCTCCGCAACGCGCTGGCCGCGGGTTCGGTCGCCGATACGAGCGCGGCCCAGGTCAACGTCCCGGGCACCTCGCTCGCCGCCGCGACGCCGATCGACACGGCGGGCATCCTGGCCACGCCGATCGTCGCGGACGCCAACGGCAACGTCAACATCGCCATCTCGTCCGGGACGGCGCCGAACGGCGTGACCATCGCCATCCCGGCAAACGCCTCGATGACGGCGGTGCTCGCGGCCATCAACGCCCAGACGGGCGCGACCGGCGTCGCCGCCGCCTTCGACTATAAGACGCAAAAGCTGACGCTCTCCGACGCGGCCGGGCAACCGTTCCAGGTCGCCGACGTGGCCAGCGCCGGCGCTCCGGCCCCCGGCAACTTCACCACGGCCTTCGGTCTCACGAAGCAGGCCGATACCACGAATACCGTCTCCGGCATGATCGGCGACGTGGACAACGTGCTCCAGGTCGCGCTGCAGGCGCGCACCACGGTGGGGCAGACCATCCAGAACGTCCAGAGCCTGGCCTCCCTGCAGAGTTCGCAGGTTCTTAACAACACCGCCGTGCAGTCGGGTATCGAGGATGCCGATATCTCAAAAGTGATGACGCAGTTCTCGCAAACCCAGACGGCGCTGCAGGCGGCCTATGGCACGACCACCAAGCTCGAGTCGAAGAATCTCTTCGACTACCTGGGCTAGAAGAGGATAATGAAGGGATGAGCGCAGCGATGGAAGCTGGCCCGATCACGGTCGAGTTCCCCCGGTTCGGCACGTTCACGTATGCCGAAGAAGAGGTCTTCACGTTCCCTTGGGGCTTGCCGGGCTTCCCGGCCCTGCGCCACTGGATCGCCCTGACCTTGCCGACCCAGCCGACCTTCGTCTGGCTGCAGAGCCTGGACGACCTCAAGGTGGCGATCCCCACCTGCGATCCATATTTCGTCTTCGAAACCTACGATCCGAAGCTGCCGGCCTACGCGGTCACGGCGCTGGAGATCACCGACCCGTCGGAGTTCACGCTCCTGTGCGTCATGGTCGCCTCGGCGAACGCCGAGGAGATGACCATGAACCTCATGGCGCCGATCGTGGTCAACCTGCGGACCCGTACGGCCCGTCAGGTCATGCTGGAGAATTCTGGGTACTCGATCAAAGAACCGATGCCCAGGAAGACCGCTACGGGTGCGGTCGCCGGTCCCGAGGCCTAGGCCTCGGTTCCGCAGTAAACCCGCTCGCCTCCGTCAAAGGGAGCGAGCAACCAATCCTGCCACGGAGGGCACACTGCCATGCTCGTTCTGAGCCGTAAGATCAACCAATCCATCATGGTCGGCGACAACGTCCGTATCGTGGTGGTCGCCGTCGATCGGGACCAGGTCAAGCTCGGCATCGAGGCACCCCGCGACATCCCGGTCCACCGCTCGGAGATCTACGAAGAGATCCAGCGGACGAACCAGAGTGCCGCCGCCGCACCCGCTCCCAAGGCCACGGCCGGGGCCGGCAAGGCGACCTTACAGCCTCGAAAACCGTCGCAAAAACGGTAGTCCAAAACCCAACTAAAGTCGGCCGAGGGTAGTGCCGATAACAAAGGCTGTAAGGGGACAGGACGTCTCTTATAGACTAGTCTACGCGACAGACGCGTTCACGGAGGAAAAATACAATGTCTTCAGGTCTTTCGATCGCCAACAATCTGTTGGCCAACAACGTCCAGTACAACCTGGATAAGAACCAAGACGCTCTTAAGACTGCAACGACCCGCCTTTCGTCGGGCCTGCGCATCAACACGGCTGCCGACGATCCGTCGGGCCTCGCGATCGCTACCAACCTGCAGACGCAGGTCGATGGCTTCAACGCCGCCGTGCAGAACGTCCAGACCGCCAACAACGCGGCTCAGGTCGCGGAAGGCGCGCTCCAGACGACGACCGACATCCTTCAGCGCATCCGCAGCCTGGCTGTGGAAGCGTCGTCCGACGTCAACTCGTCTTCGGATCGCAACAACCTGCAGGCGGAAGTCTCGCAGCTCTTGCTCGAAGTCAACCGCATCTCGCAGAACACGTCGTTCAACGGCCAGCCGCTTCTCGACGGCAGCCACGCGGGCTTCGTGGCCGCGCAGAGCGCGTTCCTGAACATCACCGCCAACGCGGCTCTCGCGAGCAGCAGCGGCGCGATCGCCGGCAACAGCGGGTTCCTCGTCGCGACCGTCGCGACGGGCGCCACGTTCAACACGACGACCAACGGCTTCCAAGGTGACGCCACCGGCGGCACCGGCACGGTCGACGGCACGATCGAACTGCAGGTCATCAACACCGGCGCTTCGATCGCGGTTCAGGAGACCTTCGTCGCCTCGAACAGCGGATACGTCTCGGTCTCCACGACGCTTCTCGGCGCCGGCAGCGTGACGGGCGAATTCGACAACGTTCAAGCGACGATCGGCAACATCACCTCGGCCGATGTCGGCACGACCTCGTACATCAAGGTCAGCCAGAACATCGCCGCGCTGACGAACCCGAACAACCCCGCGTTCAACTTCCAGTCGGGCGCGAACGAAGGCGATACGATTCAGATCGGCTTCGAAGCGACCAACACGCAGACGCTCCGCGTCTCGAGCATCAACCTGGCGCTCTCGTCGTCCAGCAACCCATCGCTGGGTGCGGAAGACGCGATCGGCCAGATCGACCTCGCACTCGAGCATCTGCTCAGCCAGCGTGCCAACCTCGGCGCCGTCATCGTCCGCCTCAACGAAGATGCGAACAACGACAACGTCGCGGCGGTCAACCTCCAGGCGTCGGAATCGCAGATCCGCGATCTCAACGTCGGTCAGGAGACCACCGAGTTCACGAAGCTCCAGATCCTGGTGCAGGTCGGAACCTCGGTCTTGGCCCAGGCCAACTCGAACGCCCAGTCGGTCATCGGACTCTTCCGCTAAACCGCCCGGTCGGGACTGTAAGGGAGCTCGCTTCGGCGGGCTCTCTTCTTTTTTGCCGAAGATAGTAGAGATGCCAGTTCGGGTCGTTTCACGGCGCGCGACTTCTGCGGCCCCCGCGAAAGCGGGGAAGCCGGCGGCCGGGCGCACGGCGGCGGCGCCCTTCGGCCTGCCCGTCCCCCCGCCGGGGTATCCGCAGAAGCCGCCCGGCCTCTCCCTCTGCATGATCGTCAAGAACGAGGAGCGCTTCCTCGCGCAGTGCCTGGAGAGCGTCAAGGATCACGTCGACGAGATCTGCATCGTCGATACCGGCTCGACCGATCGCACCATGGAGATCGCCGCCTCCTACGGCGCGCGCATCGAGCGGCACGCCTGGCGGAACGACTTCGGCTGGGCGCGGAACAAGGCGCTCGCGATGGCGACTCGGCGCTGGATCCTGCAGCTCGACGCGGACGAAGAACTGCTGCCCGAATCCTACGAGGCTCTGCGCGTCGTCAAGAGCGCTCCCGCGCATCACGTCGGCGTCTGGATCCGCTGCAACAATGCGGCCAACGATTACGCGGGCTCCGGCTCCATGTCGCACGCGCTGGTGCGCGTCTTTCCGAACGACCCGGCCATCCGCTTCCGCGGCGCCGTGCACGAGTTCGTCTCCATCGACGACGATCCGATCGGCATCAAGGCGGTCCATTCGCCCATCGCCATCCTGCATCACGGCTATCTGCAAGAGATCGTCGCCGAGCGCGACAAGGCCCGGCGCAACCTGGACATCATCCGCGGTCAGGTCGAACGCGAGCCGGAAGATCCGTTCCACTGGTTCAATCTCGGCATGACCGCCTACCTGATGAACGACAACGCGGAGGCGCGTCGCGGCTTCGAGCGGATGCTCGAACTCAACGGCGACGCGCCGCGCGGCTTCGTCCCCAACGGTCTGGCGACGCTCGCGGACCTCTACACCGAGCGGCTGGGCGAGCCGCTCAAGGGCCTTGCGATGGCCCAGCTCTGCCTCACCTTCTCGCCGAACTACGCCAACGCGCACTTCGCGCTGGGCAAGGCCTACGCGGCCCTGGAGCGGTACGACGAAGCGCGCGCCGCGTTCGAACTCGCGATCGACGACGGGAAATATCGTCACCTGCAGTTCGTGGTCGACGACGAAGTGCCGCATTGGAAGGCGCACAGCGAGATCGGCGCGACCTACGTCGCGCAGAAGGACGACGTCAAGGCCGTCGAGTGGTTCGACAAGGGCCTGGCCAATCGTCCGAAGGTGCAGGCCCTACGACTCAATCGCGCGCGCGCGCTCGAACGGATGAAGCGGCTGGACGAAGCGGAAGAAGCCCTGCGCGGCGTCTTCGACGATTTCGGCAACGAACAGGCCACCCTGCACTACGTGAACTTCCTGCTCCGGCACGGGAAGGACCGGCTCGCCGTCGACGCGATCGAACGCGGCTACGCGAACCTTCCCAAGCGCACCGCCGTCAACGTGCTGGTCGCGGCGGCGGCCGTCGCGCAGAAGAACCGCTGGCCCGATCCGCAGAAGCATCTGCTCGTCGCCGCGGATCTCCATCCGGGCGCCGCCGAAGCGCTCAATCCGCTCGAGGCGTTCTATCGCGAGAGCGGCGATGCCGCCGCCCTCGACGCGCTACTCGAACGCGAAGCCGGCACGGATCCCGAGACGGCCGACGACTATCTGCGTCGCGCGTACCGCGGCATCGCCACCGGCGCGTTCGATCGCGGCCTCGACGTCGCGATGAAGGGCCTCGAAGCGACGCCGCACCATCCCCAACTGCGCTACAACGCCGCGGTCTGCGCCGTGAATCTCGGCTTGCGCGACGAAGCGCTCGTGCATCTCGATGCGATCGACGCGAAAGACCCGTCGGTCTACGCGCGCGCCGGCTATCTCAAAGCCGTCGTCCTGCGCGACATGGGCCGGGCGGAGGACGCGCTCGCGGCGGTGCGGGCGGCCGTCGCCGCGGATCCTTCGCAGACCGACGCGATCGTGCTCGAAGCGAATCTGCTCGAAGCCGCCGGCCGCATCGACGAGGCGGAGGCGGTGCTGACGGCGGCGCTGCCGGGCCAGGACCGGGTCGCCGTGGAACTCGCGAGCATGTACCTGCGCGCGGGCCGGATGGAAGACGCCAAGCGCGTCGCCGAGCGAGCGCTGACGTAATCCGCGTGGACTATTCCATCATCATGCCGGTCTTCAACAAGGCCGCGCTCACGAAACACTGCCTCGAGACGATCCGGCCGACGCTCGAAGGCGCGGGCGACGGCGAGATCATCGTCATCGACAACGCTTCCTCGGACGAGACGCCCGAGATGCTTTCGGCCTTCCCCTGGGTGCGGGTCGTACGCAACGAACGAAATCTCGGCTTCTCCGGCGCGAACAATCAGGGCGCGCGTCTGGCGAGCGGCGAGTTCCTGGTCCTGCTCAACAACGATATCGAGGCCAAGCCCGGGTGGCTCGCGGCGATGCTCGCGCGCGCGTGCGAGCCCGACGTCGGCGCCGTCGGCGCGAAACTGCTCTTTCCCGACGGGACGCTGCAGCACGCGGGCGTCGCCGTCAGCCCGTTCCGCTTCGGTTCGGCCGGCTTCGGCGCGTTCCACGACATGTATCGTCTGCCGTCGAGCTATCCGCCGGCCAACGTGCCTGCCGAGATGCGCATCGTGACCGGCGCGTGCCTGGTGACGCCGCGCGCGCTCTACGCCGAACTCGGGGGCCTTGACGAAGGCTTCTGGAACGGCTACGAGGACGTCGACTACTGCCTCAAAGTCGGAGCGAAAGGTCTGCGCGTGCTCTACGAGCCGCGCGCGGTCCTGACCCACTTCGAATCGCAGTCGGGGCCGCAGCGTTTCCGCAAGGTCCCGTACAACATCGCGCGTCTGGACGATCGCTGGAACGACCGCATCGTCCTCGACCACAACGAACACCATCTCCGCCGCCATACCGTGCGGCGCGAAGTACGCGCGACGCAGCGCGTGCACCAGTTCGTCGTGCAGCCCGCACCCAAGACGACCGTCATCCTCCACGGCGATACGGGCGTGCCGCCGCCCGCCGCGCTCGCCGCGAACGACGCGCAGATCGCCAAGACGCTGCGCGTGGAGACCGGCGCCGCCGTCGACGCGATCCGCGAGGAGATGGAGATCCGCGGCGACCGGTACGTCGCGATCGTCGACGTACGGACCGCTCTGGAACCGGGCTGGCTCGACGAACTCGTCCGCCAGGTGGAGTTCTCCTGGAACGTCGGCGCCGCCACCATCGCCGCGGAACTACCGCTCGGCGAAGACGTGAATCCGCTCGCGGCCGCCGCGGGCTGCACCCTGCTCTCGCTGCGCGCGTTTCCGCAAGGCCTGCGCCTCGGCGCGTTCGCCCGGCCCGACGCGGCCGTCGCCGATCTGCTCGTGCGCGCGCTCGACGTGCGCGCCGTCACCCGCGGTGCGGGTTTCGCGCGCGCCATACCGCCGCCGGTCGCGCCGGATCCGGCGTTCGAAGCGGCCTGGGGATTCCCGATCGCGGAGATCTTCTTGACCGATCCCGAGCGCATAGAGCCGTTCCTCGGGCCGAAGCCCTTCGCGGTGCGCCCGCTCGTCTCGATCCTGATGCTGAGCTGGAACGCGCCCGAATACACGCAGCTCGCGCTGCAGTCGATCCGCGCGCACACGACGCCGCCCTACGAAGTGGTGATCGTCGACAACGGTTCGGGCGAGACCACGACCGATTGGCTGCGCACGCTCGAAGACGTTCGCGTCATCTACAACAAGACCAATCGCGGGTTCGCCGGAGGCAGCAATCAGGCCATAGCGGCCGCGCGCGGCGAGTATTGCGTCCTGCTCAACAACGACACCATCGTCACCGACGGCTGGCTGGACGGCCTGCTCGACGCCTTCGCCCGCGTGCCGGGGCTGGGCGTCTCGGCGGTCCGGAGCAATCGCGTCGCCGGCATCCAGATGGTCGAGGACGCGCGCTACGGCGACGAAGCCGGGATCCACGCGTATGCGGCCGCGCGCCGCGCGCGCTATCGCAAGCAGGGCTTCGTCTTGGACCGCGCGATCGGTCTCTGCCTCTGCTTTCCGCGCTCGCTCGTCGACGAGATCGGCGGCATCGACGAACGGTTCGGGGTCGGCAACTTCGAGGACGACGATTTCTGCCTGCGCGTGCGCGCGGCGGGCTACCGCATCTACGTCTGCGACGACGTCTTCATCCACCACTTCGGCAGCAAGACGTTCGCCGCCAACAAGATCGACTATCGCACGACGATGGATCAGAACTGGGCGAAGTTCGCGCAGAAGTGGGACCTGCAGAAGCTGGCCGGCATCGACGCGTACGATGCGCGGGCGGCGCACGCGCGCGGGTTCGACCGGGCGCGGCACTTCGTCCCCCTGCCGCACGTCGAGGCCTTCGCAGCGCCGCCGAAGCCGGACGAGAAGGCGTACGCGACGGTCTTCACCGCCGTGGTCGCCGATGAGAGCGATTGGCACGCGGTCGGTGCGTTCGCGCGACGCTACGCGCGGGCATTCTCGGCCGACGACGCGACCTTGCTCGCGATAGCCGCGACCGGCGAACTCGATGCCGTGACGCTCGGCGCCCGCGTCCGCAAAGTGCTGGAGAAGCTCGACATCCGCGAAGACCGGTCCGCCGACGTGCTCGTCTCGGACGAAGTCGACGTCGCCGCCTGGCGCGAAGGGCTCCCGGCCGGTGCCGAACGCGCGGAGATCCCCGCCGATCAGAGCCCGAGCGCCCTGCGCCGCACCTACGGCGGAAGCGAACGATGAGGACGCACCGCACCTATCCCATCTTCGACCTCTGGAACGACGCCGGACTGCTCGGCCGCGTGGTCTCCGCCGAGACGCTCGCGATGGCGCGCGTCGAGCCGATGATGCGTCAGGCCAACGGCTTCGGCGTCATCGACCTCACGTTCGTCCGCGACGGCGAAGTCGCGGTCGTCCCGTTCCTCCACGTCGAAGCGGGTCAGCTCGCCGAACCGGAGCGCGCGCCGATCGTCTGGCCGCGGAGCGCGGCCGGCGGGATCGCCGACGACGTCGCCGACGCGATCGAAGCACTCCTGCTGCCGAAGCTGCTGGCGCGCTATCTCGGCCGCCGGTTCAATCGCGAGGCCCTGTTCGCGTTCGCCGGCGCTGCCGAATTCGATGCGGCGCGCCGCTACGGGTTTCTCGGCGCCGCGCCGTACGCGCGCGTCGTCACGGCCGCCGCGCCGTACGTCTACGCCGCGACGATCGCCGCCGATCGCCGCGTCGCCGTCGTCGACGAGCCGCACGGCGCGACGGGCGCCGCGATGCTCGCGCGGTCGGCCGCGATCGTGCAGGCCGACTTCGGCGATGCGGCGGCGCTGTCGGCCGCGCGCGCGTGGTTCGGCGACGTCTTCGCGACGGTCGAGGCGTGCGACGTCGCGATCGGTCCGGCCGGCGCCGCGCTGCCGGACGCGCCGACGCAGATCGTCCTGCATGCCGAAGGACCGGACGCGATCCCGATCGCGCGCGCGATCCCCATCGACGTGATGTTCTCGTTCGATCCCGACGACTCCGATCAGGTCGACGCCTTTTCGATCGACGCGCCGGAGCCGGAACTGCGGCGCACCGCGGTCGGCACGCCGGCGGCCGTCGGCGGCTCCGAAGGCAGACTGCTCTTCGTCGTGCGCGGCGACGGTCTGAGCGCGGGAGACAGCGATACGGACGACGCGCAGGCGCTCGCCCTGCGCCTGCGCGCGGAGGGTTTCACCGTCGACGTCGTCGCCGCGTCGGCGGTTCAGGACGTCGGACGCTGCGATCTGCTGCACGTCTTCAACCTCACGGCCGCAGCGGAGCTGATGCCGGTACTGAAGCAAGCGCGCGCCGCCGGGCTCCCGATCGTCGCGACGGCACGGCTCGACGATATCGCGCGCGAGGGCGTGTGGGGCGCTCGGGTGACGGCCGGCGCCGCGCGCGTCACCACCGACGACCAGTTGGAAGATCAGCTCGCGGCCGTCGCCGCGCGCGCCATCGAGACGGTCGATGCCAAGCCGGGCGGCCAGGAACCGTTCGCGGGCTACGCGGCCGGCGTCCGCGCCGCGCTCTCGCTCTGCGATGCGGTGCTGGTCTCCGGCCCGGAAGAAGAGCGGTTCGTGCGGGAGACCGGCGGCTACGACGGAGCCGTCGTCCCCGTCGGTCCGGCCCTCTACCCCGAAGCGAGCGCCGCCATCGGGGCTCTGGTCGGTTCGAGCGATTTCGCCCTCGCCCACGCGCCCATCGCCGCGGCCGGGAACCTGTTCGTCCTGGTCCGAGCGGCCGGTGAAGCCGGACTACCGCTGGTGATCGCCGGTCCCGTCGCCGATGCCGGATACCTCTCGCTGCTCCGCGAGGCGGCCGGGCCCACCGTGGCCTTCCTCACCCGCGCGACGGAAGAGCAGATCCGCACGCTCTACCGCCGGGCGCGGGTCTATGCGGACGTCGCCTGGGAAGACCGGGGCCCGGCCCGGGCCGCGGCCGCGGTCACGAGCGGGGCCGCTCTGGTCCTCGCGCAGAGCCACTACGCCTCCCGCCTGTGGTGGCCGGGGCTGTGGAGCACCGACCGCGCCTCCATCCCGGCCGTGGCGGCCTCCCTGCGCGAAGCCTGGGATGCGGCGGGCACGCCCGACACCCTGGCTTGCGCCAGGCGAGCAGCCGCTTACTGCGACCCGGTGATGGGTCTGGCGGGCGTCGTCGGAGCCTACGCGCACGCGCAAACCTTACGCGCCAAAGGCTAAAATGGGGGGCCTCTTCGGCCGACGCTATAAGGAGAGATCTCTATAGGAAATCCCCGGAGGAGAACATGGACGTTCCGACCCTGGCTAGCGCCGCGGGAAGTGCGCAGCCCCCCGTCCCGCCTGCAGCGTCCGTTCCGGCGCTCGGTGCGCCGCATTCCGCCGAAGCCGATCTGCACGTCCTCGGCGAACGCGATGCCAATCAAGCCGGCATCTCGCCCGCGATCGCCAAGATCTTCGGAGGCGAGGGCGATTCCAAAGCCGCGCCGCTGAGCGTCTCGTACACGATCGTCAACCATCAGATCCACACGGTCTTCACCGACCCCGATACGGGCGAGGAGATCGCGCAGTTCCCGCCAGATCTGCTCGCGCACGTCGCCGCGTTCTTCGATCAGGTCTCCGGCGTCACGCTGGACCAGAACGCGTAGGCGATGTCCAGCATCGTTCCCGGTAACAACGTCCCGCCCGTAACGTTCCCCGGCATCGCCTCGGGAATCGATTACAATTCGATCATCACGAAGCTGACGTCGATGACGCTCGCGCCGAACACGCAGCTCAACGCGCAGATCGCGACGTTGAACGCGGCGAACGCCGAACTGATCAAGATCAACGGGATGCTCTCGTGCGTCCAGACGACGCTCGAAGCGCTCTCGGACCCCGACCTGTTCAAGACCTATACGGCGACGAGCGGCAACACGAACGCCGCGACCACCGCCGGCATCTCCGGGAAGGTCGCGACGCCGGGCAACTACGTCGTCGAGTCGACCTCGGTCGCGTCCTCGACGCAGGTCGCGAGCAACGTGGCCGCCGGGCATTCCGTGCGCGACGTGCTGGCATCGGGCACGTATGCGGGGCAGGCCTCGGATACGGTTCCGCTCTCGTCGTCGTATGCGGCCGTCACGCCGAACGACGGTGCGACCGGCGGCAAGATCACGATCGACGGCGTGACCGTGAACTACAACTCCGGCTCGCAATCGCTGCAGACGATCCTGGCCAACATCCAGACGGCCGTCCGCGCTTCGGCCGACGCATCGTTCACGATCGGCTATTCGGGTGCGAGCGACACCATCACCGTCTCCGGCAGCCAGCCGATAACGCTCGGATCTGCCGGCGACTCCGGCAACCTGCTGCAGGTCCTCAAACTGGATCAGGCGCAGGTCGACAACTCCGGCCCCTCCTACACCGTCACCGGCACGTCGGGCGTCGGCGGCATCGATCAGGCCGCGGCGCTCGACAACACCAACGGCGCGAACTTCACGACGGCCGTCACCGCCGGCACATTCACGATCAATGGCGTGCAGATCTCGGTCGATCCGACGGGCGACAATCTCGCCTCGATCCTGACGCGCATCAACGCGAGTTCCGCCGGCGTCATCGCCTCCTACGACGCGACGACCGGGCAGATCACGCTGACGAACAAGGCGACCGGACCGCAGTCGATCGTCCTCGGCAAGGCCGGCGATTCGTCGAACTTCCTGACGGCCGCCGGTCTGACGGTCGCCTCCGGTTCGAGCACGACGGTCGGCGTGCAGGCGAAGGTGGTCGTCCAGGGCCCGAGCGGCGTCGCGCAGACGTATTACTCGAACTCGAACACCGTGACGAACGCGATCCCCGGCATCGCGCTCACCCTTCTGAGCAACACGAACACGCCGTTCGTGGTCAACGTCGGCCAGGACACGAGCCGCCTCGTCACCGCGATCAACACGTTCTCGTCCGCCTATAACACCGCGATCTCCGAGATCAACGAGGCCAGCGCGCCGCCGGTGGTCCCCTCGGTCGGCGCCGGCGGATTGCTCAACAGCAACGTGCAGGGCGTCGGCGGCGGCGTGCTCTTCAACAACGCCGACGTCGACTCGATCAAGAACGAACTGACGAACCTCGTCTCAGGATTCCTCGGCAGCGGCAACTCGTACAACTCGCTCTCGCAGATCGGCCTGCAGTTGAGCAGTTCGTTCTCGACCCTGACGACCGGGAACAACGGCTCGACCGATACCAGCGGCAACGGCTCGAACCCGGTCCAGACGACCACCTTGCAAGGCACCGACGGCACCCTGCAGGCGCTGGATCTGGCGAAGTTCCAAGCGGCGCTCGCGAAGGATCCGAACGCGGTCGCGAACCTGCTCAACTCCTCGACCGGTCTGGCGACGAAGCTCGGCGGCTACCTGACGACGGTGACCGGCGCGCCGACCATCGTGGACTCCGGCGTCGTCGGCACGATCCCGATCATCTCGACCATCCAAGGCTTCGAGAACGCGAACAACGATCACATCACGTCCCTGCAGGCGCAGGTCAAGCAGATCACGGACTCGGCCAACTCGCAGGCGGACCTGCTCCGCTCGCAGTTCACCGCGACCGAAGGTCAGCTCGCGGTCTATCAGTCGCTGCAGAGCCAGCTCGCCGGCTTCTTCAAGCAGAACAACGGCGGGTAAGGCCATGATGCGCACGCCGGCCGAACAGAAGTACCTGGAGACCTCGATCGCGACCGCTTCGAAAGAAGAACTGATCGTCAAGATCTACGACGCGCTCGTGCTCTCCTCGCAGCAGGCCCTCGACAAGCTCGATGGCGACCGCGGCGACATCGAAGGCATCCACAAGGCGCTCCTGCGCGCGCAGCGCGCGGTCTGCCTGCTGATGGGTTCGCTCGACATGGAGATCGGCGGCGAACTCGCCAAGAACCTCTTCCGGGTCTACGAGTTCTGGCATCACGAACTGGTGATGGCGAACATGCAGAAGGACGCCTCGCGGATCGAACGCCTGCTGCCCGATTTCAAGGACTACCGCACGACGTGGCAGACCGCCATCCGTCAGTTCAAGGCGCAGCAGCGCGGCATCGCCGGCGCTCCGCAGCCCCAGTCGTTTGCCGCAGTCGGATAACGCCGCGCTCCGCGCGGACGTCGAACGCGAAGTCTGCGCGCTCGAAGGGCTGTGCGCCGATATCGAACGCGCGCTCGTCGCCCGGGATTGGGACGCGTTCGCCGTCGCGATGGCCGATTCGCGCCGCGTGACGCACGCGATGGAGAACGCCATGGAGGCCGCCGCGCCCGCGCGCGACGCCGCCTTCGATGCCGCGATCTACGGCCGCGCCAAGCGCATCTACGACATCCGCGAAAACCAAGTGGCGCGCCTGACGTCGTACAACGACGCCGTCGGCCGGCGCCTCCGGCAGATCGCCTCGGTACGCAGCTTCGCCCGGAAATTGGGCGGCGGCAGCGCGGCCCCGCGCGTCGCCGCGATCGACGACCGCCGCTAGAACAGCGCCGCGAGCGCGTCCAATACGGCGTGGGCCTTGCGATCGAGTTCGGGATCGGTCTGCGAGAGGACGCCGGTGGTGCGGTCGATACGGATGCGCACGAAGAGCTTCTGCAGCGTGGTGACCGAGGCTTGCGCGTAGGCGCGCAGCGCGTTCTCGACGTTCGCGCGCGAGGCTTCGTCGCCGATCGTGCCGACGACGCGCTGCGCCTGCAGCGCGAGCGTGAGCTGGCGGGCCTTGACGAAATCCCACCGTCCGCTCTCGGCCTCGAGCGAGTGCAGGACGCCCATCGTCGGCTCCGATAGATCCGTCTCCAGCACGACCTGGGTCGCGTCGCTCGCGATCGCCGGTTCGCCGAGCGGCACCGTCAGGAGGTCGCCGATGCGGGCGCGCAGCGTCCCGGCGTACTCGCCGACCGGTTCCTTCCGTCCGAGTTTCTCGTGCAGCGCGATGCGGTGCAGTATCTGCGACTGCGCGTCGAAATGCTCGCGCAGGCCGGCTTCGTCTCCGCCCGTCGCATAGGATCGCGTGCACGCGAGCGCGCTGCCGAAGATGCAGTGTTGCAGGATGGTCGGGGCGTTCGATCCGCGCAGCGATCGCTCGAAGAACGACAGGGTGGGACGGTCGAAGGTCCCGAGGAGCGCGATCGCTTCGCGGGCTCGCGGCGCGGGCTCCGGTTCCGGTTCGATCTCGACGGCCGTCGCGACGGGTTCGGGCATCGGCGGCGGCGGCAGTTCCGCGGCGACCGGCGCGGGTATGGCGGCCGCGGCGTCGGCCGCTTCGCGTTCGTCCAGTTCGTAGAAGGGCAGATCGGGAACCGGGATCGCCGTCGGTATCACCGGCGTCGCGGCGGGCCGCTCGGGCGCGGCGGCCGGCGGGACGATCGCACCCTGGTTGCGGTGGATGGCGACCGACTTGCCGCCGATGGCCGCGCCGCCGGAGAGACGGACGTGCGGCGCGACGACGAGCGGGCGCGTGCCGATCCGTATGCCGATCTTCCAGAGGAACGTCGCGCGCGATTTCGGCGCGATGTCGCCGAGGTCCAATCCGGCGCCGAAGAAGCGTTCCGCGAGTTCGTCGTATGCGGGACTGCCGTCGCGGACGAACGATCCGAGCCGGTACGATGCGCCGCCGGGCAGCGGGACGGTGACGCGCACGTCGCGCGCGGGCGCCACGCCTTCGTTGGCGACGACGAGGGTGACGGTGACGATGGCGCCCGGGATGACGCCTTCGCTCGGGATGGCGCTCGCCATGACGTTGACGACCGCGCCGGACGGCGCTTCGATCGTCTCGGCGGCGACGGTCGGACCGTCGGCGACGGCGCGATTCTCCCAGTCGGGACGCTCGGGCGATTGCAGGCCCAGCGCGCTGCGCTGCAGTTCGATGAGCCGCATGTCGGCGCTGAGATAGAAATCCGGTTCGCGCACGCTAGCGCGCGCTCAGCCGCGCGAAGAGGCGCCCAAAGAAGTTCGGCCGGGCCGCGGAGACGCCGTTCGGAGGACGGCCGGCGCGCACGATGCGGCGTTCGTCGATGCCGCGCGCGACGAGCGCGGCGCGGACGTGATCGACGTTGACCAGCGTGGACGCCCGTTCCGCCGCCTCTTCCATCGAAAGATGCGCCAGCATGGTGAGCCGGCGCGGGACGCCTTCGGCGGCATCGACGAGCAGGGCTCGCGCGTCGGGGGCGAAGACCGGCGTGCCTTCCGGAAGTCCGGCGCGTTCGAGACGATAGTCCAGCACCGCGCCGGCCATCGCTTCGTCGAGCCGGCCGAGCCGGACCCATCCGTCGACCCGGTCGCCGAGGTTGCCGCGCGCCGCGATGCGCGTCTCGAGTTCGCTCTGCCCGAACAGCACGATGTTGAGCAGCTTGCGCTGCGGCACGTGATAGTTGAGGAGCATGCGCAGCGCTTCGAGATTCTCGTCGCTGAGGTTCTGCGCTTCGTCGACGATGAGGACCAGCGTGCGATGTTCGAGCACGGCCGTCTCGAAGAAGAAGTTCTTGAGCGCGTTCTTGAGCGACGCGCTGGAGCGCGGCGGCAGGGCGAGGCCGAAGACCCGGCCGACGGCGATGAGGAACTCCGTCTCGCTCGCAAACGTAGGGTCGAGGATCTTGCCGAGCACCACCCGGTCGTCCGCGAGGAGTACCTGCTCGATCGCGCCCGAAAGGCTCGTCTTGCCGGTTCCGGGCTCGCCCAGGACGACGGTCAGGCCGCGCGAGGTAGCGATCGTCCCGACCACCCGCTCGCGCGCTTTTCGAAGGGTCCCCAGCTCGCAATAGAAGTACGGATCGGCCGTGTCGATGAACGGATCGCGTTCGAGGCCGAAGGAACGGAAGTAGCTGGGCATCCTAATGGAACCTTTGACCAAGGCCGATAAACTCTTTGTTATGGAGGTCACCGACTTTTGACCGACCCCCTCGTCACCATTGCGATAACGTCGTATAACTACGCGAGCACGATCGGCGAGGCCGTCGCGAGCGCGCTGGCGCAGACGTATCGCAATCTCGACGTGGTCGTGCTCGATAACGCGTCGACCGACGATTCCGTAGCCGTCGTCGGCGCGATCCGCGACGAACGCCTGCGCCTGGTCCGCCATCCCGAGAACGTCGGCATGCGCCGGAACCACAATCTGGCGATCCGCGAGACGCGCGGCGAATACCTCATGTTCCTTTCCGCCGACGATCAGCTCTTGCCGACCGCCGTACGCGACGCGATCGACTATCACCGCGCGCATCCCAAGATCGACATGGCCTACTTCTCCGTCTCGATGGCGGATTCGGACGGCAACGTCGGCGGATACTTCGACCATCCCTCGCACGACGGAGCCGAATACTACAGCGACCGGAACGAACTCGCGAACCTCCTCACGCGCGACAACTGCATGTACATGCCGACCATGCTCTTCCCGCGCGCGCTCTTCGAAGAACTCGGCGAACTCGACGAGAGCCTGAACATCCTGCTCGATTACGAACTGGACATCAGGATGGCCGCCGCGGGCAAGCGCTTCGCCTTCGTCTCCAAGCCGGAAGCGATCATCAGGATGCACGGCGACAACCGCAGCGGCGTCAAGAAGTTCGTGGCATCCGGCAACCAATTGCGCGATTTCTGCGCGATCCTGCGGCGGTATGTCGCTCCGGCCAACTTCGACGCGCTCGCCGGCTATAAGGTCGAACTGCTCAAGATGCTGGAAGGCAAGGTCCGCGAGATGGCGGGCCCCTTTCCCGCCGAGTTCGCGGCGCTGGCCGACGAACTGGTGCCGCTGGTCGAAGCGACCCGCGCCGCGATCCAAGACGTACCGGACCGTACGCCGGCGTCTGACCGCGGCGAAGCCCTGATCTCCGTCATCATCCCGTTCACCGGCCGTTCCGGCGAACTCGATCGCGCGCTGCGGTCCCTTCGCGCGCAGACCTACACCAACTGGGAGGCGATCGTCTCGCTCGACGGAGCGTTCGATCCGAGTGGGTTCGTCCGCCGTCTGGGCCTCGAAGACCGGGTGCGCGTCTCGCGCCTTCGCCGCTCGCGCGGCGTCTCGGCGGCGCGCAATCTCGCGCTGCACGGTGTCCGTGGCGAGATCGTCGCCTATCTGGACGACGACAACCGCTTCGAACCCGGCTATCTCGCCGCGGTCGCGCGCGCGTTCGCCGATCCCGCGGTGCAGATCACCGTCGGACGCAGCCGCTTCGCGGCCGTGGGGCCGGGCGGCGAGATCCTCGCCGAGACGGCATCGGGCACGGGGCTCGTCGGCCACGCGGTGGGGCGCATCTCCAACGCCGTCGCGCTCAATGCCGTCGCGCACCGCCGTTCGATCCTTCCGGTCGCCGGCTATTTCAACGAATCGCTCTCGGTGCTGGAGGACTGGGAGTTCCTCATCCGGGCCGGCAACAGTTATGCGGTCACGCCTCTGGACGTGGAAGCGTGCCTGGTCGGCATCGAAGTGCCGATGCTGCGGCATCACGTCTTCGGACGCCGTTCGTCGCAGCATTGGACGGAGTACGCGCAGCGCATCCAAGACCTCTACAACGCCTTCCCGGCCCGGACGCCCGAGGAGGGCGCAGGCCGGCAGACGTTCTTCGGCGCGCTCCAGGCGGCGATCAACACCGGCGTGACCGGGGCGGGTTCTCCCGAGCGGGTCTTGGCCTTCGCGCAAGCCCTGACGGGTTCGGGCGCGAACGGTAGGGTATGAAGGTCGTGATTCTGGCCGGCGGGCTCGGCACGCGCATCTCCGAGGAGACGATCGTGCGGCCGAAGCCGATGGTGGAGATCGGCGGGCGTCCGATCCTCTGGCACCTCATGAACTACTACGCGTCGTTCGGTTTCGCCGAGTTCGTGATCTGCCTCGGCTATCGCGGCTACATGATCAAGGAATACTTCGCGAACTATCTCATCCACAACTCGGACGTCACCATCGATCTGGCCGAGGATAAGATCGAGGTCCATCAGCGCGCGGTCGAACCCTGGCGCGTGACCCTCGTCGACACGGGCGCCGACACGATGACCGGGGGAAGGCTCAAGCGCATCGCCTCGTACGTCCGGGGCGACGAGGCGTTCCTGTGCACGTACGGCGATGGATTGGGCGATGTCGATCTCGCGGCTCTGCTCGCGTTCCACCGCGCGCACGGGAAGCGTGCGACCGTCACCGCCGTCCAGCCGCCGGGGCGCTACGGCGCGCTGGACATGGAAGGCTCTGCGGTGCGGTCCTTCCGCGAGAAGCCGATGGGCGACGGCGGCTGGATCAACGGCGGATATTTCGTGCTCGCGCCCTCGGTGCTCGACGACATCGAAGGCGACGCGACGCATTTCGAACGCGAGCCGCTCGAAGCGCTCGCGGCGGCCGACGATCTGCACGCCTTCGAACATCGCGGCTTCTGGCAGCCGATGGACACCCTGCGGGATCGCAACCAGCTCGAAGCGCTCTGGCAGTCGGGCGACGCGCCCTGGAAGCCGCGTGGACGCTAGTCCCTGGAGCGGCCGTCGGGTCTTCCTGACCGGCCACACCGGGTTCAAGGGCTCGTGGCTGGCGCTCCGTCTCGCTCGCGCGGGCGCCGCCGTATACGGATACGCGCTCGCCCCGGATACGGAGCCGAACCTGTTCGAAGCCGCGCGCGTCGGCGACGTGCTCGCGGGATCGACCATCGCCGACCTGCGCGATCGCGACGTGCTGGTCAAGGCGATGCGACGCACCGATCCCGAGATCGTGCTGCACCTCGCCGCGCAGCCGCTCGTTCGGCGGTCCTATCGCGAACCGCTCGCGACGTGGGACGTGAACGTGATGGGAACGGTCGCGGTTTTGGAGTCGGCGCGCGCCTGTCCGCAGCTCGCGGGGATCGTCGCCGTCACGACGGATAAGGTCTACGCGCACGGCGCCGCGCCCCACCCCTTCGCCGAGAGCGACGCGCTCGGCGGGTACGATCCGTACAGCGCGAGCAAAGCGGCCTCGGAACTGGCGGCCTCCTCGTATCGCGATGCGTTTCTCCGGGAACGCGGTATCGCGGTCGCGACGGCGCGCGCCGGAAACGTGATCGGCGGCGGCGATTGGGCGGAAGAGCGTCTCTTCCCCGACGTCGTGCGCGCGGCGTTCGAACACCGGCCGCTCGCGATCCGCTACCCCGACGCGATCCGGCCGTGGCAACACGTGCTCGATGCGATCGACGGATACGTCCGGCTCGGAGAGCGAATGCTCGCGGGCGGAGGCGATGCGGTCGCGCGAGCCTGGAACTTCGGGCCCGATCCGCGCGACGTGGCGTCCGTCCGCGACGTCGTCGCCGCGGCGTCCGACGCCTTGGGCGTTCCTTCGGCGTTCGACGGCGCGCCGGCGGAATTCGTCGAGGCCGCGACGCTGACGCTCGATTCGCGCGAGGCGCGGGCGCGGCTGGGCTGGAGTTCCCGCCTGCGCATGGCCGAGGCCGTGGCCTGGACGGCTTCCTGGTATCGGAACTACTACGACGGAGGCGATGCCGCCGCGACGTCGCTCGAACAGATCGCCGCATACGAGGACCTGGCCGCGTGAAGGCCCTCGCGTGCCGCGGCTGCTCCTCGCCGCTCTCCGTCACGTTCGTCGACCTCGGCATGCAGCCGCTCTCGAACGCCTACATCGATCCCGCGCGCGCGCTCGAACCGCAGACGTATTATCCGCTCCACGTCTTCGTCTGCGGCGCGTGCCTGCTCGTGCAAGTGCCGGCGTTCGAGACGCGCGAAGAGATCTTCAACGATGCCTACGCGTATTTCTCGTCGTACTCCGACTCGTGGCTCGCCCACAGCCGCGCATATGCGGAGGCGTCGATCGCGCGCTTCGGTCTGGACGCATCCTCGCGCGTGGTCGAGGTGGCCAGCAACGACGGATATCTGCTGCAGTACTTCGTGGAACGGGGCATCCCGGTGCTCGGCGTCGATCCGAGCGGCGACGTCGCGGAAGCGGCGATCGCGAAGGGCGTGCCGACGGAGGTGGCGTTCTTCGGCGCCGAGACCGGCGCTCGCGTCCGCGCGCGATTCGGCGCGGCCGACCTGATGGCCGCGAACAACGTCCTCGCGCACGTCCCGGACCTGCACGACTTCGTCGAGGGCTTCGCCCGCGCGCTCGCGCCCGGCGGCGCGGCATCGTTCGAGTTCCCGCACTTGATGCGGATGATCGAAAGCGCGCAGTTCGACACGATCTATCAGGAGCATTACTCCTACATCTCGCTCGTCGCGCTGGAGCCCGTCTTGAAGGCGCACGGTCTGGCGATCTGGGACGTCGAGGAACTGCCGACGCACGGCGGCTCCCTGCGCGTCTGGTTCGGCCACGCCGGCGCGCACGCCGCGACGCCCGCGGTCGCCGCGGTCCGCACGGCCGAGCACGCGGCGGGACTGGACGCGCTCGCCGGCTACGGCGGGTTCGCCGAACGCGTCCGCGCGATCGGCAGCGCGGCGGTCCGGTTCCTGCTCGGTGCGGAGCGCGACGGCAAGAAGGTCGCCGCATACGGCGCCGCCGCGAAGGGCAACACGTTCATGAACACCGTCGGGATCGGGCGGGACCTCATCGCCTTCGTCGCCGATCGCAACGCGTACAAGCAAGGGAAACTGATGCCCGGCTCGCGGATTCCGATCGTCGGCCCCGGGTCGATCGATGCGGAGCGTCCCGACTACGTCGTCATCCTACCGTGGAACATCTGCGACGAGGTCGCCGAACAGCTCGCGGGGATCCGCGGCTGGGGCGGCCAGTTCGTCACGTTCGTCCCGGAGCTGCGCGTCTTCTAGCGGATCCGCTTGAGCCACGCACCGGGCCACTGCGTGACGCCGCTGCGGAGCGAGGCGCTCTCGTCGAAGGGCCAAGTCGGCGTCTCTTCGACGAACTCGGGATGCGCCGCGAGGAAATCTTTCGCCGCCTCGAACGGGTTGTCGTGCTCCCAATCGGCGCCCGCGCGCGGCGAGTCGGCGACGTCCTTCATGATGCCGTCGGTCGCGACGATGTAGGATCCGACCGAGACGAACTGGGCGTAGGCTTCCAGTTCGGCGCGGACGTGCGCGTAGGAATGGTTGGAGTCGAGGAAGACGATCGCGGTCTCCCCGTCCTTGACGAGAGAACGTACCCGGTCGACCGTCGACTGCGCGATGGCGTCCGCTTCGATCAATTCGATCCGATGGCGGAGTTCGTGCTCTTCCATGGCCTTCCGGTTGTGGGGCCGCACTTCGATGTCGACGCCGATCACGCGGCCGCGTTTCATCGCTTCGAAGATGCTCGCGTAGAAGACGAGCGAACCGCCGTGCGCGATGCCCGTCTCGATGACGACGTCGGGCTTGAGCCGATAGAGCACTTCTTGGACGCGGAACATGTCGTCGGGCACCTGGATGATCGGCCGGCCGAACCAGGTGAACGTATAGACGTATTTCGTCTCCCACGCGCAGCGCATCCACAGCGCGGAGAGCACCTCGAAGGCCTCGGGCGAATCGAACGCGATATCGCGCCCGTCGTCGAGCGTGACGCGGCGGGTCTTCGAATCGATGGAGATGGCCATACGGTGCGGTCCTCCTGGTGCGCGGTTCAGACGTTACGAAGGTCGGCCGAACTGCCGAGCGACCTTAGCATGCGTTCGCATTCGAGCAGATAGTTGGGATTCATCACGTAGATCCGCTCGACGCCCCGCGCGACGGCGGTCGCCGGCGCCACGATCGGATGGCCCGAGCCGGCTACGTGCTTGTCCTGCTTGTTGGGATTGATGTCGATCAGGCAGTCGATCAGCCTGCGATCGGGGTCGAGGAGATTGGCGAGCGTCACGCCCTTGGCCGCGGCACCCCAGAGCGCGATCGTTCCGGATCCCGACGTCATTTCCGCGAGCAGCCGGTCGCGCTGCGTGGCTTCCGCCCGCGCGAACGCCAGCAGGCGCTCGCGCAGATCGGAACCCTCGGCCGTGGTCTTCGCATCCGTCGGCGAGCCGCGACGGCCTTCGATCCAGAGGAACTGGTCGTGCCAGATGCGGCGCAGGCCGTCGACGTGCAGGCCCGCCTCTTCGTAGACGCGCCGCAGCGACCGTTCGCTCCAATAGTTGCAATGTTCGTAGAAGACGTCCCAGAACGCTCGTTCGTCGAGGATCCATTCGACGCTCGGCGTCTCGAAGAAGTACCGCGCGGCCGGAGAGCCGGCGGCCGCCTCGACGATCGAGCGGACGAACGCGCGCGGGTCCGGCATATGCTCGATGACGTGCCGGCAGAGGATGGCGTCGGTCTCGAAGTGCTCGATGCCCGGTGAGAAATAGCGCTGCTCGACGATCCAGCGCCCGTCGAGATCGCTCTGCGGGCCGGTATAGCTGGGATCGAAGCCGAGACCGCGGACGGCGCTGCCGGGCGCGCCCACCAGGCGCCGCAGGAACTCACCCTTGCCGCACCCCACCTCGAGCACGCGCGCTGCGCGCAGCCCGCATTCGTCGAGCATGTAGGCGACCAGCCCATCGATGTATGCCGCATAGGCCGGTGAATCGAGCTGCGCGTTGTCGTAGCGCTCGTCGTAGGCCACCGCATCCGGATCGAAGGCGCCGTTGAAGACGAAGTCGCACGCCGCGCAATGCAGGAGGCGGACGTCGCGCATCGCGATGTTCGCTGCGGCTTCGGCGTCGTCGAAGACGATGTTCTGATTGACGGGGACGCCGTCGCGCGCGAAGACCTCGAGCAGGTCTTCGGAGCGGCAGACGGGGCACGCCTTCGTCATCGCGCGAGCCTCGCGGCGCGGACGGCGTCGAGTCCGCGCGCCAGCGGCGTCGAAGGCGACCAGCCGAGGCCGCGCAGATGTGCGATGTCCGCGACGACGTCGGGCCGCAGCGGCACCGGTTCGGCAGGCGCGGCGATCGCGACGCCGGCCAGCGTGGCTAGCTCGCGCACGGAGGTACCGGTGCCGCTGCCGATATTGTATGCGCCGGCGCCGGAGGCGGCGATCGTCGCGAGCGCTTCGGCCGCATCGTCGACGTAGATCAGGTCGACGCGGCGGTCGGGTTCGGCGGCCGCGAACGGCACGCCGTCCTCGGAAGCGCGGACGAGGGCGGTCGCGAGTTTTACGTCGCCCTCGCCCGGCCCGTAGACGAAGAAGATGCGGCCCCACGCGCTGCGAGCGCCGGCCGCCGCGCAGCTCTTCGCGACGCTCGCGCCGAGCGCGGCCTTGGCGACGCCGTAGGGCGTGTCGGGCTGCAGCGGCGCGCGCTCGTCGAGGGGTTCGCCGTTCCAGGCGTATTCCGCGCAGGTCCCGACGCCGAGCACGGCCTCGCCGCCGGCCGTCAGGAACCGGTCGACGAGTCGCTGGTTCGCCTCTTGCCAGCGGACGTTGGCGGGATCGTTCCAGAACGTCCGGTGCTCGGTCGTCCAGGCGACGAGAGCGAGGTGCGTCGGCCGCGCGATCCGCAGCGCCTCATCCATCTCGTCTTCGTCGAAGATGTCGGCGCGGATCGCGTCCGGACCGGTCGCATTGGGACTCGCGATCGCGACGCGGTCGCCGCGCTCGCGGAGACGCGCGACGAAGCGCGCGCCGATGAAGCCGGCTCCGCCCGTCACGAGCCAGCGCGCGCTCACGGGACGAACGCCTCGAGCGCGGCGTCGCGCGCGGAGATGACCGCGGGCGCGGCGGGCCACGGGATCTCAAGCGCGGGACTGTCCCAGCGGAATCCCCGCTGCAACGCGGCATCGTACGGCGCGGATATCAGATACTCGAGCGTGGTATCGGCGGCCAGCGTCTGGTAGCCGTGCGCGATGCCGGCGGGGACGTAGAGCGCCTCGGTCCGCGTCGCATCCAGCGCGAACGATTCCCACAGTCCGTAGGTCGGCGAGTCGGGGCGCGCGTCGACGAGCACGTCGAATGCGGACCCGCGCGTACAGCGGACGATCTTGACCTCGGCGAGCGGCGCCGCTTGGAGATGGAGACCGCGCAGCGTACCCGCACGCACGTTCGTCGCGACCGCCGCCTGCGAAAACGACGCGTGGAGCCCCGCTTGCGCGAACGCCGCCGCGTCGAAGATGCGAGCGAACGTGCCGCGGTCGTCGGCGATCGGCTCGAGATCGACGGTATAGACGCCGGAGAGCGATGCGGCGGCGAACCTCACCTTACGCTCAGATTTCGGCCGGGATCCCGCGTTCGCCCGCGACGAGTTGGGTGGCGCGATAGAGGGACTCGAACTGCCCCGCGTCCGTCCACCAGCCTTTGAGGACGTCGTAATACATGTCGCCAGCTTCGATGTAGGCGTTGTTGACGTCGGTGATCTCGAGTTCGCCGCGGCTGGACGGCTTGAGGTCGCGGCAGAAGTCGAAGACGCGGGAGTCGTACATGTAGATGCCCGTCACCGCGTAATCGCTCTTGGGATCCGCAGGCTTCTCTTCGATGCGGACGATCTTGTCGCCGTCGAGTTCGGGCACGCCGAAGCGCTCCGGATCCTCGACGTGCTTGAGCAGGATGCGCGCGCCGGATTTCTGCGCCTCGAACGCGCGGACGTACGGCGAGATGTCGTCCTGGAGGATGTTGTCGCCGAGGATCACGGCGATGCTGGAGCCCTCGGCGAAATGCTCGCAGAGCTTGAGCGCGTCGGCGATGCCGCCCTCGCCCTCTTGGTAGGTGTAGTAGATGTCCTTGAGCCCGAAGTCGCTGCCGTTGCCGAGCAGCCGCAGAAAATCACCGGCCGAGTTCCCGCCGGTGACGATCATGATATCCCGGATGCCGGCCTTCACCAGCGTCTCGATCGGATAGTAGATCATCGGCTTGTCGTAGATCGGCAGCAGATGCTTGTTGGTGACCTTCGTCAGCGGACGGAGCCGCGAACCGAGACCGCCTGCCAGAATGACGCCCTTCATCACTATCTCCCGGAATACTGACGCGTGTAATAGTCGCGGAACTCGCCGCTCTTGATCGGCCGCCACCAGTCTTCGTTCTGGCGGTACCACGCTACGGTCGCATCCAAACCGGATTCGAAGTCGACGGTCGGCGCCCAGCCGAGCGCGCGCACCTTGGCCGTGTCGACCGCATAGCGGCGGTCGTGCCCCGGACGGTCGGCGACGTGCCGCACGTGCGTCTCGGCGCTGCGGCCGCAGCCGTCGAGTAGGCGCTGCGTGATCTCGAGGTTCGTCCGCGGGTTGCCGCCGCCGACGTTGTAGACGTTGCCGAGTTCGCCGTGCTCGAGCACGTGCATGATGCCGCGCGCGTGGTCGTCGACGTGGAGCCAGTCGCGGATCTGCTTGCCGTCGCCGTAGACGGGGACGGTCTCGTCGTCGAGCAGGTTGGTGACGAAGAGCGGGATCAGCTTCTCGGGATACTGATAGGGTCCGTACGTATTGCTCCCGCGCGTGATCAGCACCGGCGTCCGGTACGTCGTCCAGTAGGCCAGGACTTGCAGGTCGCCACCGGCCTTGCTCGCGCTGTACGGGCTGCGCGGCGCGAGCGCGTCGCCTTCGCGCGACTCGCCGTCGGCGATGTCGCCGTAGACCTCGTCGGTGGAGACTTGCAGGTAGCGCGGGATCTCGTGCTCGCGCACGGCTTCCAGCAGCACGTGCGTGCCGAGGATGTCGGTGTGGAGGAAATCCTCCGGCGCGAGGATGGAGCGGTCGACGTGCGTCTCCGCCGCGAAGTTCACGATGGCGTCCACGCCCCCGCCGATCGCCTCGGCCACGGCGCCCGGATCGCAGATGTTCCCCTTGACGAATCCGTAGCGCGGATCGCCTTCGACGTCGCGCAGATTCGCCGGGTTCCCGGCGTACGTCATCGCGTCGAGATTGACGATCTCGACGTCCGGCCGCTCGCGCAGCGCCTGACGGATGAAGTTCGACCCGATAAAACCAAGGCCGCCGGTTACAAGCCAACGCATCGGCTTGGTCTTCGGCGGCCCCGTACGAACCCCTTAGGAGGGCGAGCCTACATCCGGCCGGCTGCGGTCTTCGCCAGGTCGACCTCTCCCGGGTCCATCGTCTGCATGCTGGCCGGGCTCAAGTACAGGCCGACCTGCGCCGCCTTCCCGCCCTTCTGGAAGAAGATGGAGCCGGAGAGCCAGGTCGCCTTGTCGCCGACGCCGGCGACCTCTTTGCCGCCCATCATCGTCATGTTGTCGGCGAGTTTCGGATCGAGGAACTGTACGAAGACGTTCTTCGTCTTGGTCGCATCGTAGTAGCGGCACGAGGTGTAGCCGTCGTGGTCGGTCTTGGCGATGCCCGCTTGGGCCGCCGAGCCGAGCGCGGTCGTGGCTTCCGCTTGCGTGACGAGCGCACAGGCGTCTTCCGCAGCGGCGGTCGTCGCGGCTGCGGGAGCGCTCGACGATTCGACCGTCGTCGACGATGAAGATGACGAGCCGCTCGAACATGCGGCGAGCGCGACGAGCGCGCACAGGGGCAGGATCGCGGTGGATTTCAACATGATTCCTTTCACCCGATGATCGGGCGCGAGTAGGGATTGGGTGCCCCGACGCCGTTGCAGATCGCGCCGCTCGGGCCGTTGCCGATGATCTCGGCGACGATGTCCGAGTAGGGTCCGGTCACCAGACCGAACCCGGTGCCGTCGAGTTCGAAGCCGTGCACGGCCATGAAATCGAACGCGAAGTCCACGGCATACTGGCAGAGCGCGTTGGCGAGGCATTGGCCGAAATGCTGGCCGTGCTGTTTGGAACCGCCGAGCGCTTCGCTGAATCCGGAGAAGAAGCAGTTGACGCAGCGTCCGATCGCCTTGATGGCGCTGTACTTCTCGACGGCCTTTTCCAAGATCGATCGTTCGACCATCGCCTGGCCGGCGCCCGAGGCCATGCGTCCGAGCGCGTTGCCGGTCGCGGCGTCGACCTCGAGCCATCCGTAGGCGGGTATCCCTTCGATCGCCACGGCGTTCTTCGGAGCGAGCGCGACGGTCGTGCCGGCCAGACTCGACGCGAGGACGTCGCGCGCCGCCGCCGGAGCGGTCGCCACGTCGCCGGCCGCGAGCACGCCGATGCCGGCGCCGCTCGCACGCGCGGCCGCGAAGACGCCGGCGGTATCGAGATGGGTCCCCGGGCCGCTGATGAGCGTCCCCTCGACGCTCGTATCCATCAGCCCGCGCTCCACGTTGGCGGCGCCGGCGACGCTTCCGCCGTTCATCGCGGTGAGCGCGTCGTCGACGATGTCGAACGACTGCACGAACCGCAGATCGTTGCCGTTCAGGTCGAACCCTTGCCGGTAGAGCGCGATCAGCGGATGATCGAACGTCCAGGAAAGGCCGGGATCGGCTTGACGCAGCGCGCTGCGAACGCTCTGGTCGTACTCGAAGAAGCGGTGCGCTTCGTACGGGTAGTCGTTGAATGCGGCGTCCGGCAAGGCCATCTCGTCGGGATGCTGCGCCGAATAATTGGCGGCGATGGCGCCGCGCAGAGCGGCGTCGACGTTGGTCGCGACGTTGTAGAACGCATCGCCGTCGCCCGTGGCCTCGAGTCCGCGATAGACGAAGGTCATCGCGTAGGCGGTCTTGTTCGGGGTCCATGCGGCGTCGATGTTCCCGTCGGCGCCGCGGCGATCGACGACGATGTGACGATGCACGATCGGAGCGGCGCCGGGGCCATCCTGCTCCACTTCGAGCCAGAGCACGCGCAGCCGCGCGGCGCCGTCGGGCGAGAAGGCCGTCTCCGCATCGGTCGCGTCGCCGATGGAAACGCTCGGTACGAAACTCGTCTGCGTCGCGATCGCGTCCGGCGTGGCGTCGCCGTTCATCTGCACGACGATGGGCGACTCGACCGCGGCGGCGGTCGAGGCTTCCTCGTGCGCGAGGACCTGCTGCGCGGAACCGCCGGTATCGGCGATGAGCCGCACCGCGATCGTGTGGTCGAGCGCGTTCGGAAGCCCGTCCGCCGGATCGTCCGTCGGCGCCGGCCCGAGGTGGGCGCCGCTCTTCGCCGACGGCATCGTCGGGTCGAAGTCGGTCCACTTCCCGCCGATCTGGGCCTGCAGCCACCAGTGATCGCGAACGCGCGATGTCAGCGTAGCGGTAGCCGCCTTGCCGTCCGTGACGAGGGCGATGCTGCGTGCGCTCAAGAGCGCTTCGATCTTGCTCAACTGCGCCTGTGCGGAAGCGATGCCGCCGGCGAGCGCGTCTTTGGCGCGCGCGCCCTCGACGATGCCCTTGGGATCGATCGCGGCGACGGTCGTCGCGGCGGAGACGACGGCTGCGGCGTCGGCGTCGGCGAGCGCGGCGTGCGCGTAGCGCGACGTCACCGACTGCGCGGCGAGCAGGTCGTGCAAGAGCAGCGCCTTATCCGCAGGGGAACCGGCGCGGGCCATCAGCGTGCCGCGCGCGCCGCGCAGGACGCCGGCGTACGCTTCGGTGTGGATCTGATCGCGGACGAACGCGAACGCATCGTCGGGCGTCTTCAGGGTCGCCGCGAGCGATGCGACGTCGGAGCCGGTGGTCGGCAGTTGCGCGCGCGTCTTGGCGAGTTTGGTGAAGTTCGCGGCGAGCGCGGGATTGAGCTGACCGCATCCGGTCGCGGCCGGCGACGGCGTCGCGGTCGCCTCCGGCGCGCTGCCGCCGAGGCTTCCCAAGCCGCCGCCGAACGAATCTTGGGCCCCCTGACCCATCTTCAGCGCCTGCCCGGCGCCCGGAGCCCAGGCCTCGATCCCGGCCAGCGGATTCACCTCGCCCGGAGCGGGACAGGGAGCGGCGACGAACATCGCCGCGACGTTCGCATCGGAAGACGAACCGCCCGCGTTCGAGCAGGCGCAGAGCGCGAGTTGGCCGAGGACGGCCGCGAGTGCGAGCGCGCGTTTCATAGACGCAGGAGCTCCACGCGACGGTTGAGCGCCTTGCCGCCGTCGGTCGCGTTGGACGCGACCGGGCGCGTCAGGCCGAAGCCCTTTGCGACCAGCCGCGACGACGCGATGTGATAGCGGTGGATCAGGTCGTTGACGACCGATTGCGCGCGCGCCTGCGAGAGCTTCAGGTTATAGGCGGCGCCGCCGTCGGAATCCGTATGACCCTCGACTTGGAAGCGCAGGGTCCTATCGCCCTTCATCAGATCCGCGATCTCGGCGATCACCGGTTCCGAACGGGGTTGGATCTTCGCGCTGTCGTAGTCGAAGTGGATGCCGTAGAGGCGGATGCGTTTCTGCTTCTTCGGGATCTTCTTGAGCGGCGCGGCGCCGTTGAACGTGATGACCGCCGCCGACGTCTTGCCGTCGTCGCCGGTCGCGGTCACCGTGACCGCGTATTCGCCGGGCGCCGTCTTCGCGGGGATCGTCACCGCGAGCCGGAGCGGCTGCGTGCCGCCGCTCATGTCGAACGTCGTCGGGGTGACGGTCGTCGCGAACGGGCCCTGCGTCGTCAGCGCGACGTGACCTTTCCAGCCCTGATTCGCCAGCACTTCCATCGCGAACGGCAGCGTCTGCTGCTTGCCGGCGACGAAGGCGGCGTCTTGATCCGGCTGGAGGACGAACGACATGTCGACCTTGACGTTGCACGGCATATCGGCCGGAAGGGTGAGCCCCATCTCGAAGTCGCGGGCCCGCTGGTGCTCCGGCAGGCCTTGGTCGTCGTGATCGAATCCGTCGAAGATGTAGAAGCCCTTGCCGTACGGCGCGTACATCTGCATGAAGCCGTTGACGTTCTGCGAGTTGGTGCCGAAGAGATGTCCGCACCAATGGTCGTCTTTCGTCACCGTCGTGTTCGCGTCGCCGATCTGGTTGTTGTCGTTCGCGGCGTACGCCTTCGCATCGAAGAAATGCGCCTTGTCCGTGGGATCGAGCGAGCCGAGTGCATCGCTCTCGACCTCGATGAGCCGCTTGCCGTGCGCGCCGGCCGCGCCCGGATTGCTCGTCTTGAACTGGTAGGGGAGGAACGCGTAGTTCGTCACCGCTCCGCACTCGTCGCTATCCCAGATGATCGCGACGTGCCCCGCATTCACCCAGGCGTTGATGGCATCGCTCTGCGGCGGCGTCAGATAGTCGCCCGCGATGCAGACCATGTTGAAGATCGCCGTGTCGTACTGCCCGAGGACCTCGGGCGTGACTTCGCTTGCGTGGATACGCGTGAAGGTGAAGTTCTTCGAAGGCGGATCGTCGCCGAGTTCCCACTGCGTCGAATCCCGCTCGGAATCCAACACGAGGATCTTGCGCGGCCCGGTGCCCTGCGTGCGCGGAGCGCAGTACTTGTCGGCGGTCTTCGTGGCGACGTAGTACATCGGCGCGCTGCCGTTCATGCCGACGATCGCCGTGCCTTCGTCGTTGATGACGGCGTTGGCGGTGCCTTCGGCGTCGCGGATCATCCAATGCCGGCCGTCGAGCGAGCCGAGCCGCGCCGTGCCGTATTTGTCCGTATAACAGCGCACCATCGTGAACGCGTCGCCGATCCGGGTGGTGCGGTCGTACCACGGGTCGCCCGACTCGTCGCTGCCGTTGAAGTTGCCGTCCTTATACGTCTTTTCCGGCTCGACCCAGATGGAGGCGACCGGAGCGTTCGCGGGGCGCGGCTCGAGCGTCCCCTCGACGTCGGCCGCGGAGAATCCGCGGTCCGCATCGCCCCGGTCCACCGTCAGGCGGATCCAGCGCGCCTTGGTCGAGACCTTGGCGGAAGGCGTCGACGAGTCGGCGGTCCCCTTGAGGGTCGCGATGTCGGCGAACCCGCTATCGGGGCCGGTGGTCGAAGCGGCGAATGTGGCCACCGGTCCGCGCTTGTCCTGTCCCACCGAGTCGAAACCGATGCCGACCTGCGTCAGATCGGCGACCCCCGCGAGTTCCCAGACGACGGTATAGGGGCCGTGCGAATCGGTCTGGACGTCGCTTCCCTCGCTGTAGAAGCGGTCGGGGCTCTGCGTCAGCTCCTTGGACGACGTCCGGACGATGGTGCCGTTCTGGGGCGAGAGCAGGTCCGGGTCGGGGGTCGCCGTGGGCTCGACGGTGGGCTCGCCGGAGGGCACCGGCGCCGCCGTCGTGAGGGCGCCCGGCGTCTGTGCCGGGGTCGCCGCAGCCGGGGGCGGCGAAGCCGAAGGCTCACCGCTCGGCTGGCTCCCTCCCCCGCCGCCGCTGCAGGCGGCCGTGGCGATGATTCCGACTAGCATGAGGAAGCGGGCGTTCTTCAAGCGGGCGACTCCTGGACGGCAGAGGTTAGGGGTTGCTACCTCCTGGGCCCGGCCGCCCCCTTTGCTGCTAGACCCTAATGCCTAGACCGTGGTATACTCGCGCGGTTGTTCACTTCATCCCGAACGGATTTGGGATGCTATGGCTCGATCCGGCCGCACCGCCACGACGGCACCGCGACCCGCGCCAGCAGAAAGGTCTCTTTTTCCATGTCCGTCATCACGATGCGCGAGCTGCTCGAAGCAGGCGTGCACTTCGGCCACCAGACCCGCCGGTGGAACCCCAAGATGAAGCCGTACATCTTCCAAGAGCGTAACGGCATCTACATCATCGACCTCGCGCAGACCGTCCAGCGCATGCGGGTCACCTACGAAGCCATCAAGCAGATGTCGCGCGCCGGTAAGATCGTGCTCTTCGTCGGGACCAAGAAGCAGGCTCAAGAAGTCGTCAAGGAAGAGGCGGAGCGCGCCGGCACGTATTACGTGAACCAGCGCTGGCTCGGCGGCACCCTGACGAACTTCGCCACCATCCAGAAGCGCATCGCGCGTCTGCGCGAACTCGAGAACATGAAGGCGCAGGGCGACTTCGACCGCCTTCCCAAGAAGGAAGTCAGCAAGCTGCAGGACGAGCTGAACAAGCTCGAGCGCTTCCTCGGCGGCATCAAGGACATGCACCGTCTTCCGGACGCGATCTTCATCGTCGATCCGAAGAAAGAGCGCATCGCCGTCCTCGAAGCCAAGAAGCTCAACATCCCGATCATCGCGGTCATCGACACGAACTGCGATCCGGACGAGATCGCGTACCCGATCCCGGGCAACGACGACGCCATCCGCGCCGTCAAACTGATGGTCGGCAAGATCGCCAACGCCATCATCGAGGGACGCACCGAGAGCGAGTCGGCCTACGAAGCGGAAGAAGCGTACGCCGAAGCGACCGCGCAGGAAGAAGCCGAGCCCACGCTGGCAGAGGCCGAGGCCGCCCGTGTCTAACTCTGCTACCGTGCCGTACCAACCCAAAGCCGACGAGATCAAAGCGCTGCGCGAAGAGACCGCGGCCCCGATGATGGATTGCCGCAAGGCCCTCATCGAAGCCGAAGGCGACGTCGAGAAGGCCAAGAGCGTCCTGCGCGAGCGCGGCGCCGCCGCGGCCGAGAAGAAGGCCGAGCGCACCGCCAACGAAGGGCTCGTCTCCGCCTACATCCACGCCGGCGGCAAGATCGGCGTGCTCATCGAAGTCAACAGCGAGACCGACTTCGTCGCGCGCAATCCGAAGTTCGCCGACCTGACCCGCGACATCGCGATGCACGTCGCGGCGATGTCGCCGCAATACCTGGATCGCGAGAGCGTTCCGGCCGACGTCATCGAAGGCGTCAAGGCGGAACTCTCAGCCGCAGTGCCCCCGGGCAAGCCGGCCGAGATCGTCGCGAAGATCGTCGACGGCAAGTTGAACAAGTGGTACGAAGACCACGTGCTGCTCGATCAGCCGTTCGTCAAGGACGACTCGATCAGCATCAACGAGCTGATCAACACCGCGGTCGGCGCGCTCGGCGAGAAGATCCGCGTCAAGCGCTTCACCAAGTTCGCGCTCGGCGAAAACAGTTAGCCCGATGAACGGCGGCGACACTCCGAAGTATCGGCGCGTTCTGCTCAAGATCTCCGGAGAAGCGTTCACCGGGACCGAGTCCGGCGTCGACGTCAATACGACGCGCGCCATGGCCGAGCAGATCGGCGAAGTCGCCGCCGACGGCGTCTCCGTCGCCGTCGTCGTCGGCGGGGGCAACATCTGGCGCGGCAAGGTCCACGAGGAAGCCGGGATGGATCGCGCCACCGCGGACTACATGGGCATGCTCGCCACCGCGATCAACGCGCTCGCGCTGCAGGATTCGCTCGAACGGATGGGCGTGCCGTCGCGCGTGCAGACCGCGATCGCCATGCATCAGATCGCCGAACCCTACATCCGCCGCCGCGCGATCCGCCATCTCGAAAAGGGACGAGTCGTGATCTTCGCGGCCGGAACCGGCAACCCGTACTTCACGACCGACACCACCGCCGCGCTGCGCGCGGTCGAAGTCGGCGCGCAGGCCATCCTCAAGGCGACCAAGGTCGACGGCATCTATACCGCCGATCCGAAGAAGGATCCGACCGCGACGCGCTTCTCGCAGCTCGAGTACATGGACGTGCTCCAGCGCGGGCTCGAAGTGATGGATTCGACGGCGATGGCGCTGTGCATGGACAACAAGCTCCCGATCATCGTCTTCGACATGGGCACGCCGGGGAACATCCGACGGGTCGTGTGGGGCGAGAACATCGGCACCTTCGTCGGCAAAGACCGCGTGCCCACGCACGCACCGTAACCACTTCACCGGAGACAGCGATGAGCTACAACGCGAAAGATATCGAAGACAAGATGCACAAGTGCGTCGAGGCGACGCGTTCGGAGTTCGCGGCGATCCGCACCGGCCGCGCGACGCCCGCACTGCTGGACCGCCTGCACGTCGAGGCCTACGGCCAGGCGATGCCGCTCAAGCAGCTCGCCGGCGTATCGGTGCCGGACGCGCGCACGCTCGTGATCTCGGCGTTCGATAAGGGCACGGTCGCCGACATCAAGAAGGCGATCGAGAAGAGCGACCTCGGCATGACCCCGAACGTGGACGGCACGCACATCCGCCTCAACGTCCCGTCGCTGAACGAAGAGCGCCGCAAAGAGCTCGTCAAGGTCATCCGCAAGAAGGCCGAGGACGGCAAGATCGCCGTCCGCAACGTCCGTCACAAGGCGCACGACGACCTCAAGGCCCAGCAGAAGAACGGCGACATCACCGAGGACGAGAACAAGCGCTCGCAGGACGGTCTGCAGAAGTTGACGGACCGCTTCACGAAGGAGATCGACGCCCTCGTCGTCGCCAAAGAAAAAGAAGTGATGGAGGTCTGACCTGACCTCACCCGTCGAGCCCGCGGATCTCGTGATGATGACCGACGTGCAAGCGCGGCGCGCCGTAGGCGATCGCCGCGTTCGCATTTGTGTGCTCGCACCCGTCGGCACCTGGATGGGCAGCGGCGCCCTGCGCGTCCTGCGCGTGCGCGCGCTCGACGACGGGCTCGACCTGACGCTGGGGTACGAGTCCTACGTCCGCGAGGCGCTCGCGTGAAAGAGGGCCCGCTCCACGTCGCCATCATCATGGACGGCAATCGCCGCTGGGCGCGCGCGCACAACCTGCCGGCGATCGAGGGGCATCGCCGCGGCATCGTCGCCCTGCGCGAAGTGCTCGCGGCCGCCAAGGACGAAGGCGTCGCGCATCTGACCGTGTACGGGTTCTCGACCGAGAACTGGTCGCGCGACAAGATCGAGATCTCGCTGCTGTTCGAACTCTGCATCTTCTTCGCGAAGAGCGAACTTGCCGAACTGATGCGCAACGACGTGCGCGTCCGCATCCTCGGCGCGTGGGAAGAACTGCCGGACCGCTCGCGCGAGGCGCTGCGCTCGCTGCAGGAGGCGACCCGGGACAATCGCGGCGTCCAGCTCAATCTCGCCGTCAACTATTCGTCGCGGCTGGAACTGGAACGCGCGGTGCGGGCCATCGCGCGCGACGTCCGGGCGGGCAAGCTCGATCCCGACGACGTCGACGAAGCGCGTATCGCGTCGTATCTGTTCACCGCCGACCTGCCCGACCCCGACGTGCTGATCCGCCCGGGCGGCGAACACCGGCTCTCCAACTTCTTGCTCTACCAGGCCGCCTACACCGAACTCGTGCTCACCGATACGTTCTGGCCGGATTTCGGACGCGCCGAATTCTCTCGCGCGCTCGAAGAGTTCCGCGGACGTCTGCGACGGTTCGGGACGTGAGCGACGCGGTGAACCCGGCGCTGGAAGGCACCACGGGCAATCCGATCACCATGCGGCGCATCGTCGTCGGCGTGCTGCTGGCCGCCTTCGGCCTGAGCACGATCGTGTGGCCGTGGGCGTTCTATCTGCTCCTGCTGGTCATCGGGCTGTTCTGCATCTTCGAACTCAACGCGCTCTGCACCATCAAGGGACAGCCGCTCGAATATCCGATCGCCGTCACCGGCGTCGCCGCCTACATCGTACTCGCCGCGCTCGGCATGCTGCACAAGTGGGAGGGCGTGCTCCTCGCCGCGATCGTCATCGCGACGTTCTGGATCGGCATGTACGGCGAGCAGAAGGGCTACTTCGCGCGCACCGCCTACACGCTGCTCGGCGTGCTCTACATCGGCAAGTCGCTCACGTACTTCGTCTTCATCCGCGAGGTGCCGCAGACGGGCTATTGGCTCGCGACGATGGCGATCGTCCTCATCGCGCTCACGGACGTGCTCGGCATGGTGGTCGGAACGCTCGTCGGGCGGACCCGCCTCACGCGCATCTCGCCCAAGAAGACCGTCGAAGGCTCCGTCGGATCGCTGCTGCTCGTCTCGGGACTCGGAGCGCTCGCCGCGATGCGTCCCGAACTCGGCCTGCAGATCTGGCAGGGCGCGCTCGTCGGACTGATGACGAGCGTCGCCGCGCAGGCGGGCGACCTGGTCGAATCGGCGCTCAAACGCGACGCGGGCGTCAAAGACACCGGCACGGTGATCCAGGGACACGGCGGCGTGCTCGACCGCTTCGATTCGTATCTGTTCGGCGGGATGGCGTTCTTCGGCGCCCTGCATCTCGTCGGCGCGCTCGCCGTCCAATGAGCGCGCGCCGCAAGGTCGCGATCCTCGGCTCGACGGGATCGATCGGCACGCAAGCGCTCGACGTGATCGCGCGCCATCCGGATCGCTTCGAGGTCGTCGGCTTGGCCGCCGGCCGCAACGTCGCGTTGCTGCGCGAACAGGCCGCGACGTTCTCGCCGAAGGTCATCACCGACGCCGGCGACGGCGCGGAAGGGCTGCGCCGCGTCGCGTGCGATGCCGGCGCGGAGATCGTGCTGGCGGCGACGGACGGTTTCGTGGCCTTCGACGCGATCTTCGCCGCCGTCGAGCGCGGCGTCGACATCGCCGTCGCGAATAAGGAACTGGTCGTCGCCGCGGGCGAATTGCTCGTCGCGGCCGCGAAGCGGAGCGGCTCGCAACTGCTTCCCGTGGACAGCGAACATTCCGCGATCTTCCAATGCCTGGTCGGCGAGGACCGCGAGCGGGTCGCGGAGATCATCCTGACCGCCTCGGGCGGCCCGTTCTTGCGCAGCAGCGCGGAAGACGTCGCGAACGCGACCTTGGAACAAGCGCTCGCCCACCCGACGTGGCGCATGGGGACCAAGAACACCGTCGATTCGGCGACGCTGATGAACAAGGGCCTGGAAGTAATCGAAGCCGGGAGGCTCTTCGGATTCCCCGGCGACCGCATCTGCGTCGTCGTCCACCCCCAGTCGATCGCCCACGGCTTCGCCGTCTTCACCGACGGCAGCATCAAAGCCCAACTCTGCGCCCCCGATATGCGCGTCCCCATCGGGTACGCCCTCGCTTTTCCGAATAGGCTCGCTCTTGCTTCGAGTGAGGGCGTACCCAATGGGGCGGGGTCCCCCGATATCTTGCGCGTTCTCGGGATGAAACCAGGTGCCGCGGACCTGCGTTACGACTTCGAGCGGCCGGATATGGAGCGGTTCCCCTGCCTGCGGTTGGCCTACGAAGCGCTGGCGATGGGCGGGACGGCGCCGGCGGTGCTCTCAGCGGCCAATGAGGTCGCCGTGGGAGCCTTCGTCGAGGGGCGCCTGCGGTTCGGCCAGATCCCGGCTCTCATCGAAAAAGTCTTGCGCGGGGCGCCCCCTGCCGAACTAACATTAGACGAGGTCCGCGGGGCGGACCGGGCCGCACGCCTTCGGGCGGCGGATCTGCTGAACGAGGTACCATGTTCCTAGCGGTCATCGCGCTCGCCCAGATCGGAAAGATCGCGATCTTTCTCCTCACCCTCTCGATCCTGGTCGTGCTGCACGAGTACGGGCACTTCTTGCTCGCGCGCCGCAACGGGGTGCGGGTCAACGAGTTCGCCGTCGGCATGGGCCCCAAGATCTTCGGCTGGACGAGTCCCAAGAGCGGAACGCTCTACTCCATCCGCGCCCTGCCCATCGGCGGCTACTGCGCGATGGAAGGCGAGGATAACAAGACCTCGGAGGCCGAGCAGCGTCGCGAGTTCCTCGAAGGCGGCGAGCCGACCGACGGCAACTTCCAATCGAAGTCCACCTGGTCGCGTCTGGCGATCGTCGTCGCGGGTCCGATCGCGAACTTCATCCTCGCCTACCTCATCTTGCTGGTCGGCACGTTGGCGTTCGGCGAACTGACCGGCAACACGGCGAGCATCATCGGTCCCATCGTCGACGGTTCTCCGGCGGCGAAAGCGGGTCTGCAGGCCGGCGATCGGATCGTCAGCCTCAACGGCAAACCGGTGACCGGCGGCGGCGCGATGGTGAATACCATCCACGGATCGCTGCACAAGACGCTCGCGCTCACGTACGTGCGCGGAGGGACCACGCAGACCGCGCGTCTCGCGACCTATCCGTGTCCGCAGGACGCCGAACAGGGATGCATCGGTTTCGTGCCCGTCGGTGCGTTCGCGCCGGTCGGCTTCTGGCAGTCGTTCGGCTCGGCGGCCGCCGCCTACGGAACGGTGGTCGATACCGAGATCACCAACCTCGTCTTGATCGCGACCCACTTCTCCGAATATGTGGGCCAGATCCGCGGCCCGATCGGCATGGGCCAGGCGGCGACGACGATGCAAGACCTCGGCTGGGGACTCTACTTCCGCTTCGCCGCGCTCATCTCGATCGCGCTCGGCGTCTTCAACCTGCTGCCGCTTCCGGCGCTCGACGGCGGACGCGGCGCGTTCATCATCTACGAGATGCTGCGCGGCAAGCCCGTCGACCCGGAACGCGAAGCGTTCGTCCACATCGCGGGCTTCGCGGCGCTGATGCTGCTGATGCTCGTCATCGCGGCGCACGACATCCTGCGCATCACTTCGGGCGGAGGCGCGCTCAATTGATCAGCCTGCGCCGCGCGAGCCGGCCGGTCTTCCTCCAGAACAAGACCGGCAAGTCCGACGCGAAAGGCGTCTGGATCGGCGGCGACCACCCGGTGGTCGTGCAGTCCATGACGACCACGGACACGGCCGACGCGGACAAGACGCTCGAACAGATCTATGCGCTCGCGATGGAGGGCTGCGAAGTCGTCCGCGTGACGGTCAAAGACGCGCCGGACGCGGCCGGCATGCCCGCCATCGTGCACCGCTCGCCGGTGCCGATCGTCGCCGACATCCATTTCGATCATAAGATGGCGCTCGCCGCGATCGACGCGGGCGTCGCGAAGCTGCGTCTGAATCCGGGCAACATCCGCGACGTCGCCAAGACGCGCGAAGTCGTCGAAGCGGCCAAGGCCAAGGGCATCCCGATCCGCATCGGCGTGAACCTCGGCTCCCTTGCGCCCGACCTGGAGAAGATCCACGGCCTCTCGCCGGTCGCGATGGTCGAATCGGCGATGCGTCACGTCGAGATCCTCGAGGACCTCGATCACCGCGACATCGTGATCTCGCTCAAAGCGCACGACGTCATGATGACCGTCGCCGCGTACCGGCTGATGGACAAGCGCCTGCGCGAGCGGGACACGCCGTACCCGCTGCATCTCGGCATCACCGAAGCGGGACTGTTGCGCGACGGCACGATCAAATCGTCGATCGGCCTGGGCATCCTGCTGTTCGAAGGCATCGGCGATACGATCCGCGTCTCGCTGGCGGCCGATCCGGTCGAAGAGGTCCCGGTCTGCTGGGGCATCCTCAAATCGCTCGGCCTCCGCGAGAAGGGCTTCGAGATCACGGCGTGCCCGTCGTGCGGCCGCGCGGAGATCTCCGTGCTCGACCTCGGGCAGAAAGTCGAAGCGATCGCGAAGGAGTACACGGCGCCCGTCAAGGTCGCGGTGATGGGTTGCGTCGTCAACGGTCCGGGCGAATCGAAGATGGCCGACGTCGGCGTCGCCGGCGGCAAGGGCAAGGGCGCGATCTATCGCGCGGGCGAGCTGGTCGGCACGTATCCCGAAGCCGAACTGCTCGACGCCCTGCGCGCCGAGATCGAGAAGGTCATCGTCGAGAAATATCCCGATTACGCCCACGAGGCCGTGGGAGCGCGATGAGATATCGCGCGCCGGCGTGGCAGACGCTCGTTCTGACCGCCGTCGCCGCGACGCTGGTCTCGGGTCTGCTCGCGTTTTCGCGTCCGATCGAGATGCGCGTCGACGGCGAGACGCTGGCGAGCGACGTCTCGCCGGTCTCGACCGCGCCGGATCGCATCTATATCCCCATCCGTCCTATCGCATCCGCGCTCGGCGCGACCGTCACCGAAAGCAAGGACGGCACGATCGCCGTCGCGCGCGGCGACCAGTCCCTGCGCCTCAAGGTCGGCGACACGCACGCGACCTTCAACGGCATGCCGCTAACCCTCAAGCACGCGCCCTTCCGCGTCCGCGGCCGCGTGATGATCGGCATGAAGGCCTTCGGCCGCGCCTTCGGCGTCACCGTCTCCTACGACAAGCATACCGCCCGCGTCGACATCCAAACCGGCCCCACCACCGCCCAAACCATCGACGCCACGACGGAATAAGTCTAGACGACGGGTTGTGCCAACGCCCACACGGCGACGCCCGCAACGATGACGAGGCCGGCGACATACGCCGCGTAAGCCACGCGGTAAAAGCGCGACTGCGTCCACGAGCGGCGTGTCTGGAAGAGCCACGTGCCGAGAAACGCCACCAGCACCGCCGCGAGCGCACCGATCCCGTTGACGACCCCATCGAAATACGCGTGGACGTAGTAGAGCGCCAGAGCCACGATCGCCGCATAGGTCAACGTATAGAGGGCGACGGCGATCGGGTGCATGCCCTTCGGCGCGCGCGTGGTATCTGCGCGACGGGTAGACAAGCCGCCTCCGACGAGCATCCCCAGCACGATGACCAGCACGAAGGTCCGCGTAAAACCGCCCTGCACGGGAGATTGCGGAAACGGCACGCTTACGTCGGGATCGTGCAATCGGTTGATGCGATTGGAGAACTTCGCGAAGCGCTCGTAAGCGTCGGCCGGAATGCTCAACGTCTGCGTGGCTTCATATCCCGGATCGAACTTCCGCTTTTCTATCAGAGCACGGCCGCTGATCACGTCGCGAGTACTCACGCCGCTCCGTGCGAACTCCGCCAGAGCGCGCGCGTGGATCGCTTCGAGTTTCGATGCGGTCAGTGCAGGCGTCTTCGCTACCGCGCCGATCGTCGTGGTCAGCGTGTCGTGAATAGCATCCGGAAAAAACCGTTGCGGCGCGAATACCAGCATGCCGACGAGCGCGACCGCGACGACCGCGCTCCCGACGATGAAATACGGAACGAGCCAGGATGCGGGCCGCGTCTCCGGAGTGTCGTACTCGACCACGCGCTAGTATTCGAGCGCTTCGGGTTCGATGACCGGTTCGATCTCGTCGGGCTTGGATTTCCAGAACCCGTAGCAGAAGAAGAACACCAGACCGATGGCGAGGGCGGTGGCGAACCAGATCCAGGTCGTGCTCGAGAGGCCGAAGATCGCGAGGAAGAGCGAGAAGACGATGCCGAGGATCGGGAAGAGCGGCACGAACGGCACTTTGAAACTGCGTTCCATGTCCGGCCGGCGCTTGCGAAGGTAGAGTACGCCCGCGCATACGACCGTGAACGCCATCAGCGTCCCGATGTTCACGAGGTTGAGCAGTTGGTTGAGCGGCACGGCCAGCGCCAGCAGGGCGACGGCGAGGCCGGTGATCATCGTCGTGATCACGGGCGTCTTGAATCGGGGATGGACGCGAGCGACGAACTCCGGGAGCATCTTGTCGCGCGCCATCACGTAGAAGATGCGCGATTGGCCCAGAAGCGACGCCAGCGCGACGCTCGTCGTACCCGCAAGCACGCCGACCGTGACGAGGATGTTGAGCAGCGGGTGATGCAGCGGCTGCAGCGCGTAGACGAGCGGATTCGTCACCGGGACCTTGTCCCACGGAACGGCGCCGATGAGGACGATCGCGGTGGCGCAGTAGAGGACCGTGCCGATGGCGAGGGCGCCGAGCACGCCCAGCGGGATGTCCCTTTGCGGCTGCTTGCATTCCTCGGCGGTGGTCGTCGCGGTGTCGAAGCCGATGTAGCTGAAGAAGACGAACGCGCCGACGGCGATGATACCATAGGGCTGGGCGGACGACGTGTAATCGAGCATCCCGCCGAAGGGCTTGAGCGCGCCCCACCCGTGCGGCGCGAACTGCGTGAAATGCTGCGGGTTGAAGAGCGTCGCGGCCGCGAAGATGAAGACGAGTAGCGCGCCGATCTTCAGGACGACAAAGACGTTGTTGGTCGTGGCCGATTCGCGGATCCCGAGCGACAAGACGATCGAGAGGCCGATGACGAATGCCGCCGCGACGAGGTCGACCTGTCCGTGCGCGATGTTCGACGTCTGCGCCCATGCTGGAAGGGCGAGGCCCCAACCTTTGAAAACGTCCTGGAACGCCGCCGAGAACTGCTGCGAGACGGGCGCGGCGCTGATGCCGTATTCGAAGATCAGCGCGAAGCCGATGATCCAGGCGAAGAGCTTGCCCATCGTCGCGTAGGCATACGTGTACGCGCTCCCGGCCACCGGGACCATCGCGCCGAGCTCCGCATAGCAGAGCGCCGCGAAGAACGAGGTCAGGCCGGCGAGGAGGTAGCTCACGATGACCGCCGGCCCGGCGCCGACGACGCCCGTCCCGATGGTGGTGAAGATACCGCCGCCGATCATGGTGCCCAGGCCGATGGCGACGAGGTCCTTCGCGGTCAGCGCTCGCCGGAGGACGCGCCCTTTGGCGAAGGCGCGCAGTTTATCGACGTTGCTCGTAGCGAAAAGCTGTTGGACGAACGACATAGCGGGCGGGTTCGCAGGGCCGGCGGGGCCATCCCCCCAAGGGACGACGATGGCCTATCGACGCATCGGCAAGCGCGACGTCTACCGCAATCGGTGGATCGGGGTCGAGGCGCATGCCATCGTCCATCCCTCGGGCGCCGAGGGCGAACACGTGGCGATCGACGCACCGCCGCCCTCCGCGGTCGTCGTCGACGACGGCGGCGATCTGCTCTTCGCGCGTCAGGCGCGCTTCGCGGTCGATGCGGATATGCTGGAGATCGTCAAGGGCGGCGCCGAGCCCGACGAAGATCCGCTCGCGTGCGCCAAGCGCGAACTGCGCGAAGAACTCGGCATCGTGGCGCGGGAGTGGATCCCGCTCGGCGTCCTCTACGAGATCCCGTCGATCGTCACGCATCCCGTCACGCTCTTCCTCGCCCGCGACGTCGAGCACGTCGTCGACGATCAGGAAGACGTGGAGCGCATCGAACTCGTCCGCGTGCCGGCCGCCGAAGCGCTGGCCGCCGCGGCATCGGGCAAGATCAACGACGCGGTCACGGTCGCCGCTCTCCTGCGTTTCGCCAGCGTTCCAAAAACGCGACCAGATCCGGATAGGCCGTGAAGTAGCGGCGCTCGGCGTTGGTCACGTTCGTGACCGACGCGCGCCACGCGTCGTCGGCCGAAGCGCCGCCTTCTTCGCTCCAGATTCGGACGACGAAGGTCTCGTCCGATCGATACAGTTTTCCCATCGCCTCCATGCTAGGGAGGCGTAGTCCAAAAAGCGTCCACCCTCCTCAAGCGGGCGGTGCGGGCGGCTCCGTCTTGGGCGTCCAGTGGTATTCCGGAACGGCCAGCTCGGCGTTGATCCAGCGAGCCCAGACGAAGAGCGCGTCGGATAGGCGGTTGAGGAAACGCAAGGGTTCGTTCGCGACGTCGCCTTCCGTATCGCGCAGCGTCAGCAGTAGACGCTCGGCCCGGCGACAGATGGTCCGCGCCAGATGCAGGTGTGCGCCGGCGCTCGAGCCTCCGGGATGGATGAAGTTGGCGAGCGGCTCGAGATCCTTCTGCGCCTCGTCGATCCCGCGTTCGAGCGCTTTCGCGTCGGCGTTCGTGGCCAGCGGCATATCCGCCCAGCGATCCGCAGGCAGGGTCGCGAGATCGCTCCCGAGGTTGAAGAGCGCGTCCTGGACCCAGGCGAGCCATGCGTCCAGGCGCGCGGCGCGCGGATGCTCGGGGAGCAGCGCGCGCAGTTCCGCGCGGGCGATGCCGATCGCGGACGAACATTCGTCGACCGTTCCGTAGGTCTCGATCCGCAGCGCGTTCTTCTTGACCCGCTGGCCGCCGACGAGCCCCGTGGTCCCGTCGTCGCCCGTGCGCGTGTAGATCCTCGTCAGTTTAGGCACGAGGTCCCACTTGGACGCTTTGTGGACGCCGCCTCTCTAGGATGCCATCCATGAGGAGTGCATCTATGAAAGCTGTTCGTACCGGCATCGCCGCCGTCGCGGCGCTCGTCGCCGCCGGCTGCGGCGCGAGCAACCCCGGCTCGGCGCCGTTGACCCCCATCTTTCCCGTCGCCGCCGCGCTGCATCTGACGGCCGCGAATCTCACCTTCGTCGCTGCGGGCGCCGCGCACGCGCAGACGTTCGACGCGACCGAGACGGGCTACGCCGGCGCATTCGTCGAGAGCGACACCTGCGCCGGACTGGCGACCGTGACGCCGTCGTCGGCGAGCGGACCGAGCGCGACCTTCGCGGTCACGCCGAGCGCGAACGGCAGCTGCACGGTGACGATCCACGATGCCAACGCGCAGAGCACGGCCGTGGGCGTGGCGATCGCCATTCCGCCGCCGCCTGCTAATCCGCCGGTGGCCGCGCCGAACGCGCTGTCGTTCGTCGCGGTCGGAGGCGGTAACGCGCAGACCGCGACCGTCACCGAGGCCGGTTACAACGGAACGCTCACCCAGAACAACACCTGCGCGGGCATCGCGACGGTCAACGCGTCGGGCGCGAACGGCCCGTCGGTCACCTATACCATCACCCCGACGGCATCCGGCGCGTGTTCGGTCACGGTCACGGATGCGCTCAACGCATCCGATACCGTCAACGTCGTCGTCAGCACCTCAGGAGTCATCATCCAATGAACCGTACGCTCGTCACGCGCTGCTGCGCGATCCTCTTGGCCGCGGGACTCGCGGCCTGCTCGGGCGGCTCGCAGAGCGCCCTCCCCACGGCGGCCGGCAGCGGCGCCGGTTCCCTGCAGATCGTCGTCCCGTTCGCCGCGGCCGGCGGCGTCGGATCGAAGAAGCCGGCCTATGTCTCGTCCGGAACGCAGTCGGTGAAGGTCGTCGCGCAGCCGAACGCCGGCTGCGCGACGTGTACCGCGGGCGGCCAGACGATCGCGGCGAATCTGAACGCCTCCAGCCCGAACTGCGCGAGCGGCGCGAACGGCTTGACGTGCACCATCGCCTTCGCCCTCGCTCCGGGCTCCTACACGCTCGACATTTCCACCTACTCCGGCACCGTCAGCGGCGGCAATCCCGCCGGCGCGCTGCTCTCGCAGGATCAAGCGGTCCCGCTGACCATCGCTTCGGGCGCGAACTCCGTGGTCACCGCGACGCTGGACGGCGTTCCGGCCAGGTTCGATCTGACCCCGACGCAAGGCGCGCTCGTCCGTGCCTCCGCTAACGGCTACTACCACGCGGAAGCGTGGAACGCGCCGATGACCATCTCGATCATCACGCGGGATGCCACCGGCGCCGCCATCATCGGGCCGGGCGCGCCCACCTACTCGGCGACGTTCAACAATGCCGGCAACAACTGGACGAACGTGGCCATCAACGGCGGCACGATCACGGCGACGTCGCCCAACTACCGGCAAGCCACTCTGGTGGTCAACGCGAGCGCCGTCTCGCCGGCCTGCCAGACCGCGGGCGCCGTCTGCAGCGCGACCATCAACATCAATATGGATCAGGAGATGGCGGTCGCGAGCAGGCCCAACAACAGCGTCGTGATCTTCCTCCTGGGCGTTCCCAACGCGCCCGTCGCGACCGTCACGCAGGGCGTCAGCTCTCCCAACGACGCGCTCTTCGACGGGAACGGCGATCTGTTCGTGAACAACACCGGCAACAACACCGTGACCGAGTACGCGCCGCCCTACACCGGCGCGCCGGTCGCGACGATCTCCAACGGCGTCAGTTCGCCGCAGGCGATCGCCATCGACCGGTTCACCGCGGACGTGGCCGTAGCGAACTTCGGGAACAATACGGTCTCGGTCTACACGCCTCCGTACACCGGCGCACCGGGCGTCGTCGCGAGCGGCATCCATCAGCCCAACGGCGTCGCATTCGATCCCATCGCGGGCGACCTGTTCGTCGCCAACGGCGGCAACAACACGGTGACGGGCTATCCGGCACCGTTCGGCGGCCAGGCCGCGACGACGACGATCGCGCAGGGCCTGAACGCGCCGAGCGCGCTGCACTTCATGTTCAACGTGGCCGGCGATCTCTACGTCGCGGGCGGCGGTTCCATCCAGCAGTACCATCGTCCGTTCAACGGCGCGTCTCCGGCGGTCAGCATCGTCAGCACCGCATCGGCTCCGGTGAGCAAGCCGTACACGATCGACTATTCGGGCGCCACGGATCAGATCATCGAGGCCGACCCGTTCGCACAGCGCGTCAACATCTACCCGCTGAACTCGGCGACGGCGACGTACTCGCTTCAGATCTCGCCGAACCCGCAGTGCGCGATCCTCGATCAAGACGGCAGCCTCTACGTCTGCAACTACGCGTTCACCGAGATCCAGGCATATGCGCCGCCCTACACCGGCGCGTCGACCGGAACGTACTTCCAGGGTCTCGGGGGCACCGATGCGGTGGACCTGTTCCCCTAGCGCCTGTAGGTAATCGGCGACCGACGGCGGATGAACCGGGCGTGCCCGCACACCTGGACGTCCGCTTGTTCGGCGAGCCGAGTTTCCGGTACGACGAGGCGCCTTGGCGCTTCGTCGCTCCGCCGCGCGCGCTCCCGATGCTGGCGTGGCTCGTCCTCCGGCGCGAACGCATCTCGCGCAGCCAGCTCGCGGCGATCTTCTGGCCGGACGAGTCGCGCGAGAGCGGCCGGGCCAACCTGCGCCGACACCTCCACCGGCTCGCGCAAGCGCTGCCGCCCGGGGTGGAGTGGTTCCTGGCCGACCCCACCGGCGTCGCCTGGAATCCGGAGGCGCCCGCACGGATCGACGTGCTCGCGTTCGAAGACGGCGACGGGATCGACGCCTACGCGGGCGATCTTCTGCCGGAATGCTACGACGAACCGATCGTCGCGGCGCGCGAGCGGCTGCGCGCGCTCTATCTGGAGCGCTGTCTGCAGCGTGCGACCGATGCGCGGCGCGAGCGCCGCTTCACCGACGCGGACCGGCTCCTGGAACGCATCTTCGCCGTCGACCCCTTGCGCGAATCGGCGCTGCGCCTGGCGATGAGCGTGAAGTACGAAGCAGGCGACCGCAGCGCGGCGCTGGCGACGTACGACCGCTTCGCTTCGGCGCTTGCGACCGAGATGCGCGTCGAACCGATGCCGGAGACGCGCGCCCTGCGCGACTCCATCCTCGCGAGCGACGCGATCCCCTCGCAAGGAGCGCCGACCCGCCTCGCGCTCCCGCGCGATCGCGAGCCGCTGCCGTTCGCCGGCCGGCGGACCGAAATCGAAGACCTGCGCGCCGCGTGGCGCCGGGCCGCCGGCGGCCGCGGGAACGTCGTGTTCCTCTCGGGCGAGCCCGGCATCGGCAAATCGCGATTGGTTTCCGAACTCGCCGTCGCCGTCGAAGGCGAAGGCGGGCGCGTGCTGATCGGCGCGACGTCGAAACCCGAATCGCAGCCCTATCAGGCATTCGTCGAGGCGCTGCGGCGCGGACTGCCGCTCATCGGCGAGAGCGACGTCGAGTTCGTCTGGCTCTCGGTGCTCGCCGCGCTGGTGCCGGAGATCGAGGCGCTGGTCCCCGGGCTGCCCGGCGCGGCGCCGCTCGAAGGCGCGGCGGCGCGACGGCGGCTGTACGATGCGATCGCCCATTGTTTCGAAGCGATCGCGCGCGCGCGACCGTTGCTGCTGGTGCTCGAAGACCTGCATTGGGCGAACGCGGGCGTCATCGAAGCGCTCGACGTCCTGGCCCGGCGCGCGGGGGCGCTCCCCGTGCTGGTCGTCGCGACCTATCGCGCGGAGGAGATCGACGCGGCATCGCCGCTGCACGCCCTGCGGCGGACGCTGCAGCGCGAGCATCGCGCATCGGCGCTTTCGCTGCGGCCGCTCGAACGTGAGGACATCGCACAGATGCTC